>ERZ857521.3441-NODE-3441-length-12995-cov-3.133926_pt1 | contig 12995 bp, 9 predicted proteins | sample MGYA00519701_ERZ857521 | MGnify/ENA primary metagenome ERZ857521 (study PRJEB31778, sample SAMEA3449346) | human gut metagenome | biome: human gut; feature: human-associated habitat; material: faeces | place: United Kingdom | collected 2010/2012 ...
AGAGCTGTTCGCCGGTGAAGCGAGGCTTGCGCTTTTCTTGCATGTTGCCGCCTCCTTAGTATTCCAGCACATCGCGCCTGGTGATGGCGTTGATGATGGCGCTGAGCGCGAAGGAAAACGCGAACACCACCACGCCGATTGCCATGCCGTAGCCATAGGAGGAGTTGGTGTACGCCTGCTTGTACATGTAGCTGAGAAATACCTCGGTGCTTCCGTCCGGGCCGCCGGAGGTCATGGCCTTGACGAACATGAAACTCATGTTGATGGTGGAGATGATAAAGAAGGTAAGGGTGGTGCGCAGGTTGGTCCAGATCAGCGGCAGGGTGATGTGGAAGAACTGGTGGATGCGCCCTGCTCCCTCCAGATTGGCCGATTCATACAGCGATTCCGGGATGGAGGCCATGGAAGCCATATACATGACCATGTAGTAGCCGATGGCCTGCCAGATCATGGCGCCGGCCAGGCTGTAAATCACGATGCTCTGATCGCCCAGCCAGTAGACAGGTTCCGCATCCGCTCCGCGAAACAGCGCCAGAATGGAATTGAGCATACCGTTGTTGGCGTCATAAATGGCGGAGAATATGGCGCTGATGATGACGATGGAGAGAATGTTGGGAATATAGAACACCACGCGAAAGAAGTTTTGCCCCTTGATCTTTTCGCGGGACAGAATGGCCGCAAAAATGATGGCCAGCGACATGGTGATCACACTGACAACCACGATCAAAAGCAGCGTATTTTCCACGGATTGCAGGAACTTCATATCCCGGAAGAGTTTGGTGAAGTTTTCAAAGCCTACAAACGTGCGCCTGGACGAAAAGCCGCCCCATTTGTACAGGGACATGCGGAAGATATTGAAGGTAGGCAGAATCATGAAGACAAAGAACAGAAGCACCGCCGGCAGCACGCACATCGCGATGAACCTGCCTCTCCCCTTTTGCTTATCCAAAGCGTTTCCTCCTCTCAAGGGCCTGACCGATGAGAAAGGCCGCGGCGAGCAGCTTCCTGCTTGCCGCGGCCAACGGATGGCGGACCTTACTTGAGCGCCTGGCGCAGCAGATCGCTGTCGGTCTTGATCTGCTCAATCCACTGCTCCTCGGTCTTGTCGCCGCTGACCAGAGAGTTGATCGTGCCAAACACCGTATCGGCAAAGTTCACACCCTCGACGGGATCGGTGGCGGCGAAGTTACCCAGAGCGGCCTTGGCGCCGTTGTCATAGATGGAGTAGAACAGCTTGCTGTCGCCCTCCAGCGTATCGGCAAAGCCGACGATGGGCTGGATCGCGCCGCCCTTGGCGAAGATCTCGGCGGCCACATCGGAGTACATGAAGGCCACGAACTGCTTGGCGGCGTCCTTGTTGACGGCCTCGGAGGGGATCCAGAGCTGCTCGAACCAGGTGTAGCTGTAGCGGTCGCTGCCTTCGGAGACGGCGGGCAGAGCGGTGAAGCCCCACTTGAAGCCCTCGGCGCGAGGCGCGTCGGCCATCTCGTCAATGACCCAGGTGCCGTTGGGCATGAAGAGCGCCTTGTTGTCCAGGATCAGCTGCTGGTTCTTGGTGAAGTTGTCGTTGTTGGCGTTGGAGGGAACGGACTTCTCGGTGTAGGTAGCCAGCTTGGCGACGATGTCAAAGGCGAGCTGCGCTTCCTCGGTGTCCCAGATGCCCTCGGCGTAGTTGGTCGCCTGGGTGAAGAACTCGGGGCCGCCGCACTCGTAGAGCAGCGCGTAGAAGAACGCGTCGAAGTAGCCGGCGGTCGGATAGGCGAACAGCGCGATGCCCTCGGCAGCGGCCACGTCGCCCAGCGCCCACATCTCATCCCAGGTCTCGGGCACTTCCCAGCCCTTTTCCTCAAACAGGCCGGCGTTGTAGAACAGGCCGCAGGGGCTGTAGAACATGGGAGCCATGTAGGTCTTGCCGTCGCCGTAGGGATTGGTCAGGGAGCTCTCGGTGAAGCCGCCGGCGATCTTCTCGCTCACCAGCTTGTCTTCGCCGGGCACGGTCATGCTCAGCACGTCGGTGATGTCCTCCAGCATGTTTTCCTTGATGAGGGTTTCGGTCAGCGCGGCGGGACGGCCGGTGGCCAGGTGCACCACATCCGGGAAATCGCCGGCCTTCATGGGCGCGGAGATCACGTCTTCCAGGTTCTTGTCGGTCACAAGATCGACCTGAATGCCGGTCAGTTCGGTAAACGCGGCGGTAACCTCCTGCCAGATCTCCGAACCATACGCGGTTTCAATCGCGGCCACGCTCAGGGTGGTACCTTCGGCCATGGCAGGGATGCTCAGGCCGAGCGCCAGGATCAGCGCAAGGAACAGGCTGACAAGTTTCTTCATGAACAAACGCCTCCTTCGTTGCATAGAACAGTCAAGTTGCACAAGAGCATGCGCCCTTTTCATGGCAATATTGTAGCACACGGTCCAAAGAGGAGCCATTCAATTCATTGCTGTATATTTTAGTTTTTTTGCGTTTGGACTGCCATCGCCGGCCGGTGGTTCCAGCACGCAAAATGCCCCTTCCCTCCATCATGGGAAGAGGCATTCAAAAAAAGCGGAGCTTCCAACGCTCCGCGAAAAAATCGGAAGACGGCCCCTCACTCCACGACCGTCACGATCTGTGCCTCCCGGAAGCGCCTGCGAAAGCCGTAGGCCTCCAGCTCCGCGTCCGTATAAAACGCGCCGGCTGCATGCCAGCCAAAGCCGAAAGAATCACAGCCCAGCGCCTGCAGCTTCTCCAGAACGGCCTGCACCTCGTCCCGGCTCTCGGCCAGGGCGCCGTCTTTCGGCAAAAACAGCTGAAGCTGAAGCTGCTCGCCGTCGATGGCCACGGCACGCCGCCCCTCAATCATGGCCAGCGTGGCGATCTGCGTCTCCCGCGCGGTCAGAATACCGCTGACGCGCCCCTCGCTCACGGCGGCGCTGCCCAGGTATTCCACGGGGTTGACGCTGGTCTGGGGCAGCAGGCCTGCCAGAATGTCCTCCGGCAGCATGGCGCCGGACCAGGGCTCGCCTCCGGCAAAGGCGGCGGTGTCCGTTCCCGAGCCGCCTCCGCCGCTCTGGCCCGAGCCGCCCTGCTGGCCATCGGATGCCTCTCCCTGGCTCTTATCCTGCTCAGGCACCAGATTCTGGTTTATCGCACAGATGCACACAAGCGGGTCCGCCTTCCCGTCGCCAAGCTCCTGTACGCAGGAGGAAAGGCTGCTGTAGGGCAGCATGCGCTCCTGACGAAGCTGTTCAAACAGCAGGTTGAGATGCGTGCTCAGCCGCATGCCCAGATCCGGCTTCTGCGCGGCCATCACCTCGGCCGCATTGCCCAGCGCCACCATCACATAGGCGTCAGGCCGCATGCTGGGCATTTCAAACAGCGTGCGCAGCAGCGGGCGCAGGTGGGTGGTGGAGGCCAGATCATAGCTGAGCAGACACAGGCGCACCTGGGAAAAATTGAAAGGATAGGGCGTGGAGGCGGACAGCACGCGCATCGCGTCGGCGAAGCTGTCTCCTGTGGCGGTCAGCACATCGTAGGCCGCCGCCCCGCTTTCGGTGCTGCTCTGAGGCGCCTGTACCCCTACCTGGTAGCGTCCCTTTTCATCCAGGTCCACGCTCAGGCAAATGGGGTATACCTCCCGCTCCAGAGAAGCATAGCTGCATGCGCCCAGCAGCGGAGCCGCCGCCAATATCAGGCATAGCAACCACACGCGTTTCATCCGGCATGCACCTTCCTTCCCTTCCGGGCTGACAGCGCCCAGAGCGCTCCGCCCGCCGCAGCGCTCAATAGCGCGCGCCAGGGCAGCGCCCAGCCCAGCGCGCCGAGCAGATCGTCCGGCCAGACCAGCGCCGCCACCGTGCCCGGCAGCAAAGGAATCAGCGCCGCGATCGAACGGGGTACGCGAGGGGCAGCGCTGCGCAGCAGCTTTTCCCCGCTCACGGCGCTGCCGGTCAAAGCCAATGGCAGCAGCAGCATCCACAGCAAGCCGCTGCACTCATAGAGCAGCGGGCTATGGGAGTGCCGGGCCAATCCCATGAGGCGCTCTCCCACATCCAACGCATCGCCACTGCGCCAGGGCCGGACCATGGCATACCACAGCGCCCAGATCACGCACATCAGCCACGGCAGCGCCGTCCACAGCGCCGCGCGCCCGGCCGTTCGCTCCCCGGCAGGCCGTGCGGTATCGTCCCGCCTGGAATGCAGCGGCAGCACAAACAAAAGCGCAACACCCCAGCCGCTCCCCGCTCCGGCCAGCGCCTCCGCCGCGGTGCGTGCCGGCCCTTGTCCCAGCAGCGGCCACAGGCGCACCGGATGGGCATTGGTATTCAAAAATACCGTCGCCAGCAAAAACAGCCCCGGCAACAGCAGCCGAAACAGGCTTGCGCCGTAGGCTGCCCCGTTTTCTCTGGAGAGCAGCGCCGTCAGCCAGCACAGCACCGCCGGAACCAAGGCGCAGGCCCAATACGGGTATTCCGGAATCAACTGGCTGATGTACCCCGCCAGCGTGCGAATCAAAACCGCCGCGTCCAGCACAAGGCAGGGCAGCAGCAGCAGCGTGCATCGCGCTCCCTTCTGTGTGGCGAGAGCGCCTTCGCCCCTGCGCCATAGCGCCCACAGCCCCGCCAGCGGCAAAGCCAGCAACAACGCCGCCTGCCAGGTGGTCTGTACCAGCCGGTCATACGCGTACAGCGTCACCCACAGCATCAGCTGCGCGATAAGGCCAATGGCGCCCAGCATGCGGTAGGCGGCGCATGCCGCAAGGCGCTGCTGGCGGTGCGCCTCCTCACGGTTGGTCACGGTGCTTCGGGTCTGACGGGCTCTTCGGAACCAGCCTGTCATCATGGCTGCCCACGCCCCTTATCCCGGAAACGGCGCATGCGCCCATGCGCGCGCAGCAGGTTGTCCGGTTTGGCCACATAGGAGCGCAGCCGCTGCCGGAACACCGGTCCCCGCACAATCAGATCCGGGTTGTGCAGACGGTCCGGACTGGCGGGCGCAAGATACGGGCGTCCCAGGCTTTCCATGCCGGCCACGCGCATTACCATCAGCAGCAGAAGAAGGCATACGCCAGGGAGTCCCATCAGCCCGCCCGCGATGAGCAGCGCCATCTGCCCCATGCGAAACGCAAAGCTCAGCGAGTAATTGGGCAGCGCATAGCTGCCTAGGCCTGAAAGCGCCACCACGATGATCAACAGCGGACTCACCAGTCCGGCGTCCACAGCCGCGGTTCCCAGAATCAGCGCGCTCACCAGCCCGAAAGAGGACCCCATCAGACCCGGAATGCGCGTACCCGCCTCATTGATGAGGTCAAACACCGTGAGCATGAGCACGGCTTCCCCAAAGAGGCTGATGGATACGATGGAGCGGCTCTGGATGATGTTGGTCAGAAGCGACATGGGCAGCGCCAGCGGATGGAAGATCACCATGCTCACGAACACCGCCGGCAACAGCAGCGCCAGCACGGCGCCCACCGCACGCACCACGCGCATGAAGGTGCCGTACATCCAGCGCATATAGCTGTCGTCAGGCGCATGAAACAGGTGCCAGAAACTCACCGGCATGGCCAGGCAACGCGGGCTGCCGTCGATGAGGATGACCGCCTGTCCCTCCAGAAGAAAGCTCACCGCCCGGTCCGGCCGCTCGGTGGAGACCACCTGCGGCAGGGGTGCGAAGGGATCGTCCTCGATCAGCTGGGACAGTTCCCCCACGGTAAGCACATGATCGATGGCCGAGGCCTCCAGCCGCCGCTGGATCTCATCCACCGTCTCCTGCGAGCAGATGCCCTCCAGATAGCACACGGCAGTCTGCGTGGAGATACGCGTGCCTACCTGCCCCAGCTTGCAGATCAGTGTGGGGGTAGGGAGCATGCGGTGCAGCAGCGTCAGGTTGTCGCGCAGCGGTTCGGTGAAGGCTTCATGCGGGCCGATGACCACGTTTTCCGTCTGCGGAATGGAGACGGGACGGCGGATGTACCCGCGCAGGTCCACCAGCACGGCCTCATCCACGGTATCGATGAGCACAAGCGTCTGCCCGCGCATCAGCTGCTGGACAGCGGCGTAGGGCTGTTTTTCGGTTTTAACCTCCGGCGCCTCAATCAGACGGCGGGTTACGGCCTCCAGCGCCTGCCGCCCGCTCAACTCCTCCTGCGCACGCAGCAGCGGACGCAGCACGCTATCCGACATCCGTTGCCCCGAGGCCATACCCTCCACAAAATACAGCGCGCAGCTGCGCCCCAGCGCCGTAAAGGAGCGGGTGACGATATCATCATTTTGGTCCAAATTCAGGCTTTCCGCCAACATGTCCTGATTGCGCTTCAGGCTGTGAAAAAAGGTTGACCGCATACTGACCTCCATCGGGGGATGGCGGTAGTATGGGGGAAAATGGCTCGTTTTATGCGATGCGTCAGCGCACCTCAAAGGGATTTTCCACCTGGTGATCGGGGCCGATGACCAGCTCATAGCACAGCGTTAAAATGTTGCGGCCCAGCATGCCCACGCCGTTATGCATGCTTTTGTTTTGGCATCCATTGGTCAGCATGACCACTCCGGTGCGGTCCGACGGGTCAAAATAGGCCGCGCAGAGCATGCCGTTGGCTTTTCCACCATGGCCATAGAGGGTGCGACCCTCCACCTCGTCGTCGGTTATGATGTTGATAAACAGTCCGTTTCCGCTTTCGCAGGTTACGCTGCCGGTATAATTCTGGGGGGTGAGCATCTCCTGCGTCTGGCTTTCCTTCAGAATACGCGCATCGCCGCACACGCCTCCATCGCACAGCGCGATCAGGATCTTGCACAGGTCCGGCGCGGAAATCGTCAGCTTGCCCGCTGTGAAGCAATAATCGCGCAGCGCGGGGGTTTCCTCCCTCACCCGCTTTGCCAGCCGGCGCTGGGGCATGTAGTACAGGTCCGCCACAGGCACATCCGGCGCCAGACGCGACGCTTGATACGCCGCCGTGATTCCCAGCGGTTCAAACACCTTCTCACTCATGTAATCATCCAGCGTCCGGCCGGAAAGCGCCTCAATCAGCGAGCCGATCAGGCCGCCGCCGAAATTGGAATACAGCCGCCGGGCACCCGGGCGTTGCTGCAAAAACACGGCTTGTCCCTCCTGCGTAAAGAGGCTTTTCAGGGGCAGCCCCCTGCCGTCCAGCGCACGGTTATAGTCGGATGCATCCTGCAGGGAGGCGGTGTGGGTCATCAACTGGCGCAGCGTGACGGGCACCTGGGGATAATAGGGATTTCGCACCTCATAGCCCAGCACGTCGCCCAGCTCGTCATCCAGCGACACGTCCTTTGCGTCCATCAGCTGTAAAAGACCGATGCAGGCCACCATCTTGGAGATGCTGCCCACCTGAAACACCGTATCGGCCGTCACCTCCGGCCCACCGGGCCGGATTTGTCCGTAGGTGTAGGTATAGGTCACGCTCCCGTTTTGAAAAACGGCCACGGAAGCGCCCAGCGTGCTGTATTTTTCAAACATGCGGGCCAGCTGCTCCTCCACGGCGCCCTCCGCGCCCGCAGCCGCGCCCGGCAGCGCAAGGCACAGAAGCAGCAGCAGGCATCTCAGCCGTCTGTACAAGGCTCGCACCTCCTCCGGCGATGTTTCCATGCTTTTCTTTATTATAGCCTGCGCGCGTCCGGCAGGCAAGTTTGACAGCGGCGCGCCCGCCCGGATATAATGAAGGCGTTACCACCGTTATGTGAGATCAAAGGAGGACGGCAAGCCGATGCGGATTCGATATGCCGCCGCCTGTCTGGCGGCCTGCGCCGCCCTGTCGCTGGGTGGGGCCCGTGCGGAGTGGTATGTGTTTGAGGCGGACAACCCGCCCGAAGCGCTGCTGGATGCGGCCATGCAGGTCAGCGGCTTCACCGGTGAGGTGACGATGAGCTTTCTGGGCGACTGCACGCTGGGCGGAGAAAGCAAGGCGGCCAACAGCCGCGGCGGCTTTGTGCAAACCGCGCTGCGCGAGGGATACGACTATCCCTTCCTCAATCTCCAATCCCTGCTGGACGGCGACGACGTCACCGTGGTGAATCTGGAGGGCGTTCTGACCGACCGCACGCTGGATCGGGTGAAAAAGACCTTTAATTTTAAAGGACCGGCGGATTTTGCCACCATTTTGCCGCTGGGCGGGGTGGAACTGGCGGGACTGAGCAACAACCACACCCTGGACTATGGTGCGGAAGGCTACGCGGATACCCAGGCCGCGCTGGCGGACGCGGGCGTGGCCTATTTTGACGCGGACCATGTAGCGGTGTGGGCGCATGACGGCGTGATGATCGGCTTCACGGGTTCGGCGTTCAGCCTGTCCACCGGCGCGCAGAAAAACCTGCGCGCGCAGATGGACGCCCTGCGCGAGGTGGGCTGCCAGCTGATCGTACACAGCATGCATGCGGGCACCGAATATGAGCGCGAGCCCACCTCCCAGCAGAAAACCGTAGCGGCCCACGCCGTGGACATGGGCGCGGATCTCGTGGTGGGGCACCACCCCCATGTGGTGCAGGGCTACGAGCTGGTAGACGGCGTACCGGTGGTCTACAGCCTGGGAAACGCCGTGTTCGGCGGAAACCGCGACCCGCGCGATTACGACGCGCTGCTTTTGCAGGCCGTCTTTGCCTATGAGGACGGCGCGCCCGTGAGCGTCAGGCTGGTGTTTCATCCCATCAGCGTGAGCGGGGAAACAAGCTACAACAACTATCAGCCCGTACTGCTCGCAGGCGACGACGCGCAGCGCGTGCTGGACAAGATGGCCGACTCCACCGGGGTCACGCCGCCCGCCTACGAAGAGGGGCAGGGGTCGGAGACGGAGGCGTTTCCTGTCGAAGGCGCATAAGCGGCCCGCGCCCGGCGCGGAGAAGCAGCCCGCGCTTTTGCGTTGTCGGGAAAATTCGTAAAACATTTGTCACATACTTGTAAAAACATGGCCCGTCCGTTATAATAAACCGTGTGTGCCCGTCACGCGCACACGGTTTTGCGCCCTGAAAAGCGCATCCTGATCCACATACAAGGGGGAAGCGGTGGTATGCTCAATCCGCGCCAGGTCATTACGGCATTGAAACAGAATATCGGCAAGGTCATCGTCGGCAAGGACGAGGTGATCGAGCTTCTGCTGATCGCCATGCTTTGCAAGGGACACGTGCTGATCGAGGATGTGCCCGGCACCGGCAAGACGACCCTGGCCAGCGCCCTGGCAAAATCGCTGGACTGCTCCTTCAACCGCATCCAGTTCACGCCCGACGTGGTGCCCAGCGACGTGACCGGCTTTACGATGGTGAATTTCAAGACCGGCGAGATGGAATTCCACCCCGGCGCCATCATGTGCCAGATCGCGCTGGCGGACGAGATCAACCGTACCTCGCCCAAGACGCAGTCGGCGCTGCTGGAGGTCATGGAGGAATACCAGGTCACGGTGGATGGCGTAACCCACCCCATGCCCAAGCCCTTCATGGTGCTGGCCACGCAGAACCCCAGCGAATTTGTGGGTACCTACCCCTTGCCCGAAGCGCAGATGGACCGCTTTTTTCTGCGCGTTTCGATGGGCTATCCCACCCTGGAGGAAGAAATGGCCGTATTGGAGCGTTTCTCCGGCACTGTCAAGCCCCAGGCCAGCCTCACTCCCGTGTGCTCCGCGCGCGACGTGATCGCCATGCAGGATATGGTAGGCACGGTATATTGCTCCAAGGAGGTGCGCCACTACGTGGCCAACATCGCCGCCATGACCCGCACGCATCCCAGCCTGCAGCTGGGCGTGTCCACACGCGGCGCCATCGCCCTCATCCGTGGCGCGCAGGCATGCGCGCTGCTCAACGAGCGCGACTATATCCTGCCGGAGGATGTGCAGCGCATGGTGCTGCCGGTGCTGGCTCACCGCGTCAGCCCCAGTCCCGAAGCCAAGATGAAAGGCATCAGCGCCGAACGCATCCTCATCGCCGTGGTCGAAAACGTTCCCGTTCCCCTGCGCCTGAGCTGACCGGCCCGGCGCGGCCCATTCCACACGAAAGGAGTCCCTGCCGGTGAAGAAGGCCAACGCGACCCTGGCCACATGCTTCGGCTTTTTTCTGCTGTGCGCGCTGTCGATGGGCAACCGCATGTATCTGCTCATCTCGGCGATCATTGCGCTGGCATGGGTATTCTCCCTGGCCAGCGTGCGCATGGCGGAAAAGAGCGTCAAGGTGGAAAACGCCCTCAGCGGCGCGAAGGTCAACCGCGGCGAGGTGGTCAGCATGGAAATCTCCGTCAGCCACCGCAGCCTCCTGCCCATCGCGCCGGTAGCGCTGCATATGCGCGCCACCAGCAACACCCCCGCCGGCACGATTTACCTGACCCAGCTGGGCCGGCGGCGGCAGCGCGTGGTACACAAGTTTGCGGCCGATCATGTGGGCGCAATGTTTCCCGGGGTGGAAAGTTACGAGGTGAGCGACGTATTCGGCTTTTTCAAGCGCGAGCATAAGCCCGACATGACCGGGCAGGAGCTGCTGGTGCTGCCGGTGCCCTTCGATGTGGAGCCCCTGACCTTCGCCGCGGGCGACATGGGCGTGGAAACCATGCGCCGCGCCATGGAGGACCCTTCCAGTCCCAACGACTTTCGCGCCTATCAGCAGGGCGACCCGCTCAAGCGCATCCACTGGAAGATGAGCGCCCGCAAGCGCGAGCTCATCGTCAAGCAGTTTGAGGAGCCTGCCCTGCCCGATGCCCTGGTCATGCTGGATACCTCGCCTCCGCAGCTTGCCGAGGGTATGCCCGAGGATCAGAGCGCCTTTTTGAAGGACGCCCTGCTGGAAACCGCCGCCAGCGTGGTAGCCTGCCAGATTCGCCAGGACAATCCCGTTCGCATGCCCCTGGTGGGCGACCGGCCCATGGAGTATTCCAGCCGCATGGGACTGCCGGTGCTGCTGGACGAGCTGGCGCGCTGTACCTTTAACGAAACCGAACGCTTTGAGCGCGTGCTGATGATGCAGCTGGCCGAGCTTCGCAAGACCGGCGCGGTAGTCATCATTACCACGCGCCTGACCTCTGCCCTGGTGGACATGATCGCGCGCATGAAGCGCATGGGCCCCAACGTGCGGCTTTACCTGGTTACCTTTGCGGCGGACAACCCGGAAACGCTGCCGCTGGTGGCCAAATTGCAGCATGCCGGGGTAGAGGTTGATTATGTGACGCCGCAGGGCGCATAACCGCTCTGCGGCAGCCGCTGAGGAAAGGAGGGGAAGCCTATGCGCAAGCCTGCGTTTTTGTCCAATGAACGCCTGTCGCGTTTTCTGGTCAGCATACTGCTGACCATGGGCCTGCTGCTTCCCCTGATGTTTACGTTTGAGGCGGAAAGTGCCCTGGCCCTGGCCATCGCCTCGGCGACGGCGGTAACCGTATTGTGTACGGCGCTGGGTACGCTCCGGCGCGGCAGGCTGGTACTGGGCATCGTGGGCGGCGCCCTGCTGGCTGTGCAGCTGGTCCTGCCCCATATGGGACTCATCGGCTGGGCCATGGAGGCGTTCAAGGCCGTTTCCCTGTATCTCAACGGCGTGACGGCGGCCGCGCCGCTGTTTGCCAGGCAGCTGGGCCTTACGCTGGGCGTAACGGTCGCGGGGATCAGCTACCTGTTTTCTTCACGCAACGTCGGCTTTCTTCCCGCCACCATTCTGGTGGTGCTGATGCTCTTTGGCATGTGGAGCCTGTGCCAGGCGGAACACCTGTGGTTTGCCACGCCCGCGCTGGTGGCGCTGCTTTTGCTGGTTTCTCAGACCTCGCACGAAAAATCCAACCTGTTTCAGGTGCTGCCGCTGGCCGTGGCGGTGGTGGCGCTGGCCATGCTGTTGCTTCCTTCCGGACAGACGGTGATTCAGCCCCTGTATGACAAGGCCATGGAGCTTCGCCAGACCATATCGGACTACCTGTTTTTCACCGACCCGCGCAACGTGTTTACCCTGGGCAACTACGGCTACTATCCCCAGGGCAACGCCCGCCTGGGCGGTCCTACCCAGCCTTCCGACTCGCCGGTGATGACCGTCAAGACCGATTCGCGCACGCTGCTGCGCGCCATCTCCAAGGACGAATACACCGGCCTGACCTGGCGCAGCACCGCCTCCGCAAGACGCTGCCTCTATGTCAGCCCGCGGTGGCAAAGCCTCAGGGAAAGCGTGTTTTTGGAAAACATGCCCTCCGACGTGGTCCGCAGCGCAAGCACGTTGCTGGATGAGCACGCCGTGAGCATCCAGATGCAGGATACCGCCACCAGCACGCTGTTTACCCCCCTGTTTCTGCGTCAGTTTTCATCGCAGACCAACCTGGTTGCCTACTTTAACGACAGCAGCGAGCTCTTTACCACGCGCGATTTGCAGCGCGGCGACCGGTATACCGTCTTTGCGCCCATTCTGGAGGGCGGAAATACACAGCTGGGCGCGCTGATTGCCGCGGCGCCCAAGGGAGATGACCCCTATTATGAGGACATCTGCAACAGCTGTCTTCAGCTGCCCGAGCACCTGAGCGGTACCTCCGACGCCGAGCGCATGCTGGCCGATGTCAACAACATAACCGCTTCCTCCGCCACGCCCTACGAAAAGGCGTGCGCCATCATGCGCCACCTGCAGCGCTACTACCGCTATACGCTCACGCCCGACGTGCCGCCCGATTCGCAGGATTTTGTCACCTACTTCCTCTATGTGGGCAAGGAGGGATACTGCACCTACTTCGCCTCGGCCATGACGGTGCTGTGCCGTATGGCGGGCCTGCCTGCGCGCTATGTGGAGGGCTTTGTGGCGCAGCCCGGCGCGGACGGCTTCGCCTATGTGACCGGCAAGGATGCGCACGCCTGGACCGAAGTCTATTTTGAGGGCTTTGGCTGGGTGCCTTTCGATGCCACGCCCCAGCAGCAGGAGATGGGAGGCGACAACCAGCAGGACCAGCAGCAGCCGGAGCCCAGCCCCTCTCCCTCTCCCACACCCAGTCCGCAGCCGCCCGAGCAGGACCAGCAGGAGGAGCCCACCCCCAGTCCCGACCCCCAGCCCCGGCAGGACCCGGA
>ERZ857521.3442-NODE-3442-length-12994-cov-3.187109_pt1 | contig 12994 bp, 12 predicted proteins | sample MGYA00519701_ERZ857521 | MGnify/ENA primary metagenome ERZ857521 (study PRJEB31778, sample SAMEA3449346) | human gut metagenome | biome: human gut; feature: human-associated habitat; material: faeces | place: United Kingdom | collected 2010/2012 ...
CGGGCAAAAAGTGCATACGGACTGCATACGGCTGCATACGAAGTGCATACGGACGAATAAAAGTGATGGAAGTGTGAAGACGGGCTTGGATCGTCCATCGGAAACCAGGCTCCACCCCGGCTTCGAAAGACCTGGATAGGGGGTCGCCAGCCGCCCGTAGGTGATGGACTGTCTTATGACGCCAACCTCCGACCATCGGAGGTTGGGTCCATAAATCCCGCCGAAGGCGGTCACCCGCTGCGGCGAATATCGGACAAAACGCCTCCATCCGGACGTTTTGGGTGCATGATTGAACCATGACGACGAAGAGGCAGATCCGGGAGTTCATCGACCGTTGGGACGGGCAGGGGCATGAGAAGCAGGAGACCCAGAAGTTCTGGCTCGACCTGATGCAGAACGTGCTCGGCATGACGAACGCCATCCACGATACGGAATTCGAGCACAAGACCGCCAGCGGCGGGTTCATCGACGTGCTGTGCCCCGACGCCCGGTTCCTGGTCGAGCAGAAGAGCGCCGGCGTCGATCTCGACAAGAAGGAACCGCGCCAGGAAGGCCAGGTCACGCCGGTCGAGCAGGCTCTGCGCTACGCGGACAACCTTCCCTTCAGTCTGAAACCGTCCGTTATCTGCACATGCAACTTTCAGAGGTTCCGCTTCTACGACCTGGAGAGGGACCCCCGCGCCACCGGCTCTCCTGTAGCCGACTTCACCCTCCGGGAGCTGGGCGACCACATCGACACCCTCACCAGCGTGTTCGATACGGACAATAGCCGCATCGTGGCCGAGCGGCAGCTCTCCGAGAAGGCCGGCATCCTCGTGGCCAACCTCCACAACGCCATCGCCGCCCAGTACACCGACCCCGACGCCCCGGGATCGCATCACAGCCTCGCCGTGCTCACCGTCCGGTTCGTATTCTGCCTATACGCCGAGGACGCTGGACTGTTCCCACAGAGCGCGTTCAGCCGGTACATCGAATCGTTCGACGCGGCCCGCCTGCGCCGCGGCGTCATCGACCTGTTCGCAACGCTCAACGCCAAACCGGAGGAACGCGACAGATACCTCGAACCCGAACTCGCCCGGTTCCCGTACGTCAACGGCGGACTGTTCGCCGAGGACATCGAGATACCCCGGTTCACCGACCCGATCCGAGACTCCCTGCTCACGGCCGGCGACGGCTTCAACTGGCGTAGGATCAGCCCCGTCATCTTCGGCTCGCTCATGGAAGAGACGCTGAGCCACGACCAGCGACGCAAGGGCGGCATGCACTACACCACCGTGAGGAACATCCACAAGGTCATAGACCCCCTCTTCCTCGACAACCTCAAAGCCGAACTCGACCGCATCGAAAAGGACAAGGTAAGGGAGGCCACCAGGGCCAAGCGCCTCAAGGCGTTCCAGGACAAGCTCGCGTCATTGCAGTTCCTGGATCCCGCGTGCGGGTCCGGCAATTTCCTCACCGAAACGTTCCTACGGTTGCGCGAACTGGAGAACCAGGCCATCGCGGACCGTCTTCACGGCCAGGGCTACATTGACCTCGGCGGAGAGAACAGCCTCGTGAAAGTCAGCATCGACCAGTTCCACGGCATCGAGATCAACGACTTCGCCGTGTCCGTCGCCAAGACCGCCCTGTGGATCGCGGAACAGCAGGCATTGGACGACACCGAGGACATCGCGGGCCAGACCCTCCCGCACCTGCCATTGCACGATTCCGGCAACATCATCCAGGCCAACGCCCTGCGCTGCGACTGGAACAAGCTACTGCCCGCTGATCAGTGCAACTACGTGATGGGCAACCCTCCATTCATCGGACACCAGCATCGCACCGAACAGATCAAGCGGGACATGGAACTCGTGTGCGGCAAGGCCGGCGGCAGCCTTGACTATGTGGCCGGCTGGTACTACAGGGCCATCGACTACCTCAAGGACAATCCGACCGCCGAATTCGCGTTCGTGTCCACGAACAGCATCACCCAGGGCCAGCAGGTCGCCCCGCTGTTCGGCCACATCGGGGAACGGGGATGGCACATCCGGTTCGCGCACCGCACGTTCATGTGGGACGCGCAGACCACCGACAACGCGAACGTGCACGTCGTCATCGTCGGCTTCAGCCGGAATAAGGAGAAGCCGGTCCTGTACTCGTATGCGGACATCAAGGCCGAGCCAGCCGAAAGCCGGCCGGAGCACGTCAACGGCTATCTGCTCGCCGCGCCCGACGTGTTCGTCACGGCCCGCAGCCAGAAGAAGGGCACGCTGTCCCCGATGCTGAACCTCGCGAACTTCGGCTCCATGCCGCTCGACAACGGCAACCTGCTGATCGAGACGCCCGAGGAGTATACGGAGGCCATGGCCGACCCGATAGCCGCCAGATACGTACATCCGATTCAAGGCGGAAAGGAACTGATTGACGGCAGGAAACGCTGGTGCCTATGGCTGGTGGACGCGGAACCGGGGGACATGCGCAAGTCGAAATTCATCGCCCAAAGAGTGACGGCATGCCGTGAATACAGGGAGAACGCCACCAAGACGGGCGACGCGTACAAAAACCGTTCGACACCGTGGCTGTTCAGGGACAACCACCAGCCGGCGCATGACTATCTCGCCATTCCGAAGGTGTCCGGCGAAAGAAGGGAGTATTTCCCCTGCAAAGTATCGGACCCCAGCGTCATCGCCTCCGATCTCCTGTTTGTCATCGAGGATCCCGAAGGGCTCAACTTCGCCATCATGGAATCGTCCATGTTTATGGCATGGCTGAAAACGGTAGGCGGAAGATTGGAATCCCGTTGCCGGTTCTCCAACACCGTCGTCTGGAACAACCTTCCGCTGCCGCAGCTGTCCGACGAACTCCGCCGGGAGGTCATCGACGCGGGGCGTGAAGTCATCGACGCGCGCGCCGGGCATGAGGGACAGTCGTTGGCCGACCTGTACGATCCCGACTTCATGCCGGCCGACCTGCGCAAGGCGCACCAGCGGCTCGACAAGGTGGTTGATGTGGCGTTCGGCGCGAGAAAACCGTGCGCAAACAATGAGGAACGGTTGCAGGTCCTGTTCGACCGGTACGTGGAGATGACCGGGGCGGTGGAATGAAAGAGAGCCGGCAAGGCGGGTTATCGACCTTGCCGACCCCAGAGGAAATCACGGAATGGATGATCCATGATTCGCCTCCCACCATAGCCGAACTCGGATGAATCACCGACGCCCCGGCCCTTCCTGTCCATACACCCAAGGCACGGAGCGCGGAGCCGCCCGGAAAACGATTATGTTTCCGGCCGTTTTCGGAATTGTCCCAGAGGCCAAGCCCCCGCCCTCTCGGAACATCCCACGCATAGCCTCTCCGAAACGGACGAGGAGGCCAATCATGGCACAGGACAGGAACGGCAACAACCACAAGGCCGCGGGGCGTCCCGACGGCGGGCAATTCGACAGAAAAGCGGGTCAGGGCTCAGATGACGACCTGGACTTCGAGGCGGCTGACACGCGCCTCTCGGCGGCGATGCCGGACATGGACGCGGAGGACCGGCGCAGGCTTATCGACGTCGTCGTCGGCGGGCTCGACGAGGACGACCCCGTCGCCGTGGCCGGATACCTGGACTCGCTCGACCCGGGCGTCCGCTTCATCCTGTCCGACAAGGCGCGGGCGCTTGAGGCCCGCACGCTCGACAGCCCCGACTGGTGCGACGCCCATGCCGAGGAGCTGATGGCCGCCGTGCCGGACATCGGCTCGGGCGCGCTGACCGGCGTGATCCATTATTGGCGCGCCGACGACCCGGACGCGTCCGACCGGCTGGCCGAAGCCGTCACCGACGACCCGGACATCGCCGACGAGCTCTGCTACGAGCGGGCCGTGTCCGACCGGCTGTTCCGTCAACGCAAGCCGTGGGCGAGCCGTGGCCGGCTGTTGGGGAACCCGCACCTGACCGAAGCCCAGCGGTCGGCGTTGACGACACCCATCCCCGAGTCGGGATTCACCCGCACCAACGACCAAAAAACACTGCGCGCCATGCTCTTCGCGCCGGACGAACAGTACCGGGCGCACGCGGTGGCCCGCAACAGCGATCTGGTCCGCGCCGACCCGGAGTTGGAGGACCTGGTCCGCACCGACCCGTCGGAGCTGGTCCGCGGGTACCTGGGCGACGCCTGCGAGCGCTGAGGCGCCCTACTGGAGGACGGCGGCTCCGAGTGTGCGCAATGCCATCGGACGGTGTGCGGGAACTGCAACAGCCACTGCTCGTACTGCGGCGAGGCCGCCTGCGACGATTGCGGCGAGTACTGCGCCGGATGCCATCGTTGGTTCTGCGGCATGCACATGACGTCGGGCCGTTGCCCGTCGTGCGCCGAACGATAAGATAAGGAGGTTTCATTATGACGATGGATACAAGAGGCAACAATCATAAGGCCGCGGGACGCCCCGATGGTGGGCAGTTCGACCGCAAGGTGGGCCAGGGCTCGGACGACGACCTGGACTTCGACACCGCCGACACGCGGCTTGCGGAGGCCATGCCGGATATGGACGCGGACGCGCGGCGTCGACTCGTCGGCGCGGTCATGGGAGGCTCCGACCCATTCGCGGAGAACGGGCTCGACGGCCTGCCGGACGACGCGAAGGCGATGGCGCGCATCATGGCCGCGCGCGGTGGCGACCAGGTTTATCGGGACCTCGCCGAATACAACAAGGCCATCGGATACCGGCCGGAGGGGACGACCCCCGCGGCCGACGCATCGGCCGCCCCGTCGATGCTCTCCGGCGTCACGTTCACCCCCGAGACATTCAAAGGACTCGTCTCCGGCGGCATGAGGGACTTCCATGGCGCCGACCTGCATGGGCTCGACCTGACGGGCTATGACCTCAAGGAGCTGAATCTGGATGGAGTGAACCTGACGGGCGCCAACCTCGACCATGCCGACTTGAGCGGGGCCAGCCTCGAGGGTGCCAAATTGGACGGGGCGAGGTTCACCCACGTCAAAGCCGACGGCATCGACCTGGCCGGCGCGGGCATGAGGAACGCCGATCTGAGCCATACGATCATCCGTGGCCGTTCAAGTCTGGTCAACGCCGACCTGACCGGCGCGAGACTGGATGGGCTCAGGGTCGAATTCGACGGCGACTCCGGATTCGTCGACGCGTCGGGAATCACGATGAGGAATACGGTCGGAACCGACGTGGGCTTCCGTCCCAACACTCTGATCGGCGGCGACTTCACCAACGCCCGATGGGACGGGGGTGGCGTATTCATATGGGAGGAAATGGAGGGCGTCGTCCTGGAGAACGCCTCCTTCACGAATATGGGCGAGTTCAATCTGTGCGGCTCCTATCGCGGCGTCGACCTATCGGGGTCGTTGCTGGTGGATAGCGGCTCGACCGATCTCTCGGGCGCCATCCTGCGGAACGCGTTCTTCGGCGGCGACTCCGCCCTTGACTGGAGGGATGACGTGTCGTTCCGCGACGCGGATTTGCGCGGCTGCGCCTTCGGGCCGACCTTCGGGCCTCCCGCGGATGCGACGAGGCTTTCCTACGACCTACGCGGCGCCAAGCTCGAAGGGGCCAGGTGCTGGGATCTCAAGGGCCGTACCGGCATACGCACCGACCGCGACCCCGAAGGCCGCGAGCCGTTCGACCCGGCCGCCTATGGCATGGAGGCCGTCGGCTACGGCGAATAGGAACAGAAGAGGAGGGACGCCCTCCGACCGGCTTGATCCGGTCGGAGGGCGTCCCTCCTCTCTCTAAAGTCCTATTTGCTGTAGTTGCCCGCCAAGCACTGCGAGAGCACGGACACGGTCTGCTGCTTCTCGCGGGGCGTCATCGTCAGCCCCCACTTCGACTTGATCGTCGCGCGCTTCGCCATGTAGTCGCACCGGTACGCCTTGTTGTCGGGCATCCAGACGTCGGGCGCGCCCGAGTTCTGCGAACGGTACAGGGCCGTGCCGTTGACGTCGAGCCCGGAGCCCTTCGCCATGTTCGCCGGCCCGTCGGAGGCGAGCAGCACGTCCGGCGAGTTCGCGTATTCGACGCGCTTGGCCTGGTCCCAGTCGCGGGCGCCCGATTCCCACGCGTCGAGCAGGGCGACCACATGGTCGATCTGCACGGCCGAGCTGGTGTTCCGGCCGCGCCTGAACTGGATGGTCCGCCCGGTGTACGGGTCGGTCAGCGTGCCCGACGTGACCTGGCACCTGGGGTTTTCGACGGCGCCCTTCAGGTCGCGGGCGAGGATGGTGTCGCGCGTGGTCGCGGACCCGCACCCGTTGGACGCCCAGCCGCCGAAGTACCTCTCCCTGTCATAGCCGCCCGGCCGCGCCTTCGCTGTGGCTATCGTGTTCGTCGCGTCGAGCCCGGCCTGCCAGACGGCGGGGTCGGAGCCCCAGGAACCGGTCGCGGCCTTCGTGTCCGTCTTCGTCCCGGCATCGGACTTCGCGTCGGTCTTCGGCGTCGTCGTCGTTCCGGCGTCCGTCCTCGGCGTCGTGTCCTTATGGCCGGTAAGTCCGGCGAGCAGGTCGGTGATGGACTTCGCGTCCGCGCGCCTTTGCGCCTCGTCGGGCGCCTTCGTCAGGTCGCTCGTGGACGCCGCGTGTCCGATGCCCACCTTGTCGGAGATGACGTTCCATGCGCCGGACGACACCAATACGACGATGCAGACGCAGACCAGCAGCCAGACGACCATGCCGTCGAGGAACTCGCGCCAGGGGCCTCCCTTGCCTCCCTTGCCGGCCATGTCACGCCTCCGGCAGGTAGACGGGCGCGTGCACGATCTCGAGGAGCCAGTTGATCATCGGGTTCAGCATGGACATGCTGATGCCCAGCACGCCGAGGAAGCCGATGATCAGCACGACTCCGACAATGGCGGACACGGCGCGCAGGGCGAAGTTGAACGCGCCCATGGTGCGTCCGAACGCGAAGCCCAGAAGCAGGCAGACGACGACCATGGCGATGACGATGCCCAGCGTGCCCGCCGAGCAGATGTTGTTCCAGAATGCGGTCCAGCCGGTTGCCGCGATGTCGGTGATGCTCATGCGGCATCGCTATGCCGGGACGCATGGCGTCGGACATGACGACGGATTTCAAAGGCAACGGCCACAAGGCCGCGGGCAGACCCGACGGCGGACAATTCGACCGGAAGCGTGGCGCGGGGGACGACTCCGACCTTGGGGTCGAATGCGCGTACCGCACCGTCTCCGACTACGACCAGGGACGCAAGCTCGCGTCGGACGCGATCGGCAGGCGGCGAAGACGCCCCGTCGTCCTCATGTCATGCTCCCTAAGGACCGGCCGCCCCACCGTCAACCCCGCGCTCATCGCCGACAAGGCGGGTGGCGGGGTCGACGTCATCGTGCTCGACGACGGCGGCGTGGACGGCTTCAACTCCATCGCCAAGCCGCGCGGCCTCGGCATATGGAACGGCACCGTGCGCGCATGGCGCGCCACCGGCACCTCCTACTGGATCAAGCCCGGCTTCGACATGGTGGACTCCATCGCCGGCTGGGCCTCATGGCGCGCGCCCGCCAAGGCGAAGCCCGTCGACTGGCATGCGCGCGCCGTCGGACTGCAGGCCCGCGTCGACGCGCTGGAGGCATGCGCCGAAGCCCCGAAGGCGCCCGACTACGAGGGCATGTTCGCCGACGACGACCCCCGCCTCTACGACCTGCTCGTCCGCGCCGTCTGGGCCGAACGCGTCCCCGCCGGCGAGAAGGACTCCAAGCCCCTGCCCGACCGGTGGTCGTACGCGGACGGCCTGCTCCCCCTGCCGCCCATGGTCGGCGCGAAGGCGCTCGCCAAGGCCATGATGGAGGCGCTCACCGGACTCGACGCGGACAGCAAGGCCCGCGACCTGCACACGTTGGGCAACGGCCGCGGCGGCACCGCCCCAAGGCTCGGGGAATGGGGCCATCCCATCTGGCGCAGCCGCATCGGCGCGGGCAAGGGGGCGCCCACCCTCCTGTACACGCGCGACGACAAGGGCGGCATCGTGTTCCTCCACGCCGGACACCACGACGACTGGCTTCTTTAGTCCGGGACGCATGTCCGCGGACATGGAACGCAGAACAATACGGTATGCAAGACGCAGGGTGGCCGGACGATTGCTGGAGCCGAACAGGGCGCAAAGCCTCTGGCGCAACCGCATGGGCCGTCTCTACCTGGCCGCGCCCCACGGACGCACCGAGCTCATCCTCGGCGTCGCCGAGACGGCCCCCGCCCCGAAGGGCATGGCATGGGGACTGTACTCCAACGAGGACAGTCCATTCGAGACATGGCTCGTCGACCGGAACGGCGCCCACCGGCTCGCCGTCGCCCCCGCCAGCCTCATCGACGCGTACGGCCCATGGCGGCGAATCAATCCCCGCATAGGCGAAGGAATGTGACACCGACCGACCATATTCTTCTGCTCGCCGTCTGCGCGACGGCCCCAAGGCTCTGCCTCGGCTGCGCGCGCCTGTACATCGAAACCGGCGTCAGCGAGGCCGCCAACGGGCATCGGCTCCGCGCGCGGATCTGCGTCGCCCTTTACTACCTGCATCACGTACTCGCCGTCATGCTGGCCGCGGGCGCGCTGTTCGAGGCCGCGCACGTCATCCTCCTGTCCATCGGACTTTAGAGGGCTCGCGCATAGCCAATCGGAAGACTAAAGACATAAAGGAGGCCATCATGGCAGTGGACAACAACGGTGACAATCACCAGCCGGCCGGACGCCCCGACGGCGGACAATACGCGCCCAAGGCCGGACAGGGCACGGACGACGACCTGGCGACGCCATCGGAGGTCGCACTACTCGACGCTGCCGCCATGCTCGCCGGCCGCCGCGAACAGGCACGGCGCGATGCCGACGCCACCACGGGCGACGACGCCTGGTACACAGGCAAAGGGCGCTATCTCGGCTACGAATACGCGGACGCCATCGTCGACGCCGCCCGCCACGCCGACGACATCCCCGAGGGCACGACCCTCACCGACATGGCCTTCGACGACGAGGCGCTCGCCGAATACCTGGAGGACATGGACTCCGACTCCAGCCCCGACGACGTCCGCTCCACCGCCGCCCACGCCGCCGAGGGCGCGGCCACGCCCGCCGAACGCGCTGAACGCGAGCTCGGCATCATGGAGGACCTTGCCATCAGCCGCATGCGAACCACCGACGACAGGGACTCGCTCCATCGGGCCATGGGTTCGCCTCCGCCATCATCGACGCGCGCGACACGCTGAGGCGCTAGGAGGCCTGACGATGGCGATGGATTCCAAAGGCAACAATCACAAGGCCGTGGGCCGCCCCGACGGCGGCCAATTCGACCGCAAAGCCGGACAAGACTCCGACGACGACCTGGACCTCGATGCGGTCGACGCGCGCCGCCGGGTCTTCAACCGTATCGTCGCCGGTGATAACGATGGCGTCGATCCGGAAACGGCAAGGCGCATCCGGTACGCCATCCGGCTCGCGCCGGACCAGAATCCGGACAGGGTCTTCGCCAACATGCGACGCAACGGCGTCGACTCGATGCTTGATCGGTATCTGGATTAGGAGGGCGGCATGGACTCGCTTCAGGTAGCGGACGTCCTCGTCTCCAGCGACGGTCGGGGCCTTCCGGAGGGGACGCCCGCCTTCCCGCTGGCCTAGACGAACGCAAGGCGAGCGAACGCCTTCAGGCTTCTGCGGGACGCCGACGGCGTCAGCCGCGGCCATGCCGCGCGTTCGTCGCCTCCGCCCGATGGCGCGTCACGATGGAGTGATGCGGAAACAGAAACGAGGCGGAGAGAAGAAGCCGAAGACAACGAAGGAAGGGAAGAGCAAAGCAAGACGGATTAAGGAAAAGCAAAAAGGGAAGAAGCGGAGCCAAGAGTAAAAAGACGAAAAAGAGAAAACGAAGACGAAAGAGGAAAAGAGCCTTAAAGGGAATCGAGGAAAAACAGAGACCATCGGGAAAAGAAAAACGGAAGACCACCCCGAGCGAAAACGAAGAGAACGAAACGAAGAACCCTTCAACAACGAAGACGGAAGCGGAACATACGACCCCCCTTATTCAAATGGAACAACCGCTACGAAAGAACGAAGACGGAACGAAAACCAGCCATCGAAAACAGACGGAATGCAAAAGCCCCCGATGAAAACCCGAAGAACGAAACCATAGGAAACGGAAGCCGAACAGAGAACGAAAAAGAACCAACCATCAATCAACAGGCCGAGGAACCAAACAAAAAGCCAATCAAAAACAGAACAATACGAAAATGCCCACTAGGGGCCGAAAAGCCAATCCGGCGGCTCCACGGGCTTTTAGGGGTCTTTGGCCGAAGCCGTTTCGCGGGCCGGGACGCATATGGAAAAGACATGAGCATGACCATCACCCACGGCGCCGTCACATTGGCGCCGACCAGCCTCGCACGCGACGGCATGGAGCCCTCCGGACTGCTGGAGACCTGCCTCGCCGCCCTCCTCATGTCCTCCGTGGCGGACTCCGTCCTCATGAACGCCGTCGACCTGTCCACCTACACATGGGAGCCGCCCTACCGCTTCATCAACGCCGACGTCTCCCTGCCCGACCCCGACCAGGAGGATTGGATCCGCCCTATGCCGCAGGGGCTCGACGCGCGCGGCGCGGACTCCACGCCCGCGCTCGCCCGCATCCTCGCCACCGACATGGACGCCGACCTCGCCTGCGTGGAGGCCATGGCGTTCAGCCGCGCCATGCGCGTCGCCGACGCCGACCCGCACGTCTGGGCGCTGGCGCTGGCCCAGACCGCGGACGGTCCGGTCGAGGGACTCTCCCCCGACCCGCTCCACGGCTGGTGCTCCACGCTCGCCCGCAACGGACGACGCTCCGGTCCGGCCGCCTGCGCCATCGCCGAGGCCGTCCGCGACGGGCACTGGGGCGCGCGAAGCGTCTCCAACGTGCGCGGCGGCACGCTGGAGATCCCGGCCCGCGTCTGGCTCGGCCTCGAGGCGGAGACGGGACGAATGGAGTTCCCGTTCGACGAGGCGCCCGACGACGAGCCCGACGACAGCCTGTTCCCCGCGTATAGGGACGGGCATGCCGACATTCAAATGCAACTATCCGGCGACCGTCAGAACGCGTGACGGCTCCGTCCCCTTCCATCCCGAGTCGGACGCCAGGCACCGCAAGGCGCTGGAAGGGCTCATCGCCAAATTCAAGACCAGCCATCCGGAGGCCGCAAGCGCCGAGCTGGAATCCATCGACGCGGATAACCACGTCGCCATCCTCTCCGACCGCACGGTCATGAGCGTCAACGGCGACGACCGCCGCAAGGTCGTCAACCTGCTGGCCAGCCAGTGCAAGCCCAGCGCGGGCGAGCAGGTCGACGACTATTGGAGCCGTCAGTATCCCGGCTTCCACATGGTCGAGTTCCATCCCTACGAGGGCCAGGCCATCTTCGAGAGGCTCACCAAGGAACAGGTGCGCGCCCGCAACATCATCGCCAGCAAGCTCGGCATCAAGCCGTGGCAGGTGCGCGTCGCCCGCGCCAAGGACGGCGGCTGGAGGTGCAGGCTCGACAAGGAGATCATCTACCAGCCGTCGAAGCACGACAAGGCCATGGCGGAGGCGTGCGTGCTCGTCGGACATCCGGGTTGGTGGTTCGAGGCCGACTCGAAGACCGGAGTCATCGACGTGCATGCCGGCGAGCCGGCCAACTTCGAACCCGTCCATCCGCTGCCGCCGGAGACGCTTGGCGCGCCGGAGAACATGCGCCGCACGCCGTTCGGCGTCCTGCTGCCCCGCGCGGGCGGCCTGCCGTTCGAGCCGGCGTCCATCGACTGGAAGGAAGGCTCGTTCCTGCTGATCGGCGGCGAGGGCGGCTCCGGCAAGTCCGTGTTCACGAACGTCGTGCTGGCCGAGCAGATCGCGCAGGGCGTCGAGCTGACCATCGTCGACACGAAGTCCAAGTCGACCGACTACTTCTGGTGCCGTCCGTGGGTGAAGTACTGGGGCTGCGAGTCCATCGTCCAGGCGGCCGGCTGTCTGAACCATCTCGTCTGGGAGATGGAGCACGGCGAGCGCGCGAAGGCGTGGGCCGAGAACGCGTGGCAGTCATGGTACGACATTCCCGACTGGGCCAAGAGGAAGTTCCCCATCCATGTCATCGTCATCGACGAGTACGCGTCGCTTGTGGACGAGGCGCAGATGTGCAAGACGGTGCCGAATCCGGAGAAGACGCTGCCGCCCGTGCTCCAGCAGGCGTACAAGGGGTACGCGGAGTATCTCATCCGCCACGACGTCATCCGCATCCTGCGTCTGGCCCGCTTCATGGGCTACAGGCTCATCCTCGCTTCCCAGACCGTGTCCCAGGCGTCGGGCCTGCCGCCGAACATCCGCGACCTGTTCACCCACCGCGTCGCCATGGGTCCGAACCCGTCCGAGTCGCTGGAGAAGGGCGTGTTCCACGACCTGGCCGGCATGCCGACCGTGCCCGCGAACGTCATCGACTCCGGCAACTCGAAGGGCGTCGGCCGCGCCGAGCTGGCCGGCATGACCGGCTGCGTCTTCAAGACGTACTGGGCGGGCCGCGACGGCATGGTCGACACGGAGGTGTTCGGCCACATGCTCGCCGACAAGGTCGGCCTGCCCGACTGGTGTGACCGCGACCGGTACTTCAATACCGTCGCCAAGCATACGGCCGACGACCCCATCGACGCGGAGTACATGCACGAGCTGACGGACCGCATCGCCATCGGCGAGTCGAAGGCCATCGCATCGGACCCGATCCTCCAGGCGCTGAAGAACGCGTGGGACACGTCCCTGTCGCTGATGCCCGCCGCCGACGGCGCCCCACAGGAGCCCGCCGCGGAGCCCTCGGAACGTCCGGCGCCGAAGGCCGCCCCGTCCGCGCCCGCGGAGGTCCGGCCGGCCGGCTCCGGCTCCCCGCTCATGGACGCGAGCCAGCTGGCACGCCTCATGGAGGGATGACATAGGACGGCAAAGAGCGGCGGGGACGCCCTTGACCGAAAAAATTCATGCCCCGCGCTTCAGTGCTGGGGTTTATGGCCGAGACGCATAGGGGCCAA
>ERZ857521.3444-NODE-3444-length-12981-cov-2.868946_pt1 | contig 12981 bp, 12 predicted proteins | sample MGYA00519701_ERZ857521 | MGnify/ENA primary metagenome ERZ857521 (study PRJEB31778, sample SAMEA3449346) | human gut metagenome | biome: human gut; feature: human-associated habitat; material: faeces | place: United Kingdom | collected 2010/2012 ...
AATACCAATCATACATAGCAATCGACTTTTCTTTTACAGCTTCACTGGCAATAGAAAAGTCGATTGCTATGTATGATTGGTATTCATTTTGTGCAAATTCTTCCGCAATAGTCGATTTCCCAATGCGTCTTGCCCCTTTTATCAGTAGAGCGGTAGCCCCATTGCTTTGTTTCCATTGGAGCATCTTTTGATAGATTTTTCGCTTGAATATCTTTTTTGTCATCTGGAATAGTGGCTTTTATTTTGCAAATCTAAGGTTTTTGTCGGAAAATGGAAAATGTTTTCGGCGGTTTTTGCCGGGAAACGGAAAATGTTTTTGGTGATTTTTGTCGGAAAATGGAAAATGTTTTGGCTGTAAATGTTGTAATGCCAGCCATAAATGATTGGAAGATAATAAAAAACCGCTCCCCACCACGGGGAACGGTTTCCGTAAAATTAAAACATTGCTTATGAAAAAGAATCTTATTCTGCTTTTCCTTCGCTACCAAGAACGTATTTGATCTTGTGGATGTAGAGCTTCTTCATATTGTCGCGAGCCGGGCCGAGGTATTTGCGCGGGTCAAATTCTGCTGGTTGTTCTGCGAATACCTTGCGGATAGCCGCTGTCATTGCAAGACGGCTGTCGGAGTCGATGTTAATCTTGCAAACTGCCGATTTTGCAGCCTTGCGAAGCTCGTCTTCAGGGATACCGATGGCTGCTTTCAAAGCGCCGCCGTATTTGTTGATTGTGTCAACCTCTTCTTGCGGAACTGATGATGATCCGTGGAGCACAATCGGGAAGCCCGGAAGTTTCTCCATAACAGCGTCAAGGACGTCGAATGCCAATGGCGGCGGAACGAGACGGCCTGTCTGCGGGTCAACGTGGCACTGTTCCGGAGTGAACTTGTATGCTCCGTGGGAAGTACCGATTGAGATAGCCAGCGAGTCGCAGCCTGTGCGGGTAGCGAAATCGATTACCTCTTCCGGGTTGGTGTAGGTGTGGTGGTCGGAAGAAACTTCGTCCTCCACGCCTGCCAATACGCCAAGCTCACCTTCTACAGTTACGTCGAACTGATGTGCATATTCAACCACTTTCTTTGTCAACGCTACGTTTTCTTCGTAAGGAAGGTGTGAACCATCGATCATTACTGAAGAGAAACCGAAGTCAACGCACGACTTGCAGAGCTCGAAAGAATCGCCGTGGTCGAGGTGAAGGACAATCTGCGGATGCTCCCATCCGAGTTCCTTAGCATATTCAACGGCACCTTCTGCCATATAGCGGAGCAACGTCTGGTTTGCATAGTTGCGCGCGCCTTTCGACACTTGAAGGATGACCGGTGATTTAGTTTCAGCAGCGGCTTGGATGATAGCCTGAAGCTGTTCCATGTTGTTGAAGTTGAATGCCGGGATTGCGTAGCCTCCCTTGATTGCCTTTGCAAACATCTCGCGGGTGTTTACAAGACCGAGATCTTTATAATTTACCATAATGTAATGAATATAAAGTGAATAAATTTTCTATTCCTTTTTTACCGCTGCAAAGATAGTGCAAAGCGGCTGAAAATCAAATATCGCAAGTGATTTTTAAACTTTATTTTCATACGTGGCTTTCTCTTTGGCAATCAGCTCCTTACATAGACATTATAACGCTACGTGTATCCATTTGCCGCCTTGTTCCCAAATCAATTCGGTGTGGGGCAGTTGCCGGAGTATTTCGTAGAGGCGGCGGTTGTCGCCTGTGCGTGTGTCGAGGTCGGCGGCACGCCCTTGCAGGTGGTAGGAATTGGCTACGCCGCCTACTTTGCGGTTGAGTTCCGGACAGCGGTATCCGCTGTTCACATAAATCGGTTTCCCGAGGCGTTCCCTTGCCGGGTCGAGTACTGTCTCCGTCAACCGCCGCAGATTGGCGGCTGATTTAGTCGATGGGGTGTTGTCGATTCCGTGGAGGTCGGCTGTGGCTGAGCGTGTCAGTTCTTCGATTGTGAAGTGTTTCATCGTTTAAGTGATTTTAGAATGTTGATTAACTGGTTGAGCCGGTCGCTTTTGGCGATTCCGTCGAGCAGGTCGGCAAGTTCCGCTATGTCGGATTTTTCTTTGTCGCTGCCGTTCTCCATGATGCTTTTCACTTCTATCAGGGCAATCCCTATGGAGCCGGTCAGTGTGAAAAGCGGTATTGACGGAAGCGCATAGCCTTCTGTCGCGCGGAGATAAAGGGTGGCGGCTATCTGCATAATGTCCACGATTGTGAGGATGGCAAGCAGATTGTAGTAGCGCAGCAGTTTGTCGATGGTGCGGCGCAGGGCGCGGCTGCGGGTTGCCTGTCCTTTGCGCTTAGCCTTGCGTATCCCGCTCGCCATGTCGGCTATTGCCGCGGCAAGGACGAGCAGGTATTCTACGGCGACGAATGCGGCGGCCCAAGCCGCGCGTTCTGTGATTGTAGTTTCCATGGCTGTGATGTTTTTTGCAAATCTACGCTCCTTGCGGCCGCTTTTCTTGCGGAAAGGGGAAGTTTCCGGTGTAATATTTTGAATAAGCCGAAAAAATTATTAGCTTTGCCTAATAAAATTATTAGTCTAACCTAATAAAATTTTAATAGCTATGCAACGTGCTTATTTTCAGTTAGTAAAAAGCAGGGTGGAAGAGCCGAGAAAATTTATCCAAGTGCTTTATGGCCCTCGTCAGGTGGGGAAAACAACGTTGATAAAGCAAGTTTTATCGGCAATTAATATTCCATATCTGTTTGCAACTGCGGACGACATAATCGGGACTGACAGTATGTGGTTGCGAAATTTATGGGATAGGGCAAGATTGTTGCAGAAAAAAGAGGGGCGTGAGGTTGTTTTGGCTGTAGATGAGGTGCAGAAAGTGCAGAATTGGAGTGAAGTGGTTAAAAAAGAGTGGGATATGGATTCTTTTAATGATATTCCAATAAAATTGGTGATATTAGGGTCTTCTTCACTTTTGATTCAACAGGGTTTGACAGAGTCGTTGTCAGGTCGTTTTGAGGCAGTATATATAGACCATTGGTCATATAAGGAAATGTATGACGCTTTTGGCTTGTCGCTGAATGAGTATATTTGGTTTGGGGGGTATCCGGGTGCTGCTTCTCTGATTTCAGATGAGACGCGTTGGAAACGCTATGTCAAGAATTCTCTTATCGACACTAGTCTTTCGAAAGACATATTAATGTTGACAAGAGTCGATAAACCGGCATTATTGCGCCGGTTGTTTGAGATAGGATGCTCATATTCCGCACAAATATTGTCATTGACAAAAATACAGGGGGAATTGATGGAGAAAGGAAATATAACAACGTTGAGTAATTATTTGTCTCTGTTGGAGACAGCAGGGCTGTTGTGCGGATTGGAAAAATATTCCGGTGATATTATCCGCAAGCGTTCTTCAAAGCCCAAGTTTCAGGTTTTTAATAACGCCTTGTTGAGTGCGCAATGTGAGCAGACGTTTAGTGAAGCGCTTACGGACGGGAAACTTTGGGGCAGGTTTTTTGAGTCGGCCGTTGGAACACATTTGCTGAATAAGTCATATACAGAGGATTACGATTTATATTATTGGAATGAAAACAGCATGGAGGTTGACTATGTATTGCAAAAGGGAAGCAAGGTGGTAGCTGTCGAGGTGAAAAGTGGAAAAGATTCCTCAAACAGCGGAATGGATGTGTTCCGGAGTAAATTTCATCCGTCAGCCTCTTTCATAGTGGGAACTGACGGAATTTCAATTGAGGAGTTTTTGTGTACCAATCCGTCCGATTTGTTTTAACTCAAATCGTCCATTAGATTTTTGGTTAACCCTAAATCCTTAGATGTTTGACAGACTGCCGTGTGTTCTGAAGTGTCCTCCCCTATTTGCTACGCTCCGCTTCGCAAACAGAGGGGACACCCGAGTGGACTTTATCTTTCGGTACACGCCATCCTTGCTTTCAGACAGAGATAGTGTAGTCCAATGACATATGTTAAAGCAGAAGATTGGATGGATACTTGTTTGACAAATATACATCCAATTTGGGCTATTCCTTTGTCCTTCCAAATTGCATAATCTGGGAAAATGTCAATTGTGTGATTTCTTCAGGAATGGTTTTATTAATTGCCTTGTATAGCGGATTGAATTCTTTTATGCGTTCATTTAAGGGTTATCAAGTTTTCTTTTTAGTTGGATTGTTGTTTCCGATTTGTTTAAATTTGCGGTAATAAAAATCTGGAAAATGGACTACTGCATATACAACGAACAGACCGGTGATAAAGCGGAAGTGCGGTTGCCGGCGTCGAAGAGCATCAGCAACCGGTTGCTGATGATTGACGCTTTGTCGGGCGGCGGGAGCGTGCTGTGCAACCTCGCGGAGTGCGACGACACGGTGGCGATGCGCGACGCACTACGCCGTTACCGTAATTCCGACAAACGATGGACGATAGATGTCGACACCGGCGCGGCAGGAACAGCTACACGTTTCCTTACAGCGTTTTTCGCTTCGCAGAATGGCAGTGACGTGATGCTCGACGGGTCGCAGAGAATGCGCCAACGCCCGATAGTTGAGCTCACTGGCGTTTTATTCAGACTTGGGGCGACGATAACTCATGTTATTCCTCCGGGTGGAGACGGCAGCGGTTGCCTGCCGTTGCATATTCTTGGGAAAAAGTTGTCCTCACAAGGTCGTGAGATTCAGATAAGAGGCGACATAAGCTCACAATATATATCAGCTTTAATGATGATAGGTCCATACGTCACCGGCGGACTTTCACTCGTCTCTCCGACCGGATTCATCTCTCGCCCTTACATGGAGATGACCGCTTCTATTATGCGGCAATGCGGCGCGGAAGTGGAGACTGGCGGCAATTTCGTCAGGGTTGCAGAAGGTGGTTATCGCAAAGTGGAAATGACTGTGGAGAGCGACTGGTCGGCGGCAAGCTATTGGTATGAGATTAAGGCTCTCGTTCCTGAATTGGAAGTGCGTCTGAAAGGACTTTGTAAAGATAGTCTGCAGGGCGACAGCCGTGTGGCGGAATATTTCCGCAATTTCGGCGTTACGACGCGATTCGACGGCGGGGATGCCGTTCTTGGCTATGACAGGTCGCTGCTTGCTGGGGATTTGCAACTTGACCTTTCCGATTGTCCCGACTTGGCGCAGACCATCGTGGTTACGGCTTGTCTGCTTGGCGTTAAGTTCCGCATAAGCGGATTGCGCACGTTGCGGATAAAGGAGACCGACCGCTTTTTGGCCTTGCAGACAGAACTGGATAAGTTGGGCTACCGCTTGCATGCCGCTTCCGGCGACCGTGATGCCTTGCAGTGGGATGGCGCAAAGGGCGATTATGTGGCCTGCCCGCAAATAGCCACATATAAGGACCACCGTATGGCTATGGCATTTGCTCCGGCGGCAGTGCGGTTTCCGGGTTTGGTTATCGAGGATGCCGGGGTGGTGAGCAAGTCGTATCCGGGATTTTGGGACGATTTACGGCAAGCAGGATTCAGAATGGAGGAAAGGCTATGAAAGGTGCGTTGATAATATTGGCGGTTACAGTGGCGGCAGGTGTGATATTGTATGTTTTCCACCGCATAGGCGAGGCTCGCGAACGTAGGAATCCTTCACCGCAACTTGATGCAGGCAATGAAGAAGCGGGACAACAGGAGGAATCCGAATGTTGCGGGATGCATATCACGTGCGAGAAAGATTCATTGCTGCGAGGCGTTTCGACAGAAATAGTCTATTACGACGACGAGGAGCTGGACGAGTATGCCGGCATTGCGCCCGACGCTTATACCGATGGGCAGATAGAGCAGTTCCGCGACGTGCTTCTCACGCTGTTGCCTGAAGACATAGCCGGCTGGGCACGGTCGTTGCAGTTGCGCGGGATAGAATTGCCGTCAATCGTCAAGGAAGAATTGTTGCTGCTCGTGCGCGAGGAGCGCGAAAAGCGCGCTAATAATTAATTATATAAATAAAAATAGCCGCCACTGCCAGCAGCGACGGCTATATGTTGTTTTGCTTTCTTTTTTATCAGCAGTATGCCGACCAGTCGGTCTTCGACATGTCGCCCGACTTCATGAACTCCTCGTGGAATCCGAAAGCGGCGCGCAGACAGTGCGGCGTATGTCCGCCCTTGCCGAGTTTCAGATAGTCGCGCAGCAACTGGCGGTATGCCGGATGCGCGCAATTCTCGATGATGAGGTGCGCCTTTTCTTCCGGGTCTTTTCCGCGGAGGTCTGCGATGCCTTGGTCGGTAATCAGCACGGCCACTGAATGCTCGCTGTGGTCGAGGTGGGAAACCATCGGTACGATGGTGCTGATTTTTCCTTCCTTGGTTATTGACGGGCAGCTGAAAATCGAAATATAGGCGTTGCGTGTGAAGTCGCCTGAACCGCCGATTCCGTTCATCATCTTCGTGCCTGTCACATGCGTGGAGTTGACATTACCGAAAATGTCAGCTTCAAGAGCTGTGTTCATGGTGATGAGGCCGAGGCGGCGTATGATTTCCGGATTGTTGGATATTTCTCCCGGACGGATGAGCACCTTGTCGCGGAAGAATCCGATGTTGCCGAAGAAGCGGTCCATTGTCTCGTCGGAGAATGTCAGCGCGCAGGTGCTGGCGAAGCGGCATTTGCCTTTCTCCATCAAGTCGATTACCGCGTCTTGAATCACTTCGGTGTACATTTCGAATTGCGGGATTTCTGAGCTTGTCTCCAATCCGTGGAGCACTGCGTTGGCTATGTTGCCCACTCCCGACTGCAACGGCAGGAATCCTTTCGGTATGCGTCCGGCACGGAGTTCTCCGGCAAGGAACTTGCACACGTTCTCGCCGATGCGCATCGTTGTCTCGTCGATTGGCGCGAATCCGTGCACATGGTCGCTGCTCGATGAATGCACTACGCCTATGATTTTTTTCGGGTCAACCTTAAGGACTGTCGAACCGATACGGTCGGACGGCTTATAGATAGGTATCTCGCGGCGGTATGGAGGGTCGGCGGGCACGTAGATGTCGTGCAAGCCGCGGATAGCCGCCGGGATATGCTCGTTGAGCTCTATTATTATCTTGTCGGCAAGATGCGCGAAGGTAGGAATATTGCCGATTCCGGCTCCGAGCAATATTTCTCCGTCATCGTTTACTTCGGCTGCCTCGATTATTGCAAAGTCGACTTTGCCGAAAAAGCCGTAGCGCATATTCTGCGCAAGCTGCGACAGATGAAGGTCGAAGTAATGGATTTCGTGGTTGTTGAGCGCGTTGCGCGTGTCTTTGCACGATTGGTAAGGAGTGCGGACATTGACCGCTTTTGCACGGCTCAGCTCGCCGTCGATGTAGTCGTTGGTCGATGCGCCGGTAAACACGTTTATTTTGAATTCCTTTCCGGCCTCATGCTCTTTCCGTGCCTTGGCCGCTATTGCCGGTGCCACCACTTTCGGTGTACCTGCCGCCGTGAAGCCTGAGAAGGCTACAGTATCGCCGTTGCGGACGTATTCGGCGGCTTGTTCTGCTGTCATTATGTCTTTTCCTATAATGACATAATGTATGATTTAAAATGTGAATATACTTGTTCTACAAAGGTAGTGAATTTTGTATAAGGTATGCTGTTTTTAGCTATAAAATTGCCTACGTCCATAAAAACAGCCATTGCGGACAGCTTTTATGTCCCATGTCATTGCCTTTTCACATAGAAAAGTCTTTGTGGGTGCGATGGGGCGTTTAAAACATCCAGAACAAGCTGTCAAAGCTGGCAGATTCTTTCAGGATGTTGCGCACTTTTGCCAAATTAATACACCTCTCAAAATCGGTGGAAATGCTGCTTTCCCAGATTATGTTGCCCTTTTTGTCGCATATTGCTAGCATGCAGCCGGCAGAAGATTTGTAGAAAAGCATACGGCGGTTGTCGGAATTGATGGGGTAGATGGCCATATTCCAACGGAATTTGTTATTGTCATCATAATTATAGACTACATTTCCCTCGCCGGACTTGTATCCTTTCGTGCTGAATACATATTGTTCTGCGATTCTTGCTTTTTCAAGGATGGAAACTGTCATGGAATCTGCCGCTACATACACTCTTACTTTTCTCGACTGACCGAGCGGATAGGTGAAGCAACTGTCGGGACCCACAGTGTTTATGGTGTCGAAGAACAGATTTTCTTCTTCTCTATTGGTCTCGACAACTTTCCATTCATCCGCTCCCGTTATGCGTAAATCGTCAAAGAATGGCTTGGAAATCACGATATAATCATAAGCTGTACGCTTGTATGTAGGTTCGTCCATCGGTGTGCCGTCGGAGTATTTGTAGTCAAATTCCATAAGCATCCACTTGCCTTTTATGGCATATCTTGATTTGATTTTTATGGAATCGCCAATCAGCACACCGTCGCGCATTACGTTATATTTAGTCAATGTGTTCATTATCAATAAAGTGTCAATCCATACTGAGCGCAGTTGCGTGTATGTGTAATTGACTTTTTTGCCATTTATGTTCTTAGAGCCGCTTAGTCTCCGTGTGTAATATACAAATACAGAATCTGCTTGACCTTCTTTAGTTTCTGGATTGGTCTTTACAAATTCGAGGAATGCATCGTATGTATGGGTAGGGTCATGAATGATGCCGTCGGAATATGAGCCTCTTGCAACCACTACTCCCGCCGATGCAGCGGAAGGAAGGCATAGCAGGAATAGCAATCCTATGAGCAGTGTTTTGAAAAACGGTTTCATATCGTGGTAATTTGGAATTATAAATTCTTCTGTATTCGCAAATTTACTCAAAATTGCAGACGATTCAAATGGTTTCATTCGATTTAGCTGATAAAGTTGCATACGGTTGTTAAATATGCGGATGATGCTATTTTATTTCTCGGATAAGGAGTCCGGGATAGAAGTCGCCGCCGCTCTCTTTCTTGAACGTTGTCGCTCCGAAATCCGCGCCATAGGCCTGCTCTTCGACAGCCATGAAGCGGTTGTCCCAGATTTTGCCTTTGACAGGGCGCACCGTGCCGACACGCTTGTAGACGACACGTCCGTCCTTCTCCTGCGCTTCGAGCACTTCGAATTTCGATTCTTCCGAAATTCCTTCCTTCAAGCCTATCTGCACTTTGATTTCAGGTTCTACGCTCACAATAGGAGCCTTTATCTTGAACTGCTCGTACTTCTTCTGCAAGTCGGCCACGTTCTCGTCGAGCGCGCGCTGGCAGGCCTTGCGTATCATCAGCTCAGGTTCTTCCTCGCTTATGCCGAGGAACGATGACTTCTGTCCGGACGACGACACTTTCCCGACATATTTCAGCTTGAATTTTCCGCGCGCCTCCTCAAACGCCTTGGCTGCGGAAGGGTCGGCCTCCGCTTGATAGTAGTTGCGATAGAAATCGTTTGCCACTTCCTCGTCCCAAACCAATTGGTAGAGGCGGGTGTTGATTTTCACACGGAATCCCTTGATTGTCGAGACCATATCGTTGAGCGACTCGCCAAGGTCTGTCACGGCGTCTATTCCCGTAGCGGCACCTGCCACCGCTCCGAGCATTTGCAAAGCCATGCCCCAATTGCGGCTGCGTTTGCCTTTGTCGATATAATTGATTTCGTTGACAAGCACGAAAGTGTTGCCTATCAAGTCCTCTCCGGCATCCTCAAGCATGGCTGTCCCGCGTGCCGAGCGGGCTGCAAGTTCCTTGTCGAATTCCGAAGCGTCGTAAAGCCCGCGTTCCTTTACCAAATCCATATCGCATCGGCCGGTGAGGATGTCGCGGTTGAACCATTTTGCCACAAGGCGGCTTGCCACCTGCTCACGCTCGAGGAAGTCGGCTATCCTTGCGTCATAGTCACCCTTGTTGTCGACCGAAAGCACCCTTACGCTAAGGTTCATGTCGTTGTACTTGTCGGGAACGGGAAGTTTCAGATACTCCTCCGTGATTTCCGGGCTGAATTTCTGCTCTGTATGCGTAACGAGCAGACTGTAGAGCGAACTGCGGCGATACTCGATGTCGTCCTTCTCCAAATCTTTCGCCGCCGCACTGGTGGAAATGCCAAGAATCACTAACGGCAGCACATATTTATATAACTTGAACATAATCTTTCCGTATTAATTAATAGTCCCACAATTCCGACGGTATGTCGTCAGTCAGTTTATATTTGTTGCGGTCTGTCCCCACATAGATGCCGTAGCGGTAGGCATCGGTTTCGTCAAGACGCTCCTTGCCGTCGGCAAGCATTTTCTCGTAGGCTTCATCCACATCTTTCAGTCTCTTGAACACGAACGGCACAATAACCTCGTCCTTGAGATTTATATATCCCAAACGTCCTAAATTATTGGGAGCGTCCGGGTCATAGGCGTTGACACGGGCTACACCTTGCTCGTTGAAGTTGAGCACAGAAGCATATCCTCTGCTTATGATTTTGCCGGCCTCGCGGTCGAAATTGTAGTAGAGCGAATCGGTATCCATTACCCATACGTAGCGCGCATCCTTGCTTTCCGGATAATATACATCCTCCCATTTGCAGTCAAGCACCACTTTGTTGTTGCGGTCGAGCAGTCCCCAGCCGCCTTTGTCGAGCACCTTGCAAAGCCCTTTGGAGTAATGGTACACACTGCGGTATTTTATAGGAATTACTTCCATTCCCGATGAATTTATGTAACCGTACAATCCGTTTTTCTTGGCAGTGATGAGTCCGTCTGGCACATCGGATTCCCACGGCATCCAGAGCATCTCATAGTCTAACGCCACGTCCACCTTGCCCGACAAACCAATCAAACCATACTTGCCGTCTTTCCCTGCTATGGCTTTCCCTTCGTAGAAATCGCCTATGATGTCGTAAGCGTCGGACACTTTTTGGCCGTTCTTATCAAACAAATAACATTTTCCGGCAATCGACAATTCTATAAATCCGTTATCATAATCATAGAACATGTCGTAAAAATTCCCTTTGTCATTTTGCAGATTCACTTCCTGATCTATCTGAAAGACTTTCGCACCTGTCCTCAGATTGATATAATTGATTTTGGTTTTCTTTTTCCCGAAATCATCGGCCACAATTACTACGCTGTCGGAAGGCTTGCCCACGCATTGGTATTCACCCGGCTTAAGTACTAAACTTCCGTTAAAATCATACAAACCGGCCTTCTCTCCCTTGTCGTTTTCCGACACCCAATAATAAGGGCTTTCCGATTCCGGTAACTTGGAACAAAGCTCAAACCGATAGTTTTTTGCCATCAACTCCGAGAATCCGCGAAACGCCGTGTGGCGCACCGGCTCGCCCATAACTTTACGATACAGATTGTAAGTCTTATGATTCCTCGCGTTGGAAATAGCCCTGACCACTTCGTAATAGGCCACATTGCCAAAATATAGTTGGCGATAAGCTCCGGAATACATTTTGACATATTTGACTGAAATCTCTTTCCTGAGCGCGTCTTCAAAAGCAGATGCATTATAGCGGTCGGCGGTGCAAAGTGAAAGATTGAATTCGTCGATAGCCTTGTCTGTCAGATATTTGCCAATCAGCTTATACTGCACCGGGACGATTGCCTTGCCTGTGCGGTCGAACACTCCGAATTTTCCGTCTTTCACCGCGCCGGTGTTTTTGTCGATCGAGCCGCCTTCGTTTACCCAGACGTGTCCGTTTCCGTCAAACGAGCCTACGGAGAAATATTTACAAGGAATCACAATCCTGTAAGAGTCATTCATATAGCCATATTTCCCGCCTTTCTCAATCAAGGCCATTCCGTCCTCGAAGCGTCCGATGCGCTCGTATTCCGGCTTTATTACATCAATGCCGTTTTTGTCGATAAATCCCCATTTTGCGCCGGTCAGGTCGCCATCCTCCGTCTTTCCGCCTACGGCAACTTTCGCCACGCCGTTTTTCCACTCGCCGATTTCGGAATATTTGATTTTAATCACTTCCAAGCCGGTTTCGTCGATATATCCCCATTTGTTGCCCTTGCGCACTTTGGCGCGTCCGTCGACAAAAGCCGTAGCGTCGTCGTAGGCATACTTGATTGCTACCGAACCATCATCGTTCAGATAGCCGTATTTGCCTTTCTCGTTCTTGTCGGGCATCAGCTCCGCAAATGCTGCAAAAGAGCAGCATAAAGAAACGGCAAACAATAAAACTGTCTTTGTATTCATAAAATAATATTTATTTTCCCTTTTATAAATAGCAGCATATCTTCGTGCCTACTGAATGAAAAACACGAAGACATGCCACATACTATAATTTTCCAGCATTCAACTTTCAAAAACTTACCGTAGCCACATCAGGTTGGTGGTAGTAGGCTGTTGACCGTTGCCGTATGCCACTCCAACGGCGCGCGCCGCCTCAATCATGCGGTTGCGCATGTCGACGGCATCGTGGTATTTCTCCTTATTCTCGAAGTCCCAATTTTCTTTCACCACCTTTTTTATGTCGTTCATCAGCGAAACCGCATCAGGATAGCATGCAGCGGCAGGGTCGATTTGCAGCAGATAGCTGTGGGCGCGGACAGCCCCCTCCTTGTCTGGGCTTTCGGCCCATGCCGCGCGGGCTGCGGTGAGCAACTGTAGCCCTTCGTAATCGATATATGCCATATAATATTCGAGTATGTCGTTCATTGCCTCCGGATAGCCCACAGAGCATTCCGGTATAGAAGTGGCATACATCATCGCTTCTTCATAGTTGCGCATCGACGCGGCTAATTTAGCCTTGCTTAGAATGTTACGGTAATTATTGTCGTAATATTTAATTATTTTGGTTCTTGCCACGTCGATAAACTCCGCAAGTTTCTTGTTCGAGCCGTTGAGTTGCGACAATGCGTTGATGTAAGCGCGCTGCTCGCTTGTTCCTACGCCGCGCAAATCAAACGTGCAAGTGGCATAAACCGTCTGGTTGATTATGTCGCCCACATAGACGGTCAGCGTGGTGTGCAAGGCATTCTGTTTCGGCGGGCCGGGCACTACGCTCTTATAAATGTCGGAGAACTTGCCGGTAAGGAAAAATTGGCTGAAATCCGGACCGGCCGCAACATCGGCAGAAGCCAGGGCAGACGAGAAACGTG
>ERZ857521.3448-NODE-3448-length-12972-cov-2.937834_pt1 | contig 12972 bp, 14 predicted proteins | sample MGYA00519701_ERZ857521 | MGnify/ENA primary metagenome ERZ857521 (study PRJEB31778, sample SAMEA3449346) | human gut metagenome | biome: human gut; feature: human-associated habitat; material: faeces | place: United Kingdom | collected 2010/2012 ...
GCGGCAGAACAGCAGGATGCCGCCTGCCAGCACCGCCAGCAGGACCAGCACCACAATCAGACGTTTGGGCACAAAAAAACGGGACAACTTTTGCAGCATAAAACCGCCTCCTGTGAAAAGATGAGAGCGGATGGCAAAATGTCCCGTTTTTGTTTTCGCTTTTTTTGAAAGATTAGCGGATGTGCTCCTTGAGCAGGCGGCCGAGATCGATGAGGATGTCGTCCGGCTGCATGAAGTATTCGCTCATCCGTTCGATGCAGCGGTCGGCGGCCGCGCCGTGCAGGTAGACCGCGCACACGGCAGCCTCAAACGGAGGCATCCCCTGGGAGATGAGCGAGGCCAGGATTCCGGTCAGCACATCGCCGCTGCCCGCCTTGGCAAGGCCGGGGTTGCCGGTCTGGTTGATGAAGGTGGAGCCGTCCGGGGAGGAAATGATGGTGTGCGCGCCCTTGAGCACGATGGTGGCCTTGAGCTGCGCGGCCAGCTCCTGCGCGCATAGCAGCGGCGCCTTCTGGATCTCACTGACCGAGGTGCGGCAGATTTTGGCCATCTCGCCGAAGTGCGGGGTCAGGATGACAGGACATTTGGCATCCGCTACTATGGATATGTCCATGGCCAGGTTGTTTATGCCGTCGGCGTCGATGACCACCGGGCATTTGGCAAGGTAGAGCACCTCCTCCAAAATGCCGCGCTGGCGCTGGCCGGTGCCCATGCCGCAGCCGATGGCGATGGCGGAGGCGCCGGTCAGCGCGCCGGCCACATCCGCAGCGGTCTCGATAAAGCAGAAGGGCGACTGCACCAGGCTGGGGGCGATGATGGGGTAGATGGCCTGCGGCACGCCGGTGACCACATAGCCCGCGCCGGAGCGCATGGCGGCGGTGGAGGAGAGGACGGCGGCTCCGGTGCAGCCGATGCCGCCGGCGATATTGAGCAGCTTGCCGGTGGAGGTTTTGTGCGCGTCAGGCTGGCGCTGCGGGATGCGGGAGTAGACATAATCCTCGTCGGCAACAAAGTGGTTTTGCGCGACGCCCTCGTAGGAGAGGGGATCGACACCGATCGGGGCGAGCGAAACCTGGCCGAGCCCGGGCAGGTATTTGGGCAGCAGGTGGGCAGGCTTGTAGCTGTCAAAGGCGATGGTGAAGTCGGCGTTGACGGCGTCCTGGGCGGCCTCGCCGGTGTCGCAGTTGATGCCGCTGGGGATGTCCAGCGAAAAGACGGCGGCGATGGCCTCGTTGATCATCTGGGTGATCTGGCGGCGGCGAATGTCGATCTCCCCGTGGAATCCGCTGCCGTAGATGGCGTCGACGATGACGTCCACCTCGTCCATGGCGGCAGAAACCGCTTCCGGCTCGTCCTCAAAGGAAAAGACAGGCAGCTGCATCGCGCGCACAAGCGAGAGCATCTGGATGGCGTCCGGGGTCTTGGGCTCGCCGTCGGCCAGCACGACGGTGACGTTGGCGCCCTGTTCGCTCAGCTTGCGGGCGACCACAAAGCCGTCTCCGCCGTTGTTGCCCTTGCCGCAGAACACGACGCAGTTTAAGCCGGACACCGCGCGCAGCGTCTCAAGGATAAAGCGCGCGGCGGCGCAGCCCGCGTTTTCCATCAGGCGCAGGTAGCTCATCTGGTACTGGATCGAGTTTTGCTCGATCTGCTTCATCTGTTTGGAGGTTACAATCCTCATGTGTTCATATCCTTTCTATCAAGGTCAATCCGCCGGATCAGCCGCCCGGCGTCAAAATGTTTCTGATTTGATTATAGCAATTTTTGGCGGCATAAACAAGCGGAATTTACAGTTTCTGCACAGGGCTGCGGCGGTTTTCTGGCAAAGACTTTGGCGGAAAGGATGTACTGCCCGACCGTCAGCTCCCCGCCCCACTTTTCCTCGTAGGCCCTGGACACAGGCTCAGTGCGGATGGAGATGTCGCAGAAGCCGGCCATGCGGATGATTTTTTCCAGTTCTTCGACCGAAGAAGCGCCCGACACTCAGCAGGCGTACATCTGGTCGTCCTGTTTTATCTCTTTGGGCAGCTCCTTCATGATGACGATGTCGGAGATACCGATGGCGCCGCCCGGCTTCAGCACGCGCAGGATCTCGCGGTAGACGCGGGGCTTATTTTGCGAGAGGTTGATGACGCAGTTGGAGATCACCACATCGGCCAGGTTGTCCGCCGCGGGCAGATTCTCGATCTCACCCAGGCGAAATTCCACATTGCGGTAGCGGTTTTCCTTTGCGGTGCGGCGGGCAAGGGAGAGCATCTCGGGGGTCATATCGACGCCGATGACCCTGCCTTTCCGGCCCACCTTGTGCGAGGCAAGGAAGCAGTCGAACCCGGCTCCGCTGCCGAGGTCGATCAGCGTGTCCCCCTCCTTGACCTCGACGATGCGAAAGGGGTTTCCGCAGCCGAGGCCCATATTGGCGGCGGGAGGGACCAGGCTGATTTCCTCCTCGGAGTAGCCGACGCTGACGTTGAGCGCCTGCTGGTCCGGTGAGGAGGAGAGGATGGTGTCCTGCTTGCCATGTGCGATATCCGAATAACTTTGGCGGACAAAGTCCATTTTATGGTTCATGGAAGGTTCTCCTTCAAAAAATAGGATGGGCTGGCGGCAAAAGAGCGCCAGACTGTATTTTTTCTATTGTATCACAAAAGCTTTGGTCACTGCAATCGAATTTGCGGGCAAAGGAGCGGGCAGATTCAGGGAAAATGGAAAAATCGGTGTAAAAAATAAATTTCTGGCGGCAAAGGGGCTTGCAAGCGGGGAAAAGTTGTGCTATGCTAAAAAACATCCAGTAGATCAATCGCATAAAAAACGCTGAGAACAGGTCCAGTAACATTCCTGCTTTTCCCTTTTTCAGAGAGCTGCCGCCACGGGCTGCAAGCGGCGCAGAGGGAAAGGAGTGCGAACCTTCGCCTGGGAGCGGTTCCCCTGAAAGGAAGGACGGTAGGGGGAGACGGAGGGCACCGTTATCTGCACAATGAAGCTGCCGGCTTTTTTTGCAAAGCCGGAATGTGGGTGGTACCGCGGAAAGCGACAAGGCTTTTCGTCCCTGACGCCAGGCAAGGCGCGGGGGCGAAGGGCCTTTTTTGTGCGGTGAAAACAGCAGATGAAGATGATTTGTGAAAGGAATGATAGACAGATGAAAGCTGAACTGGAGGCAATTGCAAAACAGGCGCTGGAGGAGCTCAAAGGCGCACAGGACCTGAAGGTGCTGGATGCGGTGCGTGTCAAGTATCTGGGAAAAAAGGGTGAGCTGACCGCCATCTTAAAGCAGATGGGCAAGCTCTCCGCCGAGGAGCGGCCGGTTATCGGCCAGCTGGCAAACCAGGTCCGCGCCGACATTGAGCAGATGCTGGAGCAGACCAAGACCGACCTGGAGGCCAAGGCGCTGGATATCCGCCTTGCCGGCGAGACGCTGGACGTCACTCTGCCGGGTCAGAAAAAGCCGCTGGGCAAAAAGCACCCGCTGACCATTGTGCTGGACGAGCTCAAAGAGATCGTTGTCGGCATGGGATTTGAGATTGCGACCGGCCCGGAGGTCGAGCTGGACTACTACAACTTTGAGGCGCTCAACATCCCGAAGGACCACCCGTCCAGAGATACCCAGGACACCTTCTACATCAGCGACAATGTTTTGCTCAGAACCCAGACCTCCCCGATGCAGATCCGCACCATGGAGAAGAAAAAACCACCGATCCGCATCATCGCGCCGGGCCGTGTTTACCGCTCCGACGCGGTGGACGCCACCCACTCCCCGCTGTTCCATCAGGTAGAGGGTCTGGTGGTCGACAAGGGCATCACCATGGCCGACCTGAAGGGCACGCTGGAGGTCTTTGTCAAGAGACTGTACGGCGACAGCACCGTCGTCCGCTTCCGCCCGCACCACTTCCCATTCACCGAGCCTTCCGCCGAGCTGGACGTTCAGTGCTTCCACTGCCACGGCGAGGGCTGCAGCCTGTGCAAGGGCGAGGGCTGGATTGAGATTCTGGGCTGCGGCATGGTGCACCCGCAGGTGCTGCTCAACTGCGGCATCGACCCGGAGGAGTACAGCGGCTTTGCGTTCGGCCTGGGGTTGGAGCGCATGGTCATGATGCGCTACGGCATCGACGACCTGCGTCTGTTCTATGACAACGACGTGCGTTTCTTAAAACAATTTTAGAATAAAAAGATAGAAAGTTTTCGCAAGCCTTTTTTGAAAAGGCGGCGGGCTGACCGGCGGGGCAGCGCCTGCCGGTCCCCGGAAAAAAGATCAATCCACGAAAGGAATGAGGATCTATGGATCTTTCGATGAGATGGCTGAAAGATTATGTCGATATTGGGGAAGTCTCGATGCGGGATTTCTCCGAAGCAATGAGTATGTCCGGCTCGAAGGTAGAGGGCTGGAAAACCGAATTTGATGAGGTCAAAAACGTAGTGGTCGGCAAGATTCTGTCGGTGGAAAAGCATCCGGACTCCGACCATCTGGTGATCTGCCAGCTGGATGTCGGCCAGGAGGAGCCGGTGCAGATTGTGACCGGCGCTTCCAACGTCCATGCGGGCGACATCGTGCCGGTGGCCCTGCACAAATCCGAGCTGCCAAACGGCGTCAAGATCACCAGGGGCAAGCTCAGAGGCGTGATGTCCAACGGCATGCTGTGCTCGCTGGGTGAGCTGGGCCTGACCAAAGGCGACTTCCCGTACGCCATCGAGGACGGCATCTTCCTCATCGAGGAGGACTGCCAGATCGGCCAGGACATCGCCTCGGCGCTGGGCTGCAACGACACCACCGTCGAGTTTGAGATCACCCCGAACCGCCCGGACTGCCTGTCGGTCATCGGTCTTGCCCGCGAGGCGGCGGCCACCTTCCACAAGCCGCTCAACCTCCATCAGCCGGAGGTCAAGGGCTGTGGCGGCGACGTCCACGACTATCTCTCGGTCGAGGTGCAGAACAAGGAGCTCTGCCAGCGCTATGTGGCCAGAGTCGTCAAAAATGTCAAGATCGGCCCGTCCCCGCGCTGGATGCGCGAGCGTCTGCGCGCCAGCGGTGTGCGCCCGATCGACAACATCGTCGACATCACCAACTACGTCATGCTCGAGTACGGCCAGCCGATGCACGCCTTTGACATCGAGTATGTCAAAGGCCACAAGATCATCGTCCGCAACGCCCGCACCGGCGAGACCATCCAGACACTGGACGGCGTGGACAGAACCTTGAGCGAGGAGATGCTGGTCATCGCCGACGAGGAGAAGGCAAGCGCGGTAGCCGGCGTCATGGGCGGCGAGAACAGCGGCATCCATGAGGGTACCCACACCGTCGTCTTCGAGTCCGCCTGCTTTAAAGGCAGCTCGGTGCGCGTCACCGCCAAAAAACTGGGCATGAGAACCGAGTCTTCCAGCCGCTTTGAGAAGGGCCTCGACCCGCAGAACTGCCTGCCTGCTGTCATGCGCGCCTGCGAGCTGGTCGAGCAGCTGGGCGCCGGTGAGGTTGTGGACGGCGTCATCGACGTGATCGCCGCCGACCAGAACCCCACCACTGTCAAGCTGGAGCCGGCGTCATCGACGTGGACAACAGCGGCTATCAGCCGACCGTCCTGCACCTGGACCCGGTCTGGATCAACACCTTCCTGGGCACCGACATCTCCCGCGAGAAGATGGAGGAGATCCTCAAAAACCTGCAGTTTGGAATCGACGGCGAGAACATCATCGTCCCGTCCTTCCGCGGCGACGTGCAGCACAAGGCCGACGTGGCGGAGGAGATCGCCCGGTTCTACGGCTACAACAAGATCCCCACCACCATCATCCGCGGTGAGGCCGCTGCCCAGCTCACTCCCCGTCAGAAGTTCGAGCGCAAGCTCAACGAACTGCTCCTGGCTCAGGGCATGAACGAGATCGCCACCTTCTCCTTCATCAGCCCCAAGTACTATGACAAGATCGGTCTGCCGGCGGATGCTCCGGAGCGTCATTCGGTGGAGATCCTCAACCCCCTGGGCGAAGATACCAGTGTAATGCGTACCACCGCACTGCCCTCGATGCTGGAAGTGCTGGCAAGCAACTACAGCCACCGCACTCTGGATGTCCGTCTGTACGAGATGGCAACTGAGTATATTCCAGTGGAGGGCCAGCAGCTCCCCTATGAGCCGGTGCGCCTGACTATGGGTATGTATGGCGACTGTGATTTCTTCACCATCAAGGGCGCCATCGAAACCATACTGGAAAACCTGGGCATTGAAGAGTATGACATCGTTCCGGTCAAGGACGATCCCACCTACCATCCGGGCCGCTGCGCCGAGCTGGTGATCGATGGTGATCCCATCGGACGCTTCGGCGAGATCCATCCCATCGTAGCCGAGCGCTATGAGCTGGATGCCCGCAGCTATGCTGCCCGTCTGGATGTGGAGAAGCTCTTCGCCCACTACAACCCCAACCGGGAGTACACTCCCCTGCCCAAGTTCCCCGCTGCTCAGCGTGACATTGCTGTGGTCTGCGATGATGATCTGCCGGTGCTGACTATGGAGCGTGCAGTCCGTGCCGCTGTTGGTCCGATGCTGGAAAAGATCGTGCTGTTCGATGTGTACAAGGGCAGCCATATCCCTGCCGGCAAGAAGAGTGTGGCGTTCAACCTGGTACTGCGCCGTGCTGACCGCACTATCACCGATGAGGAAAGCGAATCGGCAGTACAGAAGGCAGTGGCAGCTCTGGCTGAACTGGGTGCCGAACTGAGAAGCTGAAGAAGTTTCGTGTAAAAAATTACAAATGCGGTTGCTATTTTGACCGGATTCGTGTATGCTTATTGGTAAGAGGTGATTTTGATGAGACAGGAGCCGACAAGAGCGTTCTCCATTCGGGACGAAAAAGAATACCAGATCCGTCAGGTACTGACTGAAGTCTATGAGGCACTGAACGAAAAGGGATATAATCCGGTCAATCAGATCGTGGGATATATCCTCTCGGAGGACCCCACCTACATCACCACCTATAATAATGCCAGAAGCCTGATCCGGAAAATCGACCGGGACGAACTGCTCCAGACTCTGGTGCGTTCCTACCTGAACGCCAAGTAATTTTCCCATAACGTCAAAACAGCTCCCCATTCCGGGGAGCTGTTTTTCGTTTACAGGGCGATTTTACGCATCTGCGGAACCGGAAGCGGTCTCTTCCCGTCCCCGGCATTTCCAGCAGTGGCTGCACACCGGCTCATGCACCGGGTCACATTCCAGACCCCAGCGGCGCATTTCCCGGAACACCACAAAGATACTCTCCCCCATTTCGGTGAGAGCATATTCCACCCGGGGCGGCACTTCGGGATAGACCTTCCGGCAGACCAGTCCGTCTTCCTCCAGTTCCCGGAGCTGCTGGGTCAGTACCTTATAGCTGATCGTCCCGATGCTGGCTGCCAGCTGATTGTAGCGCATCGGGCCCGGATGCAGTTCCAGCAGGATGCGATGCTTCCACTTACCGCCCAGAATCCCAAATACCGTCTGGATCGGACAAATTCCCTTCTCTGTCATAATTCCCTCCGCATTTGCGTGTTACTTACTATTTGGTAAGTTATATTACAAAAAAGTACATACTTGTAAAATCCATGCATTGGGATTATTATAACATCAGCAGCTGCAAAATACAAGCAATCCCAGACAGGAGGAAACAACGATGTATCAGCTCAACGAGCGTGTCAGCGCACTGTTCAATAAAACCAAAAACTGCACCCTCTCCACCAACGGAGAGTACCCCAACACCATTGTGATCATGTTCAAGGAGATCAACGCCCAGGGCGAGATCCTGCTCTGCGATGTGTTCATGAACAAGACCCTTGCCAACCTGGAAAAGGACGCCCATGTTTCGGTGGTTGTCTATGAAGGCCTGGAGGGCTATCAGATCAAGGGTACTGCCCGCTGGACCGACGACGCCGATCTGGTGGCAGCCGGCAACGCCAAGACTTCCCAGTTCGGCCTCAAGACCAAGGGTGTTGTGATTGTCACCCCCGAATCCGCTGAGGTGCTGACCCCTGGCCCCGAAGTCGGAAAGTCCCTGTAATCTTCCATAAAAGCAAAACACAGCCTGTACCCGGACAGATGGATACAGGCTGTGTTTTTGCTTATTCGGCTGTTTCTGCCAGCTCTGCAGACTTGATATTGTAATCCTCCGCCACAGAGTCGGAAAAAGCGCTCTCCTTCATATTCCCAACGAACCAGAGTGTTCCGCCCTGGGGATTGGAGATCCGGACCGGCCCGGTATACATGCAGGATGGCACCGCGAAAATGCAGTTGACCGGCTCCCGGAAATTCTGCTCCTGGACCAGCTTGCGGACCGGCTCAAGCAGCTCGGGCCACTCCTCCAGCAGCAGGGAGAGATCCTCGGTAGGCTCCATGCAGTAATCGCACACTGCAAAGTCCTCGTCAAACAGCAGACCGAAGTCATACTCAAACGCATTGTACTGGGTCCGGAAAGCCCGGCGCAGAGTGGCTTCCTCGGGGCGTTCTCCATTTTCCGGACGGAACAGCTTGTGAAGCCGCTCTTCAAACTCCGCTGGAGAGAAAATATACTCCGGGTCCAGTTCAGCCTCATCCAGTGTGCAGTAACAGGTCTGTACATACCGGTAAAATTCTTCCGGATCCGCAAAAGTGCCCAGCCAGACTGCCATGGTCCCCACCTGATAAGAGGCGTTCATCATTGTATTGCCCATCACAAACTTCCTTTCCGCATAAAAATACCGCCCTCAGCAGAACGCTGAGAGCGGTACTCTGTTTTGGAGGCGCCAACCGGATTTGAACCGGTGGTGAAGGTTTTGCAGACCTCTGCCTTACCACTTGGCTATGGCGCCAACGCCAAATAAAAAAATGGAGCGGGTTACGAGGCTCGAACTCGCTACCTCCACCTTGGCAAGGTGGCGCTCTACCAGATGAGCTAAACCCGCATGTGGTGGGGGCATCAGGGATCGAACCCGAGACCCTCTGCTTGTAAGGCAGATGCTCTCCCAGCTGAGCTATACCCCCACATCGGCTGAATCACTTGTCGTGACTCAGCTTATTTATAATATCATATTCCGGATTCTTTGTCAACCCGTTTATCCGATTTTATGCAGGAAATCTTCCAGATATTCCGGATTTTATTTCTGCATGAACGAACGGATCTCATCCGGGGTGAATACATGGGTTGTGCCGCAGAAGTGACAGTTTACCTCAATGTTCTCCCCTTCTTCTACCATCCGGGCCAGCTCCTCCTGTCCCAGGCTGACCAGTGCTCTGCGCATCCGGTCACGGGAACAGTCGCAGCGGTACTCTGCCGCACGGCTGTCCAGGATCTCCGGCTCAAAGCCCTCCAGAGCGGCAAAAGCGATCTGCTCCGGAGTCATGCCGTCAGCGATCATCTGCGAAACAGCCGGTAGCTTGTTGATGTTGGCTTCCAGGCGGTCGATGACCGAATCATCGGCACCAGGCAGCAGCTGCACCAGGAATCCACCGGCGCTGGCGACAGTCAGGTCGGGATTGACCAGCACGCCCAGACTGCACACGGTGGGAACCTGCTCGCTGACCGCATAGTAGTAGGTGACATCCTCCGCAATTTCGCCCGAAACGATGGGAACACTGCCGATGGTCGGCTGTGCGAAGCCCAGGTCCCGGATCACTGTCAGGGAACCGTCCTTGCCCACAGCACCGGCTACATCCAGCTTGCCGTAGTTGTTGAGCGGGATCTCCACAATGGGATTCTCCACATCGCCCTTGACCATACCGGCGCCGTCCGCCACAACGGTGAACTTGCCGGCAGGACCGCCGCCGCTCAGGCGCAGGGTTACGGAATCTTCAGGGTTCTTGAGCATGCTGCCCATCATGGCGCCGGCAGTGAGCAGACGGCCCAGAGCCGCAGTAACTGTGGCAGAAGTCTTGTGAATCCGCTCTGCCTCTCCGGCGATCTTAGTGGAATCCACTGCGCAGCACATCACAGAGCCGTCCCGCGCAATGACACGAATCAGGTTATCCATTTAATTTTCCTTTCCGGTTTTCTTTGCAACATAAATGGCCCGCTGGGTGGTTTCCCCAGCCGGGTCAAAGCTGTCGTCCCCATAGACAGTCACCAGCTCAAAGCCGTTTTCCGCCAGCAGGGTACACAAAAAATCATGGCTGTATGCCCGTTCCGCGAAACTTTCGCTCTCCCGGTAATAACAGTCATTCTCCTCATCATAGACAAAAAAGTCCAGATCGATTGTCACCAGCAGACCATCTTCCAGGGTATTCTGCCAGACACAGTAGACCTCGTCGGTATCATAGACGAAGGTTTCATTCCCCAGAACCTGCCGGTGTTTGTATTCAGTATTCACATCAAACACGAACAGTCCGCCCGGGCGTACATACTCCCCGACCTGCCGGAACATCTTCCGGACACTTTCCGGTTCTGTGATGTGATTGATGCTGTCCAGTGCGCAGACTGCCGCATCCACCGGGCTGTACAATTCCAGCTCACAAAGATCCTGGCAGACAAACAGCGGATTGGTAAACGGCAGATCCGGGCGTTCCATCTTTTTCTGCATGGCAACAGACAGCATATCCTCCGAAAGCTCCACGCCGACCACATCATATCCCAGGTCGGCCAGTTCAAAGGATAGACTGCCTGTCCCGCAGGCCAGATCCGCAATCACGCTGGCACTGTCCATATTCTGTTTGATTATCGCATCAAAATACGCCGCCCGCTCCCCATAGGAAATATTCTGGGTGAGCTGATCGTAGTATTTCGCGAACGAGCCATATCCGTGCATCGTCACTTCTTGATCCGGGAGAAAACAATGGTATATCCATCCGCTCCATAATTAAGCGAGCGGTTCACACGGCTGATGGTCGCTGTGCTGGCTCCGGTCTGAGCCACGATCTCACTGTATACCTTGCCTTCCCGCAGCATTCCTGCTACCTGGAACCGCTGGGACAATGCCTTGAGTTCCGGAACTGTGCAGAGATCATCGAAGAAGCGGCGGCATTCCTCCACATTCTCCAAAGTCAGGATCGCTTTATATAGTTCTTCCAGGGTTGAAGTTTGTAGTTTCGGCTCCAATGTTATAACCTCCAGTGCAGTTTTGTTCACAAGTCATAGTTTATCATTTTAGTGTGCAAAAGTAAATAGGGAAACAACCAAAAATTCAAGAAATATTTGTTTACACAAAAAATTCAAGGGAACTGTGCAGTCTATATTGCATAATTCCCTTGAAGTTGTTATTCTTCCGTCAAATCCTCGGCATATTCCGCAGCAATTTCCTCAATGATTGCCTTGACTTCCTCTACCCCATCTCCCTTTTCAGACGAAAACGGGATCATGGTAATCTGATCCGCACAGGGAATCTCGGTCTGGAGTGCTTCCAGACGCTCTGCCAGCTGTGTCTTGGTCAGTTTGTCCTTCTTGGTCAGGATCAGTACAAACGGGAATTCGTTTTCAATGAGAAAATCGATCATCTGCAGGTCATCCTGGGAAGGCTTGTGCCGGATGTCCACCAGCTGGAACACCAGACCGATGTTCCGTCCACTGCGGAAGTACCCGTCAATGAGCTTGGCCCAGCGCTCCTTCTCCCCCTTGGCTACCTTGGCATAGCCATAGCCGGGCAGATCCGCAAAGCGCACACTTTCCAGCCGGAAGAAATTGATGGTGGCAGTCTTTCCCGGCACAGCGCTGACTCTCGCCAGCTGCTTGCGGTTGAAGACCTTGTTGATCATCGAGGACTTGCCCACATTGGAGCGCCCCGCAAAGGCGATCTCCACCAGATCCGATTTGGGAAGCTGGTCGAACCGACCAAAGGAAGTTTCAAAGACTACATTGTGAAAATTCATGCCAATCTCCTATCTGCTCGCCTGAGGCCGATCGGTAGTTTCTACTTTCGGAACGGTGATCTCAAAGGATTTGGATTCCGCTTTCTGGCCCAGATGGTTCTCCTCATGCCGCTTTCCGGTGGGATGCGGCATGGAGCACAGAGCTGTTTCCAGTACATCTGCCACTGTATCTGCCGGAACGAAGCGGATCGCCTTCTTCACCGCTTCATCCACCTCATGCAGATCGGATACATTCTGCCGGGGAATTACCACGGTGTTGATCCGGTTGCGGTATGCAGCCATGGTCTTTTCCCGCAGGCCGCCGATGGGCAGTACCCGGCCCCGGAGAGTCACCTCGCCGGTCATGGCGACCTTGCCCCGCACCGGAATACCGGTGAGCGCCGATACCAGCGCTGTGGTGATGGTCACGCCAGCCGACGGGCCATCCTTGGGAACAGCACCTTCCGGCACATGGATGTGGATGTCCTTGTTCTTGTAGAACTCATGGTCGATGCCGAAGCGGTCCGCCATGCTGCGCACATAGCTGATGGCAGCCTGTGCCGACTCCTTCATCACATCGCCCAGGCTTCCGGTGAGCTGCAGCTTTCCAGTGCCGTCCATCACCGCTACTTCCACCTGAAGCATCTCGCCGCCCACAGCAGTCCAGGCCAGTCCGTTGACTACGCCGACCTCATCCTTACCGGAGATGTCATCCGGCTTGAAGCGCTTGGGGCCGAGATAGGTTTCGATATTCTTTTCGGTCACGCTTACCTTCTCCACATCACCGGCTACCAGCTCCCGGGCACTCTTGCGGCAGATCTCGCCGATCTTCCGCTCCAGGTTCCGGACACCAGCCTCCCGGGTGTAGCTGTCGATGATGGCATACAGCGCGCCATCGGTGATGTGCAGCCGCTTGGAATCCAGTCCATGCCGGCTGAGCTGCTTCTTGACCAGGTGCCGCTTGGCGATCTGGAACTTCTCCTCCCGGGTATAGCTCGAGAGCTCGATCACTTCCATACGGTCCAGCAGCGGGCCGGGAATGGTTTCGGTGGTGTTGGCAGTCGCCACAAACAGCACCTTGGAGAGGTCATAGGGCACCTCGATGTAGTGGTCACGGAATGCGGAATTCTGTTCTCCATCCAGCACTTCCAGCAGGGCTGCCGAAGGATCGCCCCGGTAGTCACTGCCCAGCTTGTCCACCTCATCCAGC
>ERZ857521.3450-NODE-3450-length-12962-cov-22.562485_pt1 | contig 12962 bp, 6 predicted proteins | sample MGYA00519701_ERZ857521 | MGnify/ENA primary metagenome ERZ857521 (study PRJEB31778, sample SAMEA3449346) | human gut metagenome | biome: human gut; feature: human-associated habitat; material: faeces | place: United Kingdom | collected 2010/2012 ...
CAAGAAGATCGTCTGGAATGGTCGGTCCTTGGATGTGACGCTCAAGGATGACACGAAGTTGCTCGATGACGTTGTCGTTGTAGGTTACGGTACTCAGAAGAAGGTGAACCTGACGGGTGCGGTATCCATGATCGATTCTGACGTATTAGAGTCACGTCCTGTGTCAAATGTGTCACAGGCTCTGCAAGGTCAGATCCCCGGACTGAACATGTCAATAAGTAACAGCGGTGGTGAGCTGGATGCCACGATGAATTTTAATATTCGTGGTGCCGGTACGATCAATTCCGGTTCGAGCTCTTCTCCGTTGGTATTGATTGATGGTGTTGAGGGTGATATGAATACGTTGAACCCGAACGATATTGAGAGCATCTCCGTCTTGAAGGATGCGTCTTCGTCTTCTATCTACGGTGCACGTGCCGCCTTCGGTGTGATCCTGATTACTACCAAGAGCGGCAAGGCCGGTAAGGTGCGTGTCAACTATTCCGGAAACGTACGTTTCAACGATGGCATTGGCATCCCTAAGATGGCCAATTCTTATGAGTTTGCCAAGATGTTCAATGCAGCTAATGTCAATGATGGTGGTACGCCTATCTTTAATGACGCTTATCTGCAGAATATCAAGGACTACATGGACGGTAAGTTGACACAATCTACTGTTCCTAATGGTAGTGTTTGGGCAAAATGGAACGAGGGCGCGTATGCCAATACCGACTGGTTCCATGAGTTCTATAAAAGCTGGGTTCCCTCACAGGAGCATAATGTCAGTGTGAGTGGAGGCAACGAGAAGACACAGTTCTTGGTTAGTGGAAACTTCTTGGGACAAAACGGTTTGTTGCGTCACGGAAAAGACTATATGAACCGGTACACCTTGAACGCCAAGATTACCACGCAGCTTGCAAAGTGGGCCAAATTAACCTATACCACCCGCTGGACGCGTGAGGATTACGGTCGTCCTACCTATATGAGTGGTCTGTTCTTCCACAATGTTGCCCGTAAGTGGCCTATCCAGCCCGCATACGATCCGAACGGTTATCCGATGAACGAAGGTGAGGTGGAGCAGATGGAAAACGGTGGTAAGCAGACGAAGAATAAGGACTTCTACACCAACCAGCTGGCTATCGTCTTTGAGCCGATTAAGGACTGGCATATCAATCTGGAGGGAACCATCCGTACCCAGTCAGATTTTGAGCATTGGGATGTATTGCCTGTTTACTATTGGGACGTCAACGGCAATCAGCAGCCTATGGCCTGGGGTATGGGTGACGGAACCTATTCTCCCGGACAAAGCCGTGTCAATGAGTATGGCTATAAGGAAGACTATTTTGCCACCAACATCTATACAGACTATTCCAAGACTTTTGATAGCGGGCATTACTTTAAGGTGTTGCTCGGTTTCAATGCGGAGAAATATTCTACCCGTAGCATTACAGGCCAGCGCGACGGACTGATCTCACCCGATGTGCCGACTCTGAACACGGCTACCGATGCTGATGTTGCGACGGGTGGTTATGCGCACAATGCCGTTGCCGGTTTCTTCGGACGTATCAACTACAGCTACAAGGACCGTTATATGGTAGAGGTGAACGGCCGCTATGATGGTTCTTCCCGCTTTGTAGGTGACAAGCGCTGGGGCTTCTTCCCCTCTTTCTCTGCAGGTTGGAATATCGCACGTGAGCCGTTCTTTGAGAAGTTCGGCGAGATGAGTACGATCTCTACCTTGAAGTTGAGAGCATCTTGGGGTCAGCTCGGTAATGCCAATACCGAAGACTGGTATCCTTTCTATCAGTCAATGCCGGTAGGTACGAACTATTCATGGATTGTAAACGGCGTATTGCCCAGCTACGCTACCACTCCGGGTCTGGTGAGCTCGTCTATGACGTGGGAGACCATCCAGTCATGGGATCTCGGTCTGGACTTCGCGTTGCTGAACAACCGTCTGACCGGTAGCGTTGGCTACTTCGTACGTAAGACATTGGATATGGTAGGTCCTGCTCCGGAGTTGTCTTCTTTACTGGGTGCTTCTGTTCCGCAGGTAAACAACTGTGATATGAAGTCCTACGGCTTTGAGATTGAGTTGGGATGGCGCGACCAGATCGGTGACTTCAAGTATGGTGTATCATTCAATATGTCGGATGCCCAGCAGAAGATCACCCGTTATCCGAATCCTTCCAATTCTTTGAATACCTATTATACAGGCATGATGCTGAACGAGATCTGGGGTTATACGACTCTTGGTATCGCTCAGACCGATAAAGAGATGCAGGCTCATTTGGCCAAGGCCGACCAGAGCGCACTTGGAAGCGGATGGGCTGCCGGCGACATTATGTACGCTGATCTGAATGGTGACGGCCGTGTGAACACGGGCTCTTACACCACTGACGATCCCGGTGATCTGCGTGTCATCGGTAACTCCACGCCACGTTACAACTATGGCTTGACGCTGGACGGCTCGTGGAAGGGATTCGACTTCCGTATATTCTTCCAGGGCACGGGCAAGCGCGATCTGTGGTTGCCAGGTACTTATTTCTGGGGAACCAATGGAGGTATGTGGCAATCTAATGTATTTGAGGAGCACCTCGATTATTGGACGCCTGAAAATACGGATGCGTATTATGCACGTCCTTCTTGGACCGGACGTAACCATCAGACCCAGACCCGCTATCTGCAGAATGGTGCCTATCTCCGTCTGAAGAATATCACCTTGGGCTATACCCTGCCGAAGGCTTGGACACAAAAAGCGGCTATGGAAAGCGTACGTGTATATGTCTCTGCGGACAACCTGCTGACGTTCAGTCATCTGAGCAGCATCTTCGATCCCGAGAATATCGGTTCGTTATATAGTGATGCCGGTAAGACCTATCCGTTGCAGCGTGTAATTTCAGTGGGATTGAATATTAATTTCTAAATAGAAAGATACAATGAAGACTACATATAAAAGTATCATCGCAGCATGTTTGCTGGCCGGCTCCGGGTTGGCAATGACTTCATGCAATGACTTCCTGGACCTGGCTCCGCAGGACGAGGTGACCCCGGAAGTCTATTTCGAAAATGCTGATCAGCTGGGAGCTTACAGCATCTCACAATACAATAATATCTTTACCTGTCCAAGCGGATGGAGCCAAGGTGCCATTTTGAATGGAGACGGCGACACGGATAATATGGTCAGTGGAGACGGTAATCAGTCGTACTTTACGAAGGATTATTGGAAGGTGGCTCAGTCTGGAGATCTGGGATTAAGCCTAATCCGTTATTGTAACTATTTCTTCGACAAGGTGCTTCCCAAATATGAGGCTGGTGCTTATAACAGTGATCTGGTGAATGCCAAGCATTACATCGGTGAGATGTATTTCATCCGGGCATGGGTTTACTTCTCCCGCCTGAAGACGTATGGCGATTACCCGATCGTGAAGGATGTGGTTACCGACAACAAGGAAGACCTGATCGCCCACGGCACACGTATGCCAAGAAACGAGGTGGCTGATTTCATTCTCTGCGATCTGGACTCGGCAATCTCATTGTTGCAGGATCAGGGCTTTGCGTCAAACAACCGCATCAATAAGCAGGTGGCCCAGCTCGTCAAATCGCGTGTGGCCTTGTATGAGGCTTCTTTCGAGACCTACCACAGAGGCACGGGACGTGTACCCGGTGATAATGGTTGGCCGGGAGCGAAGGTGCATCCCAATTATAGCTTCAATGTTGATGACCATATCAACAATCTGCTGAAACAGGCTATGGATGCAGCACAGGCTGTGGCTGACCGTGTGACGCTGACGGAGAACACCGGTGTGCTCGATCAGGATCCGCTGGCTCCAACAACAGGTTGGAATCCGTATTTTGAGATGTACAATAGCAAGGATCTTTCCGGCATCAGCGAGGTGCTGATGTGGAAGGCATACGGAACCGTCGGCACTTCCAATATCACTCATGGTGTGCCTGCATACATTGCGACGGGTAGTTACAATGGCCTGTTGAAAGGATATATTGAGAGTTTCCTGATGGAGGATGGACTGCCTATTTATGCATCGTCGTCCAGCAAGCCGTATGAGGGTGACGAGACGCTCGATAAGGTAAAGGCTAACCGTGACGGCCGTCTGCAGCTCTTCGTCTTCGGTGAGGGCAATTACCTGCCTACTATGTCTACAGGCGGTGATGAAGTGTATCATTTCCTTCCTGTATTGGCTCCGCAGCGTACCAACGAGATGGGCGATATGACAGGTTATCGTCTGCGCAAGGGAGAGAGCTTCGACAAGACACAGAACGTATATGGTAAGAATCAGTCCACTACCGGCCAGATCCTTTTCCGTGGTGCTGAGGCTTATCTGAACTATATCGAAGCTCAGTATATGCTTGAAAAGAAGATTAATTCTATATCTGATAAATATTGGAAGGCGATCCGTACACGTGCCCATGTAGATCCCGACTATAACAAGACCATTGCTGCTACGGATATGACGAAAGAGGCTAAGGGTGACTGGGGCGCTTATTCACAAGGTAAGTTGGTTGACGCGACGTTGTATAACATTCGCCGTGAGCGCCGTTGTGAATTCATTGGTGAAGGCATGCGTTGGAACGATTTGGTACGCTGGTCATCCATGGATCAGTTGGTCAATACTAAGTTCATTCCCGAGGGTTGCAATTTCTGGGATAGCATGTATCAGACAGCTATCTATAATGAGGTAGGCCGTACAGAAGAAAATAAGGTAACTTACGTCCAAGGACCGGATGATGAGAAGGCAAATATTTCTTCCAGCCAGGAGAGTAAATATATCCGGCCATATAGAATCATGAGGAACCATCCGTTATTCGATGGTTATACTTGGATGAACGCCCACTATAATTCTCCGCTGCCTATCCGTGAGATTGAGTTGCTTTCTCCCGATGAGTCTATTGACAATTCCGTATTGTATCAGACATGGGGATGGCCCACAACGCCTAATATGGGAGCTGAGAAATAGTGATCAGCCTCTATAACTTCTTGAAGGGGAATGATTGTCCAAAGGGACAGTCGTTCCCCTTTCTCTTTTTTGTTGCTCGAGAATGATTAATCCTTGTCTCCGATGAATTAAGAAATGCGGCAATATAATCGAAAAGGATTTCTCTCTACGAAAGACCGTGTTCTATATGGATAAGATCGTTTAATTCATTCTATCTGATTTGACAATCTCTAAAACAATTCTTAGTATAAGATTTCTATCCGTACTCCATCTGCCGATAAATAATACGAGAAAGATATCTTGCACGGCAAACTACTATTTGTTTACCAGATCTATCAGATGATGTCGAATTGGCAAGTCTGGATTTTCGGGAACCACAATGTCATACGAGAATTCCCACCAAAATACGCCGGCATATTTTTCATCAGTTATCCAGTTCAGTTTAGTCTGAATCGTTTCGGGATTTTCCATAGTCACAAAACTTCTACCGTCAGGAGCGAAATAATAGTTCACCTTGGCTTTCTCGTCATATTTCGCATACCATCCCTTGTCCAACAATGGTAGAAAATCATCATAGCTGAAATAACAGCCATATTTGTTTAACTTTTCCGGCATTTTCTGTCCTGGGGATATTCCCTCATATTTGAAGCCATAGTTGGCCAATCCTATACAGATTTTTTTCTTATCGAATACTTGCCAGTTCTTGAGTTCTCTTTGCATTTTGTCCAGCGGAGTGTTATGGGTAGCTACATACCCCCAAATACCACCACCCATGTCATAGGTCATGACATTAATCCAGTCAATGTTGGTTGACAGGCTGTCTGCAAGCTCTTTATCATAGACTTGCCATGAATGCAACGCCGTGGTAAGATACAGCCTCTTCCCAAGGTCTTGCTCCGTCTTATCCAGTTTCTTACGAAGCTCCTTCATCAATACGCAGTGTAGGGATAAGTCCAAATCACTTTCCCAATCAATTTCAATTCCATCAAATCCGTATTTCTTCATAAACCCTACCATAAAACTGGTAAACTTATCACGTGTGCCACTGTTCTTGACGCGCTCCATAAATCCTTCACCAGCAAAAGAAATCAGAACCTTCGTTCCACTATTCTGTGCTCTTCTAATAAAATATGGAATCACTTCTTGTCCTTGGTCGCAAGGATAGCTGAATTTTTCAACTAAGTTTTCCATTATCTCGTTCTGGCTCTTGTTAAAATCAAATTCTTTCCAATTAGGAGCAGCCATTAGATAAATGTTGTCAAAATGGGAAAAGTCTATCCGATTTACCCACGAAATTTGCTGGACCTTTCCCCCTATCACATAAGTAGAATGCGTTAGATTTTCCGCCATTGCCATGACGGACAACCACAAGCATACAATCAAACTGATTATTTCCTTCATAAATCTATCTTTTGTAAATTAACATAAGTTCAATGAATTGTAAGTACTTGTAAATTTGGTGATCAGCGGAAATTGTCGTAACTTTATAATGTTGAATCACAAAGAATTACTAGCAATAATCGCTATGATCACCGAAAACAAAGTTATAGAATTATTTTGTATGGCAGATGATCTTTGCAAGTCTTTTGATGCCATGATGGAAAAATACACGCTTAAACCTACCACAAATCGCAGATATCACCGTGTCTCAACCTTATCAAAAGCTGAAATCATACTCATAATGATACTTTTCCATGACTCGGGATACCGTTGTCTGAGGCATTTCCATATGGGAAAGGGCTGCCGGCATATGCGCCAGCTATTCCCCAAGGTCGTTTTCCCATAACCATTTTGTTGAATTGGAAAAAGAAGTGACCATCCCATTGGCCCCGCTCATCAAGAAGGTACTTTTGGGCAAATGAACAGGCATCAGCTTCATTGACGGTACTCCCTTGCGGGTATGTAAAAATTAGAGAATCCATATCCATAAGACGTTCAGGGAAATGGCATAAAGAGGCAAGTGTTCCATAGGCTGGTCCTTTGGATCCAGGCCTCATCTAATATCGTATGCTTCCTTTCACAGTCAATGCGCATGAGCGTCTCTGTAACGGCATCGGCGGACACGCCTCTTACGATGGCGACGAGCCCCCCTCTTACTCCACGTGACGCACGATTGGTGATGACGGTATATAGTTCGCCGTTGCTTGGAGTAATCTCGTCGATGCAGAGGCTATCGCCCATATTCTCAGGGAAGACGAGCCACTCCTCCGCATGGGAGAGCTCCGGCCATTCACGGCAGCCGCTCAGGATCTCCCTATGCTGTTTCTCAAACGTATCTCCGTTTATGTGGTAATAGCGGTCAAGCGAACGGGAGGTCGTAGGAATCGTCTCCATACACTCCTTTTAAAAAAGCCACAAACTCCTTTGAGTAGCGGGTTCCCTCGGCCTTGAGGTCATAGGTGTCGGAGAAATATCGGTTGGCCTGCCTGTCATACCATCTGCGTCTTCTCACTATCAGGCCTACGCCCTTGCCGGGGATGGGGAAGTCGCGGATGGTCACCGCATCACAGAACCCCTTCGACTCCATGTCGGGATTCTTCTCGTACTCTGCCTTGACAGACTCGTCAAGGTAGATGCGGATAAGGGAGGAATCCTGCTCCACACGTACTACCTCAAAATTTGAAAGTATCTCTGAAGGCAGAATTAACTCTGCCAATGCCAATAGTCCTTGATGATTCATAAGACAAAGATATAACTTTTATGCAACATATAAATTTCTTTCCCCCTATTTATCGGGTGAGTCATGTTATTCTTGCCATATGGGCCTATAGTCTCGCATCAAAACTCAGGAACGCCATATGACGGACGGCATATACGAAGGTGTAAGAGATCAGAAAATGAAAGTAGGAAGAAAACTACTTCGTTTTCCTCCTACTTGATTTAAGCTAGTTACTATGACATCCAGTTTCTAGCATTTATGTTTATTCTTTAGCATGTCCTGCATTGTCCGGCCAGAAAGGATTTTGATAGGTGACGGAAGTCGACGGATCAGACGGATCGGTGGCTGACAATGTCAGATCCTGTACACCCAGTGGTTCCAGATAGTAGGCTTTGTACCAACTATATCCTCCATTCAATAACTGATTGTCGCGGATATCCACACGCAACGGGCTGAGATATTTTCCTGTAAGTGGATCGTTCGGCGCTGATACGTTACCTCCTTCGCCGGATGTGACAATGAACGGAGTATTAGTTGAACCTTTCAGGTAGGGATATGCTGGATCGTATGGGTCGCTCGCATTACGAAGATAGGCCTCGTATCCGCTGATGGGATAATCTTTGTCGATACCGTATTTCTTGAAAGCCTCGTCCCAGATGTTCATACCCTGCAGCAGATAGCGGTTGTTTCCGGAAGCCAGAATCATATCCCAGGAGCGCCATCTCTTCAAGTCGTCCCAGCGCATTCCTTCCGAAATGAACTCGCATCGGCGTTCGCGGCGGATGTTATAGAGCGTCTTATCTACCGGCGTAGTTCCCGAGTATACGGCCAAATCGCCTTTGATAATGCCATTGTCGTTGTCGAACTCTTTCGTAAGGTCAGTTGCGGCAATCGTCGCGTCGATGTCGGTACTGACTCCAGCACGTTCGCGTAGCTTCTTCCAGTAACCGATGGCTTTGGCGTCTAGTTGCCCATGTCTTTCATAATATGCCTCCATATAGTTCAACAACGCTTCGGCACTACGGAACACGGGGCATCCCGTCGTGCTGGCTGATTGGGTATAGTTTTGTCCGCTGTAATCATAGCTGATGTATTTACGTGGACGGTAACCCGTCAGGTCACGCGACTGCAGTTCTCCCATACCACCAAGGTTCAGTGTGTCAACCCGAAATACAGTGCCCGGTATATGTCCGTCAACATCTCCTGTCACTCTCGGATCATCAGCTGCTGACGACAGGACATCGTCTTCACCGGCAACGAATAATTGTAGGCGTTCGTCGCGATTGGCTTTTTCCTGTGACACGGATGTATCGCCCAGATAGTTCGATGAAGCGTAATAAGGCAAGCCGTCTTTCATCAGGAAAGAGCGGATATAACTGCGTGACAAACCTACGCGGTCGCCTCCACGCGTCAACTGGTAGGTGGCATTGTGCATACCTGCGCTCGAGATATATTCGCGCCACAGCAACACTTCGTCGTAATTGTTAAGCGATACGCTTGAGAACATATCGAAATAAGGGTTCCATCCTGATATTTGTCCGTATTCGGGATTCATCTGATGTGAGTTCGTGGTCAGTGTAGTAGCATCGGCCACTTTTGCTGCCGCGTCGATTGCCTGGTCAAGGAAGAAGTTGATTTCCGTGTCGATGTCGAAAGTCTTTCCCTGGTTGAACGGAGCTCCTGGCCAGCCTTCGTCGCCCGGCACTCGTCCTGTGCCGCGATGGTATTTCTCGAACGTGCCTTCAAATAGTCCGACGCGTGATTTCAACAACAGAGCTGTTTCCTTATTGATGCGTTGTGTGCCAATAGCACTTTTGCTCTGCAGCATATCGATGGCCTTATCCAAATCGGAAAGGATGAATCGTGCCACTTCGTTACGCGGTTGGCGCGCACTGTTTTCCACCAGTACGGCATTGTCATCAGGTAATACGGTCTTGATGATCGGGAGGTCACCGAACTGAACGAGTCCGTTATAATATGCCAACGCGCGAAAGAAGTAAGCTTCGCCTACATATTGCTCGGCTCCTACAAGCTGGCCGGATTCGATTTTTGGAGTTACTTGTTCCAACAGCCAGTTCCATACTCGTACTCTTTCGTAAAGCGTCTTAAGGTTCCGGCCTGCGGGCACAAGCTTGTTACCCGCAAAATAGGTGAGACTTCCCTGTTCGACGAACAGGTTATCGGTCATATCATCATTACGGGTCTTACAACTGTTGTATGACGGGGTTTCATGGGTCAGCGACTTATCACGTGAGTCTTTGAGCTGGTCCACGTAATATTGCACCGTATATGCTGCTACCTGATCAGCTGTGGTGAAATAACTTTCCGGTGTCAGGTCAGTGATGGGCTGGCGATCCAGAAAGTCCTCGCACGAGGTAGCCAGCATTCCTGTCACGGCCACCATCGAGCATACGCAGATATGTTTAAATTTCAGTTTCATTGTATTCTGTCTTTAGAAGTTTAGATTTACACCGATTGAATAAGTCCGCTGTAGCGGGTAAGTCTTTCCTGTACCGCCATTCACGCTGCTCAATGCCTCAGGATCGAAGATTTTACTAAGGCTGGTGAAAGTAGCCAGATTATCAGCAGACACATAGATGCGGCATGAGGAGATGCCCGCTTTCTTCATCCATTTTTGTGGGAAGGTATATCCTATCTGTACGTTCTTCAGGCGCATATACGCCGCACTTTGCAGATAGCGGGTCTGTTTCTGATGGTTCTGTTGCGCTAAAGCGCCATCACTAGTCATAATGGGTCTCGGATAGTATGCGTCGGGATTGTCTGTTGACCAGTAGTCAAGATGTTCTACAAAGCAGGTAGACTGCCATTCGTCTCCATATGCTCCCCAGAAATAAGCCTGATCAGCCCAATAGTCGCGTTTCATTACGCCTTGGAAGAAAACTGAAAAGTCTATACCGCGCCATTCGCCGTTCAGTGTTAGACCGAAATTATAACGCGGTGTGCTATTGCCGATGATGGTAAGATCGCCATGATCACCAATCGTATTTGAACCATTCGTCACTTCTCCGTCACCGTTGAGGTCGGCATACATAATGTCGCCTGCTCCCCAGCTTGAGCCGAAGTTAGGGCGTGCATTGGCCAGATGTGTATCCATTTCCTCCTGCGTCTGTGCAATGCCTACGGTGGTGTATCCCCATATCTCACCGAGCATTTGTCCGTTGCGATAGGTGCTCAAGTCACCGCTTTCGTTCGGATAGGTCAGGATCTTGTCCTGATTGTCAGCCAAGTTAAAGCGAATACCATAGTTGAAGTCCTTGATGCGGTCTCTCCACGAAATGTCAAGCTCCCATCCATATGATTTCATGTCAGCGTTGTTCACGCGTGGCGCATCCGCTCCAAGCACGGCAGGCAACGTGGGTGCCGGTCCTACCATATCTCTTGTATAACGGGTGTAATATTCGATAGATCCCGTCAGGCGGTTGTTGAACAGGCCGAAGTCAAGACCTACGTCCCACGATTCGACAGTTTCCCAAGTCAGCACGTCACTTACAATGGCCGGAAGTTGCGCCGTATTCTGCTGGGCTCCGTTGATCACCCATTTCGAGTTAACGACTCCGGTAGTAAGTGTCTGGTAGAAGGGATACCAGTTGTCGGTGTTGTTGTTTCCGAGCTGTCCCCATGAACCTCTCAGCTTCAGTGTACCGATAGATTGGGTGAACGGTTCGAAGAATTTCTCACGGGCGATGTTCCAGCCGGCGGAGAATGATGGAAATAGTCCCCATCTCTTGTCGCCTACGAAACGCGACGAACCGTCATAACGCAGGTTGGCTTCCACCATATAGCGTTCTTTCCAGTTATAGTTGATACGTCCAAAGAATCCGGCTACGGCGCGTTCCTGCTTACTATTCCATGCATTCTGGTTGGCTTGGGTAAGGTTCAATTCGGGCACTTCACCTGTCACTAGATTGTAACCACTGCCATACAGGTCATTGCGGCGGTAAAGTTCAGAGTTGAAACCGCCCATAATCTTGAAATAATGTCCCTTGATGGTTTTCGAATAGTCGATAACCACATTGGTAGAATAGTAGTCCTCGTTGCGGCGGAACTCACGCACGTACGATTCGCCGATAGAGCGTCCATTCCACGATACGCCGTAAGAATCTCCGTTCGCATCATATGCGTAGATGGGCAGGATGTCATAATGTTGCGATTCGCTGTAGCGGCGCATATTTCCTTCCAGCGAGATGTGAAGGTCCTTTATAGGTTCGAAAATCAACTGCAGCTGGTTGGTCACGTTGTTTTGCTGGTCATTCCATTTTCCTCCGGTCTCCAGTTCAATAATTTCCATGCCAGGCATCCATCCGTGAGGAGTGCGTGCCGGATTGCTCGGCCAGCGGCGAGCGATGTTGTGGTAAAAGTTACCACCACTTTGCTTAATATAAGTCGGTGCATAGTTGTCCTCTCGCGACCAACGGTTCGTATAGTTAAGCGTCAGCCAGTTAGTCAGCTTGGCGGATATTTTACCATTCAAGGTGTAGCGGTTATAACGGTCATCACCATGGCGTAGCAAACCCTGCTGCCCGAGGAAGTTTCCGCTGATCATATAGGTCAGCTTTTCCGAGCCTCCACTTACACTCACGTTATGTTCCTGAGAAGGCACTCCGCTGCGGAACATTTCCTTAAACCAGTCCGTATTAGCGAATGCGTTACCATAGGCCTGGTAACGGTTATCCGTACCTACTATCGTTCCATAATATTCCGGGGTACTGGGATCTGTAAATTCCCCGGCTTGCCATCGTTTCATCTTTTCGATGGTTTCGTTCGAGAACATATTCCATCCCAAGGCCTTATTGAAATAGTTGGCAAAATCAATGGAGTTCGCCATATCCGGTAGTCGTGTCGGGCTGGAGAAGCGGACATCTCCTGTATAGTTTACGCGCGTCTTGCCTGCCTGTCCACTTTTGGTGGTGACAAGGATAACTCCGAAGGCGCCTCTTGCACCATAAATAGATGAAGCAGAAGCGTCTTTCAGTACGGATACTGATTCGATGTCGTTAGGGTTCAGTGCGTTCATGTCACCTTCCATTCCATCGATCAGGACGAGTGGGGTAGCTGACGAACCAGACCCTACCGTTCCAGCACCACGGATACTTATGCTCATTTCGTTACCTAGTTCACCTCCGGTGTTTCCTACCGACATAGTAAGACCCGGAATTTGGCCTTGTAGGGCCTGGGTCACGTTCTGTACGGGACGTGACTTGAATACTTCCGAGTCGACCATGGAAACGGCTCCCGTCACATTCACCTTCTTCTGGGTACCGTAACCCACAACGACAACGTCATCGAGCAACTGCGTGTCATCCTTGAGCGTCACATCCAAGGACCGACCATTCCAGACGATCTTCTTG
>ERZ857521.3452-NODE-3452-length-12948-cov-3.403552_pt1 | contig 12948 bp, 8 predicted proteins | sample MGYA00519701_ERZ857521 | MGnify/ENA primary metagenome ERZ857521 (study PRJEB31778, sample SAMEA3449346) | human gut metagenome | biome: human gut; feature: human-associated habitat; material: faeces | place: United Kingdom | collected 2010/2012 ...
GATGCTGCAATATTTTGTGGACACCGCCGCTGGACGCTTCGTGGGACTTGACGTTTCCGGGGTGGAGACCGCCTTCGGCAACATGCTTGCGAACCCTGTCCAGCAGACGGTTTACATGGGCGTGATCGTCATATCCGGCTTTTTCATCATTTCCATCGGTGTTCAGAAGGGATTGGAGCGGGTGACCAAGTGGATGATGATGGCGCTGATCGTGCTGATGCTGGCGCTGGCTGTACACAGTCTGTTCCTCCCCGGCGGCTCCGAGGGACTGAAATTCTACCTGCTGCCCGACATCCAGCGCCTGAAAGACGCCGGCGTTGGCAATGTCATCGTGGGCGCCATGAACCAGTCCTTCTTTACATTGAGCCTTGGCATCGGCGCCATGGCCATCTTCGGCAGCTACATCGGCAAGAATCACGCGCTGGCGGGCGAGTCCATCCGGGTCTGCGCGCTGGACACGCTGGTGGCGCTTTGCTCCGGCCTCATTATCTTCCCCGCCTGCTTCTCCTACGGCGTGGACGTCAAGAGCGGCCCCGCGCTGATCTTCATGACCCTGCCCAACGTGTTCAACAACCTGCCCGCGGGGCGCTTCTGGGGGAGCCTGTTCTTCCTGTTCATGACCTTCGCCGCCTACTCTACGGTTCTCGCGGTGTTTGAAAACATCGTCTCCTGCGTCAGCGAGCTGACCGGGCTCAGCCGGAAGAAGACCTGCCTTGTGTGCGGCATTGCCCTCTTCCTGCTGAGCCTGCCCTGCCTGCTGGGCTACAACCTGTGGAGCAATTTCCGTCCCATCGCCGGGCGGGACGTGCTGGACAGCGAGGATTTTCTGGTCAGCAACCTGCTGCTGCCCCTGGGCAGTCTGCTGTTCATCATTTTCTGCACCACCCGCTACGGCTGGGGCTGGGAGAATTTCCTCGCCGAAGCCAACGAGGGCAAAGGGCTGAAAATCGCCAAATGGCTGCGGCCTTACATGACCTACGTGCTGCCCGTGATCGTGGGCATCATTCTCATCTTCGGCCTTTACAACTTCTTCGCCGCGTAAACGCTGCCCCGAAAGAGCGCATCTCTTTCGGGGCAATTTTATCGATTTGGCAAGATTCACATGGAATCTTGCCAAAAACCGTCAGGAATCGTCTTTCTGCGAGTTGACGGGGGTCGCCCCCGATGATATAATGATAACGTAACATCAACAAACCCTTATGACTGACGGATTAGGCTGCATCCGAGTTTTCGGAGCAGACCGAAGTGGAGCACCACATGGAGTAAGGGCATATCCCCATTTCCTGCCGACCGTCTGGGCTCACTTTCCCGTTACAGCGGGCGAGTGCGCCCTTTTTTCTATGCATACGCATAGAAAAAAGAAAAAATGTGCCATTTCCTCGCCCCTGCGGGGCAACCGGAAATGATGCACAAAAACTTCATGCTTATGCCTTTGCGCATTTTCGCAGTGCAGTGCTCATGCATGAAGTTTTATTTGCCACAAGGAGGTCAACACATGAAAAAAGTCGGAATCGTCATGGGCAGCGACAGCGATCTGCCCATCCTGCGCAAAACCATGGATACCCTGACGTCTCTGGGCATTCCCTACGAATGTCACATCTACTCCGCCCACCGCACCCCCGAGGAGGCTCGGGATTTTGCCGTATCCGCACGGGCAAACGGCTTTGGCGTGCTCATTGCAGCTGCCGGTATGGCCGCGCACCTCGCCGGCGCCATCGCGGCAAACACCACCCTGCCGGTCATCGGTATTCCCTGCAAAGGTCCTTGTCTCGACGGCATTGACGCTCTTCTTTCCACGGTCATGATGCCCTCCGGTATTCCGGTCGCCACCGTTGCCGTAAACGGGGGCGTGAATGCCGCTTTGTTGTCCGCCCAGATTCTGGCAGTGGAGGACGCGGAGCTTGCCGCGAGGCTGGACGCCAGACGCGCCGCCGACGCGGCCAAGGTGCTTGAGAAGGACGCCGCCCTTCAGGCGGAACTGAACGGCTGAGGGAGGAAAAGCAATGGGCGGTTTCTTCGGGGCGATTTCCCATAAGAATTGCATTTACGACGTTTTCTTCGGCACGGACTACCACTCCCACCTCGGCACCCGCCGGGCCGGACTCGCCTTTTACGATACGGAAAAGGGCTTCCAGCGGCAGATCCACAGCATTGAAAATACCCCCTTCCGCACGAAATTTGACGATGACATGGCCAAATTCAGCGGAAACGCCGGTATCGGCTGCATTTCCGACACCGACCCCCAGCCACTGCTGGTGCGCTCCCACTTGGGGATGTTCGCCATCTCCACCGTGGGCATCATCAACAACGCCGAGCAGCTGGTGGCCGAGACCTTTTCCGGGCCGGGGCATCAGTTCATGGCCATGTCCTCCGGCAAGATCAACACCACCGAGCTGACCGCCGCCCTCATCAACCAGGCGGACGACCTGATCTCCTCCTTTGACGCCGGGGACATCACCCTGCTGGATGCCGACCTCACTGGCACCAACAGCCTGGGCTACTCCGGCAGTTATGAGGCATGGGATTACAGCACCACCAATCTGATCTATCTGGGCTTCAACACCCAGCGGGGACCTTTCCGCTCCGCCCAGCTGCGGCGTGCCCTGTCCCGGGGCATCGACCGGCGATCCATTGCGGAGATCTCCTTTGCCCACCACGCCGTCCCCACAGCGCTGCCCATCCACCCTGACAGCCCGCTGTACCACCAACTGCTGTCAGACTCCGCGGACTACTCCCCCGACGATCTGGTGAAGGGTCTGGAAGGGCAGCAGCTGGGCAGCGACGGGCTGGTCTTTCTGGTGAACAGCGAGAACAGCAGCAAGGTGGCCGCCGCCCAGCGCATTGTGGACCAGCTCTCAGGGGCCGGAGTGTCCATCTCTCTGGAGCGCCTTTCCTGGACCGACTATCTGGCCGCCCTGGAGCGGGGGGACTTTGATCTGTATCTGGCGGAGGTGCGCCTCACCGCCGACTTCGATCTGACTCAGCTGGTGGGAACGAGGGGCGGCCTGAATTACGGCGGCTGGTCCGACCCGTCCACCGACGGCCTGCTATCCGCCTTCCGGGCCGCGGGCGCGGAGCTGCGCTCCTCTGCCGCCGCCTCACTGTGCTCCCACCTGATTCAGAACGCCCCCATCGTCCCCATCTGCTTCAAAAACGGCTCCGTGCTGACCCAATGGGGACGGCTGAGCGGACTGGACCCAGTGCGGGACAACGTGTTCCATGGGCTGGAGAACTGGGTCCTGGACCCCTGACCGCCCGCTCCAGCGTGGGAGGTCCACCGCCTTTCCCATCCTGAACTATCCACAAAGGTTTCCCTTGCGCGCCCCCGCTCCCCCGGGGGCGGGACACACAGACGGATCGAAACATAAAAAATAATATATATCTGGAGGAATGGACATGAGCGTACTGCGCTGTTATTCACAGAAAAAGACCGGATTCGATGTGGAGGCCCAGGGGCTGCTGGGTGCTCTGCGGGACCAGCTGGGCATCCGCGGCCTGGAGTCTGTGGTCATTCTGAACCGCTACGACGCCGACCAGATCGACCCCGCGATCTATGAGCAGGCCAAGGGCATCGTCTTCTCCGAGCCCCAGGTGGATGCGGTGTATGACGAGACTTTCCCCGTCCCCGAGTATCCCCACCGCATCCTGGCGGTGGAGGCCCTGCCAGGGCAGTTCGACCAGCGGGCCGACTCCGCCGCCCAGTGCATCCAGCTCATGGCCGGGGTGGACCGCCCCCTGATCGCCTACGCCAAGGTGTACCTGCTGGGCGGCCGGCTCACTGAGGAGGAGCTGGACAAGATCCGCCGCTACCTCATCAACCCGGTAGAGAGCCGGGAGGCCTCCATGGACAAGCCGGCCACCCTGGTCCGCACTCACGAGGCCCCCGACCGTGTGGCCGTGATCCAGGGCTTTACCGCCCTGGACGAGCCTGGACTGGCCGGCCTGCTCTCCCAGCTGGGGCTGGCCATGGACCTGGACGACCTGAAGTTCCTCCAAGCCTATTTCCGGGATGAGGAGAAGCGGGACCCCACCATCACGGAGGTCCGTGTGGTGGATACCTACTGGTCTGACCACTGCCGCCATACCACCTTTTCCACCCACATCGACCGGGTGGAGATCCTGGACCCCGCGGTGGACTCCGCCTACCGCCGCTACCTCACCGCCCGAGCGGAGGTGTACGGACCGGAGAAGGCCGCGGCCCGGCCCCAGACCCTGATGGACCTGGCCACCATCGGAGCCAAGGTGCTGAAAAAGCGGGGCTTGCTCCAGAACCTGGACCAGTCGGAGGAGATCAACGCCTGTTCCATCCACGTCACCGCCACGGTGGACGGGGAGGCGCAGGACTGGCTGCTCATGTTCAAGAACGAGACCCACAACCACCCCACCGAGATCGAACCCTTCGGCGGCGCGGCCACCTGCATCGGCGGCTGCATCCGGGACCCGCTTTCCGGCCGGGCCTATGTGTATCAGGCTCTGCGCCTGACCGGGTGCGGTGACCCCCGCGCCCCCTATGACCGGACCATGGAGGGCAAGCTGCCCCAGCGCAAGCTGGCCACCACCGCCGCCGCCGGCTACTCTTCCTACGGCAACCAGATCGGCCTGGCCACCGGCCATGTGGCCGAGGTGTACCACGACGGCTATGTGGCCAAGCACCTGGAGGTGGGCGCCGTGGTGGGCGCCGCGCCGGCCTCCAACGTGGTGCGGGAGCGTCCTGCCCCCGGGGACGTGGTCGTCCTGCTGGGCGGCCGCACCGGCCGGGACGGCATCGGCGGAGCCACCGGCTCCTCCAAGAGCCACAACAAGGCTTCCCTCACCACCATGGCCAGCGAGGTCCAGAAGGGCAACGCCCCCGAGGAGCGGAAGATCCAGCGCCTCTTCCGGGACAGCCAGGTCACCCGCATGATCAAGCGGTGCAACGACTTCGGCGCCGGCGGCGTCTCCGTGGCTATCGGCGAGCTGGCCGCCGGCCTGCGCATCGACTTGGACGCGGTACGCAAGAAGTATGACGGCCTGGACGGCACCGAACTGGCCATCTCTGAGAGCCAGGAGCGCATGGCAGTGGTGGTGGCCCCGGAGGACGCGGACCGCTTCATCGCCGCCGCTCAGGCGGAAAACCTGGAGGCATACCCCGTGGCGGTGGTCACGGAGAGCCCCAGGATGGTGATGACCTGGAAGGGCCAGACCATCGCCGACCTGTCCCGGGCTTTCCTGGACACCAACGGGGCGGACAAGCACACCTCTGTCACCGTACCCGACCGCTCCGCCGCCCAGCGGCAGCCCTCCCCCCGGTTCCGGGACCTGCGGGACATGGCCTCCAGCCTGAAGTGCGCCTCCCGCCGGGGACTGACCGAGCGGTTTGACGGCTCCATCGGCTCCGCCTCCGTGCTCATGCCCTTCGGCGGGAGCACCCAGCGCACCCCGGCCCAGTCTATGGCCGCCCTGCTGCCCGTGCTGCCCGGCCAGAGCACCGACCTGTGCTCCGTGATGGCCTGGGGCTTCGACCCAGACACCATGGTCCGCGACCCCTTCACCGGTGCGGCTGCCTCAGTGGTGGACTCTATGGCCAAGCTGGTGGCCGCCGGCTGTGACCGCCGCCAGGCCTACCTCACTTTCCAGGAGTATTTTGAGAAGCTTCGGGACGAGCCCCTGCGCTGGGGCAAGCCCTTCTCTGCCCTGCTGGGGGCCCTGGACGCCCAGCTGGGGCTGGATGTGGCTGCCATCGGCGGCAAGGATTCCATGTCTGGCTCCTTCCTGGATCTGGACGTGCCCCCCACGCTGATCTCCTTCGCCATCGCCCCCGCCAAGGCCGGGGAAGTGCTCACGCCCGAATTCAAGGGGGCGGGGCACCCGGTGTATCTGCTGCCCGGCTTCCCCTCCTATGGGGAGCTGAAGACTGCCTGGGACTCCTTCCACCAGTTGTGCCGCCAGGGCAAGGTGAAGGCCGCCTGGGCGGTGGAGGCCGGCGGCGTGGCCGAGGCGGTGATGAAGATGTCCTTCGGCAACTCCATCGGCTTCCAGGCCGATGTGGATGCCGCCGCTCCCTGGTACGGCCCCTGCTCCGGCGCCATCGTGTTTGAGCTGGAAGGGGAGGAGTTCCTCCCCGGCATGGCCTGGCGCATCGGCACCACCACCCAGGAGCCGGTCATTACCATCGGGGAGGACACCGCCTCCGTTGCCGAGCTGCTGGAGCGGAACGAAGGGGTGCTGGAGCAGGTGTATCCCACCCGGGCGGGAAAGACGGAAAAAGTGGAGGCCATCTCCTGCGGGGAGCGAGCCCCCATCGTCTGCCAGAGCCGGACGGCCCGGCCCCGGGCGGTCATCCCTGTCTTCCCCGGCACCAACTGCGAATATGACACCGCCCAGGCATGCCTGCGGGCGGGCATCCAGCCCGAGGTCGTGGTGGTCCGCAACCTGTCCACCGACCTGCTGGCCCAGTCCGCTCAGGCCCTTGAAGAGGCCATCCGCCGCAGCCAGATGGTGGTCCTGCCCGGCGGCTTCTCCGGCGGCGACGAGCCCGACGGCTCCGGAAAGTTCATCGCCTCCTTCCTGCGCAACCCCCGGCTGACCGATGCGATCCATGACCTGCTTCGGGACCGGGACGGCCTGATGCTGGGCATCTGCAACGGCTTCCAGGCCCTCATCAAGCTGGGGCTGGTCCCATACGGGGAGATCCGCCCCATGGACGATCAGTGCCCCACTCTGACCTACAACCTGATCGGCCGGCACCAGAGCCGGTACGTCACCACCCGGGTGGCCTCGGTCCGTTCCCCCTGGATGCTGAAGTCCCAGGTGGGCGACCTGCACGCCATCCCCATCTCCCACGGCGAGGGCCGCTTTGTGGCCTCCGACGAGATGGTCTGCCGTCTGATCCAGAACGGCCAGGTGGCCACCCAGTATGTGGACGGGGCGGGCGTCCCCTCCCTGGACATCGACGTCAACCCCAACGGCTCCATCATGTCCATCGAGGGCATCTTCTCCCCGGACGGCCGGGTGTTCGGCAAGATGGGGCACTCGGAGCGGTACGGCGACTTTGTGGGCCGGAACATTCCCGGAGATAAGCACCAGCCGCTGTTCGAGTCCGGTGCGGAATATTTCAAGTAAACACATCTTTCAGGGGCCTGGGATGTGGCGCACCGCATCTCAGGTCTTTTGACAAACTAAAAAATTCCCGCACGGGATACCGTGCGGGAATTTTTATGAGCACACAGGCAGGTTGGAGCAGCCTGTTCAGATAGGGAACATGGTCATGGTCGCCAACACGCTGACCACACCACGGACCACGGCGGGCACCATGCCGGCCTTGAAGATGGTCTTTAGATTGTAGCCGCCGGCGGTCATCGCCAAGGGAACAACGCCTGTGGCCATAGGGGTGACCAGGGAGGACATTGAGGCAATGTTGCACAGGATGATGGGGCCGATGGGATCGACATTCATGGTCACGCAGGTCATGATAGCCAGGGGATAGAGCACTTGGGTCACCGCCCGGTTATAGAGGAAAGAGGTCATCAGCCATGCCACGATATAGAAGGCTGCGCCAATGATATAGCCGTTGGTGGTGTTGCCCAGGAGCGAGGCCAGGGCGCTTCCCATCAGCTCGGCGGCACCAGTGCCGCCCAGGGCGGTCCCCAGGACAGAAACGCCCACGTAAAGCATGATAGTGTCCATATTCAGATTGTCAATGGCTTCCTGCTCGGTGAGCACGCCAGTGGCCACTACCACGAGAGCACCAATCATGGTCACTTCCCAGGCGGGGAGGATCCCGGTCATCAGACCCAGGATCACAACAACAAAGACACCGTAGCCCAGCATCTCACGCACGGGGTCCAGAGGCTCTTTCTGCTTCATGGCGCGGCGTTTGATCTCACCGATCTCCACGTCGGGCTGGTCAGGCAGAAGCTTGGGGACAAGAAATACGGAGACCAGGATAGTGAAGATGCCGGTTATCACCAGAACAGGGGTGTCGGTCCAAATTGTAAAGGCGGTATCGTACCAGCCATAGGACTCAAGATAACCGTTGTACATCACATAGTCAGCGGCGTAGGGGCCAATGGGAATGACCAGAAAGCTACAGGATACCGAAGCGATGGCCACCGGGAACATCATTTTAGAGGGGCTGATGTTCATCTTCTCGCAGGTGTTCTTGACCATAGGGGTAACCATTACAAAGGTAGCGATGATACTAGGTACGAACTGGCCCAGTATCGTGGTGGCTATCACATAGGTCATCAGTACTTTTGTAAAGGAACCGCTGGTGGCTTTCAGCAGGGCGTTGGACATCTTGTTAATCATCTGCGTCCTGGCTAAGCCTGCTGCTACAATATACATAGATGCCATCGTGATAACGGTGGTGCTCCCGAAGGTGGCCAGGGCACTATTAGCGTCAATACACCCAGTAATGATCAGCAGCACCATCGCAATCAGTGCGCTAAACGCCATAGGTATCTTACGCGACAAGAACAGGATGACCATTATGGCAAAAATCGCCAGACAAATGTACATTTGCTCCATTGTAGCTGTTTCCTCCTCAACTTTTTCGTTTTTACACAGTCTTGCCCAAACACTCCCCTATTGTGCTTTCCATACCGCCTCCTCTCCTATGGCCGGGTCTGGATTATATTATCCTCGGCTTAATGCCGACGGGGATTGGCGGGTCGTAGCTGCGTCCGCCCGTCCTCTCCTGGAACTCTTTCTTCGCTTGCTCGATAATCGCGGGAGCCTCCAGTGCATCGATAGCAGAGGCAGCCATCACCTTAGCTGCATAAAGCATCCCTTTGTGGGCCATGGCGCTCTTCCCCACGGCCACCATCTGCCAGGAGTGCATAGGGGTCCCCGCCGGCATGGTAGTCGTGCTGATCTGTGCCACCGGGCAGTTCCAGCTCACGTCACCTACATCCGAGGAAACAAAGCCCTGCCTTTCCCGAGCCATGGGCAATACCACACTGTGCAGGGGATTGGCACAGTCCGTCAATGCGGTCCGCCGCTGTTCCGGGTCTTGTATCTCCTCTACTAAGTCCTCGAAGTATCTGCCCCGCTCCTCGAGGGAGTCGACGATCCTGGCCGCCAGATCCATGTCCTGTTGGTCAAAGAAATCGGAAGGTATCTCTTCCAGATTTTTTTGCATCACCTTCAGTAGAGTCGTGTTCAGCACAGTGTTGGAACAGGCTTTTATGAACTCAATCTCCACAGTGGTCTCCGTCATCATAGCTGCCCCCTGGGCGACCTTGTTGACCCGCTCATAGAGCTCTTTCACCTGATACAGCTTGGGAGCACGCATGAGGTAGAGCCCCTCGGCATAGGGCTGGACCACGCCCGGAGCCTTTCCACCGGTGTCAGTGATGGCGTAGTGGATACGGGTCTCCGGGGGAACGTGCTCCCTCAGAAACTGGATCCCCACGTTCATCAGCTCCAGGGCGTCCAGAGCGCTGCGCCCCAACTCGGGGGACATGGCGGCGTGGGCCGAAACGCCCCGAAAGTGATAGCATATCTGATAGTTGGCCATAGTACTCTCTGTGGACACACTGTTCGTCTCATCTGGATGCCAGCTGAAGGCAACGTCCACCCCATCAAACACTCCGTCGCGCGCCATAAAGCCCTTTCCAGAGCCTCCCTCCTCAGCAGGGCATCCGAAGAACTTCACTGTACCCGACAAGCCGTTATCCTGCAAATACTGTTTTACTCCGATGGCGGCGGCCAGTGAGCCAACCCCCAGCAGATTGTGTCCACAGCCGTGGCCCGGTCCATCCTCCTGCATAGCCTGCTTTTCCGTACAGCCCGCTTGTTGGCTCAGTCCAGGCAGGGCGTCAAACTCGCCCAGAAAAGCGATTACAGGTCCATCCTGACCGTAGGTCCCTGAAAAGGCAGTAGCAATCCCCGCAAGGTCTCGCTCTACCCGGAACCCCTGTTCCTCCAGCGTGCGGCAGAATAGATCGGCGGCAAAGTGTTCGTGGAACCCCGTCTCCGGGTGGTCCCAGATAGCATCGCTCATGGCACACAAAAGCTCCTTATGTTCTTCAATGGCCTGGAGCGCCCGCTCCTTTTCCAATCTCATAATTGTTCCGACTCCTCCTTGAAATCTTCTTTTATTTTCAGACATTTAAAATTTTAATTTTATTATTTTTGGTCATATTTCGGAAATTTAAATTTAGTATATAGTTTCCTTATTGTATTAGTCAAGTGTAACTTCAATTTTTTACGTTATATTTCACTTTTTGACGGTTTTTAGCTCCTCGATTTTGTGCTATTCGCTGAAAATGGCAGGGGTATTTTTTGCTTTAAGCTGCTTCTCCATTTTCGGACATATTTTTCGCCACCTGTTCTTGTATTTTCTCATCGCTTTGTTTATAATGATAATCACATATATTTTTCCACAAGGAAGGGGCTGTATCAGGATGCACTCATTTGGTATCTTTACCAGCAGGTTGTCTCTGGAGCGAGTCATGGATATCGACTCCGAGCTGACCCGCTATGGGATGGTTACCTATCTACCCTATGCCTCTCCCGATCACCTGAAGTTTTTGTATGAACAAAACCGAGATCGCTTCGACGCCTTTTTGTTCGGCGGCTCATATCCCTTTGAGATTATCACTGGCACCTTTGGCCCCATTCAAAAGCCCTGTGCCTATTTCAATGTTTCAGACCGGGACTATTACAAGATGATTGCCTGTCTAGCTGTCCAGGAACCCAATCTGGATTTTCAGCGTGTATATTTTGATATCCCAGATATGCCCGTAGATTTCCGCTCTATTTTTCAGCGAGAGAACATCCCCCTTTTGAGTGAGGCCCCCATTGACTGGGACTCCCTCGACCCATACGACTGGGATGCTCCCGTAAAAGAATACTATTTGCATCTTTGGAATAGTGGAAAGGTGGACCTAATCGTGACCCGCTTTGCCAGTCTGGCTGACTATCTCAGCGATCACCATATCCGCTATCTGTATCTCTCCCCTTCCCCCGAATCCATGCTGGAGACCTTCCGCGGTCTGGTCATGCAGCTGCGCACCCAGTCTATGCATGATTCCGCCGCCTGCCTGGGGCTGATCCGTTCCATCATGCCCCTGTCCAAGGAACAGTGGGCCGCACTGGGGGACCGTCTTCAGGCCTGCAACAAACAATTCGGCACCCCCTTCCTCATCTATGAGCACGGGGAGCACTATGAGATCACCACCAATATTTCAGTCCTGAAAGACCTCACGCAGCAGTACACCATCTGTCCTGTGACTGCCTTTCTGGAGGCGGGACTGGATTTTCCCATCTGTACCGCCTGGGGCTGTGCCGGCAACGTAGTGGATGCCCACCGAAACGCCCAGCGGGCGCTGAAAGAGGCGCTGCTGTGCAAGGGCTCCGCCGCCTTTATCGTGATGGAGGACAACACCATCATCGGCCCGCTCTCCAGCGTCCGCCGCATTTCCTATACCGATGCGCCCGATGAAAAGCGGCTGGAGCTCAGCCGCCGTCTCTCCATCTCCCCCCTCTATTTGAGTAAGATCGTCTCCGTCCTTACCCAGAAAGGAAACGACACTCTCTCTGCGGAGGAGCTATCCTTCTATCTGGATATCACCCCTCGCAGTGCTCTCCGGATTCTATCCAAGCTGGAGGCCGGCGGCTACGCCTCTGTACAGTTCCGGCGGCAGCTCAACTTGAGAGGCCGCCCGGCCAAGATCTATCAGATCCACATCCAGGACCTGACCTGACGCCCCCAAACCTGTCTCATCCGCAGGAGGTACTACGCCTATGAAAAAGATCCCTACATACAGCGGGACTCTGCGCAGCCATTTGCTGGCCGTCCCCCACTGTATTTCAGAATGCAGCGGCATCCGCATCTTTGGCCGCCGCATCAAATCCCTGGTGTTCACCACCGATGTGGCCATCATCAAGAACGTCAACGGAGACGCCATCATCGCGGTCTATCCCTTTACCCCCCAGCCCTCCATCGCCCAGGCCATCATCAGTGTGGCCGACGTCCCGGTGTTCGTGGGCGTGGGAGGCGGGATGACCAGCGGCTCCCGCTCCGTCCGGCAGGCGGAGTACGCAGAGCACCAGGGGGCCTTCGGCGTTGTGGTCAACGCCCCCATCACAGACGAGACCATCACCCAGATCAAGCTTGTGGTGGACATCCCGGTCATCGCCACCATCATCTCTTCTGAGATGGATGTCGCCGGGCGTGTCCGGGCCGGAGCCGATATTCTGAATATCTCAGGGGCCGCACGCACCCCTGAGATCGTGGCCAAGATTCGAAAAGATTTCCCAGACATCCCCATCATTGCCACCGGGGGCCCCACAGAGGAGGACATCCTCCGCACCATCCAGGCCGGAGCTAACGCCATTACTTATACCCCTCCCTCCACCGGTGAGCTGTTTTCCGTGCGGATGCACCAGTACCGCGCCCAGTTCCATCCAGAATAAAAGGTATGATCTCCGCCGCTTTTAAGCTGTTTTTAATGCTGCCTTTCTCCCCCTTTCAGAATCAAATGGTAGGATAGCGTCAGTAGGAAGGAGGAAATTCAAAATGATTACCCTATTCACGCTGTCTCTGCTCTGCCTGGCTGTGATCCTGGTCCTGGGCGTAGTGCTGACCATCCTCAGTGTGCCGTTTCTGGTCATCCTGGGCCTGCTGCCCTGGCTTCTGCGCATCGCCGCCGCGGTCCTGCTGATCCGCGGGCTGCTGGACCATCCCTTCCGTTGGGAAAATCTGATCCCTGCCGCTGTCGCCTTTGGGCTTTCTGTTCTTCTGCACTGACCTAAAGAGCAGGGGCGGAGCCCCCTTCGTCCCCGCTCTTTTCCCACCGGAAAAAATTACAGATTTTCTTGCAAAAAAATGTTGACAAATGGGAACACTTCGGTTATACTAACTCTTGCCCTGTTCGAGACGGGCAGACATGGCGGCATAGCTCAGTTGGCTAGAGCATGCGGTTCATACCCGCAGTGTCCCCGGTTCAAATCCAGGTGCCG
>ERZ857521.3454-NODE-3454-length-12942-cov-3.719019_pt1 | contig 12942 bp, 10 predicted proteins | sample MGYA00519701_ERZ857521 | MGnify/ENA primary metagenome ERZ857521 (study PRJEB31778, sample SAMEA3449346) | human gut metagenome | biome: human gut; feature: human-associated habitat; material: faeces | place: United Kingdom | collected 2010/2012 ...
GCTCTTCCGCGCCGCACCGTCCGTCTGCCTGGGCTCGGCGCTGCTGGCCGCGCTCTTCATCCCCGTGGGCGACCTGCCGCCGCTGCTCTCGTTCGACGGCGACCTGGTGGCCTTCGCCTACCTGCTGGCCCTGGGCCGCACGGCGCTCATCCTCGCGGCGATGGACACCGGCAGTTCGTTCGAAGGGATGGGAGCCAGCCGCGAAGCGCTCTACGGCGCGCTCGCCGAACCGGCGCTGATGCTCGTCTTCGGCACACTGGCGCTCCTCTCGGGCCACACCTCCTTCGCCGCGCTCTTCACCGACGACACCGCGGGCGACGCGCAGCAGGCCGTCGTACTGCTGCTCGCGGCCTACCTGCTGCTGAAGCTCGTCTTCACCGAGAGCGGCCGCATCCCGGTGGACGATCCCCGCACGCACCTCGAGCTGACGATGATCCACGAGGTCATGTGCCTCGACTACTGCGGCGTGGCCTTCGTCAAGGCGGCCGGATGGCTCAAGACCGCCGCGCTGGCGGTGCTCGCCGCCGATGCGGCGGCGGCAGCCGTCGCCGCACCCCGCTGGTGGATCGCAGCACCGCTCGCCGTGCTACTGACCGGTCTCTCGGTGGGCGTCGTCGAATCGACGCAGGCCCGCAACAAGCTCGCCCGCAACACCACCTTCATCCTCACCATCGCCGCGCTGGCCGCCCTGGTCTTCTTCACGGGCTACCTGCTGCGGTTCAACATCGCCGTCCAATGATCCTTCCGCTCGTCATACTCTACGTCGTGACGCTCGTCTATCTCCCGATCACCGAGCGTTTCCGCAACTTCGCTTCGCTCATCGGCCTGCAGGGATGGCTGCTGTTCGCCGTCGCGCTGGTGCGCCTGCACGCCATCAACCCCGCCGAACTGGCCTTCATCGCCGTCGAGACCCTCCTGTTCAAGGGCATCCTCGTCCCGTGGATGCTCTTCGCCGTCATCCGCCGCACGAAGATCAACCGCGTGCGCCGCTCCGGCTCGTCGCAGTCGGGGGCGCTGCTGCTGTCGCTCACGGCACTCGTCGTCAGCGCCTCGATCACCTACTACATCGCCGATTCGGCCGTCGATCTGATCTTCTTCGGCGTGGCGCTCTACTCGCTGCTGAGCGGACTGATCCTCATCACGCTCCGCCAGCGCATCTTCTCGCACATGGTGGGATTCCTCGTCATCGAGAACGGCGTGTTCCTCTTCTCGACGGCCATCGGCGTCGAAATGCCGCTGGTCATCAACTTCGCCATCCTGCTCGACATCCTCATCTCGGTGCTCATGCTGGGCATCTTCCTGACGAAGATCGACGGCAAGATCCACGCCGGCGACGCCGATTCGCTCACCAATGTAAAGGACTGACACCATGCTCTACTACCTCATCGCAAGCATTCTGACGGGCGCCTCGGCATTCGCCGCCCGCAACGAACGGCAGATCCACCTGGCGGGCGTGGCGTTCTACGCCGTCCAGGCGGCCTTCGCCCTCTGGATCACCCTCGGAGGGGGCTACGCCACCTCCTCGCTCGGAGCCTTCCGCTTCGACGCCGCCGGCACGCTCTTCTTCGTGCTGCTCACCGTCGTATCGATCTACGCCTTCGCCCACTCGGAGGCCTACCTGCGCGGCAGCGACCTGGGCCAGATGCGGAGCTATTTCGCACTGGTCATGCTCCTGACAACGGCCATCGCCGGGGTCTACTTCGCCTCGAACCTCGCCGTGACATGGATCTTCCTCGAGGCCACGACCCTCTGCTCGGCAGGCATCATCTACCACCGCCGCACGGCACAGACACTCGAGGCGGCCTGGAAGTATGTCTTCGTCTGCTCGACGGGCATCGCCATGGCCTATCTGGGCATCCTGCTGCTGGCCGCCGCCACCAAATGCGAATCGCTTTCCTACGAAGCGGTCGCCGCCGCGGCCGCGGGCGGCAACGCCCTCTACCTGAAGACCGCCTTCCTGCTGATCCTCTGCGGATACAGCTGCAAGGTCGAACTCTTCCCGCTCTACACCGTGGGCATCGACGCCAACTTCGCCGCCCCGTCGCCCGCCTCGGCGCTCATCTCCACGGGGCTGGTCAATGCGGGATTCCTCGCCATCCTGCGCGTCTACAAGGTCCTCGCCGCCACCGAAGTCTTCCCCTGGGTACGCTCCGTGCTGCTGGTCGTGGGCATCCTGTCGCTCGTCATCGGCGCACTCTTCCTGCGCCGCACGAACAATTACAAGCGCTTCCTCTCCTACTCCACAGTCGAGAACATGGGAATCGCCGCCATCGGGCTCGGCATCGGAGGCGTGGGGGTCTGGGCCGCCGTCTTCCACGTCGTCTGCCACACGCTGGTCAAGAGCAGCCTCTTCCTGCAGATGGCTGTCGTCCGGCAGGTCTACAACGGCTACCGCATCAACCGCATCGGCGACTACATACACATCAACCGGGTGGGAGCCGTCGGGCTGCTCGCGGGCATGGTCGTGCTGATGGCCTTCCCGCCCTCGCCGCTCTTCGTCTCGGAGCTCACGATCCTGCGCGAGGTGATCGCCGCGGGCAAATGGTGGCTCGTCGGCGGCATCCTGCTGCTGCTCTGCATCGTCATCTACTCGTTCTGCATGCGCATGATCCGGCTCTGCTACCAGCCCAACCAGGACGAGCTGCACCCCTCGAAGGTCGATCGCACGCTCTCGTGGTCGGCCCTGACGCTGCTGCTCGCCGCCATCGTCGTGGGAGTCTGGCAGCCCGGAGCCCTCGAACGTCTGATCGCCGAAATCGCTTCGCTATGAAATCCATGAATCCGTACATAACCGACAACATCGCCTCCGCCATTCCGCTCGCGGAGATTCCCGAAGCGGCCTACGCCGACTTCTACGACGACCTCTCCGACCGGCTTTCCGACCCGCGCTACCACGTGGCCCACTACTTCGCCCTCCCGGCCGGCGACCGGATGCGCTTCATCTGCATCCTGCTCGACGACGCGGAACACCGCATACTGGTCACCTCGCACGCCATGGAGTATTATGACGAGGAGGCCCTACCCTCGCTGACGGCCGTGCACCCCGCCCTGCACCCCTACGAACGCGACATCACCGAGCGCTACGGCATCCGCTTCGACGGCATGCCGTGGCCCAAGCCGCTGCGTTTCCCAGCCGACCGCTACGACCGCCGCAGCACGATGGACAACTACCCCTTCTACACGATGGACGGAGCGTCGTTGCACGAGGTCAATGTCGGCCCGATTCATGCAGGAATCATCGAGCCGGGGGCTTTTCGCTTCATCTGCAACGGCGAGCAGGTGCTCCACCTCGAGATCGCGCTGGGCTACCAGCACCGCGGGGTCGAGCAGGCCTTCGCCGAGACGGACAACCGCCTGCGGCAGGTGTGCCTCGCCGAGACGGTAGCCGGAGACAGTGCCGTGGCGCACGCCACGGCCTTCGCCGAGGCGGTCGGCAAGCTGACGGGATTCCGCACTCCGGAGCGGCTGGCAGTCGAACGCACCGTCGCGCTCGAACTCGAGCGCATGGCCATGCAGATCGCCGACACCGGGGCGCTGTCGATGGATGTGGGCTACCAGCTGGGGCAGGTGGCCTGCGAGGCGCTGCGCACGATGACGATCAACACCACGCAGGCCTGGTGCGGCAACCGTTTCGGCAAGGGGGTCATCCGCCCCGGCGGCACAGACCACCCGCTCACGGAGCAGACCGCGGAGATGATCCGCACGAACGTCCGCGAGATCGCCCGCCGCTACGACGAGGTGCGCCGCGACATCCAATCGTCGCCCTCGCTGCTGGCACGCTTCGAACAGTGCGGCATCGTGCCGCGCGAGGAGATGCTCCGCATCGGCGGCGTCGGACAGGCGGCCCGGGCCAGCGGCGTGGCGCGCGACCTGCGCAGCTCGCATCCGTGGGGACCCTACACCGGACTGCTGCACCACGAGCCCGTCGTCCGCACGCAGGGCGACGTGATGGCCCGCCTGATGGTCCGCTGCTGCGAAGTGCTGCAGTCGGCCCAATACATCGACCGCCTGCTGGAGGCGTGGCGTTCCCCGGCCGGGGAGCTGCCGGCCCCCGACTACACCGCCCCGCTCGCCCCCGACTCACTGTCGGTAGGGCTCGTCGAGGGATGGCGCGGCGAGATCTGCCACGCGATGGTCACCGACTCCTCGGGGCGCATCGCCGCCTGCCGGATCAAGGACCCGAGCCTGCACAACTGGCTGGCGCTGGCACTGGCCGTCCGCGGGGAGGGGATCTCCGATTTCCCGATCTGCAACAAGAGTTTCAACCTCTCCTACTGCGGACACGACCTCTGACACAGGGCCGGACGAACACGAACCGTTAAGAGTGAAAACGATATGATATTTCCGAAAATACGCGTATTACGCAGCCACGGGAAGCAGTATATCCCGGACCTCGACGCCGTGGAGCTGACCGCGGCCTTCCGCGGACGTCCCGAACTGGACGAACCCGCGACGGACGGGGAACGCCGGAATGTGGAGCAGGCTGCGGCGATCTGCCCGACGGGCGCGATCACGGCGGAGCCCTTCACGCTCGACCTGGGCCGCTGTCTCTTCTGCGGCGAATGTGCCCGGCGCGCGCCGCACAGCATCCGCTTCACGAATGACTACCGCATCGGCTCGCCCACGCGCGAGGGGCTCATCCTGCGTCCCGGCGACCGGCGCGTGCCCTTCGACCCGGCACAGGTGCGCCCCGAGATCCGGCAGTTCTTCGGCCGCGCGCTCCAGCTGCGCGAGGTCTCGGCCGGAGGCGACGCCTCAGTCGAGATGGAGCTCAACGCCACGGGCAACGTCAATTTCGACCTCGGCCGCTACGGCATCGGCTTCACCGCCTCGCCGCGCCATGCCGACGGCGTGGTGCTCTCGGGCCCCGTCTCGCAGAACATGGCCGAAGCGCTGGAGATCTGCTACGACGCCGTGGCCGAGCCGAAAATCCTCGTCGTCTGCGGCTCGGAGGCCTGCTCGGGCGGGCTCTTCGCCGGAAGCCGCGCCATCGACCGCACGTTCCTCGAGCGGCACCGCCCGGACCTCTGGCTGCCGGGAGCACCGACCCACCCGATGACCTACATCGACGGAATGCGCTGCCTGCTGGGCAAGAAAAAAAGAGAGTAAACACCTTATGGAACAGACCTCGCTTTTCGAACTCTTCAGGAGCTTCTTCAAGATCGGCATGTTCACCTTCGGCGGCGGATACGCCATGGTGCCGCTCATCGAGGCCGAGGTGATCGAACGGCGCCGGTGGCTTGCGCAGGACGAATTCCTGGACCTGCTGACGCTGGCCCAGTCGTCGCCCGGGCCGATCGCCATCAACACGTCGGTCTTCATCGGCTACAAGGTCCGGGGCCTGAAGGGAGCCGTGGCGGCTTCGCTCGGGGCGACCCTGCCGTCGTTCCTGATCATCCTCATCGTGGCGATCTTCTTCGCCGGAATCCGACACAACCCGGTGATCGATGCCGCCTTCAAGGGGATGCGTCCGGCCGTCGTGGCGCTGATCGTCGTGCCGGTCTTCTCGCTGGCCCGGGGCATGCACCCGGCTCTTGCGGGTGTGGTCGCAGCCGTAGCACTGATCGTCTGGAGGCTGGGATGGTCCCCCGTACTGTTCATCGCGGCAGGAGCCCTCGTCGGCATCGTGTGGGCGCTCACCGTCGGTAAAAAAGCCAAGCAAAAGTCATGATTTTCCTGCAACTGTTCCTCTCGTACCTCAAGATCGGATTCTTCGGATTCGGCGGCGGATACGCCATGCTGGCACTCATCCAGCACGAAGTGGTTGTCCGCCACAGCTGGATGACCAACACCGAGTTTACAGACATCGTGGCCATCAGCCAGATGACCCCCGGGCCGATCGCCATCAACTCAGCAACCTACGTGGGCTACACGGTCGGCATGCAGGCCGGCGACAACACCCTGTTCGGCATCCTCGGCTCGGCCATCGCCACCCTGGCCGTCTGCCTGCCGTCGCTTACGGTCATGCTGCTGCTCACGCGCTTCTTCCTCCGCCTGAAGGGCAACGCGATCCTCGCCGGGGCCATGTCAGGCATGAAACCCGTCGTCATCGGCATGATCGCCTCGGCGGCCCTGTTGCTCATGTTCCCCGCCTCGCACGAGGGCGAGAGTTTTATCGACGGCTGGAGCTGGGCGATCTTCGGCGTATGTGTCCTGGCGTCGTGGCGCAAGGTGAATCCCATCCTGCTGATCGTCCTCTCGGCCATAGCGGGAATCCTCATCTACCACATATTCTGACAGCGCCTACGCGACCAGCAGCATACCGCCCGCCAGCAGCAACAGCAGGAAGACCACCAACGACACCAGCCCCAGGAGGGCCAGCAGGGTCCCAATGCACCCCCAACGGCGGTCTTCGCCCGGCAGGGGATCGGTCAAGAGGGCGACGATCAGCCCCACGAGCGGCGTGAAAATCAGACTGATCAGAAAAGCCCAGCCGAAGCCGATGCGGCGCCGGCTGCCGATCACGCCGACCAACACCGAGAGCAGGCATCCGCTCAGGGCGCCGAAAAGAATCACAAGAAAAGCAGATCCCATAGTCTGTTCGTTTGGACAGGTTTTCAAATAAAAGCCCCCTCCGCCGGTTGCGGAAGGGGCTTTGTCGTTCGCTCCCGTCGCGCAACGCCGTCAGCGCACGAAACGGTAGTAGGTTCCCAGCGGCAGTTCCTTGCCGCCCCGGTCCGTGAAGCACAACTCACCCCACTGCTCCTCGCGCGGCGCGCCGAACGCCTGCCGCACGGCCGTGCGGGCCAGCGTCGGAGAGAGCCCCATCGAGTAGAGGTTCAGCACCAGAAACGAGTGCAAGGGGGCAAGCAGCCGGGCGCAACAGGCCAGCATCTCGCCGATACCCTCCTCGAGCACCCACTTCTCGCCGTTGGCACCCCGACCGTAGGCCGGGGGGTCGAGGATGATGCCGTCGTAGACATTGCCGCGGCGCACTTCGCGCTGCACGAACTTCAGGGCATCCTCAACAATCCAGCGCACACCGTCCAGACCGCTCGCCTCCATGTTCTCGCGGGCCCACGTCACCACCTGCCTGACCGAATCGACATGCGTCACCTCGGCTCCGGCAGCCCGGGCCGCCAACGTCGCACCGCCCGTATAGGCGAAGAGGTTCAGCACGCGAGGCGTACGGCCGGCAGCCACGGCCTCGCGGCAGCGGTCGAAGATGAAGTCCCAGTTGGCGGCCTGCTCGGGGAAGATACCCACGTGCTTGAACGAGGTGAGGGCCAGCCGCATGCGCAGCCGGACTCCCCGACAGTCGTACTCCACCGTCCAGCGGTCGGGCATCTTCGGCGCAAGGCGCCATTCGCCCCGTTCGTCGCTGCGCCCGTCGCAGCGAAGGAACGAGGCGTCGGCCCGCCGCCACTCCGCCTCCGGAAGCGTCCGCCGCCAGATGGCCTGCGGTTCCGGACGGCGGGTGACATGGCGTCCGAAGCGTTCGAGCTTTTCGAAATCGCCCGTATCGAGGAGCTCGTAGTCCGGGAAGTCGGGCGTGAGTTGTTCTTGCATGAAAATCCTTATTTTACCGTCGGCCGCAGCAGGAAGCGGAAGGTATAGTCGCCGTAGGGGATCATGTACTGGTCCTCGGGCAGCTCACCCCACGAATTGATACATCCGAGACCCATCTGCCGCAGGTCGAAATTGACGTAGGTGCGGTCGCCGCTGCGGAGCGGCCCCGAGTGCTGCTGCGGCGGGAAGTTCGTCACGTCGAGCGCCTCGGTCGCATAGGGCAGCGCCGAAGCCGAGAAGGGAGCCTCCGAGAGGATCACGAGGCCCGAACCCGACGAATCGACCACCGACCACCAGCGCAGGTCGCTCTTCGTTCCCGACTCCTGCGGGCGGACATACTCGTCGTGGTACTGGTCGGCCACCTTCTGGCTGTAGAGGCCCAGGTCGGCCGACGAGAGGCGGTCGCAGTAGTTCTCGTGCGCACCGCGGCCGTAGTAGACGATCTCGCTGTAACGGGCCGGCATGGCCATCGTCATGCCGAAGCGGAACATGCCGGGGGCCTCGGCATCACCGGCCTCCAACTGCTCGGCAACCGAGACCTCGCCCGCACCGTTGATGCGGTAGGTCATCGTCAGCACGCCCTTGACCTGCGGCATCTCGTAACGGGCCGTAACGACAGCCACACCCTCTTCGGTCACGGCATCGAACTGCGTGAGCTTCAGCACGGGAGACTTCCAGATGCCGAAGCGCGCATCGAGCCCTGCACCCAGGTCGTTCTCGGTCGGGGCACGCCAGAATTGCGGACGCAGTGCGGCCCCTTCGGCCAGCAGCTCGCGGCCGTCCACGCGGTATTGCGAAAGGAATCCGTCGCGCGAGAAGAAGAGCTCCCAACGGTCGCCCTCGACGCGTGTACCGCGCTCCCAGTGGGTAATCTGCACGGGGCGCTCCGTCTGCGCGAGCCCGGTCTGGCCCGTGCAGTCGTACTCGCGGACGACAAACTGCTGACGGGCCACGGCATGGTCGGCATCGAGCAGCGCCTCGGGGCTCTTGAGCCTGTAGGCCACGTTCACCAGCACCTCGGAGGCATCGGACGGGAAGTCAGCCTCACCGAATCCCAGCGTGTATTCGCGGCGCTGCTGCGGAGCCACCTCCAGGTCGGTCACACGGCCCGTCTTCACGACCCGGCCGTCGGCCACAACCTGCCACTCGAGCTCGCAGTTGTCGAGTCCGATGAAGAAGTTCTCGTTGTAGACCGAAACGCGGCCCTTCGCCAGATCGACCGGCTCGGTCCAGACGGACTGGTACTGGCGCTGCACCTCGTAGGCATGCGGGTGGTAGGTCCGGTCGGCGGCGATCACGCCGTTGTTGTTGAACGAATTGTCGGTGGCGTCGTAGTTGTTGAAGTCGCCGCCGTAGTAAAACGACACGCGGCCGTCGGCCTCATAGTGGGCCAGCGCCTGATCGACGTAGTCCCAGATGAAGCCGCCCTGGTAGGACGGATACTTGCGCACAAGGTCCCAGTAGAGGTCGAAACCGCCCATCGAGTTGCCCATCGCGTGAGCGTACTCGCACTGGATCAGCGGCTTCCGGGGATTCGACTTGCAATAGTTCTCGCATGCCTCGTAATCCCAGTACATCGGGCAGACGATGTCCGTGTAGGGACGTCCCTCGTCCTCCTTGTAGTAGACCGCACGCTCGTAGTGCACCGGACGCGACGAATCGTAATTCTTGATCCATTCGTAGCACTTCTCGAAGTTGGGGCCCATGCCGGCCTCGTTGCCCATCGACCAGATGATCACCGACGGGTGATTCTTGTCGCGCAGCACCATGCGCATGTTGCGCTCGAGATGCGCCTTGGCGAAGAGCGGGTTGGCGGCCAGCGTCCGGTCGCCGTACCCCATGCCGTGCGACTCGACGTTGGCCTCGTCGAGCACGTAGATGCCGTACCGGTCGCAGAGGTCGTACCAGATCGGATCGTCGGGATAGTGGCACGTTCGCACAGCGTTGATGTTCAGCTCTTTCATGATGCGGATATCCTCGATCATCCGCTCGCGGCTCACCACATAGCCGCCCAGCGGGTCCATCTCGTGGCGGTCGGCGCCCTTGATCAGGATCGGCTGTCCGTTCACGAGCAGCTGGGCGTCGCGGATCTCCACCGAACGGAAACCGACCGTCTCCGTGACCGTCTCGGTTGTTCGGCTGCCGTCCGAAACGGCCATCTCCAGCGTATAGAGGTTCGGCGTCTCGGCCGTCCATTTGGCCGGATCGGCCACCTCGAAGGTGTAGTCGCCCTTACCGCCCGAGATGCGGACAGACTGCGTCGCCACGCTCCGGCCGGCAGCGTCGCGCAGCGTCAGATCGACCCGCTTCACGCGCGGCGTGGTCTCCAGCTCGACACGCAGCTGCGCGTCGCGGTACTCCCCGTCAAGCGCCGGAGTGATGCGCACATCCTGCAGGTGGGCCTTGTCGCGGGCCGTCAGCTCGACACCGCGGGCGATGCCCGACAGGCGCCAGAAGTCCTGGTCCTCGAGGTAGGAGCCGTCCGACCAGCGGAACATCTGCAGGGCGATGAGGTTCTCGCCCGGCTTCACGAACTTCGTGACGTCGAACTGCGCGGCCAGCTTGCTGTCCTCGCTGTAGCCGACGAAACGGCCGTTGATCCACACGTAGACGTTCGACGTCGCAGAGCCGATCGAGAGGAAGATATCCTTCCCGGCCCAGTCGGCCGGCACCTCGAAGGTCCGGCGGTAGGAGCCCACATGGTTTTCGGCATCGGGCACGTGCGGGGGATCGTTGCGGAAATTCCCGCGCCAGGCGTAGCCCACATTGACATAGATCGGGTCACCCCAGCCGTAGAGCTCCCACATCCCCGGCACGGGGATCGTCGCCCAGGCGCTGTCGTCGTAGTCCGTACGCCAGATGCCGTCGGGCCGCTCCGAAGCGTTTCGCACCCAGTCGAAGCGCCATACGCCGTCGAGCGACAGCCGCTCACCCGCATCGAGCGTCGAGCGCATCGGCAGCCGGTTGATCTCATTGACGGCCGGATCCTGCCATTCAGTCCAGGTCTGCGCCGCCGCTCCATAGATTCCGCCCGTCAGCGCAAGCGCCGTCAGGGCCAAGATTTGTTTTCTCATCGTCATTCGGGTTTATTTTAAGATTCAAGGTTTTTCCCTTTCGTTTGCTCCCTCCGCCATACCCGTACAATCGACCAGGCTCATCTCGCACCGCGCACAGTCGAAATCGAGCCGGTAGCGCGAACGTCCCCGCTCGAGCCACAGCTCGCCCCGCAGCCGGGGCCGGCGGAGCAGGCACTCGCCGATCTCGCGGCGGATGCAGTAGGCCGTGCGCAGCACGACGTGGCCGACGGTTGTCGGTTCGAGATCGAGTCCCCGGGCAATCTCCCGGACACCGTGGTCGCGGTAGAAGGCCTCGGCCAGACGGTTGGTCACATTCTCCTCGGCGGCAAGGCGCTCCGAGGGGTAGCGGGCCGCCCGGTTCTCGGGAAGGATGCGGTGCTCCGGCGGCTGCGCCGTCCGTTCGCGGAGAAGCGCCTCGAGCACCTCGCGGCGCACCTCCGCAGCCAGCGAGGCCGGCACAAACCACTCGCCGCCCCGGACCTCGACGCTCCGCACGGCGAAGATCGTCTCACCGCTCCGTGCCGCCTGCGTCCGCAGCGCCCCGGCATTCGCCTCGGGGCGTTGCGCCGCCGTGAGTGCGGACTTCCGGAAGGCCGTCGCCGTGAACCCTTCGGCATCGGTGCAGGTCATGCGCACCCCTTCGGCCGAGGCTTCGACAACCATCCGCGCAGGAATCACCCGCCGCGTACGGCTCCGCTCGACACGCAGCGTGAAGAGGCGGTCGCTGTTGCGGTAGACCTCGGCCCCGGTCTCGATGCCCTCCATGCGGTTGGGAACGATGCGCGTTCCCTCGACGGCATTGACATTGGTCCCGACCAGCCCCTTGTGGGTCAGGAAGCAGAGCCCGTCGCCCGGAGCCACGGGCTGCGCCGCTTCAAGTACGAACGAGCGCGCATCGACACGCACAACCCGTCCGATCCGCTCGCCAACGGCCTTCGGCGTATCGAACGACGCTACGCCGGGACGTTTGCCCGAGAAGAAATAGGTCGATTCCCCGCGCGTGAAGCTCTTCGCCGGGTCGGGTGTGAAATCGGGGATGCTCTCGCCCGCCGAGGAGCGGTGCAGCTCCGGCCGCGAGGCCAGCGCCGCATCCACCGCCTGCCGGTAGTAGGCCACGACGTTGCGGATGTAGTTCGTATCCTTGAGCCGCCCCTCGATCTTGAACGACCGCACCCCGGCATCGAGCAGCTCGCCCAGATGGGCCGAGAGGTTCAGGTCGCGGACCGAGAGCAGGTGCTTGCCCGTCAGGTAGGTCCGCCCGCGTCCGTCGGTAAGGTCGTAGGTCAGCCGGCAGGGCTGGCTGCAGGCACCGCGGTTGCCGCTGCGCCCGGACATCGAGCGCGAGAGGAAGCACCGCCCGCTGTAGCCGACGCAGATGGCCCCGTGGACGAAACATTCGACCTCGGCCTGCGTCGCGGCACAGATGGCACGGATCTCATCGAGCGAAAGGTTGCGCTCGAGGATCACCCGCGCAAAGCCCGCCTCGCCCAGGAAGCGAGCCCCTTCGGGCGTGCGGTTCGAGACCTGCGTCGAGGCGTGCAGTTCAACCGGAAGGTCCATCCGCCGCAGGGCCATGTCCTGCACGATCAGCGCGTCGATGCCCGCGGCGATCAGCTCGCGGGCCTGACGCTCGGCATCGGCCAGTTCGTCGTCCCACAGCAGCGTGTTGAGCGTGGCATGGATCCGCACGCCGTAGCGGTGGGCATACTCCACCGCACGGGCGATCTGCTCCGTGGAGTTCCCGGCCGCCTGACGCGCCCCGAAGCGCGCCCCGCCGATGTAGACGGCATCGGCGCCGTAGTCCACGGCCGCAACGACCGAGTCGTAATCCTTGGCCGGGGCCAGCAGCTCGACGCTCCGGCTTTTTCCGTTTCCGATCAGGCACTTTTCCATCAAGAAACAAAGGTACGCTTTTTTACGGAAATTCCCGCACCGCAGGGCAAATTTGTCCCGTCCGGGAGATTGGCCGCCCGCTGCCGCACCGCCCACCGCCATACGCCGAAAACGCGTGCTCCACGTTTTTTTCGCGCCGCCCGGTGCAATATTGCGGTGAAATGCTTATTTTTGCATCTCGAAACCGAATATCCTAAAGAAGACAGATACCATGCTTACACTGAAGCAAATCCGCGATGACAAGGAGGCTGCCGTCCGCAAACTCGCCAAGAAGGGCGTCGAGGCGGGGCCGGTCATCGAAAAGATCATCTCGCTCGACGACCGCCGCAAGGCCATCCAGGCTGAACTCGACTCCACGCTGGCCGCACAGAACAAGGCCGCCAAGGAGATCGGCGCCCTGATGGGACAGGGCCGCCGCGAGGAGGCCGAGGAGCGCAAACACTTCGTTGCGGACCTCAAGGAG
>ERZ857521.3469-NODE-3469-length-12898-cov-5.755275_pt1 | contig 12898 bp, 16 predicted proteins | sample MGYA00519701_ERZ857521 | MGnify/ENA primary metagenome ERZ857521 (study PRJEB31778, sample SAMEA3449346) | human gut metagenome | biome: human gut; feature: human-associated habitat; material: faeces | place: United Kingdom | collected 2010/2012 ...
CAGTACACACTGTCAGCCGGAAGGACGCGGAAGCGAGGGTACGGCTCTGGCTGGATCGGCATAACCCGCTCAAACAGGGAGAGACGGCGACGGCGCTGAAATCTGCTGCAATTCGATCGGCAACTGAGGACAAAAACATCGAAAAACAGCCGAATGTTGCGCTTCAGCCGGAAATCAGTGAAAACCCCGGCATTCCCGCAGACCAGCTGCGCAGACGGCTGGATCTGATCAAACCCAACGACCGATAATTTTGGAGGTACAACATGAGCAAGATTCTTGAAATGCGCCAGAAGCGCGCCGAGGTCTGGGACAAGGCCAGGGCTTTTCTGGACGAGCGCACCAATGAAAACGGCGTGATGACCGCCGAGGATTCCCAGCAGTACGAGCGCATGGAACGGGAAGTAGTCGATCTCGGCCATACCATTGACCGCATGGAGCGCGCGGAGCAGATGGATCGCGAGATGAATGAACCCGTTCGCCAGCCGCTGGCTTCCCGCCCCGAAAAGAGGCTCGGCGGTCGAACCGGCCGCGCGTCGGATGAATACAAGCTGGCCTTCTGGAACATGATCCGCAACCGCGGCGAGCATTTCCAGGTGCGCAACGCCCTTCAGATCGGAACCGATTCGGAGGGCGGTTTTCTTTGCCCGGATGAGTACGAGCACACGCTGGTGCAGGCGCTGACCGAGGAAAACCAGCTGCGCAGTCTGTGCACCATCATCCGCACGGAGTCTGGCGACCGCAAAATTCCCATCGTCGCCAGCCACGGAACCGCCAGCTGGGTGGAGGAAGAAGGTCAGATTCCCGAATCCGACGACGCTTTCGGCCAGATCTCCATCGGCGCGCACAAGGTGGCGACCATGATCAAAGTGTCCGACGAACTGCTGCAGGACTCCGTGTTCGACGTGGAGAGCTACATCGCTTCCGAATTCGCCCGCCGCATCGGCGCGGCCGAGGAGGACGCGTTCATCAACGGCAACGGCACGGCGAAGCCCACGGGGCTGCTTCACAGCGTAAATGGCGCAGCCACCGGCGTGACCACGGCCGGCGCGGCGATCACGGCGGACGAGATCATTGACCTGATCCATTCTGTGAAGTCCGGCTATCGCAAAAAGGCGGTCTTTCTGCTGAACGACAGCACGGTCAAGAACCTCCGCAGGCTGAAGGACGGCAACGGTCAGTATCTCTGGCAGCCAGGCCTGAAGGAAGGTCAGCCGGATAAGCTGCTCAGCTATCGTCTGGTGACTTCGGCCTACATGCCCGAAGTGGCCAGCGGCGCGAAGCCCGTGCTGTTCGGTGATTTCTCGTCCTATTGGATTGCGGATCGCCAGGGCCGCTCCTTTCAGCGTCTCAACGAGCTGTACGCCGCGACGGGTCAGATCGGTTTCCGCGCGACCCAGCGCGTGGACGGCCGTCTGGTGCAGAGCGAAGGCCTGAAGTGCCTCGCCATGAAGGCGTAAGAAACGGAGGTGGAAAGCCATGATGAAAGCTGAACCTGTTGCGGACGTTACCCGCAACACCCACAACTATTTTGCGCAAGGAGGCAATGAGCTGGTCATTGGCGGGAAGCTCACCTTCCTGCCCGGCGCGACCATTGAGGGTGGCGACGATCTGTTTGGTCAGTCGGAACCGACTTCGCAGATTGCCTATATTGCCGACAGCGAAGCGACCACCATTGCTGCGCTGAAGGACGACTTCAATGCCCTGCTGGCGGCGCTGCGCAGCTGCGGCCTGATGGTCACGGGCAAGTGAGGCGGCGTCAATGATCGTTACCGTGGATGAGGTGAAAACGCATCTCCGCATTCAATGCGATGAAGAGGACGACTACCTGACCGGCCTGATCGCGCAGGCGCAGGCCGCGGCGGAGGATTACTGCCGGACGCAGTTTTCCGATCCCGCGCCTGAGCCTGTGCGGCTGGCGGTTCTGCTCATGGTGGGTTTCTACTATGAGAACCGGGATATTCCTGACATGACCACCTACAAGGCCATGCGCATGGCGTTTGACAGCCTGCTGTATCCCTATCGCGATCCGGAGAAAATGTTTTGAGGCGAGATACAGCATATTGTGGATAAGCCTGTGGAATGTGTGAATATGTTGTGCTTCAACAAAGGAGGTGACGGCTCATGCGCGGCTATAAAAACTTCGAAGGCACGCCCCATCCTGGGGATTTGTGCCATCTGGTGGAGATCGGCTATACCGAAAATGCGATCAACGCAAACGGCTATCCCGAGCCGAAGGACGTGGTACTCTGCCGCGTGTGGGCGTCCGCCGTCGACGCGGGCAACCAGCATTACAGGGCCGCCGACGTAATGAACACCGAGCAGGTCATCAACTTCACCATTCGCTATCGCAGGGACGTGAAGCCCGGCATGTGGGTGAGATTTCAGGATGAGAAGTGGATCATCTCCACGCTGGGCGAGTATTCATTCAAAAGGACGTATCTCGGCCTGAAAGCATCCATTGCGAAGGGAGTGAGCGGCTGATGCATCAGGTACAGGAAGCGCTCAAAGACATCGGCATTCCCGTCATCGCCGGCATATGGCGCGCCACGTCTGAAAATCAGAATCCTCCGCTGCAATATGTGGTCTATTCCAGCACCACTACGGAAACGGCCTTTCAGGACGACCGTCCGGCGGGATACCGCACTTACATCTATCTGAACCTCTGGAGCGATATTGACCCTACCGATATGGCGAATCGCATCCGGCAGGCGATGTACGACGCGGATTTCTGGATGCTGGAAGAGAGCGATAAGGGCTACAATCAGCCTGCCTACGACCCGGCCACGCGCACCTATACTGTGCAGTGGACCTGGGTCTACTGGCAGGAGGCATTGTAAAATGAGATCAGTTGAAGAAAAAATCTTGATACCTTTACCGCCGAATGTTATAGTACAGCTATAGGAAAATGAGAGGAAGCAGTGCTGTGAACGACGAAGAATTGCGTGCCAGGGTTCGCGAGTCGATGTTTCGCCAGTGCCATATGCGCGGATATGCCGCTCCGGTAGACGTGCTGATGGATGTCGGCGCACTGTCGAAGAAAAATTATGAAGACTGGAGATTTGGGCGTGCGGATACATTGGAGCGCGTCTGCTCAATGAATCTCAGCAAGCTGTCCGCCGTGCTGCGCGAAATGTATGCCTGTGCAAAGGCGCAGAACCTGAAGCCCTCCTTCTGCTATTACAAGCGCTGGGGCGTCAAAAACAAAGGTCAGGGGCGCGGAGCCGTGATCCCGCTGCGCTTCAGCAGAAGCGGCGACGCGGAAATTGAACGCCGATACGCCACCCATTATGTGGATGAAAAGCGCATTGCACAGCTGAAAACGATGCAGGGCGCTGTCGCAGAAGACCGGGCGGCGCTCAATGGACAGGAAGCGCTTTCGTCTCAATCCCCAGGGCAATAACAAGTTTCCTTATCAATTCGCCGCATGGATACGTCGCGTATCATGCGGCTTTTCTCTGCCTGTTTTTGGGGGAGGTACGGTAAATGCCGATGGAACTGCAGGGCTTTGATAACCTGAAGGACGACCTGACCAACATGGCGTCCAATCTGGAGTTCGGCGCGGGCGTGAACCGTGCGCTGCAGGAGGGTGCAAAGCCCATTGAGGGGCAGATGCTCCACAACGCCTCGTCTGATCCCCAAATTATCACCGGCGCGCTGCACGATTCCATTCGGACGCACAGTGTTCGAAAAGCCCGCAGCGGCGGCAAGTACATCACCATCGGCGTAAAGCATTCCGAAAAGGGCGCGTACTATGCCAATCCAGTCGAGAAAGGCCATGGCGGCCCTGCGCCCGCTCCGGCGCATCCCTTTGTGCGCCCTGCCTTTGACGTGCGAAAGGACGAGGCGTATCAGATCATGAAAAACATTCTCAAGGATGAACTGACGAAATAAAAATGAGGAGGACAATCCCATGCCCAATCCCGCTGCTTCGCCTGCTGTAAGCTCTACGGTGGGCCTTAAAAATATGGTCATTGCGCCGCTGACGGTGGACACCGAGGAGACGCTGACCTACGGTGAACTTCAGCTGGTCGCCGGTGCAATCGAGGCGTCCATCACGCCCCAGAACGCCGATCCGGACGTTCAATACGCGGACGATGCGGAATTTGATGTTCTGTATCCCGATCCCGAACTGTCGTTTAAAACAAAAATGGCTGATCTTCCGCTGATCATTCAGGAGATGATCTTCGCCAACAAGATCGACTCCAATGGCGTGCTCATCCGATCTTCCACCGACAAACCGCCCTATTTCGCGGTGGGCTTCAAGAGCGAAAAGGCGAATCACAAGTTCCGTTATATCTGGCTGTACAAGGTGCGCGCCAAGCCTGTGACTGAGAATTATGCCACGAAGGAAGGCAAGTCCATCACCCGCCAGACCGGCGAAGTCGAATGGACGGCCATTCGCCGCACGCACGACAATCAGTATCAGGCGGTTGCGGACGAGGACGAAAACGGCTTTACCGCGGCGAAAGGTGCGACTTTCCTGCAGAGCGTATACGAGCCGGTCTTTGCGACGGGTGGCTGATCTGTCTTTTTTATCTCTCCGCACAGCACAGCGCTGTGCGGGGATCTCTTCATATTATATAGGAGGCTCCTGACATGATTACCTGTACTCTCAAGGATAAGAAATACGCGGTGGATTTCATCTCCGGACGCGCACTGCGTGAGATGGAGCCCGCGGCGAAAATGTATGCCAAAATCGTGGCGCTGTCCAACGCTGCGGTCAAGGGTGAAGAAATTCCCCAGGAGCAGCAGATCAGCGTCACCGATGCAATGGACGTGATGATTCGCTGGTTCTGTCTGCTGTTCGGGAATCAGTTCGACCCGGACGATGTGCTGGACGGCTATCCCGTGGATCGCCTGATGCACGACATTGCGCTGGCGTTGATGGCCGTGCAGACCCAGGCCACCGAAATTCTCAGTGAGTTCCCTACGAAGGCGGCGAAGGAACCGGCGAGTCCGCCGAAAACGGCGGAAGCGGAAGAGATTCCGCTGTTCTGACGCTGCCTGAATTTGTCTATTCCACCTACAACTCACTTCTGGAATCCGGCTGGCGCATGGATGAGATTGACCGCATGGATATGCCGGGATTTCTGAAGATGCGCGCATGGAATGCCAGACAGGAGCAGAAAAAGAAAGAACCTCGCCAACGCTATATTGACGAGGTGTGGTCGAGCCTGAGTCCTTCTGCGATGTGATTATTGCAGATCAAGCTGTGAAAGTACGCTTGTCTGGTCACGCCTGGCGTAAATGACGGCGATGATCTGAACTGTCTTTTCTGCTTCATTTACCCAGAAGTATATGAGAAAGTTCCTGACAGCTCTGACCCGAACGCCTTCTGAACGCCAGGGCTCTTCCTCCACCAATGGAACGCGTTTCGGCATCTGGGAAAGAGCCGCCATCACTGTACCCAATCGCTGAACGGTACTTTTTGCGGCTTCGGGCGCCAGTAGCTCCTGCGCGATATAATCTCTGATCTCACGCAGATGTGCCTGCGCCTGAAGCGTAATTCTAACTTCGTACTCCATGCATCAGATTCCTCGAAGCAGGTCGTTCATTGCGTCATTCAGCGAAATGGATTCATTTGCCTTCGCCTGCTGCAGGCCGACGCTCATCATCGCGTTAAAGTCCGCATCGCTCATGGTATCGCGGGAAATGGCATGAGAAGGCACCGTCATGGAAAACGGTACTCCGCCCCGCATGATGATCTGTCTGTACAGAGAATTGATCAGCACAGAAACAGGGAGACCGAGCTGCGACAGGATGCTCTCGGCCTGCTCTTTAATTTCCGGCTCAACGCGAGCCATTACATTGGAACTCTTAGCCATACAATCACCCCTTTCAATTGAATTATACCATAGTGTATTGCAAAACGCAATACATAATACGTTTTCGCACTCTTTTATCTACGGGAGGTGAGCCGGCATGAGCGAGACACTCCGCGATCTCGTGGTATCGCTGTCGTTGAACAGCGATAATTTCACACGCAATATCAAATCCATCAACAGGCAGATCCAGGAAGCGGAATCGGCGTTCCGGCTGGCTTCCGCCGGTGTGGAGAATTTCGAGACAACCACGGCGGGTCTGTCTTCGAAGCTTTCTACCCTTCAGCGTACTTTTCAGCTTCAGCAGGACGCAGTCGGGCAGTATGAGCGCGCGCTCCAGCAGGCCAGCGATAAGCTGCAGGAGTGCTACTCGATGTAGAGCTTCTCCATAAAAGCTCTGTCATCGTCGTTGTCAATCATTAAAATGAAAATCGGCATTATCATCATGTGAGTCCCCCTTCCTCAAGGTGTAAACAATGCAGGATGTTTGCCGTGAACTACACCCAACTGCCAACAACCGGTTTTGGTAGCGATTCAACCCATCGTTTTCGGAATCGCAGACCTATTATATCGTGCGTTTGTCGGCGTGCGGGTAACGGACGCCGACCGCCGACCCGGATTCCGCTCCTCGGAATCCCAAACATTATATCATGATTGTTCGCTTACGCTTTCGTGCCCATGAACCCGGTCAAGTCTCGGCTCGCCTAATCATTATGCCATGCTTTGTCGCTTCCTCTTGCGTAAGTGAGCGCCCCGGTAACCGCCGGTTGCCTAATCATTATATCATGCCGATAGTAAGGGCCACAACCGTCAGCATAATATTAACCCGCCAGACAAGGTGTTCGGTATGGATGCTCCGCATAGTGAGCAAAAAAGCCCCTCACGCCCCGTGCGCCTTCGGACACAGAACAATGTTGAAGACGCTCAGGAAGGATAACTGAATGCGCATCACCATCATCTGAACATAAAGGACGTATTGAATACACCTCTGGTGTGCTACGGCAGCGAAACGCTCAAATGTTATGGAGGCTCATTTTCTGCGCTCGGCGTTGAGTTCGTCGATCATGATCTGCTCGTCACGGGTGGGCAGCATATCCGGCGTCAGCACGCCGATGACGCGTCCGACGCAGCGCGCGTTGTCATCCTCCGTGGGGTGGATGACCTCGTATGAAGGATTCAGCGGGTACAGGCCATCTTCCTGATATACCTTGATCACGCCTTCGCCCGCAATCACAAAGATACCGACTTCGCCTGGTTGTATGCGCTCCGTATGCTCTACCAGTACGCGATCCCCGTCGTGATAGTCTGGCTCCATACTGTCGCCGGTGATGGTCAGTATCTCATCGCAGGCATACGTTTCGTCCGTGTTGCGCACCAGTATGCGATTCATCGCGCCGCCGCCCGACAGATCCACGCCGGTACCGGCGCAGACGCGAAGCGGGTTGATCGCGCGATGAAAGAATCGCGTCTTATAGGTGCGACGGAACTCCTCGTAACGATCCTCGTGCATCTTGTTCATCAACGCATCCAGCAACAGGCGATCATGCGTGGAAAGACCGCGATAACACTCCAGAAAACGCATCTCCTTCTCCGAAGGACGCGGGTCGTACTGCGCGATGCCAAGAAGCTCGTCAGCCGAAACCTTGAGCGCGACGCAGATGCGCTTGAATATATCCATATCGGGACGGCGAGCGCCGCTCTCCCAGTTGGTGACGGAGTTTCTCGTCACGCCGACCATGCTCGCGAGTTGCGGTTGGCTTAACCCGGCCGCGAGCCTATACGCCCGAATGCGCGCGGCATACTCGCCGGGATTCTCCGTGGTCGGACGTCCCGATTTTCGCAGCGCGTATATGGAGACCACACCGCCGTCCGCGGAACGCTTCGTGTCTTTTGCCATGTTCAACCTCCCCCGGCGCCGTACTCCACCGATGCTTTATCCCAATCAGTATACCACACATAAAGAAACATGTAAACACGTTCGCAAAAACTCCCATCGCCACGAAAACCAACATATATCCAGTGCATGCGCTGGCGCGATTCTGCTGCCTGTTTTATTTATGTGGAATTCTCCGCTAGTGTTGCATGGTTGCTATCCGTGTGGTATAATCAATCTTGTCATTCTCAACCCCGCAGAACACGACGCCCCAACCTCGTCTGTGGAATGACCGCCGTTTCGATTAGCTGGACGATTGACCAACGTTCGGTCAAGGCAGCTTCCGCTCATGACACGCCGGGCAGGATAAACGGAGGAAGGAACCGATGAGCTACAGACCCGATTACGATATAGCGCGACACGGCGAGCATAAATCATATGCCCTACAGTCCGAGCGAGGCTTTGCGCCGGTTGGTCGGTCTGATCTATTTGCCGCCCAGCTCGGCCAGCCCGATGTGGAGGACTGCTCAAATGGAGTAATCCCCGATAAAGCCGAGCCAATGGACGGGAAAAAGAAGATTCACGTTCCCGTGCTGACCACGATGAACAAGTATCTCTTTGACCATTACCGGCTTTCCATGTACACTTACGTTAACCGACTCCTGCGCAACGGAACGCTCTCGAAGATTGTCGGCGCACGTGTGCTGAACAGGGTTGTAAACAGAGAGGTGCTTTCATTCCCGGGCGTTTCCTTCTGGCGGATAGACCGGACAAACTTTTATGCCGATGTGCGGGTACAGTTAAAGCTGAAAACGGAAAAGGGCTCGCTGGTCTGGAACGGGTATCTGGTTCTCTGGTGCTCGTTTAACTCCGAATTCGAGTGCGGCATCGAGGAACTGACGAATGAAGTTGACAGGAAGGCTGACGGCTATGATCCGTTGGATTCGCACCTGATTCCATATCATAACAACAGGCGTGTCGACGCGGTCTCAGAGGGTATCTGGGGAAAGTATCTGCCGGAAGCTATAGACGATCCTCAAAAGCGAAATCCTATCGCATTGGCCGAGAAGATGGGACTGACGGTAAAATATTGCCGCATCTATGAACATCGGGGCGTGAGCACTATTCTGTTTTTCGAGGAAGACGATCTGGTTTTTGGCGAAGATCGCATCGAGAAAGATGAGAGTGGCAAGAAGACCCATATCAAGGCCAAGGATTCGAGCCCCGTACATATTATGGGAAATACGATTGTCGTCAACGAGAACCTGACCAGATGGGAACACTCGGCATATGGTGTTTTCCATGAGTGCTATCACTATGAAGAGCACTATATGTTTTATCGCCTTCAGAAGATGGGAAGCAACGATCCGCGAAAAGTAGCGATGAAGGAGCTCATTGTGGACGAGGACCACGAGCCCGACGACGCGATCTACTTTATGGAAAAACAGGCCAACCGCGGCGCGTATGGCCTTATGCTTCCCGTGACGCATACACAGGAGATGATCAAGCGTTTATATCATGACGTCGGTGAACGCCGTCATGCCGGCGAGCGTTATGAAGCCGTCGGCAAAGAGATGGGCACGGAACTGCTGCTCCCGCATTTTCGAATCCGCGCAAGGATGATACAGCTTGGCTATATACAGGCGAAGGGCGCGCTCAATTACGTCGAGCGGCAGTTAATCGAGCCGTTTGCGTTCGACCTGGATGCGTGGCGCGAAGAGCAGCATACGTATGTAATCGACCGAGGGACGGTCAAACTGCTTTGCGAGAACAATGATGAGTTCCACGCTGTGATGGAGAGCGGGCGATATCTCTATGTTGATGGGCACGTGGTCAGGAATGAGGCGCGGTTTGTTCGGGAGAGCGAGGAATACGAGGGTTATGAAAAGAAGCTCCTGCTCACGGACTGGGCGAACGCGCATGTCGATGAGTGCTGCCTCCGCTTCGTCCGAGTTTACGTCCAGCAGAACGTAGGACGTTATGTTTTCGGACGGATGTATTACGACGCCGACTATGTGAAGCAGACGCGGTTCTACCTGAGTGACCTTATCAATAAAGAGCAGATGGATGAGCTGGAAGCGAAAACGATGTACATTCAGAGCTTCCCCAAGACGTTCAAGGGAGCTATCGAGCTTCTCAAAAAGCAAAACAAGGTCAACAACCCTATGCTGGCGGAGTACTTGAACATGGATGACAGCACGTTTGCCAGAAGCCTCAGCGACCCGAGATGCTACACGAACCCGGACTATCTCACGCTGCTGTGCCTGTACTTCAAGCTCCCCGACTGGCTTAGTCGGCTTGTGTTTAAGCGCGCCAACGTCCAGCTTGATGAAGACGTAAAACGCAATCAGGCGCTTCTGCACATTCTCCGTGTTCAGAGCAACGACGGCGTAGACGCGGCGAACGAGTTCCTTGCGAGGAGCAATCTGGAGCAACTCAAAATTTGAGTTAACAGGGAGCCGACCGTGGACAATCCAAGCGCCACTCAGATTATGAGTCAAGAAATCCGACTGTGGACACGCGCAGCCGGGCCGCCAGCCGCCGCAACTCAGATTTTGAGTCAAGAACACCCTCGCACAACCCCATATTACTATTCGTTCGAGCCGGTTGCTTGCTGAAAAGCAGGTGATTGGCTCTTTTTTTAGTAACCGCTCAATAATCCCGTGTGCTGACAACTTCCCCTAAACATGCGATACTTATGCTCAAAATCAAAAGGCACACCTCTGCGCATTTCTTGAGCATGGTGAGATTGAAATCAGCAACAACCAGGTTGAAAACGCCATCCGCCCTTTTGTCGTTGGTCGGAAGGGATGGCTCTTTGCCGATACCCCCCCAAGGGGCGGAGGCGAGTGCAATCATCTATTCCCTCATGGAAACGGCAAAAGCCAACAGCCTGCGGCTGGATGACTATCTGCTTCATCTGCTCAGCATATTGCCTGAGCGTGCGGAGCGGAACAAGGACTTTGAGGTTGATGATCTGCTCCCCTGGTCAGAGAAAATGAAGTCGTGGTTCTCGGCAGTGTGAGTGCTGGGAACCACGACTTTTCTGTATCGGGGGATTATTGAGCGGTTACATAAAAAGTTATATCTGGCGGAAACGCTTGATAAAACAGGCTTTCTGCGGTAAAATGAAACTGACTGAATATAAGAATGCACAGCGTATGGACGGCTTTGTGAGGGGAGGCAGGCGCATGGAACGGAAAAAGTTGCCGGTGGGCATTGACAGTTTTGAGAAGCTCCGAAGGGAAGCCTTCTATTATGTTGATAAGACGGGATTGATTATTGACCTGCTCAACAATTGGGGAGAAGTCAACCTTTTCACCCGTCCGCGGCGTTTCGGCAAGACGCTGAACATGAGCATGCTGAAGTCCTTTTTTGAGATCGGTGCGGACAGAACGCTGTTTGACGGGTTGGCGATCTCCAGGGAAACGGCGCTGTGCGAGGCGTACATGGGCAGGTTTCCGGTCGTGTTCGTGTCGCTTAAAGGCGTGGACGGGCTGACGTTTGATGAGGCTGAAAGCCGTTTTATCGAAATTATAGGGAGTGAAGCAGAGCGCTTTTCATTTTTGCTGGAGAGCGATAAGCTGTCTGACAATGAAAAAGAAAAATACCGTGCATTGCTGAAGTTGAAAAACGGTCAGTATGACATGGGAACGATTGTGCTGACGTCCAGTCTCCAGACGCTTTCCTTGCTCCTCAATAAACACTACGACCAAAAGACCATCCTCCTGATCGACGAATATGACGTGCCTTTGGATAAAGCGTTCCAGCACGGCTACTATAAAGAGATGGTCGCGCTGATTCGCGGTTTGTTCGGTCAGGCGCTGAAAACGAACGATTACCTGCAATTCGCAGTGCTGACAGGATGTCTGCGCGTGTCGAAGGAAAGCATCTTTACCGGGCTGAACAATTTCAAGGTGCTGTCCATCACGGACAGCCGCTTCGACGAGCACTTCGGCTTCACAGACGCTGAAGTGAAGACGCTCCTGGACGATTATAACCTGACAGCGCATTACGGCGAAACAAAAGAATGGTATGACGGCTATCGCTTTGGCAGCGTGGACGTGTATTGCCCATGGGACGTGATCAACCACGTAGACCGGCTTTGTAGCGAACCGAACGCAGAACCCCAGGCCTATTGGATCAACACCAGCGGAAACGATCTGGTGAAGCGCTTTGTGGACAAGGCTGATAAGACCACGCAGGGCGAGATCGAGCGGCTCATTGCGGGAGAAGCCATCGAGAAGGCGGTTCGGCTGGAACTGACCTACAACGAAATCGACAATAGCATCGATAACCTCTGGAGCGTTTTGTTTACCACGGGTTATCTGACGCAGGCGGGAAAAGTGGAGCGCAGCGTATATAAACTGATCATCCCCAACCGCGAGGTGCGGGAAGTATTCATCCTCCAGATTCAGGAATGGTTCAAGGAAACGGTTGTCCAGGACGAAAAGCCCATGCAGGCGTTCTGTCAGGCGTTTCTGGATGGAAACGCGGAGGAAATTCAGAAACGTTTGACAGTGATTCTTGGAAAAATGATCAGCATACTGGATACGAAGGCGCGGGATGATCAGAAGGAAAATTTCTATCACGGCCTGCTGCTGGGGCTTCTACGGAGCGAACCCAACTGGCTAATCCTGTCCAATGCGGAATCGGGCGACGGCTTCAGCGACATCCTTATCGAGCCGGAAGATCCGGATACAGGTATTGTGATTGAAGTAAAATACTCGCCGACGCTGGCGGGTATGGAAAGCGCGTGCGTAACAGCGCTGGAGCAGATTAAGAGCAAGCGCTACGACGAACGATTGCGCAACGAAGGTCGGGAGAATGTCACAGCGTTTGGTATCGCTTTCTGCAAGAAGCGCTGCAGGGTAGTTTTCGAGAAGCTATAAAGGGTGCGCAAGGGGGTGCAGAAGGGGTGCATATTTGCGCATCTCTGCACACCCTATTCTGTATTGTAACTTGTATCATTATATGGGTGGAGACACATATTAAGTACCAGCTTTTGATACAAAGGCTGGTGCTTTTCTTTTACCCCATGGCGGCTCAAAAGCCCTTATGGCAAAGGGTTTTCAGACATTTTCTTGAAAATGTATCCCGATACAATCATCATTCCGATCATGTAAACAGGCGTGGAAGGCAGAATCACTTTCCGCGCCTGTATTTTTTACCCCGCTGCGGTCAAAAGGTCGTGTTTTTAAGT
>ERZ857521.3470-NODE-3470-length-12889-cov-15.081970_pt1 | contig 12889 bp, 9 predicted proteins | sample MGYA00519701_ERZ857521 | MGnify/ENA primary metagenome ERZ857521 (study PRJEB31778, sample SAMEA3449346) | human gut metagenome | biome: human gut; feature: human-associated habitat; material: faeces | place: United Kingdom | collected 2010/2012 ...
TAGAGCACTTCCTTGGTAAGGAAGAGGTCCCGGGTTCAAGTCCCGGTAACAGCTCGTGAAATTGTAAAGCTGATTATTAATCAAAATAAATAAGTAAAGCTATGGCTAAAGAGAAATTTGAACGCACCAAACCGCATGTGAACATTGGTACGATTGGTCACGTTGACCACGGTAAGACAACTTTGACTGCTGCTATCACTAAAGTATTGGCAGAAAGAGGTTTCACTAAAGCTGACGAAATCAAGTCTTTCGATCAGATCGATAACGCTCCGGAAGAAAAGGAACGTGGTATTACCATCAATACTTCTCACGTAGAGTATGAAACTGCAAATCGTCACTATGCTCACGTTGACTGTCCGGGACACGCCGACTATGTAAAGAACATGGTAACTGGTGCTGCTCAGATGGATGGTGCGATCATCGTAGTTGCTGCAACTGATGGTCCGATGCCTCAGACTCGTGAACACATCCTGTTGGCTCGTCAGGTAAACGTTCCGCGTTTGGTTGTATTCTTGAACAAATGCGATATGGTTGATGACGAAGAAATGTTGGAACTGGTAGAAATGGAAATGCGCGAACTGCTGTCATTCTATGACTACGACGGTGACAATACTCCTATCATCCGTGGTTCTGCACTGGGTGCATTGAACGGCGTGAAGGAATGGGAAGACAAGGTTATCGAACTGATGGAAGCTGTTGACAACTGGATTCCTCTGCCTCCGCGTGATGTTGATAAACCGTTCTTGATGCCGGTTGAAGACGTATTCTCAATCACAGGTCGTGGTACTGTAGCTACCGGACGTATTGAAGCTGGTCGCGTAAAAGTAGGTGACGAAGTTGAAATCTTGGGTCTGGGTGAAGATAAGAAATCAGTTGTAACTGGTGTTGAAATGTTCCGCAAGATCTTGGATGAAGGCGAAGCTGGTGATAACGTAGGTCTGTTGCTCCGTGGTATCGACAAGAACGAAATCAAACGTGGTATGATTTTGTGTCACCCGGGCCAGGTTAAGGCTCACTCTAAGTTCAAAGCTGAGGTTTATATCCTGAAGAAAGAAGAAGGTGGTCGTCACACTCCGTTCCACAACAAATATCGTCCTCAGTTCTATCTGCGTACTATGGACTGTACAGGTGAAATTACTTTGCCGGAAGGAACAGACATGGTAATGCCGGGTGATAACGTAACTATCACTGTAGAATTGATTTACCCGGTTGCATTGAACGTAGGTTTGCGTTTCGCTATCCGTGAAGGTGGACGTACAGTAGGTGCAGGTCAGATTACTGAAATTCTTGACTAATTAAAGGAAATCATTGAATTAAGATAGATAGTTCCCGGATTCATTTTCGGGAACTATTTTTACGGGAATAGCTCAGTTGGTAGAGCATCGGTCTCCAAAACCGAGTGTCGGGAGTTCGAGTCTCTCTTCCCGTGCTAAATTTGAAAACTATGTTTAAAAAGATAACGAATTATTGTAAAGAATCTTACGACGAACTAGTCCATAAAGTATCTTGGCCTACTCGTAAAGAACTTTCTAGTAGTGCAGTAGTTGTTTTATATGCTTCCCTGCTTATTGCACTCGTTGTTTTTCTTATGGATTCTGCCTTCCAGTTCATTATGGAAGATGTTATCTATCCGCACTAATTAACAGTTGAAGAAAATGTCTGAGGTTGAAAAGAAATGGTACGTACTTCGTGCCGTGAGTGGTAAGGAAACCAAGGTGAAAGAGTATATCGAAGCAGAAATGCGGAATACGAACCTTGGCGAATACGTATCTCAGGTATTGATTCCTACGGAGAAAGTCTATCAGGTTCGCAATGGTAAGAAAATTGTGAAAGAGCGGACTTATCTTCCCGGTTATGTCTTGATAGAAGCTGCGTTGGTTGGTGAAGTGGCTCATCATTTGAGAAACATTACCAATGTAATCGGTTTCTTAGGAGGACTGGATCATCCGGTACCATTAAGACAATCGGAAGTAAATCGGATACTGGGTACGGTGGATGAACTGCAGGAGGCAAGTGAGGACACAAACATTCCTTATGTTGTAGGAGAAACAGTAAAGGTTTCTGTCGGACCGTTCAGCGGATTCAGTGGTGTCATTGAAGAAGTGAGTACGGAAAAGCGGAAATTGAAAGTGATGGTCAAAATATTCGGGCGGAAGACTCCGCTTGAGTTGGGCTTTACGGATGTGGAAAAGGAATAAGACATCTTGTTACGTGTCGTTATTCTATTCGTTAATCATTTATATTAAAAACTAAGAAAATGGCTAAAGAAGTTGCTGGACTAATCAAATTACAGATTAAAGGAGGCGCTGCAAATCCATCACCTCCCGTTGGACCTGCCTTGGGTTCGAAGGGTATCAACATTATGGAGTTTTGCAAGCAATTCAACGCCAGGACCCAGGACAAGGCAGGTAAGGTATTGCCTGTTATTATTACCTACTACACAGACAAGTCTTTTGACTTCGTAATCAAAACTCCTCCTGTGGCTATTCAGCTGCTTGAGGCTGCGAAGATTAAGAGTGGTTCTGCTGAGCCGAATCGTAAGAAAGTCGCTGAATTGACTTGGGATCAGATTCGTACAATCGCTCAGGATAAGTTGGTTGACTTGAACTGCTTTACTATTGAGGCTGCCATGACTATGGTAGCAGGAACAGCTAGAAGTATGGGTATCGCTGTAAAAGGTGACTTCCCGGGTAATAACTAATTAACTTCAATTAATAATGGGTAAACTGACAAAAAATCAAAAGTTGGCTGCAGAAAAAATTGAAGCAGGGAAAGCATACTCACTGAAAGAAGCTTCGGAACTGGTAAAAGAAATTACTTTCGCCAAATTTGATTCTTCAGTTGATATCGACGTACGTTTAGGTGTGGATCCTCGTAAAGCTAACCAGATGGTAAGAGGTGTTGTATCTTTGCCTCATGGGACAGGTAAACAGGTTCGTGTGCTTGTATTGTGTACGCCGGATGCTGAAGCTGCTGCAAAAGAAGCTGGCGCTGACTATGTTGGTCTTGATGAATATATTGAAAAGATCAAGGGTGGATGGACAGATGTTGATGTAATCATCACAATGCCTTCTATCATGGGTAAGATCGGTGCTCTCGGTCGTGTACTTGGTCCTCGTGGATTGATGCCGAATCCGAAGAGCGGAACTGTGACTATGGATGTAGCTAAGGCTGTTAAGGAGGTTAAGCAAGGTAAGATTGACTTTAAGGTAGACAAGAGCGGTATCGTTCATACTTCTATCGGCAAGATTTCTTTCACTTCTGACCAAATCCGTGAAAATGCGAAAGAATTTATCGCTACTATCATCAAATTGAAACCGGCAGCAGCTAAGGGTACTTATATCAAGAGTATTTATCTTTCAAGTACTATGAGTAAGGGTATTAAAATCGACCCGAAATCAGTAGATGAAATACAATAAACTAAGGAGGAGTCATGAGAAAGGAAGATAAAGGCGTAATTATAGGTCAATTAGCTGATACCGTAAAGCAATATGGACATTTCTACCTGGTAGATACTACAGCTATGGATGCTGCTGCTACCAGTGATTTGCGTAGAAAGTGCTATAAGGCCGGTATTAAGATGGTTGTTGTGAAGAATTCTTTGCTTCACAAGGCTTTGCTGAGCATGGAAGATGTTGATTATTCACCGTTATTCGATTCTTTGAAGGGTACTACGGCAGTCATGTTTACTGAGGTTGCCAATGTCCCGGCAAAATTGTTGAAAGAATACAAAGACGGTGTTCCTTCATTGAAAGCTGCATATGCAGAAGAAGGTTTCTATGTAGGAGCAGAACAACTCGATGCTTTGGCAACTATCAAGAGCAAGAACGAAGTCATTGCAGATATTATTGCTTTGTTGCAATCGCCTGCGAAGAATGTTATTTCTGCTCTTCAATCAGGTGGAAACACCATTCACGGCGTTCTTCAGACGCTTGCAGAACGTCCCGAATAACAACTTTAATATTTTTCAATTAGTAACAAACAATTAAATTCATACAAAAATGGCAGATTTGAAAGCTTTTGCAGAACAATTAGTTAACTTGACAGTAAAAGAAGTTAATGAACTTGCAACTATCCTTAAAGAAGAATATGGTATTGAACCTGCTGCTGCAGCTGTAGCTGTTGCTGCTGGTCCTGCTGCTGCTGGTGCAGCTGCTGCTGAAGAAAAAACTTCATTCGATGTAGTTTTGAAGAGCGCAGGTGCTGCTAAATTGCAGGTAGTTAAAGCAGTGAAAGAAGCTTGTGGCCTGGGTCTGAAAGAAGCAAAAGACTTGGTTGACGGAGCTCCTAGCACTGTAAAAGAAGGTTTGGCTAAAGACGAAGCTGAATCATTGAAGAAAACTTTGGAAGCTGCTGGAGCTGAAGTTGAACTCAAATAATATTTGCCTGTTTAACAGGTATTTCGGTTAAGAATCCTCATAGGAGGATTCTTAACCTTTTTGCGTCTACACAGGTTTTACTCCTGAAATTAATAAATTAACTCCATACAGATGTCTTCTAATACAAATAACCAACGAATTAATTTTGCTTCAATCAAGAATCCGATGAAGTATCCGGATTTCTTGGAAGTTCAGTTGAAGTCATTTCAAGACTTTTTGCAGTTGAATACACCGCCCGAGAAACGCAAGAACGACGGCTTGTATAAAGTTTTTGCTGAAAATTTCCCCATTGCGGATACGCGTAACAATTTCGTATTAGAGTTTCTCGATTATTATATCGACCCGCCTCATTATTCGATTGATGAATGTTTGGAGCGTGGGCTGACTTATAGTGTTCCTTTGAAGGCGAAGTTGAAGCTCTATTGTACCGATCCCGATCATGAAGACTTTGACACCGTTATTCAGGATGTGTATTTAGGTCCTATTCCCTATATGACTCCTAAAGGGACTTTTGTTATCAATGGAGCTGAACGTGTGGTTGTTTCTCAGTTGCATCGTTCTCCAGGTGTGTTCTTCGGTCAAAGTATCCATGCCAACGGGACTAAACTTTATTCTGCCCGTATTATTCCATTTAAAGGTTCATGGATTGAATTTGCAACAGACATTAATAATGTCATGTATGCTTACATCGACCGTAAAAAGAAATTACCAGTTACCACGCTGTTGCGCGCTGTTGGATTTGAGAATGACAAAGACATTCTTGAAATATTTAATCTCGCCGAAGACATAAAGGTGAACAAGGCCAATCTGAAGAAAATAATCGGACGTAAGTTGGCAGCGCGTGTATTGAAGACATGGACGGAAGACTTTGTAGATGAAGACACTGGTGAAGTAGTTTCTATTGAACGTAACGAAGTCGTTATCGACCGTGAAACGATTATTGAACCTGAGCATATTGATTTGATATTGGAATCGGGTGTTCAGAATATTCTGATTCATAACGAGGAAGCGAATGCTTCTGATTATTCCATCATCTTCAATACATTGCAGAAGGACCCGAGTAATTCGGAAAAGGAAGCGGTATTGTATATTTATCGTCAGTTGCGTAATGCTGACCCTGCGGATGATGCGAGTGCACGTGAAGTAATCAATAATTTGTTCTTCTCGGAAAAGCGTTATGATTTAGGTGAAGTCGGCCGTTACCGAATCAACAAGAAGTTGAATTTGGATACGCCGATGGATGTCAAGGTTTTGACAAAACAAGATATTATCGAGATTATCAAGTATTTGATAGAATTGATTAACTCGAAAGCTGATGTGGATGATATCGACCATTTAAGTAACCGTCGTGTACGTACGGTAGGCGAACAATTGTCCAATCAGTTTGCCATCGGTTTGGCTCGTATGTCTCGTACGATTCGTGAACGTATGAATGTGCGCGATAATGAGGTGTTTACTCCGATAGACTTGATCAATGCGAAGACAATTTCGTCTGTAATCAATTCGTTCTTTGGTACGAATGCATTGTCACAGTTTATGGATCAGACCAACCCGCTGGCTGAAATTACTCATAAGCGTCGTCTGTCGGCATTAGGTCCTGGTGGTTTGTCGCGTGACCGTGCCGGATTTGAAGTGCGTGACGTACATTATACTCATTATGGTCGTTTGTGTCCTATTGAGACTCCTGAAGGACCGAATATCGGTTTGATTTCTTCTCTTTGTGTATATGCGAAGATTAACGACCTTGGATTTATTGTAACTCCGTATCGTAAGGTAGCTGATAGCAAAGTAGACCTTTCACCGGAAGGTATCGAATATTTGTCTGCCGAAGAAGAAGAAGATAAGATTATCGCACAGGGTAATGCGCCGTTGAATGATGACGGAACGTTTATCCGTGATAAGGTAAAAGCGCGTCGGGATGCAGATTATCCGGTGGTAACTCCCGATCAGGTGGAATTGATGGACGTTTCTCCACAGCAGATTGCCTCTATTGCTGCTTCGTTGATTCCTTTCTTGGAACACGATGACGCAAACCGTGCATTGATGGGATCGAACATGATGCGCCAGGCTGTGCCTTTGTTGCGTACAGAGGCTCCGATTGTAGGTACAGGTATCGAAAAGCAGCTGTGCGAAGATTCTCGTACACAGATTGCGGCTGAAGGAGATGGAGTCATTGAGTTTGTAGATGCTACTACTATTCGTGTATTATATGACCGTACCGAGGATGAAGAATTTGTAAGCTTCGAACCGGCATTGAAAGAATATCGTATTCCGAAATTCCGTAAGACCAACCAAAGCATGACTATTGACTTGCGTCCGATATGTAGCAAAGGACAGCGTGTGAAGAAAGGCGATATCTTAACGGAAGGATATTCTACGGCAAATGGCGAGTTGGCTTTAGGCAAGAACTTGCTGGTGGCTTATATGCCGTGGAAGGGATACAACTATGAGGATGCTATCGTATTGAATGAACGCATGGTGCGCGAAGATATTCTTACTTCTGTGCATGTGGATGAATATATCCTGGAAGTGCGTGAAACAAAACGAGGCATGGAGGAACTGACTTCGGATATTCCGAACGTAAGTGAGGAAGCTACTAAAGACTTGGATGAAAATGGTATCGTACGTATCGGTGCCCGTATTGAACCGGGTGATATCCTGATTGGTAAGATTACTCCGAAAGGTGAATCGGATCCGTCGCCGGAAGAAAAACTGTTGCGTGCTATTTTCGGTGATAAGGCCGGTGATGTGAAAGATGCTTCACTGAAAGCTTCTCCTTCATTGCGTGGAGTAGTCATTGACAAGAAATTGTATTCCCGTGTTATTAAGACTCGTAGTGAGAAGAATGCTGACAAGCAGATTCTTCCAAAATTGAATGAAGAGTTTGAAGAAAAGGCTGCAGCTCTGAAAGAAATTCTTATAGAGAAGCTGTTGGTATTGACAGACGAGAAAGTTTCACAGGGTGTGAAAGACTATTTGGGTACAGAAGTAATTGCCAAAGGTGCGAAGTTTACCAAGCATGATTTGGAATCTTTGGACTATACGGTTGTCCAGTTAAGCAAGTGGACGGCAGATGCTCATAAGAACGATATGATTCGCGATTTGGTAATGAATTATCTGAAGAAATATAAAGAACTTGATGCCGAGTTGAAGCGTAAGAAGTTTGCTTTGACTATCGGTGATGAACTTCCTTCGGGTATTATCCAAATGGCAAAAGTATATATTGCAAAGAAACGTAAGATTGGTGTGGGTGATAAGATGGCAGGTCGTCACGGTAACAAAGGTATTGTATCGCGTGTAGTCCGTCAGGAGGATATGCCGTTCCTTGCTGATGGTACCCCGGTAGATATCGTATTGAACCCGTTGGGTGTGCCTTCTCGTATGAATATCGGTCAGATTTTTGAAGCTGTACTGGGACGTGCCGGTAAGGAATTGGGCGTGAAATTTGCTACTCCGATTTTTGACGGTGCTACTTTGGATGATTTGGACAAATGGACAGACAAGGCAGGCTTGCCACGTTATTGCAAGACATATTTGTATGATGGTGGTACAGGAGAACAGTTCGACCAGCCTGCTACAGTCGGTGTGACATATATGTTGAAATTAGGTCACATGGTAGAAGACAAGATGCATGCGCGTTCTATCGGTCCGTACTCTTTGATTACTCAACAGCCGCTTGGTGGTAAAGCACAGTTTGGTGGTCAGCGTTTCGGAGAAATGGAGGTTTGGGCAATTGAAGCATTCGGTGCGGCTCATGTCCTTCAGGAGATTCTGACCATTAAGTCGGATGATGTAGTAGGACGTTCGAAAGCATATGAAGCAATCGTAAAAGGCGAGCCGATGCCTACTCCGGGTATCCCTGAGTCTTTGAATGTGTTGTTGCATGAGCTGAGAGGTCTTTGCTTGAGTATTACATTGGAATAATAGTTAATTTTGAAATTAAGAAAGTATGGCTTTTAGAAAAGATTCTAAGATAAAAAGTAATTTTTCCAAGATTACGATCGGATTAGCGTCACCCGAGGAAATCCTTGAAAACTCGTATGGTGAAGTGTTAAAGCCGGAAACTATCAATTACCGTACTTACAAGCCGGAACGCGACGGTTTGTTCTGCGAACGTATCTTCGGTCCGGTGAAAGATTATGAATGCCATTGCGGTAAATATAAACGTATCCGTTATAAAGGAATTGTTTGTGACCGTTGTGGTGTGGAAGTGACCGAAAAGAAAGTGCGCCGTGAGCGTAGCGGGCACATTCAGTTGGTGGTTCCGGTGGCTCATATCTGGTATTTCCGTTCTTTGCCCAATAAAATCGGTTATTTGCTAGGGTTGCCCACCAAGAAACTGGATGCTATTATTTATTACGAACGTTATGTTGTCATACAGCCGGGTGTCAAGGCAGAAGACGGTGTTAATCAATATGATTTATTGTCGGAAGAAGAGTATCTTGATATTTTGGATACTCTTCCGAAAGATAATCAATATTTGGAAGATACCGACCCGAATAAGTTCATTGCCAAGATGGGAGCAGAAGCTATCTATGATTTGCTTATCCGTCTTGATTTGGATGCGCTTTCATACGAGTTGCGCCATAAGGCGAACAATGACTCTTCGCAACAGCGTAAGAACGAGGCATTGAAACGTCTGCAGGTAGTAGAATCTTTCCGTGCTTCACGTGGACGCAACAAGCCTGAATGGATGATTGTCCGTATTGTACCGGTTATTCCGCCTGAACTTCGTCCGTTGGTTCCGCTGGATGGTGGACGTTTCGCCACTTCCGACTTGAACGATTTGTATCGTCGTGTGATTATCCGTAACAATCGTCTGAAACGATTGATTGAAATCAAGGCTCCTGAAGTGATTTTGCGTAATGAAAAGCGTATGTTACAAGAGGCTGTCGATTCATTATTTGATAATTCACGGAAATCAAGTGCGGTGAAGACTGATTCAAACCGTCCTTTGAAATCTTTATCGGATAGTTTGAAAGGTAAGCAAGGACGTTTCCGTCAGAACTTGTTGGGTAAACGTGTCGATTATTCAGCACGTTCGGTTATTGTTGTAGGACCGGAGTTGAAAATGGGTGAATGCGGTATTCCCAAGTTGATGGCTGCCGAATTGTACAAGCCGTTTATTATCCGTAAGTTGATTGAGCGTGGTATAGTCAAGACCGTGAAATCGGCAAAGAAGATTGTCGACCGTAAGGAAGCGGTGATTTGGGATATCCTTGAGCATGTAATGAAAGGTCATCCGGTACTATTGAACCGTGCACCGACACTGCACCGTCTGGGTATTCAGGCATTCCAGCCGAAGATGATTGAAGGTAAGGCTATTCAGTTGCATCCATTGGCTTGTACGGCATTCAATGCTGACTTTGACGGTGACCAGATGGCTGTTCATTTGCCTTTAAGTAACGAAGCTGTATTGGAAGCCCAACTATTGATGCTTCAATCGCATAATATCTTGAATCCTGCCAATGGGGCGCCTATTACCGTGCCTGCACAGGATATGGTATTGGGACTCTATTATATTACTAAACTCCGTAAGGGAGCTAAAGGTGAAGGATTGATTTTCTACGGTCCGGAAGAAGCGATGATTGCTTATAATGAAGGAAAGGTAGACATTCATGCTATTATCAGTGTGGTGGCAAACGACCTTGACGAGAATGGCAACATTGTTAAGAAGATGATTAAGGAAACTTCTGTCGGCCGTGTCATTGTCAATGAGTTGGTTCCGGACGAATGCGGTTATCTGAATACCATTATTTCGAAAAAATCCTTGCGCGACATCATCAGCGATGTTATCAAGAAGGTCGGTGTGGCACGTGCCTGTGACTTCCTGGATGGCATCAAGAACCTGGGTTACCAGAAAGCATTTGAGGGAGGTTTGTCGTTTAACTTGGGCGATATCATCATTCCGAAGGAAAAAGAAGAACTTGTAAAACGCGGTAATGAAGAAATTGAACAAATCACGATGAACTATAATATGGGTTTCATTACCGATAACGAGCGTTATAATCAGGTTATCGATACATGGACTCACGTAAATAGTGATTTATCAGATATCTTGTATAAGACCATTAAGAACGATGACCAAGGTTTCAACTCTGTATTTATGATGTTGGATTCCGGTGCCCGTGGTTCTAAGGAACAGATCCGTCAGTTGTCTGGTATGCGTGGTTTGATGGCGAAGCCGCAGAAGGCAGGTGCCGAAGGCGCACAGATTATCGAAAACCCGATTCTTTCGAACTTTAAGGAAGGTCTTTCGGTGTTGGAATACTTTATTTCTACCCACGGTGCCCGTAAAGGTCTTGCCGATACAGCCTTGAAGACAGCCGATGCCGGATATTTGACCCGTCGTTTGGTTGACGTGTCACACGATGTGATTATCAATGAAGAAGACTGCGGTACCTTGCGTGGTCTGGTTTGTACGGCATTGAAGAACAACGATGAAGTTATCGCTACGCTGTACGAACGCATTTTGGGACGTGTGTCTGTACACGATGTGATTCATCCTACTACCGGAAAGCTGATTGTAGCTTCGGGCGAAGAGATTACCGAAAGTATTGCCGAGGAAATCGAAAACTCTCCGATAGAAAGCGTGGAAATCCGTTCGGTATTGACGTGCGAATCGAAGAAAGGTGTTTGTGCAAAATGTTACGGACGTAATTTGGCTACCAGCCGTATGGTACAGAAAGGTGAAGCAGTGGGTGTCATTGCAGCACAGTCTATTGGTGAACCGGGTACTCAGTTGACTTTGCGTACCTTCCATGCCGGAGGTATCGCAGGCAATATGGCAGCAAATGCAAGTATTGTAGCAAAGAATGACGCACGTCTGGAATTTGAAGAATTGCGTACAGTAGATGCAGTAGAAGAAACTGGCGAACCTGTGAAGATTGTTGTAGGTCGGTTGGCCGAAGTCCGGTTTATCGATGTAAATACAGGCATTGTCTTGTCTACCCACAATGTACCTTACGGTTCTAAGTTGTATGCTTCGGATGGCGAAGTGGTAGAAAAGGGCAAGCTGATTGCGAAGTGGGACCCGTTCAACGCTGTAATCGTAACCGAGGTTTCAGGTAAGATTGCTTTCGAGTCGGTTATCGAAAACGTGACTTATAAAGTGGAATCCGATGAAGCTACCGGTTTGCGTGAAATCATCATTACTGAATCGAAAGATAAAAACAAGATACCTTCGTTGCATATTACCGATGAGAATGGCAACGAAATCCGTACTTATAACTTGCCGGTAGGTGGTCACGTGGTTGTAGACGACAAACAGACCGTGAAGGCAGGTGATATCTTGGTGAAGATTCCGCGTGCCGTAGGTAAGGCGGGTGATATCACCGGTGGTTTGCCTCGTGTGACTGAGTTGTTCGAAGCACGTAACCCGTCCAATCCTGCCGTAGTATCCGAAATCGACGGTGAGGTGACGATGGGTAAGATTAAACGTGGTAACCGTGAAATTATTGTGACTTCGAAGACGGGTGATGTAAAGAAGTACCTTGTTGCATTGTCTAAGCAGATTCTGGTACAGGAAAATGACTATGTACGTGCTGGTACACCGTTGTCCGATGGTGCCATTACGCCTGCCGACATCTTGGCTATCAAGGGACCTACGGCTGTACAGGAATACATCGTTAATGAAATCCAGGATGTGTACCGTCTGCAGGGTGTGAAGATTAACGACAAGCACTTTGAGATTATCGTACGCCAGATGATGCGTAAGGTACAGATTGACGAGCCGGGCGATACTCGCTTCTTGGAACAACAGGTGGTAGACCGTCTGGAGTTCAATGAAGAAAACGACCGTATCTGGGGCAAGAAAGTTGTGGTTGACGCAGGTGATTCGCAGAATCTCCAGCCGGGGCAGATTGTTACGGCACGTAAGTTACGTGACGAGAACAGTATGCTGAAACGCCGTGACTTGAAATTGGTAGAGGTACGTGATGCTATTCCTGCGACTTCTACACAGATTCTGCAAGGTATTACCCGTGCCGCATTGCAGACTTCCAGCTTCATGTCGGCTGCATCCTTCCAGGAAACGACGAAGGTGCTCAACGAAGCTGCTATCAATGGTAAGGTAGACCGTTTGGAAGGTATGAAGGAAAATGTGATTTGCGGTCACTTGATTCCTGCAGGTACCGGACAGCGCGAGTTCGATAAGATTATTGTAGGTTCGAAAGAAGAATACGACCGTATCCTTGCCAACAAGAAAAATGTGCTCGACTATAACGAAGTAGAATAATCATTATCTCTTTGGTGTTTATCATAGAAAGCTCCCGCCCGTCAAGGGTCGGGAGCTTTTTTATCCATGCGTTTTTCCCTCTGCTTGCTTTTGAAGTCTGAAGGAAATGGCTAACGTAAGCATTCGATAAACTACAGTCATTAAATATCTATATAATGATATAATAGTCCGTTAAAAATTCACCATATCGGCTAAGCGGCTTCTGCCACAAAGCCAAAGAGTTCTTTGATAAGTTTAGCATTAAAAGTTCTGTTCGGTTTCAGACCGGACTTGC
>ERZ857521.3471-NODE-3471-length-12889-cov-4.867617_pt1 | contig 12889 bp, 10 predicted proteins | sample MGYA00519701_ERZ857521 | MGnify/ENA primary metagenome ERZ857521 (study PRJEB31778, sample SAMEA3449346) | human gut metagenome | biome: human gut; feature: human-associated habitat; material: faeces | place: United Kingdom | collected 2010/2012 ...
AACTGGTGGCTGCTCTTCAAAAACCGGCTTCCGAATTTACGAAAGCAGACATTATTTCTTATATCAAGGAGAACGATATCCGCATGGTGAACTTCATGTATCCCGCAGCAGACGGGCGACTGAAAACATTGAATTTTGTAATTAATAATGCGGCTTATCTGGATGCGATCCTTACTTGTGGAGAGCGGGTGGACGGTTCCAGCCTGTTTCCTTTTATAGAGGCGGGGAGTAGCGACTTGTATGTAGTGCCTCGTTTCCGTACCGCTTTTGTCGATCCGTTTGCAGAAATACCGACACTTTCGATGCTTTGTTCTTTCTTCAATAAAGACGGAGAGCCATTGGAAAGTTCTCCGGAACATACTTTGCATAAAGCGTGTAAAGCATTTACTGATGTCACAGGTATGGAGTTTCAGGCGATGGGTGAGCTGGAATACTATGTTATTTCGCCGGATACAGGAATGTTTCAGGCTACAGATCAACGTGGTTATCATGAATCTGCTCCGTATGCTAAGTTTAACGATTTCCGTACACAGTGTATGTCGTATATAGCTCAGACGGGTGGACAGATAAAATATGGTCATTCCGAGGTTGGGAATTTTACATTGGATGGCATGATTTATGAACAGAATGAAATAGAGTTCCTGCCTGTTCGTGCCGAAGATGCGGCAGATCAATTGATGATTGCCAAATGGGTGATTCGTAACTTGGGATACAGATATGGGTATAATGTGACATTCGCGCCTAAGATTACGGCTGGAAAAGCCGGGTCAGGTCTACATGTTCACATGCGTATTGTAAAGGACGGACAAAATCAGATGCTGAAAGACGGTGTATTGTCGGAAACAGCCCGTAAGGCAATCGCCGGAATGATGGAACTTGCTCCTTCTATTACAGCCTTCGGAAATACCAATCCTACTTCTTACTTCCGTTTGGTTCCTCATCAGGAAGCACCGACCAATGTTTGCTGGGGAGATCGCAACCGTTCTGTATTAGTGCGTGTGCCGTTGGGCTGGGCTGCCAAGACCGATATGTGTACTTTGGCAAATCCATTGGAAAGCGAAAGTCATTTTGATACCAGCCAGAAACAAACGGTAGAAATGCGTTCTCCGGATGGTTCGGCAGATTTGTATCAGCTGCTTGCGGGACTGGCTGTTGCCTGCCGTCATGGTTTTGAGATAGAACAGGCATTGGACATTGCAAAGAGAACGTATGTAAATGTAAACATCCATCAGAAAGAGAATGAGGATAAGCTGAAAGCATTGGCTCAATTGCCGGATAGTTGTGCGGCATCTGCCGAATGTTTGCAAAAACAACGTGCTGTCTTCGAGCAATATAATGTATTTAGTCCGGCTATGATTGACGGTATTATACGCAAGCTCCGTAGTTATGAGGACAAAACATTACGTGCCGACCTGGAAGGCAAACCGGAAGAAATGCTGGAACTGGTACATAAGTATTTTCACTGTGGATAAGCAATAAAAGCATTCTGCTTATAAAAATACTACAAATAAAAGAGGGTGCACTCACACGGTGGCACCCTCTTTTATTTAATCTTCATTGTTATCTTCTTCATCATCTACCAGGTTATTGAGTTCAAGTTCCAAGTCTTGTTCCCATAACTTTATGATATCTTTCGGTGTATCTTTGGCTGCCTTCTTGATTCTTTCCTGAGCAACAGATACTTCATGCTCTAATTGACTACGTCTGCTCATACAATTCAATATTTAATTAATAAAATTGTAAACAAACAGCCAGGAGAATAGTTCAATAGGATAAATTTAAAAATGGACGGGATGAACTATTTATAAATAAGGGCTGTTGTAGTCTAAAATCTTTTTAAATATACAATTATGCTCAATTTATTAGCCGTGTTTTTAGTCTGTTCAGGTATCGGAATTGCAGTTCACATAGCAATCGATCTGACACATCGTCCACAATCAATGAAGATAATGAATGCAGTATGGATATTAACTGCATTGTGGGGAAGTTACTTAGCTTTATGGGCTTATAATAAGTTCGGACAAGGTGCTCCCATGAAGATGGGAGGTGGTGAAATGAAAATGGATATGTCCGGTATGAAAGACATGAATATGGATATGTCGATGGGAGATATGTCTATGAAACGTCCTCATTGGCAGTCTGTGGCTTTATCGGCTTTACATTGTGGAGCAGGCTGCACATTGGCCGATATAATAGGAGAGTGGTTCACTAATTATATCCCGGTAACCGTTGCAGGAAGTCAGCTTATAGGAAACTGGGTACTTGATTTTATTTTGGCGTTGATCATCGGAGTTTATTTTCAATTCTATGCTATACGGGAGATGGAAAGGATATCGGCGGGAAAGGCACTGTCCCGTGCTTTTAAAGCAGATTTCTTTTCTCTGTTGTCTTGGCAAATCGGAATGTATGGCTGGATGGCAATCGTTTATTTTGTTTTATTTGTCAATGAGCCTTTGCCTAAAGACACATGGATATTCTGGTTTATGATGCAGCTGGCTATGCTTTTTGGATTTTTCTATGCTTATCCGATGAATGCTTTGTTAATAAAGTTAGGCGTGAAAAAGGGAATGTAAATTTCAGATATTACTTTATCATCGCGGGGATATGTTGGTACATAAAATAGAACCACACGGAGAAATAGAGTTTTAGGCTTTTATTTCTCCGTGTGGTTCTGTTTATCTTTTCAGTAACTTAGGAATATCCGAAGGTTCTTGTGCAACTCGTATACCGGCAGCTTCTAAAGCCTCTATTTTGTCTTTTGCCGAGCCGGAACCTCCCGAAACAATGGCTCCTGCGTGGCCCATCTGTTTTCCCGGAGGAGCAGACTGTCCGGCAATAAATGCTACTACAGGCTTATTTACATGACTGCGAATATATTCTGCGGCCTGTTCTTCCGCGTTTCCTCCGATTTCTCCGATTAACACAATTGCTTTCGTTTCAGGATCATTCTGGAACATTTCCAGTAGCTTAAGGAAATGCAGACCTACCACAGGATCTCCTCCGATGCCGATTGCAGTAGACTGTCCCATACCATTGGCCGTTAAGTGATACACTATTTCATAAGTGAGTGTTCCGCTACGGCTGATGACACCGACATTTCCTTTCTGAAAGACTTGTCCCGGAAGGATTCCTACCATACTTTCTCCGGGAGAAATAAGTCCCGGACAGTTGGGGCCAACCAACATTGCTCCTCTTTGTTCGGCAAACCGATATGCTTTGATGACATCCAGAGTCGGAATACCTTCTGCGATACAGACTATTAGCCGGATGCCTGCATCCGCAGCCTCCATAATGGCATCTGCTGCAAAACGGGCCGGCACAAAGATGATGGAAGTATTAGCCTGTGTCTGTTCTACAGCTTCATACATCGTATTGAAAACCGGAATGCCGTCTACTTCCGTACCTCCTTTGCCCGGAGAAGTGCCGCCAACGACATTCGTTCCATATTCATTCATCTTCTTGGCATGAAAAAGCCCGTCTCTACCGGTGATACCTTGTACAATCAAACGGGTGGATTTATCTATTAATATACTCATCGTTCCTTCAATTTTTATGTGATTTCATCTTAAGATTTGATAGCCATTAAAGCGGCTTCCTGCATAGTTGTAGCTATTTGAAAACGGCTATGGTTGCGTAAAAGATCACGTCCGATATGCTCATTGGTTCCTGTGAGCCGGACAATGACAGGTATATCGCTCTTAATTTGATCGAATGCCTGAATAAGACCGATGGCTACATCATCACAACGGGTGATTCCTCCGAAAATGTTTATCAGGACGACCTTTACTTTCTCGTCCTGTAATAGAAGTTTCATAGCTTCAACCACCTTGACAGGGTTCGAACTACCGCCAATATCAAGGAAGTTGGCAGGGTTTCCCCCATGAAGTTTTATCATATCCATTGTTGCCATAGCGAGTCCGGCGCCATTTACCATACAGCCTATATTTCCATCCATGTGAACGTAGCTGAATCCTTTGTTTTTAGCATCCGCTTCTACTTTTTCTTCTTCTGTAGGATCAAACAAACTCAGTACATCCGGATGGCGGTAAAGAGCATTATCGTCAAAAACAATTTTGGCGTCAATAGCCATCAATATGCCTTTGGCGGTAAGAGCCAATGGGTTTACTTCAACCAGTGATGCGTCATTCTCCATGAAAATATTGTAGAGTGCTTGCAGAATAGCGGCCATTCTGCCGGCTTGTTCCATGTGAGGGAAGAGCGAGAATGCGAAACGGCGTGCCAGATAATCCGGCAAACCGATGAATGGGTCAATAGCATAGCGAATGATTTTTTCCGGTGATTGCCGGGCCACTTCTTCGATATCCATACCACCGGACGCACTCATCATAAGGATGACCGAGCGTGTGTTTCTGTCAATGGTAAAGCTGACATAGTACTCTGCGGCAATATCAACCGCCTCGCTGACCAGTAGCTGATTGACAGGAAGCCCTTTAATACTCATACCCAGAATGTTTCTAGCTTCCTGATAGGTATCTTCTGTATTATCTACCAGTTTAACACCTCCGGCTTTTCCCCGTCCGCCGGTCAGCACTTGTGCTTTAATAACCACTTTGTCCGAGCCCATTCTCCTGTATGCGGCAACTGCACCGGCAGCCGTTCGACATAGGGTATGCCTTTCAACAGGGATCCCATACTTGGAGAAAATTTCTTTTGCTTGATATTCATGTATTTTCATGGTCCGCGAATTTGAATAAATGATTCCTATAATGAAAACAAATGATAGATTCAGAATGTTTGCTCGTAGAGAATACTAATGGTGTGTTTTACAGCATATTAATTGTCTCATGTTTTACTAATAAGCATAAAAAAACGTGTCGGCAAATTAGCCGACACGCTCTATCGTTGAGAAATGGTAAAGTATATCTACGGATGCTTATGCAATGCTGTGAGCGTTTACTGTACCATCTATTTTCTTGATCAAACCCTGCAATACTGCACCTGGTCCACATTCTGTAAAATCAGTAGCACCATCGGCAACCATATTCTTAACAGACTGAGTCCAACGTACGGAAGCAGTCAGCTGGGCAACCAGATTCTTTTTGATTTCTGCGGGATCAGTATGAGGAAGTGCATCCACATTCTGATATATCGGACATTTGGGAGTATGAATTTCTGTTGCGTTGATAGCAGCTTCCAGTTCAACTTTAGCCGGGTCCATCAACGGAGAGTGGAAAGCACCACCTACTTTTAATGGGAGAGCACGTTTTGCGCCGGCAGCTTTCATCAGTTCACAGGCTTTTTCGATGCCTGGTACAGAACCGGAGATTACGATTTGTCCCGGGCAGTTATAGTTGGCAGGTACGCAAACTTCACCTTCTGCATTAACAGATGCACAGATTTCTTCTACTTTTTCATCCGGTAATGCAATGATAGCGGCCATCGTAGAAGGAGTTGCTTCGCAAGCTTTCTGCATAGCCATCGCACGGGCATAAACCAGTTTCAATCCGTCTTCAAAGCTCAGGGCACCGGCAGCCACCAATGCAGAGAACTCACCAAGTGAGTGTCCGGCTGTCATTTCCGGTTTGAAATCATCGCCCATACAAAGAGCAGAGATAACAGAGTGAAGGAATACGGCAGGTTGAGTAACCTTTGTCTGACGAAGATCTTCGTCTGTACCATTGAACATGATATCTGTAATGCGATATCCGAGGATATCATTTGCTTTTTCAAACAATTCTTTTGCTAAAGCTGAGTTTTCATACAGGTCTTTACCCATTCCTACGAACTGAGCACCTTGACCGGGAAATACAAATGCTTTCATATCTTTATTATTTAATTGATTTTTAAATGCGGGTGCAAAGTTACAGATTTTTATGATACGACCGCACAAAATGTACACATTTGTGCAATGGAGTCGGGAAAATGCCACAGAGGTCCGTTGCCATGACCTATATTCAGGTTTTTGCCTGCAATGATGGCATGAGTAATGTATTCTTTAGCGTGACAGATGGAGTCTTTCATCGAGTATCCCTTTGCCAGATAGCTTGCAATAGCGGAGGAGAGGGTACACCCGGTCCCATGCAGGTTTTTACTTTCTATCTTTTTCTCTTCATATATATAATAGGTGTGATCCGGAGAATATAAGAGGTCGCACATTTGATCGCCTTCCAGATGTCCGCCTTTGATCAGGATATGGGTCTGATAACTGTCGGAGAGTTGTTTGGCAGCTTCCAGCATATCCTGTGTATTTTGGATGCTCTTGCCTGTCAGCACCTTTGCTTCATCGATATTGGGGGTGACTAATGTGACAAGCGGCAAAAGTTTTTTCTTAATCTCTTCGATGGCTTCATCTGTCATCAGCTTCCGGCCGCTGGTAGATACCATCACCGGGTCGTAAATGATGTGCTCTGGTGAATATTTCCGTATACAGTCGGCGATGACATGAACGATCTGAATATCGTTAACCATACCTATTTTTACAGCGACAGGTTGCAAGTCCTCCATGACCGCTTCGATTTGTCCGCAAACAATTTCGGGTGGTATTGCATGGACGGCGCGTACCCCTAGAGTGTTTTGCACAGTGACAGCGGTGATAGCAGATGCAGCATAGCCTCCTAATGCCGAGATTGTTTTGATATCTGCCTGAATGCCCGCTCCTCCCGAACAATCGGAACCGGCAATGGATAAAATGACGGGATGACGTTCCATTTTAGATTTTTTAATATTTATCCGGCAAAGATAGAATAAAAATGGCAAGATACAAAATGGGATATCGTTTGAAATACAATAAGTCCGTTGCCGGAGAAGACAAAGAGTGAATATGAAAAGTGCTGATAATAAAGAGTCATTCCGCTTTTTGTACTTTATACAATTACTCGTTGCCGGAACGGGTAAAATACATATTGTAATTCAGAAGATAACACTAAGTATTCATATTGTAGATTGTATGATATGTATATATATGAAAAACAATGTTTTATAGCATGTTGTTTGTTCTTGTTTGAATCATAAAGCGCCTCTATATTTGCACCGTATTAAAGAAAAGGATATGCAAAGTATACAGAAAAAAGCACCCTTGGCAAACAATCACATATCAGTAGACTGTGTAGTGATTGGTTTTGACGGAGAACAACTCAAAGTGTTACTTGTAAAACGTGCGGGCGAAGATAATGGTGAAGTGTATCACGATATGAAACTTCCCGGTAGCCTTATCTATATGGATGAAGATTTGGATGAAGCAGCACAACGTGTACTGTATGAATTGACGGGGCTCAGAAATGTAAACCTGATGCAATTCAAGGCATTCGGCTCTAAAAACAGAACCAGTAATCCAAAGGATGTACGTTGGCTGGAACGGGCTATGCAGTCAAAAGTTGAACGTATCGTGACAATTGCTTATCTGTCGATGGTGAAAATAGATCGGGCACTGGACAAGAATCTGGATGATCATCAGGCCTGTTGGATTGCCTTGAAAGATGTGATGACGTTGGCTTTCGACCATAATCTGATTATTAAAGAGGCAATGACCTATATCCGTCAGTTTGTGGAGTTCAATCCTTCCATGCTGTTTGAGTTGCTTCCACGTAAATTTACCGCTGCTCAGTTGAGGACTCTTTTTGAGTTGGTATATGACAAGCCTGTGGATGTACGCAATTTCCATAAGAAAATAGCGATGATGGAATATGTAGTTCCTTTGGAAGAAAAACAGCAGGGGGTAGCTCATCGTGCAGCACGTTATTATAAATTTGATAAGAAGATATATAATAAGGTGAGACGGTAGTAGGTAATAAGTAATAAGTGAACAGGCTGTCTGTTCAAATATATAATTCAAAATTTTAAAAATCATCATGTTTCTATTAGGTTATGATATAGGTAGCTCGTCCGTTAAAGCAAGTCTGGTCAATGCTGAAACAGGTAAATGTGTATCGTCAGCGTTTTTTCCGAAAACAGAAGCGAAAATAATCGCAGTTAATCCCGGATGGGCAGAACAAGATCCTGAGAGTTGGTGGGAAAATCTGAAGTTGTCCACGCAAGTTATTATGGCGGAGTCAGGAGTGAGTGCTGCTGAGATTAAAGCTATCGGTATTTCCTATCAAATGCACGGACTGGTATGTGTAGATAAGAATCAGCAAGTATTACGTCCTGCTATTATCTGGTGTGATTCTCGTGCGGTACCTTTTGGGCAGCAAGCATTTGAAACAATCGGAGAGGAGAGATGCCTTTCTCATTTGCTGAACTCGCCCGGTAACTTTACAGCGTCTAAACTGGCTTGGATCAAACAAAATGAACCGGCTGCCTATGAGCAGATATATAAGATCATGCTTCCAGGGGATTATATTGCCATGAAGTTAAGCGGAGATATCTGCACAACTGTTTCCGGTCTTTCGGAAGGAATGTTCTGGGACTTCAAAAATAATCGTATAGCCGATTTCCTGATGGATTACTATGGTTTCGACTCTTCACTTATTGCGGATATCAAACCGACTTTTGCAGAACAAGGGCATGTGAATGCAGTTGCTGCGAAAGAACTGGGATTGAAGGAAGGAACACCGATTACTTACCGTGCCGGTGACCAGCCAAACAATGCGCTTTCTTTGAATGTGTTTAATCCGGGGGAGATCGCTTCTACGGCAGGAACATCGGGAGTTGTCTATGGTGTGAATGGTGAAGTGAATTATGATCCTCAATCCCGTGTCAACACCTTTGCGCACGTGAATCATACGGCGGAACAGACGCGTCTGGGAGTGTTACTTTGCATCAACGGAACAGGGATTCTCAATTCATGGGTAAAAAGAAATATAGCTCCCGAAGGTATCTCGTACAATGAAATGAATGTGTTGGCTTCCAAGGCGCCGATCGGGAGCGCAGGTATCAGCATCCTGCCTTTTGGTAATGGTGCGGAACGTATGCTGAATAATAAGGAGATAGGTTGCAGCATTCGGGGGATAGACTTCAATGTACATGGCAAACATCATATTATTCGTGCTGCACAGGAAGGAATTGTATTTTCTTTTAAATACGGTATCGACATCATGGAACAAATGGGAATTCCGGTCAAAAAGATTCATGCCGGACATGCAAATATGTTCCTTAGCTCCATCTTCCGTGATACATTGGCAGGAGTGACCGGAGCTACTATCGAACTTTATGATACGGACGGTTCTGTAGGAGCAGCGAAGGGCGCGGGTATCGGTGCAGGCATTTATAAAGATCATAATGAGGCATTTGCAACTCTTGATAAACTGGATGTTATCGAACCGAATATAGCTAAACGTCAGGAATACGCTGACGCATACGCCAGATGGAAATATAATATAAATAACGATATAATAACTTTTTAAATAACAAGAATTATGGCAACAAAAGAATTTTTTCCGGGAATTGAAAAGATTAAATTTGAAGGTAAAGATAGTAAGAACCCGATGGCATTCCGTTATTACGATGCAGAGAAGGTGATTAATGGTAAAAAGATGAAGGATTGGCTGAGATTCGCAATGGCATGGTGGCACACATTGTGCGCTGAAGGTGGTGACCAGTTCGGTGGCGGAACAAAGCAATTCCCATGGAATAGTAATGCAGATGCTATACAGGCGGCAAAAGATAAGATGGATGCAGGATTTGAATTCATGCAGAAAATGGGTATCGAATACTATTGCTTCCATGATGTAGACTTGGTTTCGGAAGGTGCCAGCGTAGAAGAGTACGAAGCTAACCTGAAAGAAATCGTAGCTTATGCAAAACAGAAACAGGCAGAAACCGGTATCAAACTACTGTGGGGTACTGCTAATGTATTCGGTCATGCCCGTTATATGAATGGTGCAGCTACCAATCCTGACTTCGATGTAGTAGCTCGTGCTGCTGTTCAGATTAAGAATGCGATTGATGCAACGATTGAGCTTGGCGGAGAGAATTATGTATTCTGGGGTGGTCGTGAAGGCTATATGTCTCTTCTGAACACAGATCAGAAACGTGAAAAAGAACACCTTGCACAGATGTTGACGATTGCTCGTGACTATGCCCGTGCCCGTGGTTTCAAAGGTACTTTCCTGATCGAACCGAAACCGATGGAACCGACTAAACATCAATATGACGTAGATACGGAAACTGTAATCGGCTTCCTCAAAGCTCATGGTCTGGATAAGGATTTCAAAGTAAATATCGAAGTGAATCATGCAACTTTGGCGGGTCACACTTTCGAACACGAATTGGCTGTTGCTGTGGACAATGGTATGTTGGGCTCAATTGACGCCAATCGTGGTGACTATCAGAATGGCTGGGATACAGACCAATTCCCGATCGACAATTATGAACTGACTCAGGCTATGATGCAGATTATCCGTAATGGTGGTCTCGGTACCGGTGGTACGAACTTTGATGCTAAAACCCGTCGTAATTCTACTGATCTGGAAGATATCTTTATCGCTCACATTGCAGGTATGGACGCTATGGCCCGTGCACTCGAAAGTGCAGCGGCTCTGCTTAACGAATCTCCCTATAAGAAGATGCTGGCTGACCGTTATGCTTCATTCGATGGCGGCAAAGGTAAAGAATTTGAAGACGGCAAGCTGACTCTGGAGGATGTGGTTGCTTATGCAAAAACAAAAGGCGAACCGAAACAGACTAGCGGCAAGCAAGAACTTTATGAGGCAATTCTGAATATGTATTGCTAATTAATATTTAAAACAGGCGGTAAAGCAGCGGTAGTGCTGCTGCTTTATCGCCTGACTTTTTCTAATCCAACTACTACACTACTTTATCCACTTTTTAAAACTATGAATAATACAACGAACGAAGGAAGTAAACTCTACTTGTATTCGATTACTTCTGTTGCTATTTTGGGCGGTTTGCTCTTCGGTTATGATACGGCGGTTATATCCGGCGCGGAAAAAGGGCTCGAAGCCTTCTTTCTGTCCGCTTCCGATTTTCAGTATAATAAAGTAATGCATGGCATTACTTCTTCCAGTGCATTAATTGGCTGTGTACTTGGCGGTGCTCTGTCCGGTATCTTTGCTTCGCGTTTGGGACGTCGTAACTCATTGCGGCTTGCTGCTGTGTTATTTTTCCTCTCGGCACTCGGCTCTTATTATCCGGAAGTTCTTTTCTTCGAATACGGAAAACCGAATATGGATTTGTTGATAGCATTCAATCTGTATCGTGTTCTGGGAGGTATCGGAGTAGGACTGGCTTCAGCGGTATGTCCGATGTATATTGCTGAAATTGCTCCTTCCAATATTCGTGGAACCCTTGTTTCGTGCAACCAGTTTGCCATTATCTTTGGTATGTTGGTTGTGTACTTTGTGAATTATCTGATTATGGGTGACCATCAGAATCCGATTATTCTGAAAGATGCTGCTGGTGTACTGTCAGTAAGTGCTGAGTCCGATATGTGGACAGTTCAGGAAGGGTGGCGTTATATGTTTGGTTCGGAAGCTTTCCCGGCTGCTTTGTTTGGTATGCTTTTGTTCTTTGTACCTAAGACTCCCCGTTATCTGGTTCTTGTACAGCAGGAAGAAAAGGCTTACTCTATTTTAGAGAAAATCAATGGTAAGAATAAAGCTAAGGAAATTCTTAATGATATTAAGGCTACTGCACAGGAAAAAACAGAAAAACTCTTTACTTATGGAGTAACAGTGATTGTGATCGGTATTCTACTGTCCGTATTCCAGCAGGCGATCGGTATTAATGCAGTACTTTACTATGCTCCGCGTATTTTCGAAAATGCAGGTGCCGAAGGTGGTGGTATGATGCAGACAGTGATTATGGGTATTGTAAACATTATCTTTACGCTGGTTGCTATCTTTACGGTAGACCGCTTTGGTCGTAAACCATTGCTGATTATCGGATCTATTGGTATGGCTGTAGGAGCATTTGCAGTGGCAATGTGTGATAGTATGGCAATCAAAGGTGTTCTTCCGGTACTTTCCATCATCGTATACGCTGCTTTCTTCATGATGTCATGGGGACCGATTTGCTGGGTATTGATTTCAGAAATCTTCCCGAATACTATTCGTGGTAAAGCAGTTGCTATTGCAGTGGCTTTCCAATGGATATTCAACTACATCGTATCTTCTACTTTCCCGGCATTGTATGACTTCAGTCCGATGTTTGCGTATAGCTTATACGGAATAATCTGTGTCGCTGCCGCTATCTTTGTCTGGCGTTGGGTACCCGAGACTAAAGGGAAGACGCTGGAGGACATGAGTAAGCTCTGGAAGAAAAACAAATAAGATATATTAGGTTAGTGATTGTTTGATTAAGGAAGGTGGCCCTTTGAGATCAGTTTCTCAGAAAGGTCACCTTTTTTATGTGGAAAAAATAGTGTCACTATCCTATGCATATAGTGTCACTATGTGTATGATATAGTGACACCATCCTCACTGGATAGTGACACTATTTTAAAAGTGCCTTTTTCTTGCGATGAAAGTACAATGTACGAGGATTAGCTGTACCTTTGCACTGTCTTTTTATAAAACATGTATTGTTATGGAACAACATCCAATTAAAATTAATAAAGTACAGATACGTAATCTTCAAATTGAAGACTATGCACAGTTATCCCAATCGTTTACCCGTGTTTATTCTGATGGTAGCGATGTATTTTGGACTCATGCCCAGATAAAGAAATTAATAAGTATTTTTCCGGAGGGGCAGATTGTTACAGTTGTTGACGACAAGATCGTAGGTTGTGCTCTTTCTATTATCGTTGACTATGACAAGGTAAAGAACGACCATACGTATGCACAAGTTACGGGTAAGGAAACATTCAATACTCATAATCCGGAAGGAAACATCCTGTACGGTATTGAGGTGTTTATTCATCCGGGATACCGTGGTTTACGTTTGGCTCGTCGTATGTATGAATATCGCAAGGAGCTCTGCGAAACATTGAATTTGAAAGCTATCATGTTCGGTGGTCGTATTCCGAATT
>ERZ857521.3475-NODE-3475-length-12880-cov-3.292008_pt1 | contig 12880 bp, 10 predicted proteins | sample MGYA00519701_ERZ857521 | MGnify/ENA primary metagenome ERZ857521 (study PRJEB31778, sample SAMEA3449346) | human gut metagenome | biome: human gut; feature: human-associated habitat; material: faeces | place: United Kingdom | collected 2010/2012 ...
GGCGGAGCACGCCTTCGCCTGCGACATCGACGAGAAGTGCGTGGAGGTGGCCTATGAAAACGCCGCTCTCAACGGCATCGACCGCTCCCGATACACCGTTCGGTGGGGCGATGTGCTGTCGGATCAGCAGCTGAAGGCGGAGATCGGCGGGGGCTATGACATGGTGGTGGCCAACATCGTGGCGGACGTCATCATCGGTCTGTCCGGGCAGGTGCGTCCCTTCCTGAAGGAGGGCGGCCTGTTCCTGTGCTCCGGCATCATTGATGACCGGGCAGAGGAGGTGGCCCGGCACCTGCGGGAAGCGGGATGGGACATCCTCCGCACCCGCCAGAGCGAGGGCTGGTTCTCCTATCTGTGCCGGTAATGCGGGGTTCGGGCGAAACGACCGCACCCCCTATGCTTTCCATAAGAAAAGAGCCGCACCTGTGGGTGCGGCTCTTTTGCTGCTTTTGAGGCAGTATGTATGGCTCTCAGGGCTTTGCCTTGCCGATGCGGATGATCTGATCCCGGCTCTCGTAGTTGCTGGTGGCCTCGAAGGTGCTGGAGAGGAGGCTCCCGTCCCCGGCATAGACATTGCGCCACGTCTGCACCACATAGCCGGTATAGGGGGTCTGGATCTCCTGCTTCTCCCCCGGCGCCAGCTCATCCGTCTCCTCATAGACGGTTTCCCACGGGATGACGTCCACCGTCTCGCTGACCATCTCCACATAGCTGTCATCCACCTTGGTGCCTAAGATCTCCACCGTCACGTTGTTGTCGTTCCAATAGGTGACGATCTTGATAGGGTAGTCGGTGTTGTTGGCGAAGATAAAATCCGGGAAGCCGTCGTATACCGTGGCGTCGCACCCCCACTTGATGTAGCCGGGGGCGTACTGGTGGCAGTAGCGCATGACGATCTCCAGATCAGCCTTCAGGGTGGCGTAGTACAGGGTCGAGGACACCTGACACACACCGCCGCCGTAGACATCCACCGTCTTGCCCCCCACGTAGCCGGGAGCGGCGTAGAAGCCGTAGTCCGCCGTGGTAGGGCCTATGGCGTCGTTATAGCTGAACTGGTCGCCGCAGTTGAGCACCGTGCCGGAGATATTCTGGGCCGCCTTGCGGACGTTCTGGATGCGGCCCCATGCGCCGCTGACGTAGGTGGTGCAGCTGGCCAGCACGTCCCGGAACAGCACCTTCTCCAGCGCCGCCTTGCTGACCTTGGGCTGCTGGATCTGGGCGGGAACGGTGATTTCCTGTCCCGGCTGAGCCTGAGCCACCAGCTTTTGGGCGGCGTCGGCATCAAAGGTCACCTGCACCGTCCCCTCCTCCACCTGATCGGCGGCGGCATTATAGGAGGCGTTTTTCGCCGTGGCGTAGGTCTCGGCAAAGGCGTCGAAGTCCACGGGCTTGGCCTCCACCACCTCATAGGCGCAGGTCACCGGCTCCAACCTCCCGGCGGCCAGCGCCGCCCGCAGGGCATCGGTTAACCGCGGGAGGTCTATCTTGCGGCCGTTCTTTGGCACCGTCACCAAAAAGCCGTCCTCTTTTCCCTGCTCCAGCCGACAGGTCCCGTCAACAGCCGCCATATCCAGCTGCTCTGCCAGCTCCGCCGCTTTTTCCTGCAAGGCGGCGTCATCCGCCGTCCACGGCGGGGTCAGGGACGTCTCCCGGAACCAGCTGCGGAGAAGGCTCCAGCCGTTTTCCAGAAAATGGCCGCTGTGTCCGGCGTCATAGGCCAGCTGGGCCGCCGTCTCCGGGGTCACGGAGACCCCCAGCTCCCACAGGGACACCTGTCCCGCCGTCTCACCGTCCAACGTCAGGGGCAGCTGAGCCGCCTGACATACGGCCTGTCCCTTCTGCTGCCAGCGCTCCTGCGCCTGCGGGACGGTCAATCCGCTCATATCCACGCCCATCACGTCGGTGCGGCCGAGGATGGTGCCGTGGCTGGCGGAGACGATGCACAAAACCAGATAGAATATACCCAGCACCGCCACGATGCCGCCGCCGATGAGGGCCGCCAGCTTCCCGGCGGTTTTTTTGGCCGGGGACTCCGGCGATGCGTCCATCTCCTCCGGGATGGGGTCCGCCTCCGGGTTCGCTGCCGGGGTACTCTCCGGCTGCGGGATGGTAGCCGTGGGGGCCTCCTGTGGGGTGGTCTCCGGCGTTTCCTGCTCCAAGGGCTTCTGTGCTTCCATACAGCCCCTCCTTTACTATACAATGCAGCGCACACTGCGCTATCATGCAGTATACTACGGAAAGGGGCAAAATAGGTTACAATTTCATTACAGACGCCGTTTTTTATACACTTCGCCGCATTATGTCCGCACCCGCTTGGGAATACGGATGGTCAGAAGGATCTCCTCGTCGGTATCCTGACGGCCCCAGTCGGCGTTGACTCCCGCCTGGCGCATCAGGTGCAGGCCCCGGTCCACGCTGTTGAGGAACAGCCGGACATCCTTGATGATGTAGGTGGTGCGGCCCTTGGGGGGCGTCACCTGCTGGCGGTGCAGCAGCTCCTCTATGTAGGCCTCGGCGGCGGCCACATTCATCCTGCGCCGGCAGAATACCTGCGCCGCCGCCAGCTGCTGCTCCTCCGTCCCCAGCCGCAGCAGCGCCCGTGCATGGCGCTCCGTCAAGCCGTTTTCCTGCAAAAACTGCCGCACGGAGTCCGGCAGCCGCAGCAGCCGCAGCTTGTTAGCCACCGCCGGCTGGGAGCGGCCCAGACGGCGGGCGGTCTCCTCCTGACTGAGCCCATAGCGGGCGATGAGCCGGGACAGAGCCTCCGCCTCCTCCCAGCAATCCAGATCCCGGCGCTGGAGGTTCTCCATCAGCGCCAGCAGCGCCGAGTCCTCCTCCCCTACCTGCGCCACCAGACACGGCACCTCCCGCAGTCCCGCCATGGCGGCGGCCCGCAGGCGTCGTTCTCCGGCCACCAGCTCATAGCCTGTCCCCTGACGGCGCACTGTCAGGGGCTGGAGGATGCCGTAGCGGCGGATGCTTTCCGCCAGCTCCGACAGGGAATCCTCGTCGAAGCTGCGGCGGGGCTGCTGGGGATTGGGGCGGATCTGGTTCAGGGAAATATAGCGGACACGGCTGGAAAAAAATTCGCCTTTGCGGGGATGCATCATGGCGGTTCCCTCCTTTTGCCCTCTATTTTAGCCGGGGAGGGATGAAAAATCCCCCGTAACGTGTCGGGAAATCAACTTTTTCACTTAGATGAGATTTTTCGGCAGCAGATCGCTGCTTGTTTTTTCTCTGGTGGGTGACTTTTGCCGGTAGCTTTTTTGTCTCCGACAGGTAACTTTCTGGCAATAGACCTTTTTGCATAGAGAACGTGCCTCCGGCAACGAAAAGCTCCCATCCCCACAGACAAAGGTGCGGGCATCTCACGATGCCCGCACCTTTGTCTGTTTGGCCCTTTTAGCCCCTATTGTCTATTGTCTCTGTTGCCGGTTCAAAACCGGCTCACTAAACAGAAAGCTTATCCCTGCTCACGCTTCAGGCGGCGGATATCCGTCCCCACAAAGGGCAGCAGCTGGTACTCCCCCTCCAGACGGGACAGCAGCGGCGCTCCATAGCGGCGGCCCAGCTCCTCCGGGTCCAGATTGGTGCTGATGACGGTGCTCCTCCCCGTCAGCAGACGGCCGTTGAGGAGCTGATAGAGGGCGCTCTGAACGAAACTGGTGGTCATCTCCGTTCCCAGATCGTCCAGAATCAGCAGATCGCAGTTCATGCACCGCTCCACGTCCTCCCCGGCGGTATCGCCGTCGTCGTCCCGGCGGAACTTGGCGCTTTCAAACTGGCTGAACACATGACCCGCCGTATCGTATACCACAGAGAAGCCATCCTCGCTGACCACCCGTGCGATGCAGGCCGAGAGGAAGGTCTTGCCCAGCCCCGGTGCGCCGAACAGCAGCAGATTCTCCCGCCCCGGACGGAAGCGGGCAGCAAAGTCCCGGCACAGGTTCAGGTTCCGCTGGGCGTTTTCCCGTGGGGAGCGGGGCAGGCTGCCACGATCCGGGGAATACCAGTCCAGCTCGAAGGTATCAAAGCTCTGGCTGCCGATGTCCAGCATCCGGCTCAGCTCCCGGATCTGCTCCTGTGCATAGTATTTTTTCAGGCAGCTGCACAGGCCGTCGCCCCGATAGCCGGTATCACCGCACAGGGGGCAGCGGGGCTTTTCCGACAGGTAATCCTCCGGATAGCCCAGCTGGGCCAGCAGCTCCGCCCGGCGCCTTTGCAGGGAGAGGTTCTTATCCCGGATCACCCGGATAGCGGGCAGGGGATCCGTGCCACGCCGCAGAGCGGAGGCGATGATCTCGCCCATGGTACCCCGGATCTCCCGCTGGATGCTCTCCAGCTCCGGACACTGCTGATAGACCTGCTGCTGCCGCTGGCGCTGCTGCTCCTGACGGCGCTGCTTGTCCTCGTCAAAGCGCAGGGTGGCCTGACGCAGCACCTTTCCGTCGTATGCCATGGAGTTTTCCTCCTTACCACTTCATGTATTTCTCCATACGGGAGTCGTCCTTCTTCTCCTCCCGCCGGGAGGGCTTGCGGCTGTCGCTCTGGCGGACCTCCTCCTCCGTGTGCCAGCCGTTTTCGTGCCAGCGGCGGAGGATCCCGTTGAGGTATCGCCAGTTCAGCTCCTTCTTATAAAACACCGTCTTGTCGTAGGCCAGTGCCACCGTCTCCGGGGGGAAGCCCTTGTCCATCCAGTCGGTGATGTAGCGCTCCTCGCTCTCCACCGGGCGGCGGTCGCCCAGCCCCAGCACCTGCATATACCGGCTCATGGCGGAGCGGCGGACGTTCCAGTCCCGCAGATACCGGGAAGCGCTCTCCTGATCGAAGAGGCCCCGCTGCGCCCAGTGATAGCCCTCCTTCTCGATCTGGCGGAGGGTGGGCCGCCGTCCGGGGCCGTAGCGCTCCTCGGATTGGGCGACGCAGTGGCACACCAGCAGGTAGATCACATCCGCCGGAAGACCCAGATCGTCATACAGCCCCGCCAGGATTTGCAGGTCCGCCGTTTTCAGGCGCTTGCCCAGCTTCTCCTCCGTCTGGGGCACCAGCATCCGAAAGCCGGCGTCGCCGGTGAGGAGATCCGTCAGGTCATCCGCCGTATATACCGGGCGCTCCTGCGCCGGCTCCGGGGGCTTCTGCTCCGGGGGACGGTCGATAAGGCCCAGCTCCTGAAGGGCCGTCTCCGCCGCATGAAGGCGCAGCTGGCTCCATTTCAGCTTCCGCTGCAGCTCCTGCGCCGTGACACCACGGTCCGCCCGCAGCAGGCACAGATACAGAAGCGCCGCATCCCCGTCGCCCCGGCCGATGAGGCGATCCGCCTGCTGGGCCGGGAGCACGATATTCGGTTGATCCTCCCGGAGGATATATCCCGCCACGGCGCTGCGCCCCCTCTCTTTTCGTCCCTCTATTCTACACGAAAACCCCGTCTGCGTAAAGCGTCCCGCCGGGATTTTTTGAAAAATCCCCGTTTGGGGAAGAAAAGTCTTTTCCCGGTGGGATTTTGTGCTATAATAGATTCTGTATAGCTATCCAGAAATGCTCAGTTTACATAGAAAGCAGGAGGTCACTATGGCGAATCGTATCACAATGAGCATCTGCGGCGAGGATTACACCCTGGTCGCTGATGAGAGCGCCGCCTACATGGAGAAGGTAGGTGCTCTGGTGGATGAGAAGATGACGCAGCTGCAGGAGGGCGCCCATGTGAGCCGCATTGACGCCGCCGTGCTGACGGCGGTGAATCTGGCGGACGAGCTGCTGAAGGCTCAGGAGGCGGCGGAGAATCTGCGCCGCCAGCTGAAAACGTATCTGGACGAGGCGTCTCAGGCCAAGGCGGAGGCCTCGGAGCTGAAGCGGCAGCTGTTCAAGGCGCAGCAGGGTCACAAGTAATGGCGGAGCTGCTCTCTCCCGCCGGAGGGTGGGATTCTCTGGTGGCCGCCGTGCAGAGCGGTGCCGACGCCGTGTATATGGGCTTCGGGGCCTACAATGCCCGGCGCAGCGCCAAGAACTTCACGGAGGAGGAGTTTGCGCAGGCGGTGCGGTACTGCCACCTCCGGGGGGTGAGGGTCTATCTGACCCTGAACACCCTGCTCACCGACCGGGAGCTTCCGGGGGCGGCGGAGCTGCTGCACAAGGCCTCCCGGCTGGGGGCAGATGCGGTGCTGATCCAGGATTGGGGTGTGTGGCAGCTGGCCCGTCAGGCGGCGCCGGAGCTGCCCCTCCACGCCAGCACCCAGATGAGCCTGCACACGCTGGGGGGCGCACGCCGGGCGGCAGAGCTGGGCCTTACCCGTGTGGTGCTGGCCCGTGAGCTGTCCCGCCGGGACATTGCCGCCATCTGTCGGGACTGTCCGGCGGAGGTGGAGGTCTTTGCCCACGGCGCTCTTTGTATGTGCTACTCCGGTCAGTGCGCCCTCAGCGCCGTTATCGGAGGACGCAGCGGCAACCGGGGTACCTGCGCTCAGCCCTGCCGCCTGCCCTATGGGGTCAATGCCCCGGCGGCGGGAGGCCATCCTCTGAGCCTGAAGGACGCCAACCTCTCCCCCTACCTACAGGAGCTGGAGGACATGGGGGTGGCGTGCCTGAAGCTGGAAGGGCGCATGAAGCGGCCGGAGTATGTGGCGGTCATCACCTCCATTTACCGGCGGCTGCTGGACGAAAAGCGCCGCCCCACTCGTGAGGAGCAGCGGCAGCTGGAGCTGGCCTTCAGCCGCAGCGGCTTCACCGACGGATACTATCTGGGCCGGAAGGGGCCGCAGATGTTCGGCACCCGGCCGGAGAATGTCCCGGAGCCCAAGGAGCTGTTTGCCGAGGCCCGGACACTGTACGAAAAAGAGGATCGCCGGACGGTGGCGGTGGACATGGACTGCCTCTGCCGGGCCGGTGAGCCGGTGCGCCTGACGGTGCGGGCCGGGGATCAGCGGGCGGAGGTGACAGGCCCCGTGCCGGAGACCGCCCGAAACCGGGCGCTGACGGCGGAGGAGCTGCAGGCCCGTCTGAAAAAGACCGGCGGCACCGCCTTCCGCTGCCGGGAGGTGCGGGTGACGCTGGAGGAGGGGCTGATGCTCTCCGCCGGGGCGGTCAACGCCCTGCGGCGGGAGGGACTGACGGCGCTGGAGGAGGTTCTCTGCGCCATGCCGGAGCGGCACACGGCCCAGCCGGAGCCGCTGCCCGACGCCCCGGTGGAGCCGGCGCAGCCGCTGCTGACCTGCTCCCTCCAGAAGCCGGAGCAGCTGACGCAGGCGCTGGTGGACTGCCGCCCGGAGATGATCTATCTGCCGGTGGAGTGGCTGGATACGCTGGATGTGACCCCGTATCTGGACCGGACGTCCTTCTGCGCCGTGCTGCCCCGCATTTTCCGGACGGAGGACGAGGCGGCGCTGCGGGAGATGCTGGTGCGGCACCGGCAGGTGCTGGCCGCCGTGGCCGTTGGCAATCTGGGTCATCTGCCCATTGCCGAGGGGCTGGAACTGCCGCTGCGGGGCGATCTGGGGATGAACGTATTCAACTCCCGTGCGCTGCTGTTTTTGCGGGAGCTGGGGCTCTCCACCGCCGCCGTATCCTTTGAGCTGCGGCACCAACAGATCCGGGATCTGAAAAAGTATCTGCCCTGCGAGGCAGTGGTCTATGGCCGCCTGCCGCTGATGCTGATGGAGAACTGCGTCATTGCCAACAGCTTGGGCTGCTGCGATGTGGGCAGCGATTACCGGAAGCGCTCTGCCGCCTGCCGCTGCACCGGGGAGAACGTCCTCACCGACCGAACCGGGGCCCGCTTCCCGCTGATGCCCGCATGGGGCCACCGCAACGAGCTGGAGAACAGCCGTACCCTCTTTCTGGCGGACAAGCCGGAGTGGCGGCGGCTGGGGCTCACCTATGCCCGGCTGCGGTTCACCACGGAATCCCCGGCGGAGTGCGTGGCGGCGCTGCGGCGGTATCAGGGGCAAGGAGACTATGCCCCGGCCGATCTGACACGGGGTCTGTTCTACCGGGGGGTAGAGTGAATACATCTCGTTATTTTTAATCGATAAATTCCTATAAGTTATCAATACATTGTCCCAAAACAGGAGGTTCCTGTGGAAAATACGTTGGCCGGCGTGGCCGGGAAGAAATTTATCCTGTCATACAGCTGCGGCAAGGACAGCACCCTGTGCCTGCACAAAATGCTGGAGGCGGGAGCAGAGCCTATGGCGCTGCTGGTGATGTTCAACCCCGAAGCGGGGCGCTCCTACTTTCATGGGGTGGACCCGGCGCTGCTGAGGGAGTACGGCGAGGCGCTGGAGCTGCCGCTGCTGGCGGTGCCTACCGGCGGCGAGGAGTACCATCTGTCCATGGAGGCGGCGCTGCGCCGGGCCAAGGAGCAGGGGGCGGAGCTGGTGTGCTTCGGAGACATCGACATTGAGAGCAACCGGGCCTGGGGCGAGGAGCGCTGCCGAAACGTGGGGCTGGAGGCGGTATACCCCCTGTGGCATCACGACCGGCAGGAGAACGTCCGGGAGGTGCTGGAGCTGGGGTATCGGTGTCTCATCAAGACGCTGGACCGCCGGGTGCTGCCCCGGCATCTGCTGGGCCGGGTCATGGACCGGGCCATGGTGGAGGAGATGACCGCCTGCAGCGTGGATGTCTGCGGCGAGAACGGAGAATTCCACACCATCGCCGTGGACGGGCCGGTGTTCCACCGGCCTATCCCCTACTGCGTCCGGCAGCTGCTGGATCTGGGGGATTACTCCGTGGCGGATATCACGGTGCCGGAAAAGGAATAATGGGAAAGTTTATGGACGAAAATCGATTTTAACAATTCGTTTTTATATTTCAGGAGTAAATTTGCTATGATAGAGTTGAAGGTCAAGGCGGTATCGCCGCTGATGGGGACAAAGTTCCCCCTGCCCGCCTACGCCACCGCCGGTGCGGCGGCTATGGATCTGTGCGCCTGTATGGAGGAGCCGGTGACGCTGGCTCCCGGCGGGCGGCAGGGTATCCCCACAGGCATCGCCATCGCCCTGCCGGGGCCGGAGTATGTGGCGCTGGTGTGCAGCCGCAGCGGCATGGGCACCCGCCACGGCATCACCCTCTCCAACAGCGTGGGGGTCATTGACAGCGACTACCGGGGCGAGCTGAAGGTGGGGCTGGTGAACCACGGGGACGTCCCCTACACCATCCAGCCCGGTGACCGCATCGCCCAGCTGATGGTGCTGCCCATTCTGCGGCCCACCCTGACGGTGGTGGAGGAGCTGGACGAGACGGAACGGGGCTCCGGCGGCTTCGGCTCCACCGGGAGGTAAGGGTCATGGCGAGGATCATACTGGCCTCCGGGTCCCCCCGGCGGCAGGAGCTGCTGCAGCGCATAGGGCTCCGTGAATTTGAAATCTCCGTGCCGGACGTGGAGGAGTGGTATCCTCCGGAGCTGGTGCCGGAGGATATCGTGGCCTACATCAGCCGGGAGAAGTCTCAGGCGGTGCAGGCGTCGGCGGATGCCATCGTCATCACCGCCGACACCATGGTCTTTCTGGACGACCAGCGGCTGGGGAAGCCCCATGACGAGGCGGAGGCCCTCTCCATGCTGACGGCGCTGTCCGGGCGAAAGCACAGGGTCTGCACCGGCGTGACGGTGCGGCAGGGGGAAAAGGCCCTCACCCGCGCCCAGTCCACCGACGTCTATTTCCGGGAGGCCTCCCGGCAGGAGCTGCTGGCCTACATCCGGGGCGGCGAGCCCATGGATAAGGCCGGGGCCTACGGCGTACAGGGGCAGGGAGCGCTGCTGGTGGAGCGCATCGACGGGGACTTTTTCAACGTCATGGGTCTGCCGGTGGTGTTGCTGAGCCGGATGCTGGCGGAGTTCGGTGTGACGCTGCTGGCGTAATGGGCATTACTTTGTAATAAGGAATCAAACGTATGAAGAATTTTTTCCAGAAAAACGGCATCATGATGCTGGCGGCGGTGACGGTGGTGGCGGTGCTGCTGTGTGTGGCCTCCGCTCTCAGCTCCCAGACCGGCTTTCTCCAGAACGCCGGGGGCGTCATTGCCTCCCCCTTCCGGGCGGTAGGCTCCGCTGTCAGTGGGTGGTTCAGCTCCATAAGCCAGCGGTTCGAGGACGTAGAGGCGCTGCAGCAGGAGAATGCGGATCTGAAAAAGGAGAACGCCGAGCTGCAGCGGCAGCTGGATCAGGCCAAGATCGACAGCGAGGAGAACCAGCGGCTGCGGAATCTGCTGAACCTGCGGCAGCAGCGGCGGGATTTCGCCTTTGAATCTGCCGTTATCGTGGACCGCAGCACCTCCAACTGGTCCCGTGTGATGACCCTCAACAAGGGTACCTCCAGCGGCATTGCCGTGGGCAACTGCGTGGTGGACGATCAGGGCAATCTGGTGGGGGTCATCCGGGAGGCCGGACTCAACTGGTCCACCATCACCACCATTCTGGACACGGACTCCTCTCTGGGCGCACGGGTATTCCGCACCGGCGAGGTGACGGTGGCCATGGGCGATCTGGCCCTGATGGAGACGGGGCGGCTGAAGCTGTCGTATCTGGAGGGGGAATCCAGTCTCATCAACGGCGACCTCATCGTCACCTCCGGGCTGGGGGGCTACTACCCCTCCCAGCTGGTCATCGGCTCTGTGGAGGAGATCCGCACCGATGACAACGGCCTGACCCGCTATGCGGTGCTGGCCCCCAAGACGGATCTGGATTCCCTGTCGGAGGTGTTTGTCATCACCTCCTTCGACACCGTGGACTGAGGGAGACACTATGAGCCGACGTGATACCATCTGGAAATGGGTGTTTTACACCGCAGGTGTTCTTCTGCTGCTTTTATTGCAGGAGCTGGCTCTGGATCACATCTCCCTGCTGCACGTGCATCCCTATCTGCCCCCGGTGATGGTGGCGGTCTTAGCTATGTTCGAGGGAGCCTACGGCGGCATGGGCGTGGCGCTGGCCATGGGTCTGCTGTTTGATCTGACCCAGCCGGGGCTGATCCCCTGCTTCCATATTCTGGCATTTTTGCTGGCGGCACTGGCCGCCGCTGCCGTGGCCAACTACCTCATTACGCCGGGGCTTCTGTGCGCCGTGCTCATGGGGGTGGCGGCGCTGGTCATCACCGATGGGCTGCAAATTCTGCTGATGACGTATCAGCAGGGAGTGGCCTTCTCCGCCGCCTCGTCGCTGGCGGGGCGGGAGATCCTGGTGACACTGCCGCTGACGGTGCTGGTCTATCTTCCCTTCCGCTGGGTGCGCCGGCGGATCTACTCCGAGTGAGTCCCCTGAAAGGAGTGTGCTATGAAATCCTATCTGGCCAAATCCCGGCTGGTGCCGCTGGTATTGATCTTCGGGATGATCCTGCTGATCTTCTGCGGCGTGCTGTACAATACGCAGATCCTCAACGGATCGGACTATAAGGCTCGCTCGCTGGCCAGCAACGCCACCGCTCAGACGGTGGAGGCCTCCCGTGGCATCGTCACCGACCGCAACGGCAAGGTGCTGATCTCCAACCGGCTGACCTATACGCTGGTGTTTTCCGACGAGGAATTTGAGAGCAACACGGACTGCAACGACGCCATCTTCCGGCTGCTGGAGCTGTGCCGCAGCAACAACGTCAAGTGGACGGACACCCTGCCGGTGAGCAAGGAGCCGCCCTTTACCTACACCACCCCCACCGACGAGGGTGCCTTCCGGGAATATCTGGAGTCGGAGGATCTGCCCGCCATCACGGTGGGTACCCTGCGGCCCACGCAGGAGGCCCCGCTGTTCATGGCCCAACTGCGCAAGCTCTACGGCGTGGCGGACAGCTACTCCGACACCGACGCACGGGCTATCATCGGTGTGCGCTACCAACTGGCCCTGCGGGACATCGCGGGGGGTACCTATACCTTCGCCAGCGATGTGTCGGTGGAGCTCATCAATCAGGTGGTGGACGGCCGCTATGCCGGTGTCACCACCGGCACGGCCTCGGCCCGTGTGTATGACACTCCCTACGCCGCCCATGTGCTGGGGCGGTTAAGTCCCATCTATCAGGAGGACTGGGTAGGCGATCCGGACAACGGCATCGTGGGATACCGGGACAAGGGGTATTCCATGGACGCTCTGGTGGGCGAGAGCGGCGTGGAGAAGGCCTTCGAGGAGTATCTCCACGGCGAGAACGGCACCAAACTCATTACCACCACCTCCGATGGCCAGATCACCGGTGAGTTCTACACCAAGGAACCCAAGCCCGGCAACACCGTGGCTCTGACGCTGGACATCGACCTGCAGGAGGACGTGGAAAAAGCCCTCAGCAAGACCATCGGTGACATGACCGAGGAGGACGGCATCCGCCGTGGCGGCGCAGCCGTGGTGGTGGGCGTGGGCAGCGGCGAGGTGCTGGCGCTGGCCTCCTACCCCACCTATGACATCAGCAAGTGGGACGAAATTTATGACACGCTGGCCTCCGACGACCAGGGAGCTCCCCTGTTCAACCGGGCCATTGGCGGCACCTACGCCCCCGGCTCCACCTTCAAGCCCTGCACGGCGGTGGCGGCGCTGGAATCCGGTGTCATCACCCCCTCTACCACCATTCTGGACCGGGGCATCTACGACTACTACTCCTCCCCCCAGCCCCGGTGCTGGATCTACAGCTCCTACGGCTCCACCCACGGGCGGGTGAACGTGTCGGAGGCCATCACCGTGTCCTGCAACTACTTCTTCTATGAGGTGGGCCGTCTGACGGGCATTAAGACGCTGGATGACTATGCCACCCAGTTCGGTCTGGGGCAGTACACCGGCATCGAGATCGGCGGCCCCAACAGCGCCGAGGCCAAGGGCGCTCTGGCCTCCCCGGAGTACGCCGAGGCCAACGATCTGGAGTGGTCCGACGGTCAGACCCTGACCGCCGCCATCGGCCAGAGCTATAACCTGTTT
>ERZ857521.3484-NODE-3484-length-12857-cov-2.839322_pt1 | contig 12857 bp, 5 predicted proteins | sample MGYA00519701_ERZ857521 | MGnify/ENA primary metagenome ERZ857521 (study PRJEB31778, sample SAMEA3449346) | human gut metagenome | biome: human gut; feature: human-associated habitat; material: faeces | place: United Kingdom | collected 2010/2012 ...
GGGTCATATGATCTTTCCAGCTATTCGCTTCCTTCAAGATCTTTTTAATTTTTCTTAATGTAAAATAATCCAATGTGATCCTCTTTTACTAGCAGTCTGGCTCGTCTATGCGAGAACCTCTGCTCCCTCAGACGATATTGGTTGAATCGTGAAATAGTGGAAGGTAAACTCTTGCAAACCTGCACTAAGCAAGCGTACTTCATAAGCGTATGCTTGATCTGGATAGGTAAACGGCAAGCGACCTTCTGCGGTTACTCGACGGCCAACGACCTCTCCAAAGCGATCTTTGAAGACGATTTCTACCATAACGGTATGAGCAGGAGTCGCTTCCATCGTGATAACCAATTCATAATCTTGCTCTCTTTTGAGCAGGGGCAGACTGGGAATTTGACGAGTTGCGCCAAAATTTGTCTGCGAATGCCAAGTTTTCAGCACTTGACCAGATGGCATGAGGGGGTTCTGAAACTGAACGCTTCCTTGGTCAGTCGCTTGAATGGTCGACCCCCAAAGATAATCTGCCAGAACGGTATCGCCCCAGTAGATTCGTCTGCTTTCATTTTCTTTTATTTTTATCATTGGTTTCTTCCAAAGTCTCTTTCCATGATTTCTTTGTACTGGGTCACAAACCACTCAATGATCGGACCACTCGCATCATTGTGTCGACCGGCGCGGCTAGTACTGATAATACGAACCGGCAATTCATACAAGGCCTCTAAAATATCTGGATAAGCTTGCTGGTCGTAGTCATCATCCCTCATATAGGCAAGGGCTAAAATCGTATCCTTGAAATCTGCCTGGTCAAACCGGTCCCAGAAACGTTGATTGAGCTGACCGATCCCTTCTTGCGACACTTGACCAATGATCAACTGCATCATGTCTAGGGATGTTCCAAACTCATCTGGGCGTTTAAATTTCAGGTTGGCAGCGACATCCCCCAGGTTGACAATAGGTTTTCCGACCAAGATCGCATGAGGAGAATAAAGAGCCCCATAGTAAAGGGCACCAAAGGTCCCCATGGACAAGCCAGAGAAATTCATATCTTTTGGCTCAAAGCCGAGCAAGTCCAAGTGCTGATCAATAAAAGCAGTGATTTGATTTTCCAATTCTTCTGAGCCCATATAGAAGGATCCACCTTCCAGTCTTGGGTCAGAAAAGAGAATAAAGGGACTCCCCATCGCACGCATCATCCCAAACCCTTCAAAACCTTCAGCCGGACGATACCCAGAAAAGTAAATGTTTAAAGGTGGCTTCATATCGCCAGGATGGAAATAAGCAAAAATTTCTTGGCGTTTGTGGTCCCGTAGCGTCTTAGCTCCTACGGTCATCTCTCCTAAAGGACCATGTGACAAGCGCTTATGCAAGGCTCCGATCGTAAGCGTCCCTTCTCCTTTTGCTTCCAGCGAAAAGGCTAGGTAATAAGGTTCTGCTCCATCCAATTCTAGTGGTTGCGCCATCTCTTCTTCTGAAAAGACTGCATCTTTGACCCACTCTCCCAGAGCACCAAAGCGGTAAAATTGAATCCGCAATTGCAGCTGACAGCTTGGATCTTTTTCATATTCCAACCAAAAATTGATGGGACGGCTAGCATCATACACGTAGTTGTAGACCCACTGAGCAATCGGTGTAAACTCTTCACCGTATGATCCATCTAGCTTCAGAAAATGTTGCCCCAGCACCGTTTGCTGGCCAGCAAAATCAGGTCTCACTCGCAGGTCACGAACCGTAAAGGCATCTCCATATTGATTGTCGTATAAAAAGCGGTCTAAGACATAGAGAAATTGATGTTTGTTTGAGAAATCCCAGGGTTTTGCTTGCTTGAGCCTGAAGAGGTGGGCCAATTCGTCAGAAGGCGCCTCTAGTTCATGGCTTTGATCATAAAAAACAGTATAAGGCTGGAAATAAGCCAGGTCTTCTCCTAAAGCTAATAAATCTTCTGGCTTTTCTAGGATCAAGGCTTTGAATTTGGAGATTTCTTCTTCTTCCATATACTCTTTGAGCGATGGAAGAGTGGTTGCTTGAAAAAAGTGCCAGCCTAGTCCAGCAGGAAGCTCCACCTGATCCTGCCAACTGCTTGAGCCGATTTGGAGAATATGGGGTATTTGTTGTTTTTTATCCATGACGTTCTTTCATCCATCCTTCCCATTTCTCGATCAAGCGTTGACCGGTGTATTCTTGAATTTTTTCGATCGAGTAGACCAAGGCTTCGTTCCAAGGCTTCAATTCCAATAAAAAGTGAGTAATCGCCTTTTCTAATTCCTTGTCTCCCTTTGATAAGACATAGCCATTTTTCAAATGATCGACATATTCTGTCTGGACGCGGTTGACCTGTGGAATCCCAGCAGAGATCCCTGCAATCTGCGTGTAGAGGTTGGGTTCCTCGCTTAAATCTACGATCAAGCGGGTTTTTTCCAACTCTTGAATAATGTCATTTTCATTTGAAAAATTCTTAACTACAAAGCGATAGTCCGGTGCGTCTTGTACGGACTCTTCATCGATAATCTGGTTTTCCCCAAGCCCTTCCATTTGGGCTGGTGATTGAACCAGATGCAAGTCCTGCTCGCTAGCGATCAATTCCTCGAGTTGCCCTTCTAATTCCTTAACACGCTCCGGTGATCCATTGTAAAATGCAAAAACAACTTCAAATAAAGGATGTTGCGCCAAGACCTCCAAAACCTTCTTGAGCTGGCTCTTACTTGGAAGCTCGACTTCATTGACATAAAAGTAAATCTTCGATTCCTTGCGCTCCTGACTAGAGCCCAAACGGAGGCGGGAGTCAAAAGAGGTAATCCGGTGTGTCTTCTGAGCCAAGCTAGGAGAAAAGACCCCAATCGCTTCTTTGGTTTTTTCACTATCTGTAATCAAGAGCTGAGCATCAATCATATCAAAATAGAGGGCAAAGTTTTCGGCAGACAAGGGCTGGCGATCCCCGTAGAAAGACAAGACTTTCTTAACACTACTTGCTGTATCTTGTAAAAAAGCCAAATTTGCTGGATGAGCTGCCAAAACCAACTGATCTCGTCCTGGAACCAAGGTTGCTAGCTGCTCCTTCATTTTTTCAGCGACAACGTCTCCCATATTGGCATAGCTTTCTTTTTTGAAGGCATGAAAGAAAGCTTCATTAACCATGACGGAGTGGTTCTCTTCGATCAACATCTCTCTCAAAACCCATTGCCCATCAAAACTCAGATACTCTTGAAAATAAGGTTTCCTCTCATTGTAGTAAATCCTACTAGAGATAAAGCCACGATCATCTAAGTACTCGATGTAGCTGATCTCATCATTCTTATAACGAGTCAAAGAGAGAATGTTTCCATCTACTCCCATATCAATTTTTGCTATGAGACGACCCTTTCGAAATGCCATTACCAAAAAGGGAGTGTAGGAAAAAGTGGTCTCACTCGGCCATTCGATGTCCCGAAGCTGAACTGGGTGCATCGCCAAACTAGACGGAACCTTTTGGATCCGATCAAAAATCGAAAGCACATCTGTCTCTAACAAATCTTGGCGGTGTAAAAAATAGCGCAGTTGCGGACTATATTGAGGCAACAATAAGATCCGATCCATTTCTGCTTCTTGAAAAATACGAACTTGATTAATGGTATCATCAAATTCAATGGATTCTCGCATCCAGTACCAAGGGGTAGCTGTTTGCTGCCAGATGCGGTCCGTTCCATACCAGGCTGGTACAAAATAATACATGGTTACTCCTAGAATATTCTTGTATAACGTTGATTGACACGAAGGGCACGAATTTCTTCTCGGATATTGTAAATCATCCCGACAAACATGAGGAAGGTTCCTGGAATCATGGTCAAGCGCAAAAGATCTTTATCCCATAACAAGAGGGAAAAAGGAAGCGCCGTAAAGAGGATCAGATACAAGGTCCCAAAAACCGTCAAGCGTAGCACAATTTTATTGATATAGCGACGTGTATCTGCTCCAGGATAGACATGATCGATATACTCGGACGCCTTCATCATCTTATCTGCAATTTCTTCTCCGTTCACATTGACAAAGGCGAAAGCAAAAGAGAGAAGGGCGATCATCAGAATGTAAAGAAGAATCCAAATCGGATCTCCCATCACCAAGTGTTTGGCTAAATGAGCGGCCCACTTGGCATTGGAATCCATAGACAAGATCAAGAGCATGGCATACTGAGGAATGGACACCAAGGTCATGGCGTACATAAAGGGCATCCCTCCTGCTGGGTTGATCTTGATATCCAAAAAAGTATAACTTTTCAAGTTGTTGTGGATCCCTAATTTATTGACAGGAATCTGGTACTTGGAATATTCCACTAAGACTGCCACATAGACAAAAATCAAGATGAAAATCACGCCCAGAACATAAGCGATTTCTGGTATATTATTGACATTTGAAAGGGTCTGCATCACGTCTTCTGGCAGGTACATAACCATCCCAGCCATCATGATGACCACAGAGCTTCCAAGCCCCAAAGCGGCATTTAGATCGGAGAGCCAAACTAAAAAGAAGGCTCCAGCTACCATAATCATGGTATTGACCGCAATGACAAGTCCAGAGTTCAACCCTGTCTTCAAAGGGAGATACATGGCCACTGCCAAAGACTGGACGATGGCGAGCACCAAGGTTACGTACATCTTTCGCCGTTCCACAATCTCCGTGCTGGTTTTTTCGAGGTTAAAGCGTTTTGAAACGGTAAACATCCGCCACAAAATCATGGAAGACATCCATGGGGATAGACCGATCGAAAAGATCGACATCCCGCGGAGGTTTCCCCCCATCACAGCGCTTGAGAGCTGCAAGCCCGTTGTCGTTCCCTCATTGAGTCTCAAGGCCTTTGATAAGTCAACAAAAGGCAGGGAAATTTTACTTCCCAAAACATAAATAAAGACGAAAAATATCGTCCAACAAAATCTCTTTCCTACTTCAGATCGTTTTAACATTTCTTTTAAACTTTCTCTTACTCATTTTGACTCTTCCACTTGGAAAACAGCCTTTAAATATGTGCCTTTAGAGCATTTTATCTCAACTTATTTTACCATAATTTGCTTATTTTCTACACTTATTTGTCACTAATCCTTAATATTGTAAAAAATTATAGCCTTGGTACCGTATTCAATAAAAAATTCTTCAGATTTATGTCTGAAGAATCCTATTTTATTCTATTTATTTTCCTAAAGCCATGACACTATCAACAAATAATTTCTTTGTAAAATAGCCATTGCGAATCAAATAAGAAGTATGTTGAGCCTTTTGAACCATTTGGGCATACTCTTCTTCTGTGCAGTCTTGAACCAAACGATTGGCTTCTTCGAGACTGGAGGCTACAAATCCGATCCCTTTTTCTCGAATATAGTCTGCATTTGACAAATAATCTGGTACCACTACTGGAAGACCAGCAGAAAGATAGGTTGATAGTTTGTAGGAAATATTTTCTTTGTAGTAATCCCGCTCATCCTCAGGATTCTCTGAATTTCCCCAGACAAGTCCAAAACCACCCTTGGAAAGTTCGAGAAGCAACTCTTGCTTGGTCCGCCAGCCTTCGATATGGACCTTAGAATAATCGACTCCTTCAACTGGTTCGGTATAGACATGAAGGGGGGTATCATATTTCCAATCGATGATATGAGGGAAACGCGAAGGATTTCCTGAGAAGATCAACTTTTTCTCAAATTGTGGAGTGTAGAGATCCAAACTGTGGGTCAAATCCCACAACTTTTGGACCACATATTTTTTTACTGTAAGCCCTTCTGATACTAGACGATGGTACATCTGTTCTGATGGGACAACAACAAGGTCGCTTTTATTATACATCTCAATATAAGCAGGCATGAGATAATAATTACTTTCAAACATGAGCGGCGGGACATCATGGATAAACATGACCAGCTTGGTTTGAAGGAGTTTTAACTTATCCACCAAACGATTATCCCACTCAATTCCGTTCCAAGAGGGTGATTGAACGAAGACGATATCTCCAAAAGCTACACCAGCTAAAATACCGTCCATCCGTGAATTCAACTCACCAGCCGGTTCATTAGTTTGATCATAAAAGTAGATCCCAAGTTCATTAACCCCGAGTTCACGAACCACATTCATAATATCATTTTGCGCCATTAAAGCAACACTTTGCGAAGATTGCCCAAATAAATTTGTGAAATGGATTTTCATTTTTTCCCTCAAACTCTTATTATTGATCCTATATTGTAATTGCATATAGACAGATACATTTCTCACAGGTATCCTTCTCTATATCACTTTACTCAAAACTTCCTTGTCCATTATAACATATTTCCCAACTTCTTAGACATTCTAGATCAATAAAAGACCAGTTCATTCCGGTCTTTTAAGGTTTTATTTGCCATCCTTTTTCCGAATTCCTAAAAGGGCTAATCCAGACAGAAGAATGGAAGCTCCTGTAGCAAGAATATTAGATGAAGGATGGGCACCTGTCTCTGGAAGAGCAGGTTCTGAAGAACGCGTCGCACTTAGTGAGCTTGTGTCTGATGGAGATTCTGAGTAAGAGGTGCCAAACGAAGACACGACAGACTCCGAAGAACTTGTCACAGCAGAAAAACTTGACGCATAAGACACACTAATCCATTCAGAAATTTCCTGCGATAAGGATTGACTCTCTGTCGATGATGCGCTTATAGAATCTGAAACACTCGTCAAAGGAAATTCAGATACTGGCATGGACGTTGAAGCCGATTCGCTTGTTGAAAGGAGTGAAGCTGATTGGCTATAGGAGTCAGACTTCGATAGCGAGGCCGACGCTAGAGATCCTGAATGGGATGTCCATTGTGAAGCAGATAGACTCTCAGAAACGGATCGAGAGAACGATCCAGACTCTGAAACCTGCGATGCAGCTACGACATGAGAAGTTGAAGCCGATTCGCTTGTCGAAGCAGAAGCTTGAACTAATGAATCTGATTGACTCGCGGAAACCGAAGCTTGGACCAACGACTCTGAGTAGCTATTAGAGATCGAAGCTTGTATCAACGATTCAGACTGGCTTGCGGAGACTGATGCTTGAACTTGTGACTCAGATTGGCTCGCTGAAGTCGATGCTTGAACCAACGACTTTGATTGACTGGCAGATACAGATTCCTGAACCAACGACTCTGATTGACTTGCAAAGATCGAAGCTTGAACTTGTGATTCTGACTGACTCCATGATGTTGATTGCAAATCAGTCGATACTTGCGATTCCGACTGACTCATTGAATCAGAACGAGAAAAGGACATAGATTCTGTATTTTGAGACTTAGATTCGACATCAGAAGTAGATTGTGATTGACTCACTGAAACCGATTCTTGTACTAACGATTCTGATTGGCTCGCTGAAACTGATGCTTGAACCAAAGACTCTGATTGGCTAGACGATACAGATGTCTGAGCCAAGGAGTCTGATCGACTGGCGGAAACTGATTCTTGTACTAACGACTCTGATTGACTCACTGAAACCAAGGCTTGTACCTGCGAGTCTGATTGGCTCGCTGAAACTGACGCTTGTACCAACGACTCAGACTGACTTGCTGAAACTGATTCTTGTACCAATGACTCAGACTGACTTGCTGAAACTGATTCTTGTACCAATGACTCAGACTGACTTGCTGAAACTGTGGCTTTTACCAAAGACTCTGATTGGCTAGACGATACAGATTCCTGAACCAAGGAATCAGACTGACTCGCGGAAACTGATTCTTGTATCAAGGAATCGGACTGACTCGCTGAGACTGACTCTTGTACCTGCGAATCAGACTGGCTCGCAGAAACGGATTCTTGAACCAACGACTCTGACTGACTGGCCGATACAGATTCCTGAACCAACGACTCTGATTGGCTAGCAGATACGGATTCCTGAAGCAAGGAATCTGACTGACTCAACGAAACGGATTCTGACAGCTTTTTGCTCATCGAAATAGATTGTGACAAGGAAATCAGTTGAGAAACCACTTCCTCCGATCCAACAGCTGATGTCGACTGCGATTGAGACACAGAAATTGATCTAGATGCTAAATTAGATAAGGATACCGACTGACTCAACGAAACAGATTTAGAGGCTTTTTCAGACTCACTCTTAGATGCTGATGCTGCTTTTGATTGTGAGTCTGATTGACTGGATGATACCGACTCTTGGACCAGCGAATCTGACTGACTTGCTGAGACAGATTCTTTAACCAGCGAATCGGATTGACTGGCCGATACAGACTCCTGAACCAATAATTCCGATTCACTCTCAGAAACTGAGGCTTGGACCAACGACTCTGATTGGCTTGCCGAAACGGACTCTTGAACCAATGAATCTGACTGGCTTGAAGAAACCGACTCTTTGAGCAGCGACTCGGACTGGCTAGCAGAGACTGAGGCCTGAACTAACGAATCCGATTGACTTGCTGAAACAGAGGCCTGAACCAACGAATCAGACTGGCTGGCAGATACGGATTCTTTAATCAAGGAATCTGATTGACTGGCTGAAACCGACTCTTGGACTAGAGACTCCGACTGACTAGTGGAGATCGATTCCTGAACCAACGAGTTGGATTCGCTTGTCGATACAGATTGTGACAAGGAAATCGAGGTTGAAACCTGTGAATCTGATTGACTGGCGAAGCTAGATGCTTGTGACAAGGAAACGGACTCACTGACCGAAACAGATTGAGAAGATGAAATGGATTCTGAAACTAGTGACTCTGAAGTTGAAATCGAGAAGTTTTGAGATTGTGAAGCAGATTCTGACGGTGTCATCTTCCGATAGTAATAATTCACACTCGTTAAGGGATATGAATCTACTATTTTTTTGATCGTTTGTTTGAAGTTGGAAAAACCATCTGCTCCTTGAGGTGTTGCATCTTCTCCAACGACCATGGTCGTATTTTTATCGAGGTAGGCTGATTTTGGAAGTTCCGTGAATGGTTTTGGAACAGTATATTCTATTCCTGTTTTCTCATCAGTGTATGTAACTGTCTCCTTACTAGAGAACCAACCTGTAATATCCAACTCAAAATGTTGGTAATCTATTCGTTTTGGTGTAACATTCAGGAAATAATCCTTGTTTTTACTTTCAACTTTACGAGTTCCACCTAAATCTGAAAGGTTATCCGTACTATCTTGTTTAAATTCTTTTTCATAAACAAGTGTATATACATCGGTTACCTTAGCGTTTCCTACATCACCACTACTAACATCATGGATTTTAGAAGGATCTAAAACATAGTAGCGAAGAGAATAATCACCATTTTGATTAAGGGTGACAACTTCACTTTTAATGAAATGCTCACGCGCATCCCCTAATAGTTCAATTCTTGATTTCCCATTCTTACTATTATCGAACACCCCACTTTTACGATTCGGGAACACGGTATGCGCTGGGACCTGTACATAACCAGGAAATTCGCGTGGATTGGAAGCTGTATAATGCTGGCCTTCCAATCCGTAGATTCTATACTCTAGTAAGGATCTTTCTTTCCCCGTTGGTTCATATTGCCCATTAAACCATCTACCATTCGGGTCCACTTCTCTATAGAAGGTCGATTGTTGTCCCATCATAGATGGAATTTTGATACTAGGATACGTCCTAATCAATTGCCCCTGATTCTCAGGCGTCATGACATCATAAATACTCCGGAATAAGAAAGCCTGTTCCGGAATAAAATTCGTTAGCATTCCAAAGGTCCCATTACCTGTAGAAGGTTCCGAATTAAAAACCTTGTTCCCAAGGGGAGCCTGACCAATTAGTACTTCTTTTGGTAATTGAATATCTTGGCCATATCCTTCTGGAGATACAGTTTGTGAAAAAATTTCAGCCCCATCTGATTTTCGGACAATGCGGAAATAAACATCCATTGCCTTATGCTTTTCCGGATCTATCTCACTGATATCAATCGACATGGTCGCATAGTAACCAAGTGACTCTCCTTGTTTATTCACAAAGTCCCAAATACCAAATGTATAACGATTGGTGTAGGGTTCACCTAAAAAATTTTTCAACTCTTCAGGCGAAAATCTTAAGAGATCTTTATCTAGATGAGGATCCTTAGCATATCCTGGTGTGTCAAGTGTAGGATCTTCTACACTCGCACCATTGGGATCTTCTGGGTTCGGGCTCATATCCAATACATCATCAGCCAAGTATGTTTCCTCAGCTAGAGGAGCCAACTGAGCAGAGATCGCAGGTTTCCCATCTACATTTGTATTTCCCACAAAACCTGCAGCTGTCAAGGTCGTCATCATCTCATCGACAGCTTTCTCCAAACGATCGCGCTGGTCAGCATAAGCTTGAGCACTGGCATTGGTATGGATCAAGTTATTACTTGCAGCCACTTCGGCCTGCACTTTGTTAATGACCGCTTCGACCACTGCTCGGCGCTCAGTGTCCGTCATTTTAGATGCATAGTTTCCTGCAATTTCTTGGAGCAATTCAGCTTCAGAAGTATTTTGTTCCAAAACAACAGCTTCTTCTAAACTAGTCGGCTCTTCAACAACTACCTCTGACTCTAGAGCTTGAGCAGACTCACTAAGTGCCGTTGATAATGCAGTTGATCCAACTTCGCTCAAGGACAAAGACGTAGATTCACTGATCGAAGCAGATGCACTCACAGATGTAGAAAAACTAGTCGATTCTGAAACAGAGATGGATTCTGAAGGCTGGCTTGAAGTTTTTGCTAAGACCACACTATCCACTTCTGCCAAGGTTTCCTCTTTTGTCTCAGAAACCGTTGGTGCAAGTGATGTTGCATCCTCCGCCTTAGTAGTCGTAGCAAGCACAGCACCACCAAAAACAGTCCCTACCGTAATCAAACCTTTTAAGAAGGCTTGGTTATTCTTTTGACTTTCTATTTGATCTTGCTGTACGTTGGCAATGATGGTCTCCTCCACTTGCCCACGCACCACGCGAAAGAGGCCTAGAGCAGCTGTTGATGCCCGAAGCCAATTTTTTCCTGATTTAATTAATTTGAAGCGTACGACACGATCTGTTTCACGAAAGTTTCCTTTTGAACGCTTAAATTGCATGATATTCCCCTTACATTGTTGTCATTATTAATTATACAGGAATACTACGTAGATTCAAGTAATTTGCTATAAAAAACTTATTTATTTTTGTTTTTGTTTTCGAATTTTTTGCAAGAAATTAAAAACACTTCATTCTACTAGTAAAAAAAGTGAATCTCCTATGAGATTCACTCGAAAAAATGATATTTCCTACTAGATCAGTTCCCCTTCTTTTTACGTCGGGTCAGTCCAGCAATTCCAGCTAACCCTGTAACAACCCCAAGAAGAGCTGATGTCACAGATCCTGTTTCGCCAGTATTCGGAAGCGCCACAGATTGGCTGTGTTTTTGTGAACCACTTGCTGATTCTGATGAAGACAATAATTCTGAACCAGAAGTTGATTGTGAACCACTACCAGATATTGATCCTGATTGAGATTGACTCACTGAAACCGACTCGGATGCTGACAATGACTCTGAAGTCGAGACTGACTCAGATGTTGATACGGATTCGGACGTTGAGACTGATTCTGACGTTGAGACTGATTCTGATGTTGACACTGATTCAGATATTGAAACCGATTCAGATGTCGACACGGACTCAGACGTTGAAACCGATTCTGAAGTAGATACTGACTCGGATGTTGAGACTGACTCAGATGTCGAGACTGATTCTGATGTTGACACTGATTCAGATACAGAAACTGATTCTGACGTTGAGACCGATTCGGAGGTTGATAATGATTCAGACATTGACACAGACTCAGAGACTGAAACTGATTCGGAAACAAAAACCGACTCGGATGCTGACAATGACTCTGAAGTAGATACTGACTCAGATGTTGATACGGATTCGGACGTTGAGACCGATTCAGAAATTGAAACCGACTCGGATGTCGACACTGATTCAGACGTTGAAACTGATTCGGATGTCGATGCAGATTCAGACGTTGATACAGACTCGGATCCTGATACTGATACTGATTCTGAGGCTGACAATGACTCGGAAGTCGAGACTAACTCAGACGTAGACACTGATTCAGATGTTGAAACTGACTCGGACGTAGATACCGATTCAGAACTTGAAACTGACTCTGACGTTGAGGCTGACTCGGACATCGACACCGATTCAGAACTTGGAACTGACTCAGACGTTGAAACTGACTCGGACATAGATACCGATTCAGAACTTGAAACTGACTCTGACGTTGAGGCTGATTCAGAAATTGAAACGGACTCTGACGTTGAGGCTGACTCGGACATCGACACCGATTCAGAACTTGAAACTGATTCAGACGTTGAAACTGACTCTGAGGCTGAAACTGATTCAGATGTTGACACCGATTCAGAGGCTGAAACTGATTCAGATGTTGACACCGATTCAGATGTTGACGCTGACTCGGACGTTGATACCGATTCAGAGGTCGATGCTGACTCAGATGTTGATGCTGACTCAGATGTTGATACGGATTCGGACGTTGAGACTGATTCAGATGTTGATGCCGATTCAGAAGTAGACACTGATTCGGATGCAGATGCCGATTCAGACGCTGACTCGGATGCAGAAACTGATTCTGAGGTGGACACTGATTCAGATACAGAAACCGATTCGGACGTTGACACTGACTCAGATGTCGATACTGATTCGGACGCAGATTCTGACTCAGACGCTGACTCGGATGCAGAAACTGATTCTGAGGTGGACGCTGATTCAGATACAGAAACCGATTCGGACGTTGACACTGACTCAGATGTCGATACTGATTCGGACGCAGATTCTGACTCAGACGCTGACTCGGATGCAGAAACTGATTCTGAGGTGGACGCTGATTCAGATACAGAAACCGATTCGGACGTTGACACTGACTCAGATGTCGATAC
>ERZ857521.3493-NODE-3493-length-12801-cov-3.989408_pt1 | contig 12801 bp, 8 predicted proteins | sample MGYA00519701_ERZ857521 | MGnify/ENA primary metagenome ERZ857521 (study PRJEB31778, sample SAMEA3449346) | human gut metagenome | biome: human gut; feature: human-associated habitat; material: faeces | place: United Kingdom | collected 2010/2012 ...
GCCGCCCAACCGGCAGCCGATCCTCACCGAGTCGCACGTCTTCTCGGAGGAGATCATCCGCGATGCCGTCGAGACGGAGCTCGCGCGCGGCGGTCAGGTCTACTTCGTCCACAACCGGGTCGAGGACCTGCCGACGCTGCAGGGGCTCGTTACGCGCCTCTGCCCGAAGGCCCGTGTCGCCATCGGCCACGGCAAGATGCCTGCCGAGCAACTCGAGAAGCTGATCATGGACTTCATCTACGGGGAGTTCGACGTGCTGGTCTCGACAACGATCGTCGAGAACGGCATCGACATCCCCAACGCCAATACGATCATCGTGAACAATGCGCAGAACTTCGGTCTGAGCGACCTGCACCAGCTGCGCGGGCGTGTCGGCCGCTCGAACCAGAAGGGGTACTGCTACCTGCTCTCGCCTCCCGACGAGCTGCTTTCGTCCGACGCGCGGCGGCGCCTGCGGGCCATCGAGGAGTTCTCGGACCTCGGTTCGGGCTTCAACATCGCCATGCAGGACCTCGACATCCGGGGTGCGGGCAACCTGCTGGGTGCCGAGCAGAGCGGCTTTATCGCCGACATCGGTTTCGAGACCTACCAGAAGATCATGAACGAGGCCATTGCCGAACTGCGCGCCGAGGGCCTGAACGTCCCAGGCCTCTCGCCCGAGGAGGAGCAGGCTGTCGGGCAGATGCACTTCATCGACGACGCGTACATCGAGATCGAGGTCGAGGCCGGCCTCCCGGACGGCTATGTCGCCCAGCAGGCCGAGCGCCTGAAGCTCTACCGCGAGCTCGACTCGACGAAGGACGAGCAGGCGCTGGTCGCCTTCGAGGGCCGTCTGGTGGACCGTTTCGGCCCGCTGCCGCGTGCCGCCCGCGAGTTGCTCAACGTCGTGCGTCTGCGCTGGGAGGCCATCCGCCTGGGCATGGAGCGCGTGAAGGTCAAGAACGGGCTGATGATCGTCCACTTTGTAGGCGAGGAGAATTCGCCCTACTACAAGAGCGATGTGTTCATGCAGCTGTTGCAGCGCGTCACGCAGCGCCCCGATCGTTTTGTGCTCAAGCAGCACAATAATCGGCTGGCGATGACCGTTAGGAATGTCAAAGACGTCGAGGACGCCTATAAAACGTTGCGGGAGCTGTGAACCTGATCGTCGATGTAGGCAACACGCGCGTCAAGCTCGCCCTGTTCGAGCAGGGACGCCTCACGGAGCAGTGCGGTGCCGAGACGCTTTCGGCCGCCACGCTCGAGGGGCTGCTCGGCGGACGCCGGGCAGACCGGGCCGTGATCTCCTCGACGCGGGGACCTGTACCCGGGATCGTGGAACTCGTGCGGAGGTTTGCGTACCGGGTGCTCGAATTCACCGCCGCTACCCCCGTGCCGATCGGCAACGCCTACCTTACGCCTGCGACGCTGGGGCGCGACCGACTGGCTGCCGCCGTCGGTGCCGCCGCCCTCTATCCGGGACGCAATGCGCTGATCGTCGATCTGGGTACGGCCGTGACGATCGACCTGCTGTCGGCCGATGGCGTCTTCCGCGGAGGGTGCATCTCGCCCGGCATGGCGATGCGGTTTCGGTCGCTGCACGAGTATACGGCCTCGCTGCCGCTTTGCGACGCCATCGATTCGGAGCGGGCCGTGGGGCGGACGACCGACGAGGCCATCCGGCTCGGTGTGATGAACTCGATCGCCTTCGAGATCGAAGGGTATGTGGCCCGTCTGGAGGGGGAATTTGAGGATTTGTGCGTAATTTTTACGGGCGGGGACGCGAAATTCTTTGTGAAAAGAATTAAAAATACGATATTTGCAAATTGTAATCTCGTTTTTTACGGGTTGAACAGAATTTTGGAGTACAATGCAAGTGAAGAACACCTTGATTAAGCTGGTTGTCGCTGCTGCGGCGCTGTTCCCGGTAGCCGCATGGGCCCAGACAAGCAGCATTAACGCCTTCTCACCCTATACGATGTACGGCATCGGCGAACAGAATACACCCGGTACGCTGCCGATGCGTTCGATGGGTGGCGTCGGTGTGGCCATGCGCTCGACGGGCGTTGTCAATCTGCTCAACCCCGCGGCCTTCAGTTCGGCACCGCAGAAAACCTTCCTGTTCAATTTCGGCCTCGAGGGGCAGAACTACTACAATTCGCAGACGGTGGCCGGCGCAAACAAGAGCACGGCCTACAATACGTTTAACTTCCATGATATCGCTTTCCAGATGCCCATCACGCGCAAGCTGGGCCTCGGCTTCAGCCTGACACCCTACAGTTCGGTGGGCTACCGCACGAAGTACTACCATGACTACGACCCGTCCGACCCGGTGTGGGGCAATGTGGGCCGCGTGCAGTACAACTATCAGGGCGAAGGCGACGTGTCGGAGGTGAAGCTCGGACTGGGCTGGGAGGTCTTCAAGAACTTCTCGATCGGTGTGGCCGCCCAGTATTACTGGGGCAGTATCGACCGTGATTTCATCATGACCCCGACGTCGATCACCGGTGAGGGGACCTTTGCCTCGACGGTGGGTCTGGACAGCTATACGATCTCTACGGTCAAGGGACAGGTCGGCGTGCAGTGGAGTCCGATCCTGAACCAGAAACGCATCCTGACGGTCGGTGCGGCTTTCGATATCGGCGGCAACCTGAATCCCGAAGTGTCGAAGCGCATCTATATCGGCGACCTGTACAGCTCGACGGTCAAGGGCGACACGACCCATCTGAAACTGGTTCTTCCGCGCCAGCTGGCCGTGGGCGTCTATTACCAGACGGCCAAGTGGGCGATGGGTGTCGATTATGTCTACCAGAACTGGGGCAGCAGCAATACACGCAGCGAGATGACCGGAACGAGCAACAACGGCGCGGGCAATCCCTCCTCCTACGAGGTGGCCTACACCAATACGAGTACGATCAAGGTCGGCGTGGAGTTCACGCCCAACCGCTACGACGTGCGTCGGTTCATGAAGCGTATCTCCTACCGTGCCGGTTTCCGCTACGGTTATTACAACCAGACCTACAATGGCGACAAACTTGCACAGTATGCCGTGACGGCCGGTCTGGGAGTCCCGGTCAAGCTGTGGGCCATTTCGTCGATCGACATCGGCGTGGAGTACGGCCGTCGCGGCTACAACATCGCCGAGCGGATCGGGCTTGTCCGTCAGCAGTACGTGAAGTTCTCGATCGGTTTCTCGCTCTTCGCCGGAGGCCAGGAGAACGGCGAGTACTGGTTCATGCGGCCCAAATACGATTGATGCAGCGAACAAGGGTAAACAATACATAAAACAACACACAAAAATTAATCTGACCGATGAAAAATGTTAAATTCTTGCTTTCTGCGGCTTGCACGTTTTTCGCAGTAGCCGCAATGGCACAACAGGATTTCAGTGGCCCGCAGTATGCCAAGTGGGGCGACACTCCCGAGGAGCGCGAGAAGAACATCCTCAACAGCAACTTCCTCAAGGAGTCGTACGAGAACCGCAACTACGATGCGGCCGCACATTACCTCAAGGAACTGCTCAACAGCTGCCCCGACGCTTCGGTGGCCATCTACCAGCGTGGAGCCAATACCTACAAGCAGAAGATCAACCGCGCGAAGAGCGTGGCCGAGAAGAATGTCTACATCGACTCGCTGATGCTGATCTACGACCTGCGTGCGAAGTACTTCGGTGACGATCCGAAGCAGGGTCTCGCCTTCATCCTCGACCAGAAGGCCCGTGAATACCTGACCTACAAGCCCAACGACCGTGCGGGTATCCGCAAGGCATTCCGCGAGGCGATCGAGGCCGGTGGCGCCAATGCCGATCTGGAGACCGTCGTAGCCTACTTCTCGAACCTGTGCGACGACTACAAGAATACCGACGAGGTGATGCCCGACGAGATCATCGCCGAGTACGACCGCCTGTTGCCCTTCTTCGAGAACAACCCCTCGGGTGCCGAGCTCAAGAACCAGCTGGATGCCGCCTTCGGACTGAGCGGTGCCGCAAGCTGCGAGAACCTCGAGAAACTCTTCAGCAACAAGCTGGCCGCCGCTCCCGATGACGAGGCGCTGCTCGCCCAGGCCGTATCGCTGATGGGCCGTGCCAAGTGCAATAGCGACTTCTACCTCGCCACCGCCGAGAAATACTATGCGATCAAGCCGTCGGCCGAGGCTGCCATGTCGCTGGCTTCCGCTTTCCAGAACAAGGGCGACTTTGCCAAGGCGCTCAACTACCTGAACGAGGCACTGGCCGTCGAGAAGGATGACATGGAGCGTCAGAAGCTGCTCCTGCACATCTCGCTTGTGGCTCTGATCAACAAGGACTATACGAATGCTGCTTCGTCGGCCCGTCAGGCCCGCGACCTGAATCCCGAGGACGGCGCCCCGTACTTCGTGCTGGGCCAATGCTATGCCGCTTCGGCTTCGACCTGCGGCGGATTCGCCGGCCAGGCTACTTTCTGGGCCGCCTATGATGCCATGGCCAAGGCCATCGAGCTGCTTCCGGGCGACTCGGAGTATGTTGAGCCGGCCAAGGCTTCGCTGGCGAACTACCGTGCCAACTTCCCCAACACGGAGGAGTGCTTCTTCAACGAGCTGCAGTCCGGTGCACGCTATACGGTCACCTGCGGTACGGCCGCCGGTGTCGTTACGACCGTGCGTCCCCGCTAAGCGCGTACCTCTTGCATACACGCACCGTGTAAATGGGAAAACGCCTGTCAAGATATTTCAGGGTAGCACTCTCCGTTGTGGGGAGTGCTATCTTGCTATACTCGTGCAAGGAGAAGGAGGCAGAAGCAGAGGCCGCCTCGACCGAGACGATGATGTCCGAATACTGCGAGAATCTTTCGCTCATCATGTCGCGCAACGGACGCCGCTCGTACCATTTCGTCACCCCGCTGCTCGAGGGTTACGGTCTGGCCCGCGAGCCCTACCGTGAATTCCGCAAGGGGGTGAAGATCACGACCTATCAGGACGATTCGCTCACGTCGGTCGATGTGGTGCTGACGGCCAACTACGCCATCAACTATGAAAAGCGCGAACTTTGGGAGGCCAAGGGCAACGTCGTAGTGGAGAAGTCCGACGGCAAGACGCTCTATACGCAGCAGCTTTTCTGGAACGCCAAGACGGGAAAGATCTATTCGAACGTCGATTCGAAGGTCGTGCAGAAGAACGGCCGCGAGGTGTTCATCGGGGAGGGCTTCGAGTCCGACGAGTCGTTCAAGGACTGGCGCTTCCGCCGGATGAAGGGCCGGATGGAGGTGGAGATGCGACCTGCGGCCGACTCCACGGACTCCACAGCCGTGCGTCCCGTGCGTCCGTCCGGCGGGGAGCAAAACGCAGCCGACGACCGCCCCGCCCGGCGCCCTGATGCCGTGAAACCGGCTCCGGTTCCGCGTCCGCTGCCTGCCGACAGTCCTGCCTCGCTGCCGACCCGTGCCGATCTTCCGGCGTCACTCCCGGCCTCGGCACAGGAGGAGCCCGTACGGTTGGATGATCCCGGCATCGTACCGTCGAGGGCTTTGAAACAGGGCGATTCGGCCGACGGCCGCCTGTCCGAATAATCCGTAATCCGATTCAGATGCTTACCATCGTCATACTGATCGTCGTGATGCTGCTCCTGTCCGCTTTCTTTTCGGGCATGGAGATCGCCTTTACGAGCAAGAACCGGCTCAAACTGGAGATCGACCGCAAGCAGAGCCGGATGTTCGACCGCATCGCGGAGGTCTTTGCCCGCCATCCCGGGCAGTACATCACCACGATCCTCGTGGGCAACAACATCGCGCTGGTGGTCTATTCGCTGGCCATGTCGATCCTCCTGCGCACCATCTACGGATGGTTGGGGTGGGAGACGATGGCAGCGGAAGGCTCCGTGGCTGTCGATACGGCGGTTTCGACGCTCATCATCATCTTCTTTGCGGAGTTCCTGCCCAAATCGATCTTCAAGAACAGCCCCAACTTCTATTATCGGGCGCTGGCTCCGGTCATCTATTTCTTCTATATCGTGCTCTATCCCGTTGCACGCTTCACAACCCTGCTTTCGCACGGAATCCTGCGCCTGGCCGGGCGGCGCGTCACGGAGGAGCAGCTGACTCCGAGCTTCGACCGTGAGGATCTTGCCGCGCTGCTCGACGCAAGCAATACGGAGCAGCACGCCGAACCGGACCACGAACTGAAACTCTTCCAGAATGCGCTTGATTTCGCCGACCTGCGCGTGCGCGACTGCATGGTGCCCCGTGTGGACGTCGAGGCGGTCGATATCGACTCGACGAGCATCGAACAACTTACCGAGCGGTTCGTCGATTCGAAGTTTTCGCGGATCTTCGTCTGGCGCAAATCGATCGACAACATCATCGGGTATGTCAATTCGAAGAGCCTCTTCACGCTGCCGAAACAGATTTCCGACGTGATGATGGCCGTCAATTTCGTTCCCGAGACCATGCCGCTGCAGTCCGTGCTCGAGAACTTCATCAAGCACAAGACGAACATTGCGGTGGTCATCGACGAGTTCGGCGGTACGGCGGGCGTCATCTCGCTCGAGGACGTGCTCGAACAGATCTTCGGAGAGATCGAGGACGAACACGACGTGCCGGACCTTGTGGAGAAGCAGGTGGGCCCCGACGAGTATGTCTTTTCGTGCCGTCTGGAGGTGAAATACCTCAACGAGCGCTACGACCTGGGCATCGAGGAGAGCCGCGAATACGACACGCTGGCCGGCTTCATCATCTACCACTACGAGGGGATTCCCTCGGGGGGCGAGACGCTGCTTATAGGAAACCTTCAGCTCCGGATTCTGCGCACGACGCGTTCGCGGATCGAACTGGCCCGCGTGAAAAAATTGTAGCCCACATATGGGGCTATTTCCGAATATTTTACTACCTTTGGCTGATCTTTCGGAACAATACGAATAATTAACAATTTATATGGCAAGTTTAAACACTTTACGAACCAAGTTCGGCATCGTGCTTTCGATCATCATTGCACTGGCCCTCTTGGCATTCATCCTCTCATTGAAGACCGAGATGGGTTTCTCGGGCAATGATCCCCGTGTCGGCGTGATCGACGGCGAGAAGATCAACTATTCGGAGTATTACGACCAGTACGAGCAGATCAAGGCCCAGAGCGGCGTTCAGGAGAACGACGAGCAGCAGGCTGCGATGCTGGCCAACGCCACGTGGCAGTCGCTCATCTCGAAGTATGTGATGACGCCCGGTTTCGAGCGTCTGGGTCTGCGTGTGACCGAGCCCGAACGTATGGCGATGATCAGCGGCGAGCAGCCCTCGCAGACGCTCTACAACGCTTTTGCCGATCCGCGTACGGGGACCTACAACGTAGCTGCAATCTCCGATTTCCTTGCACAGGCCGAGACCAATCCTCAGGCTGCACAGGCCTGGACCCAGCTCAACGAGCAGGCCCGTGCCGAGCGTGAGATGCAGAAGTACTTCGGTCTGATCCGCGGCGGTGTCTACGTCAATTCCCTCGAGGTGGCCAGCGGCGTGAAGTCGGCCAACGAGACCTATACGGGCAAATGGGCCGGCAAGAAGTATTCGTCGGTTCCCGACTCGATCATCAGCGTTTCGCCGTCGGAGATGAAGGCCTACTACAACAGCCACAAGGACATGTTCCGTCAGACGCCTTCCCGTACGATCTCGTACGTGGTCTTCGAGGTGGCTCCCACGGACGATGACCTGCTGGCTATCGAGAAGACCGCTACGGAGGTGGGCAAGGAGTTCGCGGCAACGGACGAGCTGAAGTCGTTCGTCCGCGCCAACCGCAACGGCAAGATCGCCGACAACTACGTTTCGGCCGCCCAGCTCTCCGAGGAGGAGGCTGCCGCGCTGATGGCCGGCGAGACCTATGGCCCCGTGCTGAAGAACAACGAGTGGACGATGGCCCGTGCCCTTGATACGAAGATGGTTCCCGACTCGATGGGCATCCGCCACATCGTGCTCCCCTATACCGAGGATACGCTGGCTGACAGCCTGCTGACCGCCCTGCGCGGCGGTGCCGACTTCGCACAGGCCGCTTCGCAGTATTCGGTCTATGACATGACGGCAGCCAACGGCGGCGAGGTGGGCGTAATGCCTTTCTCGGCCTTCTCGGGTGAGTTTGCCGAGGCTTTGGCCGGAGCCAAGGAGGGCGACATCGTGAAGGTCGCTTCGGGTGACGCCATCCAGCTGATGCAGGTATATCGTGCCGGCAAGCCGACCAAGCACGTGCAGGTGGCTTCGATCACCTATCCCGTCGAGGCTTCGGCCGAGACGCGCCGCAACGTGCACAACCAGGCCGGCTCGTTCATGGTGAACGCCAAGGGCTCGGCCGAGGCATTTGCCGGTGCCGCTTCCGAGGCTTCGGTTACGCCGCGCGTAGCCGTGATCTCGCAGGGTGACCGCACGATCCGCGGCCTGGAGGATTCGCGCGACGTGACCCGTTGGGCCTACGGCGCCGAAGTCGGCGACGTCTCGGAGATCTTCTCCGTAGGCAAGGACTATGCGATCGCCATGCTGACGGCCATCGACAACGACGAGTATGCATCGCCCGAGAAGGTGGCAGCCCAACTGCGTGCCCAGGTGCTGCGCGACAAGAAATACGACTACATCGTCAGCAGCCTCGCCGGTACGACCCTCGAGGAGCAGGCTTCGAGCCTGGGATCGGAGGTCGCCGACTTCAAGGATGTGAACTATGCTTCGTTCTACATCGATGGCGCCGGCTTCGAACCGCGTCTGGTCGGTGCGATCGCCTCGGCCCAGAAGGGAGCCTTGACGGGCCCCGTCAAGGGTATGTCGGGCGTCTATGTCTTCGTGGTGGATGATGTGCAGACCTCTGAGAAGCAGACTTCGGAGGCCGAGAAGGTCCGTGCCCAGGCGATGGCCGAGAGCATGGCCCAGCAGTTCGCCATTCCGGCTGTTCAGCAGATGGCCGAGATCGAGGACCTGCGCGGTCAGTACTTCTAATCGGAATAGGCGGAGCATGAAGCTCCGTTTGACAGGATCCCGGATGTTTGTCCATCCGGGATCTTTTTTTTGTGAATAAGAAGGCGCGGAGCCCCCCCCCAATGGGGCGTATGGCGGCCGAGCCGCAGGCCGAGCCCTCTCCGGCAGGGGCTCTGTGACCGGCAGTCCATCCGTTTGGACCGCCGCCTCCTGCTGGCGCCAACCTCCCGTGCGATTTCACGTGCCGGGTGGGGGAGATTCTCCCGACTTTTTGAGTATCTTTGTCTTGCCGGGCCTCCGATGCGGAGTTTCCGGTGTGAACCTTATCAATACAGCGAGATATGAACAATTTTATTTATCACAATCCGACCGAACTCGTGTTCGGCAAGGGGCAGATCGCCCGGCTTTCGAAACTGATCCCCGCCGACCGGCGGATCATGATCACCTTCGGCGGCGGCAGCGTCAAGCGCAACGGGGTCTACGAGCAGGTCGTACGGGCCCTCGAAGGCCGTGATTTCGTCGAGTTCTGGGGCATCGAACCCAACCCGTCGGTCGAGACGCTGCGCAAGGCCGTGGCGCTCGGCAAGGAGCGGGGTGTCGATTTCCTGCTGGCCGTAGGCGGCGGCTCTGTGATCGACGGTACGAAACTCGTGGCCGCCGGACTGCTCTACGACGGCGATGCATGGGAACTGGTCCTCAAGGGCCAGGCCTCGCAGACCGTGCCCCTGGCCACCGTGCTGACGATGTCGGCCACGGGTTCCGAGATGAACAACGGCGCCGTCATTTCGCGCTATGAAACTAAAGAGAAGTACGCCTTCTACGGCAACTATCCCGTCTTCTCGATCCTCGATCCCGAGACGCTCTTCTCGCTGCCGCAGCGGCAGATTGCCTGCGGTCTTTCGGATACCTTCGTGCATGTGCTCGAGCAGTACATGACCACACCCGGGCAGTCGCGGCTTATGGACCGCTGGGCTGAAGGCATTCTCCACACGGTTGTCGAGATCGCCCCGCGCGCTTTGGCCGCCCAGCGCGACTACGACACCATGTCGGAGTACATGCTCGGTGCGACGCTCGCCTTGAACGACATGATCCGCATGGGCGTGTCGCAGGACTGGGCTACCCACATGATCGGCCACGAGCTGACGGCGCTTCACGGCCTCACGCACGGGGCTACGCTGGCCATCGTCATCAACGGTACGCTGCGTGTGCTGCGTGAGCAGAAGCGCGGCAAGCTGCTTCAGTACGGCGAGCGGATCTGGGGTATTGCCGAGGGCTCGGAGGAGGAGCGCATCGACCGCACGCTCGAGGCAACGGAGGCCTTCTTCCGTTCGCTGGGGCTATCGACGCGCCTCTCGGAGGAGGGCATCGGCGAGGAGACGATTGCCGAGATCGAGCGCCGCTTCAATGCCGCCGGCGTCCGGTATGGCGAGGCGGCCAACGTGGACGGCGCGATGGCCCGCCGCATCCTGGAGGCCTGCCGCTGACAGGACGTGTACCCGTAAGACGAATGTCCGCAGGTTGAGTCACAACCTGCGGACATTTTTCGTAGCGGACGGCCAAAGTACAGGTCCGTCGGGGAGATAAAAACGCCTCCGGCCCGAAGGTCGGAGGCGTCGTCGTGTGCGGATCTGCAGGGCCGGTGTTATTCGGCGAGCAGGATCTCGAGCATCTTGATGGCTGCCGTGGCGATCGGCGTACCGGGGCCGAAGATGGCGGCGGCGCCGTCGCGGTAGAGCTCGTCGTAATCCTGATGAGGAATGACGCCGCCGACGATGACGATGATGTCCTCGCGGCCGAGCTTCTTCAGTTCGGCGATCAGCTGCGGAACGAGCGTCAGGTGGCCTGCGGCCAGCGACGAAACGCCGACTACATGCACGTCGTTTTCAACGGCCTGCTTAGCAGCCTCCTCCGGAGTCTGGAACAGCGGACCCATATCGACGTCGAAGCCGATGTCGGCATAACCCGTGGCTACCACCTTGGCACCGCGGTCGTGGCCGTCCTGACCCATCTTGGCGATCATGATGCGCGGCTGACGGCCCTCTTTCTTGGCGAACTCGGCGCACAGCTCCTTGGCGCGCTCGAACGATTTGTCGTTTTTCACTTCTGACGAATATACACCTGAAATGGAACGGATAACTGCCTTGTAGCGACCTACGACTACCTCGCAGGCATCGGAGATCTCGCCCAGCGTGGCACGGACCTTCGCAGCCTCGACGGCCAGCTCCAGCAGGTTGCCCTTCTTGGTCTTCACGCACTCGGTGATGGCCTCGAGCGCCTTCTTCACGGCGGCCTCGTCGCGCGAAGCGCGCAACTCCTTCAGACGCTTGATCTGGCTCTCGCGTACGGCGGTGTTGTCCACGGCGAGGATGTCGATCGGGGCCTCCTTCTCCAGGCGGTACTCGTTCACGCCGATGATCTTCTCCTGACCCGAGTCGATGCGGGCCTGCTTGCGGGCGGCAGCCTCCTCGATACGCATCTTCGGAATGCCGGTCTCGATGGCCTTGGCCATACCGCCGAGCTTCTCGATCTCCTGGATGTGCTCCCAAGCCTTGTGTGCGATCTCGTTGGTCAGCGACTCCACATAGTAGGAACCGGCCCACGGGTCGATCTCACGGCATACGTTGGTCTCCTCCTGGATGTAGATCTGCGTGTTGCGGGCGATACGGGCCGAGAAGTCGGTCGGCAGGGCGATTGCCTCGTCGAGGGCGTTGGTGTGCAGCGACTGGGTGTGGCCCAGGGCGGCGCCCATGGCCTCGATGGCCGTACGTGCCACGTTGTTGAACGGATCCTGCTCCGTGAGCGACCAGCCCGAGGTCTGCGAGTGGGTACGCAGTGCCAGCGACTTGGGGTTCTTCGGGTTGAACTGCTTGACGATCTTGGCCCACAGCATACGTGCGGCGCGCATCTTGGCGATCTCCATGAAGTGGTTCATGCCGATGGCCCAGAAGAACGACAGACGCGGTGCGAAGGCGTCGATCGACATGCCGGCGTTGATACCTGCGCGGAGGTACTCCAGACCGTCGGCCAGCGTGTAGGCCAGCTCGATGTCGGCCGTGGCGCCCGCCTCCTGCATGTGGTAACCCGAAATCGAGATCGAGTTGAACTTGGGCATGTTCTTCGAGGTGTACTCGAAGATGTCGGCGATGATGCGCATCGAGAACTCGGGCGGATAAATATAGGTGTTGCGCACCATGAACTCCTTGAGGATGTCGTTCTGGATCGTACCGGCCAGCTGGTCGAGCGTGCAGCCCTGCTCCAGACCCGTGACGATGTAGAAGGCCAGGACGGGCAGCACGGCGCCGTTCATGGTCATCGACACCGACATGCGGTCGAGGGGAATGCCGTTGAAGAGCACCTTCATGTCCTCTACCGAGCAGATCGATACGCCGGCCTTGCCGACGTCGCCCACTACGCGCGGATGGTCGGCATCGTAGCCGCGGTGCGTAGCGAGGTCGAACGCCACCGACAGGCCTTTCTGGCCCGAGGCGAGGTTACGGCGGTAGAATGCGTTGGATTCGGCGGCGGTCGAGAAGCCGGCGTACTGGCGGATCGTCCACGGACGCATTACGTACATCGTGCTGTAAGGGCCGCGCAGAAACGGTGCGATACCTGCCGCATAGTTCAGGTGCTCCATTCCCTCGAGGTCTTCGGCCGTGTAGGTGCCCTTGACGGTAATCTGTTCGGGGGTTACCCAGGGCTGGGCCTCCCCGCAATCTTTGGCACTGCAGCAGCTCTTAGCCGTGGTGCCTTCGTATGTCAAATCTGAAAATTTTGCTCTCATAATACTCTTCGGGATTAGATGCCCAGCTCTTTAAGGTAATACTTCAGTGTCTCCAGCACGTTCGACTTAACGTGGATGAAGTTTTTGATCCCCTGTGCCTCGAGGTCGGCCATGCAGGCCGGTGCGCCG
>ERZ857521.3502-NODE-3502-length-12771-cov-3.715005_pt1 | contig 12771 bp, 6 predicted proteins | sample MGYA00519701_ERZ857521 | MGnify/ENA primary metagenome ERZ857521 (study PRJEB31778, sample SAMEA3449346) | human gut metagenome | biome: human gut; feature: human-associated habitat; material: faeces | place: United Kingdom | collected 2010/2012 ...
TTGACTTTTCCAACTTTCCCTTGACTTTTCCAAATTGTAGTGTTAATATAAAAACAAGCCCGTTATCTGTACTTATTTCGGTTGCTTTGCCGAAACTCTGCAGGAGCGGGGGTATCTGTTATTATCAAAGGAGGATTTTCAAATGAAAAAACATACCCGCGTACTGTCGCTGCTGATGACCCTGGTGCTGGCCCTGGGTCTGTTCCCCATGGCAGCCTTCGCTGCCAGCTATCCCAAAGCCTATGACGTCAGCTTCCAGCTGAAGGATGGCACTGTGATCGCCGAGTACGATGAAGTCAGCTATGTGAAGAGCGTCACTGTTCCCACCTACCGCGATGTTGAGACCTGGTACTGCGAGGCTCTGAACATGGAAGTCGCCACCGGCGAGACGGTCCCGGCAGAGTTTGGCACGGACAAGGACGTTGTTTTTGTTGCCGACAAAGTTCTCCCCGAGTCCTTCACTCTGAACTTCTGTCTGCCCAACGGCTTCAATGCAGGCTCCGCCGTTCTGGCCCCCAATAATTTTATGAGTTTCTTCACTGTTCCCACGGTGGACGGCGCCAGCGTGAACTGGGCTGCTGATAAAGTCACTCTGGCAAGCGGCCAGATGATCACCGGTCAGGACCTGGACCTGGACTATGTCTGGTATGAGAAGAACCCTGTTCTGAACTTCGACCTGACCAGCGAGGCCGTGTATCCCGACGCTTTCACTGTGAAGTTTATCGATGGCAACGGTCAGCTGGTTAGCGAGCAGACCGTGAACGCCTGGAACTACTTCACTGCTGTGAAAGTTCCCGCCGGTACGTGGTCCTGCCCCCGTCAGAACGCCATTGTCAGCGAGAATGACTACATCAGCGGCCAGACCCTGGATCTGGACTACACTTGGTACGGTTATCATCCTGTCGTGGAGTTCTACGCCGCCAACTGAATCCCTGCATCAGCAAACGCCCGGACTTCGGTCCGGGCGTTTTTCCATGCCCCCCGCCAAGCGGGTTTTATCTCGTGCACAGTGCTGACCATGTCGTGCATCTCCGGTCTCGGTGACGTTCCTGCCTGCGTCCCCCCGTCCCCTTTCATTCCGAGCGCCCCGTGTCATCCCGAGCTTGTCGAGGGATCTTGCGACCCCAGGAGGAAAGATTCTTCGTTGCTCCGCTCCTCTGAATGACAGGAACGGAACCAGAGAGCGGCAGCGAAAAGAGGAGACCAGGCAATGCCCCGTCCCCCCGGGAAGGGCGCAAAAAAGCCCCGCACTGTTGGAACGATCTCAATAATATCGCCTATATCACAGTTCAGGGCTGTACAGATTTTCACAAGTGAATCTGTTGATACATTTTCGTTGCGCCCCATTTTCGCAATCAGTGCAGAACTTACTCCAGCAGCTTGCTGCAAATCCTTCTTTTTTATATCCAAATCGATCAGAAGCTTCCAAAGCTTTTTATATGAGATAATATCCAAATGTACCCATAAAAAACTCCTTCACATCTATTTCCGTAGACGAACTTAATAGCCAATATCTTTCAGAATTTTATCGATTTCCTCAAATTCGTCTTGGGCGCTTGGTTCCCATGCTGAATCGTTGCACCAACGGCAGTATATTGCTTTTCTGTCTCGCATTCTGTGACAATATGGGCATTCCACTACGTCGTCTTCGCCGGTATCCACTGATGTTCGATGTGCACACTTAGAGCAATATGTGGTATCGACCTTATCCTACAGAGTATTTTCGTCAGTGTTGCCGCAATTTGCGCATCTCATACCATCATCTCCATCTGGAATGTATTTGTAATCTGTATTATCATCGTATCCGGAAGATTGAGAAGCTACATACACTGCACCTACAGTGACAGCTGCGACGCCCACAACCTTACCGGCAGTTCTCAACCATTCCTTCGCTTTTGCCTTTCGTGCCTGCTTACAGTCGATACATAGTGTAACATCTGGATTGTCGGAAAAGCGGTTTGTCACATACAAGAAAACCAGGCATCATCAAGATTTTTATCTCAATAATGCCTGGTTTATGTTTTCCAACCCTGCCAGACAGATGCCATATATCAGTAATTTTCGTGGGTTACTGTTTTATGACCACCCATCTAAAAGGCCGGGGCTTTTTTGGTTCCAGGACAATACCGCATAATTCTAAGTGCCGCAGCCGCCGGAGCGGTGCTTGAGCCGTAAGGCGGGAATTGTGCGGTGCTGCCTTCGTTATTTGTGCGGGCTTTCCCTGCGTGAAAACCCTGTGAGACGGGTGTCCTCATTCCTTGATGGGACACCCCGGAAATGCGTTTGTGGGTAATCAAACGCTATGCCATGTAAAACATCTTCCCGCCCAAAGCGTGGGCAATCAAGGCGGATAAGCAGAACCATGATTTATTGAAAATTCGGAAAAGAATCTGTATAATACTTATCAGATAGAGCCTATAGCCATGAAAGGCAAGCGGCATAGCAGTCGGCACATAAACGCATTCATTTGCTCTCAAAAGGAGAATTTTCGTGAACTACATCGCAGTAGTCGAGGACAGTGCGCAGGATCGGGCAGTGCTGGACTCGTATCTGGAAAAATACCAGCAGGAGAAAAACTGCCATTTTCAAATCACGCATTTTTCGGATGGCGACGAGATCGCGCTGGGCTATAAGGGCGGCTATGACCTGATTTTGATGGACATCGAGATGACCTTCATGGATGGTATGTCAGCAGCCGAGGAAATCCGCCGCGTCGACCCGGAGGTGCTTATCATCTTCATCACCAACTCGCCGCAGTATGCCATCAAGGGGTACGCGGTGCAGGCGCTGGACTATATCTTAAAGCCGCTGAGTTATTACGCTTTCTGCCAGCGGATGAACCATGTGCGGGAGCTGCTGGGACGTCGCCAGAAGCACTTCCTCACGGTGCCCTGCGCGGGCGGTGTGCAGAAACTCGATGTCTCCGACATTTATTATGTAGAAATCTGCGACCACGACCTGCTGTTCCACACCAAGCAGGGCAAGGTGCATTCCACCGGCTCCATGCGCGATGTGGAGCAGAAGCTGCCGCCGGAGAATTTCTTCCGCAGCAGCAAGGCGTACCTTGTCAATCTGGAACACGTGGACGGCATCCAGGACGAGGACGCCATCGTCAACGGTGAGCGGGTGCAGATCAGCCGCGCCAAGCGCAAGGCGTTTTTGGCGGCGCTCAACCACTACATGGGGGAAACCATCTGATGGAAACGGAAGTTCTGGGCAACATTCCCCGCCTGTATACCGCGCTGGCGGACTGGCTGGCCTGCCTTTTATATTTGTTCTTCCTGCCCAAGCGTACAGCAGGCTGGCGGCGGTATACGATCCACGCGGTGTTTTTGCTGCTGCTCGGCGTCTTTATGCAGGCAACGGGGCAGGTGCCGCAATTCTGGTTTCTGCCCTGCATTGCGGTATCCATCTTGATCATGTATCTGTACATCCGAATGCAGACCGACGTGTCCGCCCGGTGCGCGGGGTATTACTGCGTCCGCGCGTTTATTTTGGGGGAACTGGCCGCCTCGCTGGAATGGCAGCTCTACTACTATATGGTCAGGCAGCATGGCACGCCGGGCACGGGTGTGCGCGTGGGCATTTTGGCGGTCGTCTATGCCGCAGTGTATGGCGTGGTGTTCGCGCTGGAACGCAATTATAACGATATTGCCTCGCCTCTGCACGTCCACAAAAAGGAATTTCTCAGCACGCTGTTCATCGGTGTGGCGGTCTATGCCGCCAGCAACCTGAGCTATGTCAGCCCGGACACGCCGTTTTCCGGCAAAATGACGGCGGAAATTTACAACATCCGCACGCTGGTAGACCTGGGCGGCATGGCCATTCTGTTTGCGCACCACATGCAGCTGGTGGAGTACCGCCGCAAAAAGGAGCGCGACGCTTTGCAGAACGTCTTGCAGGCGCAGTACGCACAGTACCGCTCGGCGCAGGACAGCATTGACCTTATCAATAAAAAATATCACGACCTCAAGCACCAGATCGCTGTGCTGCGCAGCGAGACCTCAGAGGAAAAGGCCCACTACCTCGACGCGATGGAGCAGGAGATCCGCAGCTATGAGGCGCAGAACAAGACCGGCAACGAGGTGCTGGACACGATCCTGACCAGCAAAAGCCTGTACTGCCAGCAGCACGGCATCACGCTGACCTGCGTGGCTGACGGTGCGGCGCTGGATTTTATGGATACGATGGACCTGTGTTCGCTGTTCGGCAATGCGCTGGACAACGCCATCGAGAGTGTAGAAAAGCTGCCCGACAGCGAGCAGCGGCTCATCCATCTGGTGGTGGCACGGCAAAAGAGCTTTTTGTGGATCCGGGTCGAAAACACCTACGATGGTGCCTTCCAAGCGGACGGCAACCTGCCAAAAACGACCAAGTCCGACGCCCGATACCACGGCTATGGTCTAAAGAGCATCTACGACACCGCCGAAAAATACGGCGGCACCGCCGAGATCACCACCCAGGAGAACCAGTTCACATTAAAGGTGCTGTTTCCCATCAAGCAGAAATAACCCGGACAGCCCATTTTGGTGGGCTGTTTTTTGCTTTAAGCAACCTGCACATAAAGCACATGATACGATTGTCTATTTTGCCAATGCCGCAGGCGGCTTGCGTGGGAAAAACGACCGTTCACGTAGTGAATCCCCTTTTTGCTGTACATTGTGATATAGTGCAGACAACAGAAAAGGAAAGTCGTCTGCGTTTTTTGCTATGGATAACCTTGAAAGCGAGGATCTTGTATGAAAGCAACCCCACTTCTCACCGGCTGGACCTGCCGCCATCTGGGCGATACCGCACCCGGCAAACCGGTGACCCTGCCCCATGATGCTATGCTGGCTGAGCCCCGCACCGCCCTGAGCGCGGGCGGCACCAATACCGGCTGGTACGAGGGATATGACTACGAATACCGGCGCACCCTGACCGTGCCGGAAAACGAGCTGGCAGACACCCACATTCTGGAGTTTGAGGGCGTCTACCATAATGCCGAGGTCTGGCTCAACGGTCAAAAGGCGGCGTTCCGCCCCTACGGCTACACCAACTTTTATGTTGATTGTGCGCCGTATCTGCACGCAGGGGAGAACGAGCTGCGGGTCATTGCCCGCAACGCCGACCAGCCCAACAGCCGGTGGTATTCCGGCGCGGGCATCTACCGCCCGGTGCAGCTTTGGACGGCAAGGGGCGCGCATATCGCACTGAACGGCGTTAAAATCCGCACCCTGTCGCTGCAACCCGCCGTCGTGGAGGTGCGCGTAAAGACCACTGCCCCCGGCACGGTACGCCTGACGGTGGACGACCTGCCTGCCATGCAGCAGGAGAGCGACGGCGAGGCCGTATTTATCCTGACCCTTGATAACGCCCGCCTTTGGACACCTGAAACGCCCAACCTGTACACCTGCCGCGTCAACTTTGCCGATGATGTGGTAACCGAGACGTTCGGTGTTCGCAAGGTCGAGTGGGGCACGGACGGCTTCCTGCTCAACGGCAAGCGGTACATCATCCAGGGCGCGTGCATCCACCACGATAATGGTCTGTTGGGCGCAGTTTGTGACCCCGACGCCGTGGCGCGCAAGGTACGCCTGCTGAAAGAGAACGGCTACAACGCCATTCGCTCAGCGCACAACCCCTGCTCCAAGGCGCTGCTGGCAGAGTGTGACCGCCAGGGCATGCTTGTCATGGACGAGTACATTGACCATTGGTACATCCACAAAACCGAGCATGACTACGTGGATTATTTCAACGACTGGTGGCGTCAGGATCTGACCGACATGGTGGAAAAAGACTACAACCACCCCTGCGTGGTGCTCTACTCCACCGGCAACGAGGTCAGCGAGACTGCCCAAAAGCGCGGCATCGCCCTGACCAAAGAGATGACCGACTTCCTGCACGGGCTGGACGATTCCCGCCCGGTGACCTGCGGCGTGAACATCTTCTTCAACTTTTTAAGCTCCATCGGCTTCGGCGTGTACAGCGACGAAAAGGCAAAAAAAGAAGCCGAGCGTGCCGAAAAAGCCAAACAGCGCGGCGAGAAGGCCGCCAAGAAAAAGGCAGTCGGCAGTCAGTTCTTCAACAATCTGGCGGGGCTGCTGGGCGATGAGTTCATGAAGCGCGGCGCGACCCTGCACGGCTGCGACGTCAAGACCCGTGACGCCTTTGCCAACATGGACATTGCGGGCTACAACTACGGCATCTACCGCTATAAGCACGACCTGAAAAAGTACCCGCAGCGGTTGATTTTGGGCAGCGAGACCTTCTGCAACGATGCTTATAAATTCCGCGAGCTGGCCAAACAGGAGCCCCGCTTGGTGGGCGACTTTGTCTGGGCGGGCATGGACTACCTTGGCGAAGTCATGGTCGGCTCATGGGAGTACGCCGACTACGCCGAAACGTTCGACGGCGGTCCGGGCTGGGTGTCAGCGGGTTCGGGACGCATCGACCTGACCGGCAAGCCGCTGGGCGAAGCCCTCTATACCCGCGTGGCGCTGGAGGCCGACAATGGCCCCTATATCGCCGTCTGCCCGGTCAACCATACCGGAGACCGCCACAGCCCCAGTGCGTGGAAGATGACGAATGCCATGCCCAGCTGGAGCTGGACCGGCTGCGAGGAGCGCAAGGCCAACGTGGAGGTCTACGCCCGCGCCGCCCGTGTGGAGTTGGTGTTGAATGGTCACACGGTGGGCAGTAAAACGCTGAAAAATGATTGCTTGGCGAGGTTCAGCATTCCCTACGAGAGCGGCACGCTGGAAGCCGTCAGCTATGACGCTGCCGATCACGAAATTGGTCGCTGCAAGCTGCAAAGTGCCGGCGGCACGACCCGCCTGACGCTGGACGCGGAAGAACCTACTGTAAAACCGGGGCACCTGTGCTATATCCGTCTGCGCTACACCGATGAAAACGGCATCACCAAGCCGCTGGCGCGCGGCAATATTCAGGTACAGGTGCGCGGCGGCACGTTGGTGGGGCTGGGCAGCGCCTGCCCCTTCAACAAGCACAGCTATCTGGACAGCGAAACCGATACCTACTACGGCGAGGCTCTTGCCATCGTCCGCATGGGGGACGGCGACGCCATGACGATTGCTGCTTCCGACGGCGAATACAGCGCGGAGCTGACTGTGCCTGCGCAAGGGTGAGGCGGGCTATGGAGGTATGGGCTATTTTGCGGCGCTTGCCATCACGCTGTTTCTGGCGGCGTTCGTACTCATCACCGTCATCAACGGCGGTGTACAGATGGTGATTTACTTCCAGATTTATAAAATCATCTTCCCGGAAGGGGAGCAGATTAAAAACTAACCCGCCCCCAAAAGGGTTTGGAACAGGTCGGTACCATGCAGCATTCCTTTGTACGCATGGGACAAAATCCGTTCTGAGCCTTGGTACCCAACACCACAAAACTCAACAAAAGCTCGTTGAAACGATAAGCTTCAACGAGCTTTTGTTGCCTTAGGATGCAAATTTCAGTGCAGGACCTCGCACCAGCGCCAGGCCGTAGGCCATCGGACGGATGCCGAAGCCCTTAGCAGCTCCATGGCGCGCTGGAGGCGCAGCCCTTTACAACCGGCGGTCAGGGTGCTATAATAAATCCGACCGACCGGTCGGTCGGAAAAGAAAGGGAACACTTCCATGCCGAAATACAGCGTTAAAAAGCCATTTACCATTCTGGTGGCGGTCATTCTGGTGCTGGTGCTGGGCTTTGTCAGCCTGACCGGCATCCAGACGGACCTGCTGCCCGCCATGAACCTGCCCTACCTGATGGTCATCACGACCTACCCCGGCGCCAGCCCCGAGCAGGTCGAGGCCGACGTGACCAAGCCGCTGGAAAATGCACTTTCGACGCTGAACGGCGTCAAGAACGTGACGAGCCAGAGCAATGAAAACTACAGCCTGCTCTTTCTGGAATACCAGGACGACACCGACATGGACAGCGCCATGGTCAAGGCCAGCACAGCCGTGAACCAGCTCGGCGACGCGCTGCCCGACATGGCGTCCACGCCGACGCTGATGGAGATCAGCCCGGACATGATGGCGACGCAGTACATTGCCGTGGACTACGACGGCATGGATATTTACGAGCTGTCCGACTATGTCAGCGAAAACGTGCTGCCCCAGCTCGAGCGCGTGGACGGCGTGGCCAGCGTGTCCACGACGGGCCTGGTGGAAAAGTCGGTGCAGATCACGCTCGACCAGGAAAAGATCGACGCTGTCAACGACAAGCTGCTGGTCAAGGTCAGTGACCGCCTGGCCGATGCCAAAAAAGAGCTGGATGCCAACAAGAAAAAAATCAACGATGGCATGAAGGAACTGGACGCCGCCCAGGCCCAGCTGGACGCGGGCAAGGCCCAGCTGAACAGCCAGAAGGCCGACGTGACGACCCAGCTGCGGGACGCCATCACCGAGCTGGACAAGCAGATCCCCGAGCTGGAAAAGAAGATCGCCAGCCTGCAGACCGACCTGGACGAGGCCAACCGCAAGCTGGAGAATGCCAAAAATGCCAGCACGACCCTGCCCGAGGTCACGCTGCCCATCGACGATGCACTGTTTGCCAGCTGCAAGACGGTGCTGGCCGCCTACGACCCGCAGTATAACGCCGATGCGCTCCCGGCCAATCTGGCCGAAGCCAAGAGCGACCTGAACAAGATGGGCGCGATGATCAACTCGATCGACCGCGCGGATGCGGCCATCCGCCAGCGCGCCGCAGACGAGGGGCTGTTGGAGCAGAATATGACGGTGGAGCAGACTGCGGCCTACTTAGATGCCCAGTATGCGGCCATGAGCGCCCGCATTCAGGCGCTGGAGGCGGAGATCGCGTCGCTGCAGGACACCCTCAACAACACCGAGGACGAGACCGAACGGGCCGATTTACAGGCGCAGATCGACGCCAAGCGCGCCGAGCAGGCGCAGGACCAGGCTGTCATCGACGGCAACGCCGCCCGCCGCGCCCGCGCCAGCGAGCTGAGCGGCAATCTGTCAACGCTCTCCACGACGAAGGTCGCCCTGCAGAACGCCACGACGCTGCTGACTGCGCGGCAGGAGGCCGAGACTGCGCTGAACGACGGTATGCAGCCGCTGCAGCAGACGCTGAACGACACCGCCGCCGCCCTGCGCGACCAGCTGACCAAAGCGCAGGAAATGCTGACCCAGCTGAACGAACAGCGCGACAAGCTGCAAAAAATGCTGGCAAGCCTTGGCGACGAGGCGGTAGACCCCGCCATGGCTGATATGGCCGTCCAGCTGCTGCTGAGCGGCACCGAGGCCCAGCTGCAACTGGGCGAGTTCCAGGTCTCCAGCGGCAAGACCCAGCTCGAGGCCGGCAAGACCCAGCTCGAGGCCGCGCAGGAGGAATACGAGTCCGCCCGCGAGGAGGCGCTGAAAAGCGCGAATCTGGACCAGCTGCTGAACATGACGACGCTGCAGCAGCTTATTTATGCGCAGAACTTCTCGATGCCCGCGGGCTATATCGAGGGCGGTGACGGCGACGACAACCGCTACATCGTCAAGGTCGGTGATGCCTTTGCCGACGCGGACGAGCTGAAAAGCATGGTGCTCTGCAATATCGACGGCATCGGCGACGTGCGCCTGTCCGATGTGGCCGAGGTCGAAATGACCGACAACGCCGACGACGCCTACGCCAAGGTGGACAAGAACCGCGCCGTGCTGCTGTCGCTGTACAAGAGCTCGACGTCGTCCACCTCGACGGTCTCCAACGCCAGCAGCGCGGCGATGGAAACGATGATGGCCGAAAACGAGGGCCTGCACCTGACGCCCATCATGGACCAGGGCGACTATATCAAGCTCATCGTCAACAGCGTGCTGTCCAACCTGATCGAGGGCGCAGCGCTGGCCATCATCGTGCTGGCGCTGTTTTTGAAGGACCTGCGCCCGACCATCGTCGTGGCCATCAGTATGCCGTTGAGCGTGCTGTTTGCCATTGTGCTGATGTATTTCACCGGCATTACCTTCAATATCCTGTCGCTGTCCGGCCTGGCGCTGGGCGTCGGCATGCTGGTCGACAACTCGGTTGTCGTCATTGAAAACATCTACCGTCTGCGGGGCCGCGGCGTGCCCGCCGCCCGCGCGTCGGTGCAGGGCGCGCGTCAGGTGGCCGGGTCCATCATATCCTCCACCCTGACGACGATCTGCGTTTTTCTGCCGCTGGTGTTCACCACCGGCATGGTGCGCGAGCTTCTCAGCGACATGGCCTGGACCATCACCTTCAGTCTGTTGGCGTCCCTTGTTGTGGCGCTGACCGTTGTGCCCTGCGCGGGCTCCACCGTGCTGAAAAAGCAGAAGGACATCAAGCACCCGCTGTTCGACAAGGTGCTGAACGGCTATGAAAAGCTGCTGCGCTTCTGCCTGCGCCGCAAGGCTGTGCCGCTGGCGCTGGCCATTGCGCTGCTGGGGGTGTCGGTCTGGCGCGTCGCTACCATGGGCATCGTCATGATCCCCGACATGAGCAGCAACCAGCTGACCATTACGGTCAATGTGCCTGACGATACGGCTAAGGAGGACGCCTTCGCCACAGCGGACAGCGTCATGGACGCGGTCATGACCGTGGACGGCGTCGACACCGTCGGCGCGATGTCGGGCGGTTCCAACAATATGGTCGCCATGGTCGGCGGCAATGCCGCCACCGACAACACCACGTTTACCTATTACGTCCTGCTGGGCGACAAGGCACCCAAGGCCAAGGTCGTGGAGCAGGAGATCTACGGCAAAACAGCAGATCTAAACTGCGAAATTGAAGTGAACTCCAATGGCATGATGGACATGAGTGCGCTGTCCGGCTCCGGCATCGAGGTGGACCTCTACGGCAACGACCTCAATGACCTGGCCGCCGCGGGCAAGCTGACCTACGGCTCCAACGTGAAGGAGGTCACCGCGCTGATGGAGGGCATCGACGGTATCCAAAACGTCACTGACGGCCAGGACGCCGGCGACGCCGAGATCAACATCACGATTGACAAGGACAAGGCTATGCGGATGGGTCTGACCGTCGCGCAGGTCTACCAGCAGATCGCCGCCAAGCTGACGACGGACACCACCGCCACGACGCTGAAGGCGGGCGGCGACAGCTACAGCGTCGTCATCGTCGATAAGACCGACACGCCGACGCTGGACGATATTTTCAATATGGAGTTCGAGACGACGACCACCGACGAGAACGGCAGCAGCGTAAAGGAGACGCACACTCTCGGTGAGTTTGCGACCCGCACCACGACGGCGGGCTATACGACGATTGCCCGCGAGAACGGCTCCCGCAAGCTGGCCGTGACGAGTGAGACCGCCAACGGCTACAACACGACGCTGCTCTCCCGCGAGCTGGAGCCGCAGCTGGCCGCACTGGACCTGCCCGACGGCGTGACCGCCGAACTGGCCGGTGAGACGACCCAGGTCACCGAGATGCTGAGCCAGATGGCAAAAATGCTTGCACTGGCGTTGGCTTTTGTCTATTTTGTCATGGTGGCGCAGTTCCAGAGCCTGCTGTCGCCGTTCATTGTTCTGTTCACGATCCCGCTGGCCTTCACCGGCGGTATGCTCGGCCTGATGGCTGCCGGTGAGCAGCTGTCGCTGATCTCGCTGATGGGCTTCCTGGTCCTGATGGGCGTCGTCGTCAACAACGGCATTGTGTTTGTGGACTACGCCAACCAGCTGCGCATCGGCGGGCTGGAGCGCACCGATGCCCTTGTGGCGACGGGCCGCACCCGTATGCGCCCGATCCTGATGACGACGCTGACGACGGTGCTGGCGATGGTCACGATGCTGTTCGGTACCGACATGGCCAGCGAGATGAGCACCGGCATGGCCATTGTCATCATCGGCGGCCTGAGCTACGCCACGCTGATGACGCTGTTCGTCGTGCCTGTGCTGTATGACCTGTTCTACCGCAGGCCGCCGGTCAATATTGACGTCGGTGATGACGGTCTGGACGACCTGCCCGACGATGCGGCCGAGTTTGCGGCAGAGTTCGCCGCCCGCCGCGCCGCCGAGGCTGCATCCGCGCCACGCCGCCCGGATCTGAGCCGCGCGGCCCGTGTGCCGGAGGAAAACGACGGGGAGAAAAAGGAGGCCGACCATGACAATGGATAACCATGCAGCCCGCAAGGCTGCCGTCTACGAGGCTGCCCTGCAGCTGGTCGCCCGGGGCGTCAGCCCCGCCGCTATGACCATCCAGCAGCTGGCCGACACGGCAGGAATTGGAAAAGGTACGATGTACGGCTATTTTTCCTCAAAGGAGGAGATCCTGCAGGGTCTGGCCGAATACTGCTTTGCCCGGGAAAACGAACGCATCCGCGTCCTGTTTGCCGACTGCTGCACGCTGGCCGGGCTGGAGGAGCGGGCGGTAGCCTATTTGCAGGACATTGCCGCCAACCGGATGGGGGATTATAAGATGATTGCCCAGGCACTGGGCACGCCGGGAAAGTGCGAGTCCGTGCCCGCCTGTGCGGACGAGCTGCGGGACATCATGCGCACGCTGCTCATACGCCTGCAGGCTGCGGGGGAGATCGACCCCGCGGTAAGTCTGGAATACTGCTGCACCGCGATCTTTTCCGCCGTTGTCGGCGGCCTGATCGGGCTGTGCTTTACCGCGGAGTGCGGGATACAGAGCGGCCTGCCGGAGAATTTAAAAATGCTGCTGCATCGTACATTACAGGCGCGGCAATAAAAAGCAGCCCGTGAGCGACAGTGCTCACGGGCTGCTTTGTGCTTAGGCAATACCGCATAATTCCCGCCTGACGGCTTAAGCACCGCTCCGGCGGCTGCGGCACGGCATCTGCG
>ERZ857521.3518-NODE-3518-length-12715-cov-3.238863_pt1 | contig 12715 bp, 11 predicted proteins | sample MGYA00519701_ERZ857521 | MGnify/ENA primary metagenome ERZ857521 (study PRJEB31778, sample SAMEA3449346) | human gut metagenome | biome: human gut; feature: human-associated habitat; material: faeces | place: United Kingdom | collected 2010/2012 ...
GCCCGCGGGGGGCGCCTCCGGCGATGCTGGGAACAGAGGGGAAACGCTTATTGCAGGTTGTTGCGGTAAATCGTGGCGATTTCGCCAAGAATGGCGGCAACATCCGCATCGGGATTCCACAGCTTGTCAAACACGATTTCGGTCTCGATGTCGATGGTGGGGGAATTGATATTGCTGGACATGGCGCGGCTGGAGAGCACAGAGCTGGCCACGATGTCCTTCATCTGCTCGGGGGTAAGGTAGGCGTTGGAATTGAGGAACTCCTCGCTTTCCAGCACGGATTTGCGGCAGGGCGGCCAGTACTGGGCCACGCGGGCGGCGCAGCTTGCGCTGGTCATGTAGGACACCAGCTCGGCAGCCAGATCGGCGTTGGCGCTGGCGGCGTTGGCAGCCATGGCCGCCTGGCCCAGGAAGGACACATCGCCGGGCAGCTTGGACACGCCCCACTTCCAGGTCACATCCGCCAGGTTGCCCAGCTGAGAAATCTGGTTGAAGGTGCAGGCCGCGCCGCCGGTGAAGAAGTTGCTTTCATCTCCCGGAGGAACCACGGAGCCGTCCACGTACACCATGTCGTGGAACATCTGCACAGCCGCGATGGATTCGGGTGAGTCGATGAGCACTTCCAGATCATCCGTCCAGAAGTCGCCGCCAAAGCCACGCACAAACGGGGTCAGGTTCATCTCGGTGCGGTCGGAGTAGCCGGCGTTGTTCACCGTCATGTAGCCGTACACGCCGGTCTTGTCCTTGATGGCCTTCATGCACTCACGGAAGGTTTCCCAGGTCCAGGTGCCCTCGGCGACATATTCGTTGGGGTCCTTCAGGCCCGCCTCGGCAAAGAGGTCGGCGTTGTAGATCATGATGAAGGGGCTGGTGGAGAAGGGAATGGCATACACGTCATCACCGTCGCACCACAGGCTCATGGCGCCGTCATCCAGGTCGTCGGGATCATAGGCGGACATGGCGTCATTGAGCTTGGCGCACAGGCCGGCGCTTATGTAAGCCTTGATGTCCGCTTCCATGACCCAGAAGGCGTCGGCGGGCTCATTGCTTTGCAGGTTCATCAGCAGCAGGCTGCTGTATTCCGTGCCCGACAGCGAGATGAATTCCGGCTCGATGGCAATGCCCTTGGCCTGGGCGAATTCATCCACGAAGCTGCCCAGCAGCTTAAGCTGATCCTCATTGCTTGTCCAGGTGGCGATTCTCAGATGGACAGGCTCCTCCGCCATGGAGGGAATCGCCATGGCCAGCAGCAGAACGGCCAGCAGCAGAGACGTAAGTTTCTTCATCAGTTCAGTCTCCTTTCTTGAATGGGCATTTGAAAGGCAGGATACCTTTGCTGCATCCTATTATAATCAATGTGGGGTCATGTGTGAAGAAACTCGGTTGACCGAATTTAAGCGCGACGTTGACCAAAATAGCATAACAAATTGACTTTTCCTTAGCGAATCCCTACAATAAATATGGATTCTGATAGCTGAGGTGAAACGGAAAATGGCGCAGCTTACAATCAATTACAAGCCTGTGGATAAGACCTATGATGTGATCGTTGCAGGCGGCGGCACGGCGGGCGTGATGGCGGCCTGCGCGGCGGCGCGTGAAGGTGCGCGCGTGATCATTCTGGAACGTGAATATGCGCTGGGCGGAACGTCCACGCTGGCGCTGACCGTGCCGCGCATGACCAATCATATGCCGCAGCTGACGGGAAACAGCTCCCTGGCGGATGAATTGCAGAGCAGCATGGAGCGGGAAGGGTGCGCGGGGGACACGTACTTCGCCAGCCCGGAGATGGCCAAGCTGCATCTTGAGGAGATGTGCGCCCGATACGGCGTGGAGGTGCTCTACGGCGCAGAGCTTGTGGGCGCAGAGCTGAAGGGCCGGAAGGTGGAAACGGTGGTGGTCAACACCGCTTCGGGCCTGCTGGGCTATGCTGCCCGCGCCTTTATCGATTGCACGGGCGGCGCGCGGCTGGCGCTGGCCTGCGGCTGTGAAACCGCATGCGGCGTGGAGGGTGAAAATCAGCCTATGACGCTGCGCTTCTGCGTGGGTGGCGTGGACGTGGCCCGTGTGGAGCAGACGCTGAAGGAATGGGGCTACCGTTTCGGCGGGGATCATTTTCCCATGGAGTTTTATTCGCTGTGGCGCGAGGAGAGCTTCAACCCCTTCACCAAGCTGCTGCGTGAGGGCGTGAAGGAAGGCGCGCTGACCGAGCGCGACGGCAGCTATGTGCAAATCTACTACCATCCCACCCTGGGAAAGGATGTGCTGTGGTTCAACTGCCCGGAGGCGGGGCATATCCTCGACGCGGTGAGCGCGCGTTCCGTTACGGAGATGGTGCTGTATTCCCGCAAGTCCGCCGTGCGCATCCTGACGTTCCTCAAGCGGCGGTTCCCCGGCTTTGAACACAGCTATCTCCAGGCGTTCTCCTCCATTCCGGGCATTCGCGAATCGCGGCGGCTGGTGGGCGAATACGTACTGACGGAGGAGGATATCCGCGCACGCCGCCGCTTTGACGACTGCGTGGCGCAAACCGCCTATCCGGTGGATATTCACAACGAGCACAACCTGGTGCTGATTCATTTGGAACCCGGCGAATATTATGAAATTCCCTATCGCTGTCTGGTCACGCGCGAGCTGGACAACCTGCTGGTGGCGGGGCGCTGCTCCTCGGCTACGTTTGCGGCGCAAAGCTCCATGCGCATCCAGCTGGTATGCATGGCGCTGGGAGAAGCGGCGGGCATCGCTGCGGCGCTGAATCCTGAGGTGCGTGCGGTGGATGGGGCGCAGGTGCGTCGGTGCATGCAGGCGCACGGGGCTGTGTTTGCCGGGCGGTAATGTGCTTCACAGATGGTCAGTCTTGACCGCTCACAAAGGAAGGGGAAACGGAAGATGTACCATAACATCGGCGGAAAGATCAAGGTGCTTGCGCGGATTGTCTGCGCCATTGGAATCATTGCAGCGCTTTTGACGGCGGTGGGGTTATGGATCAACAACAGCAGCTTTCATCCGACCATGGCGGCGGGCCTCACGATACTGCTGCCCGGGAGCGTAGCGACGTATGTGACTTCTCTGTTCATCTACGGCTTTGGAGAACTGATTGAGTCTACCAGCAAAATCAGAAGCATGATGGAACAGGACCGCACGGAAGAGGAAGAAGATCAGGAACCATAAGGCGGGGAAGCAGGAAATCCGACGGAACGGCCCGAACTATGCCGGCAAAAACGCAGGGGAGAAAAAAGACAGGGAAGGTTGATTGAAGCTGGAGCAAAATCATTTACCGGGTTTTCGAAAACGCCAGATCTCGGACCGCGAACAATCTGCAATGCTGAGGCGCTGTTTGAACGTCGCCTGAATCAGCCTTTTTGGACAATATGAAATGAACCCGCTGCGCTTTCAGGCGTGGCTGCTCAGGCCGGTGAAGGCATTTGCAATTACCGGCGGTGAATATACTGCCGCCACTGCGTGAAGTCCGGCAGCGCCGGCCTTTTTCGGCAAAACACGTTTCCCCCTGCGCCTGCGGCACGACCGGGGAAATCTTGCTACGCACGGCTTCTGAATCCAGCGCACATGTCAGTGGAATGCCTTCTTCAAATTAAAGATTTGGAAAAGGCACCGGAGATTCGGAATACGGTTTGGAGAGCTGTTGCCCCCGAACCTCTCAAAAGGGTTTTGGACAGGCTGAGAAGTTTGCAAAAGGCCTGAAAAATTTATAACAAAACGAATAAATTTTGGATATTGGCTCATTGAAAAAGACAATGCGGCATGGTAAAATATATAAAAATGTTGAATTTTATGGGGGAAGTAACATGTCGCAAATTGACTGGGATAGAATTGTTGCTGATGCCGATAACGAAGCTCGTAAAAAAGTGCAGAAAGAAAGTGAAAACGGTCAGAATTCGCTTGATTTTATCAGCGAACCTCATGTTGCTTGCTGCCTGCTGGTTGATACATCCGGCTCAATGCAAGGAAGCAAGATTGATGAACTAAACAGAGCTTTGCAACATTTTAAAAAAGACGTTTGCGCGGACCCGCTTTCTGCAAAAAGAGTGGATGTGTGCGTTGTTGAATTTAACAGCAAAGCCTCAATTGTCACGCCTTTTTGTCCTATAGCAAAATTTAAGCCCCCAACCCTTAGCGCCCATTCCACTACGGCTATGGCCACGGGCATCCGATATGCGATTGAAGCCGTACACGATCAGGTAAGTCGTTATCATGCCGCAGGTATCGAATGCTATAAGCCTTTTGTGTTAATGATTACGGATGGTGAGCCAACGGAGGACATGGAAGGTATCGCAAAGTTGATCTCTGCCAGAGAAAGCCAGGGCCGCTATGGTCACATGCGGTTTCATGCTTTTGGTGTTAAAGGTGCCAACATGGATTTCTTATCCACGCTTACACATCGTGTTTTAGCGGTAAACAACAATGCCTTTATGGAGATATTTGATTGGGCCAGCAAAAGCATGCAGATTATTTCTCACAGCAAACCTACAGATAATGTGCTAGAGAGCAATCTGGGCCCCAACATGGAACCGTATAACCCCGTAGAAAAGAAAGTGCCATGGAACGATTGATAGCATTGGGGAAAGACTCATTTTACAAGCATAAATTCTTTTGCCCAGGAAAAACGAAAGTGACAGCCTCTCCTGCCGCATCCAAACAGGAGGAATGCCCAAAAATTGAAGAAGGAAACATTCTGCATCCGGACTGCTTTCTTTCTACGATCGCCGGAGAGAACATTGCTGCCGTGGCCTTATCGCTGCGTGGGAAAAATCATATTGCGCAAGGAATGGTGCTTCAGGACTATCACAAGCTTCAGCTGATGGATGACCAGACTGTTTTTGTAGTGGTGGCGGATGGAGTAGGAAGTGAACCCCGCGCGGACGAAGGAGCTGAAATTGCCTGTACGAGTGCCGCGGCTTATTTTGATACCCATATATCAGACGTGAAAAAAGATCCACGTACATTCATGAAACATTCTTTTAAAGCAGCGAAAGACGCAATTGCCGCAGCAGCCCGATCGGCCGGAATAGATGCTCGCCAGATGAATACGACACTTCATGCTGCATGGATGACAGAAAAGGGGGTTTGGTGGGGCCATGCGGGTGATGGCGGAATTTTTCTAATGGATGATTCAGGCACCTTGGAAATGCCAACGGAACCAATGACGGCAGAAAATGGAGAATATGTCATCCCTCTTTTGGCTGGTGAGGCATGGTGGCAATTCGGCTTCTCTGAAGGACATTATCAAAGTGTGTTGTTGTGCACGGATGGTATCTATGGCCGCATCACGAACCGTGCCCTTCGCTCTGCCGGTACCGCCATGGATAAGGCAATGGCGGCAACGTTTTTAAGTCCATGGGCTTTTGATTGGCAAGGCGGGGAAGGCGGCGTTGTCCGCGCCATGTCCAATATTTTTCGCAAGCCACGTCCCAGTGATTTTTATCCGCGGATGATTCAGGCCATGTCTCAAGGAGGGGATACGCAGCAGGCTGAAAGGCATATTGTTTCTCAAGTATTACCCTACAGGCAGCCGCTGGCATCTCTCACCTCCATCTCGGACGATATTACCCTTGCCGTGATCCAGCGTAAAAAGGAACTTCCGCAAAGCAAGCCCGTTTCCTATTATTTTCCTCCTGATTACCACGCGCTTAACGACCGTATAGCTGAAATTTTGTATAGCGAATGAATTGAAAAGGTTGTGCATGCCAGTGTACTACAAAGCGCTGATAAAAAACGGGTACGAGCTTGAACCATCTCCGATTAGGTGCGGTGGCGAAGGAAGCATCTTCCTGGTGCAGGGAAACAGCTCAATTGCAGCAAAAGTATACAGCCATGGAAATGCCCCTAAGGAAAAGCTCTATCAAATGCTTAAGATGCCTTTGGCCCAAAAGAGCGACTATATTGCCTGGCCGCAGGATATCTTGTTTAATCAAACAGGTACTCCTGCGGGCTTCATAATGAAAAGGTTCAGTTATACGAAAAGCTTGGCGGAAATGCTTTCTGATACCAGCTTCCAATGGAAAAAAAGAATCTGTGTGGCTGCGAACCTTTGTGATGTTGTTCATGAAATTCATCAAGTTGGGCAATGCATCGGCGATATGAACCCCAGCAATTTTGGCGTTGATGCAAGGAACGGCCATGTATGTGCCTTTGATGCAGATTCTTTTCACTTGCATGACACACATGGGCAATGGTATCCCTGCGTTGTGGGCATAGCGGACTATTGGCCTCCGGAATTGCAGCGGCTTACCATTAATGGAGCGGAGCTGCGTTCGCTACCGCCGGCAAGAACCTTTTCTCAAAGCAGCGATCAGTTTGCTCTGGCTGTCTTGATCTTTCAACTGCTCTTTAGCGGCTATCATCCTTTTGCGGCGAGACGGTTAGAAACCGTTCGTTCATCCTATGTTATGAATCGCCGGTCCGTTTATATTTTAAACAGACAATCTCCATGGTTTTCCACGGGTGCCAAAGGTACGGGCATTCCCAAAGGAGCACCCGATTTGAGCATCGTTCCCGATTATATAAAGAAACTGTTTTACCAGGCTTTCATGGAAGATCATAGGCCACAGGCTAACACATGGCATCAGGCGCTTATACGACTGCTTGGCGAACATGACGCCTGGGGAGTCCCGCATAAAACTACTCATGCATCCCCGTTTCAAAAACCGGTGGCAAAGACGGCAAAACCGGTGGCAAACACGGCAAAACCGACTGTCAACACTCCGGACCCCCAACCAAAACAATCCGGGTTTGATAATTTCCAGCTGTATGAATTGTGCTATTTGCTGGGCGTATTAATCATCTTCTCGACAAATGGGCAACAGCGAAAATTAGAGGTGTATGAGAGGCTTCCTTGGGCGATTCTATTGCTCGCCGTCGGTATATTGCAGCGTTTGCTATCCCGAAAACAGAAGCGGAGAATGAGTGCGGTTCTGTGTGCTGTGTTGGCCGGAATATCTTTGGATTGCTACAGCAAGTACCAGAACCTTTATCTTCCGGGACTGGATGTCCAAAACTATTTTCTTTATTGCTCTATAGCTTCCGGTGTGGCCGCCACACTTGGAGTTTGGGATTTCTATCATTTGAAAAAGAACCGGAAAGGTGGTCGTACATATGGAAATAATTGAAACTGTATTAAAAAACATCTACTCTACTTCCGATCAATACAGGATTTTAAATGACCCAGAATACTTTATTGACCTGCTTGTCAAGCAATACAGACCCGAGTTTAAATATGACTGCAAACTTTTAGAAAAGGGGATTCGCTGTGGCGCCGGAAATATTGTCTGGCAGTTTGTTAGCAAGAAAACGATGCCCACCGACGAGGACAACGCGAAATTTACTTCCCTCCTGCAAGAGAGAGCAAATCTTACCTTGGATGAAGCAAATCGTCTCATTGGTCTGCTATATGCAATGACGGGCTTTTCTTCCCCACGAAAAGCTCATGGGAAAACCATAAAAGAAATCAGCGACAGAGCCAGAACCCCTTTGTCTTTTTCATCAGGTGGGTTTTTCAATCGCCTTGCACAAGGATTGCCCCGTATCGCACCGATTCATAGCCTGCTTAGTATAGTATATGTTATTTTCATGATCGTCAGCATCAATAATGGCGCAACGGTCTTTGTCCTGGGATCGTTTCTGTTTGGAACAAATATTGCATTAATGTTTTTTGCTGCCATTTTTGCTGTTCTAGGCTTATTCTTAAAACGGGGATGGCCGTATTTAACTGCTGCAATTATTCAGACGGTCGCTCTGTTAACAATTCTGACACCTGTTTTTATTCAGCCCCTTTTGGGGATCATAGCCGTCGCGATCCCCACCATGGGTTATATAGCGTTCGTTAAAATCAACCGGGCAAAAGGATCGACGGCAAAGTCCATTCAATAGTGGAGAGCCATGCTTCCTTAATCCTTTCTCAACGCCCTATGTCACATGAGAGCTTCCGTAAAATGCAAATGATCTTTACAGCTAACTCAAGAAAGCCGTATGTGTGTTTCCAAAAGGAAGCCTTTTCAATGGGACTTTGAAGCGTTGATTCTCTCCGGTATGATAAAAGATTTTTACGCAAGCGGGAATTTGTCGGATTCGAGTCGCCTCCGGTTGTTCCATAACTATGGCCGAAGTATCGTCGCTTTTAGGGAAAGGGCATAACGGTTCTATCATGGAAAAAGCACGGGGTGGAAGCAATCTTGAAAAAAGGTGATGTATTTATGAAAAAAACCATTTGCTTTTTGACTTGTGTTTTGATGGCGGTTCTTGTTCCTGTGACCGGGATGGCATTGGGTGGAAACGCTGTCTATTCTTCGGCATTGGAAGCGATGGAAAACGCATTTGAGCAGTACGGGTATCAGTGGTATGATCCTGTGGAAACGCGTGAGACGTTGGAGAACCTATATGCGTATGACGTGCAGGAAAGCGCATCGGAAACCAACCTTTCAGCGATGTTTATCAGCAGACCAATGTGGGGGTGGTCCTTTCGGTATGACATCGAGGCACGTATTCGGGCGAATGGAGATCTTATCTCCTTGCAGGCATGGGGCCCTTTGAACGAACTGGTTGATACATTAAACGGTGAAACGGATATGGAATCCTATTTGGTGTTTGTTTCTGTTATCACAGCATTTCGCGATAACCTGTCTTCCTCTGAGCGGACGAAGCTGGAAAACTGGGTGGAAAATGAAGCGCTGCCCTTCTTGCAAGGAGGATATCAGACGGATGCTGAACCCTCTTTGCAAGTGGGGGGCGGGGAATTATACTGTTGTGTTTCCTGGGGTGAGTGTCAAATGCCCTGGTGTCTTGCTTGGTATAGCCTTGACTGACTGCTGAAGCAAAACTGCCTGGTTGTGCATTCCCGGCCTCCTTGCGCAATGCAGACTTATCCCATCTTGTTGCAGGAGCGAGACAGAACCTGATGAGAAAACCGTAAGAGTACTATCAAAAGTTCTAAGCTGTACCTCCAAAAAACGAGGGATGCTTTCGGTTATTGGGTCAAGCTGAAATGGCCCCATAGCGCTCATAAGAAATCGCCCATCCGAGTTCAAAAGAAAATGGACTGTATCCGGTTGAACGGGTACGAAAAGAAGAAACTGTCGAAAAATAACGCGAGATTACGCGGCCTTGCTCCTGATTTCATGGGGGGTGAGGCCGTTTTTCAAGTTGATGTGCTCAAAGTTGTAGAAGTGAACGGATCAGGTATAATCCAGCGACATATCAAAGTAATCCGCATAGCGGCGGAACAGCGCCACGGGCGAGGTGGACTGACCGTTTTCGTAGCGGTTGACGCTGGACTGTGTGGAGCCGAGCCGATTGTCTCGGCCATTTTCACCTGCGAAAGGCCAAGACTCCCCCCCAGGACTTTCAAACGCTTGCCCACTTCTTTCATGATATAGCCTCCTATGCGGGTTAGTTTTATTATAACCCGCATGTCGAAGGAGCGCTATCCGGAAGTGTGATTTTTATATCCGCTTGGTTCATTCTGGCCCGCAGGCCGAATAAAGAAACGTAACAGGCAAGCCCATACGGGCAAGTCTGCACCGTTTCTTTGGATTTTAAAGGGGATGGAGGATATGGTATGCAGAAATGCGATCTTAAGGCCAACACACCGGCAAAACCGGGGGTTTCCAAAGAGGGCTTACGGGTCCCCTTTGGCACATGACCTTGCTTGCAAGGTGTAGTGTGTTATACCTGCCGGCGCGGCTGACGGGGGAAGCAGGGAGGACGACGCAGTTTGTGTCCCGCTTGGACCGGCAGGGAAACGGACGGAGGGGGTGCGGCCTGGGGGCGTAAAAATGACGGCCGGTTATAGAGAGCGGAGGCAGGAATATAAGATCTCTGCTTCTTACTTTCCACATGATTTGCACAAATCCGGTAGAATGAAGTTACGATACATGATCATTCAGGCTCATATTATTGAATATGCTTTTCAAATCCAAAACATCCTTCAAACCGGAATGGGACAATTGAGGGTTCATTTTTTTACAAAACAACCAAAGCATCAATTATAAAAGGCATTTTACAGTATACCAGATATTTTCCCCAGACATCCCCCTGTGGCTTCGTCACTTATTCAACTTGCAAAGACGGTTACGCTCCGCCAGCAGCGCGGCGGTCTTTGGGCACAGCTTGGCCACGCCGTCCATATCCCCGTCGGTGAGGGCGCGCTCCAGGTTGTCCATGCAGGCGCGCAGCTCGCCTTCCAGCGGAAAAGTGGCTTCGCTGCTGACGGGATCGCTGAAGCGGAAGTCATCGGCCAGCTTGCGCAGCTGTTCCTGCACAGCCTCTCCCTGCGCCTGGCCAGCCAGCGCTCCGGCGCGGGAGCGCAGCTCGCGCATGACGGAAACATCCTTTTGCAGACGCGCATCCTGATGATGAATTTCATCTCGAATGGCGGAGGTGGCCATGCAGCCGATTATTGCCAGTACGAGGACAACCGCCTGCACGATCAGCGCTGCGCTAAAGGGCACCCACGCGGCCAGGACCATGCACAGCAGCCCTGTCACGGCCTGTATAAGCAGGTAGATCAGCGACAGGCGGGCGATGGGAAAGCCATAAAGACTGTCGCGCAAGCTACCCTTGGGCGTAAAGGCATAGAGCATCAGGGGGAGTTGCGCAAGGATGGCGACGGATGTAAAGATGTAACCCAGCCAGAAAATCGTCGTGCGCGCAAAGGGGATCACAAACGCGATAAGGTTTAGCAGCGCCAGCAGCAGCGCGACGGTCGCGGCGGTACGCGCGATATTTTTCTTCATGGCTTAGCCCTCCCTCTTTTTACCGCAGTTGGGACAGAAATTCGAGGCGATACCCTTCTGTCCGCAGTCTGGGCAATCCCAGCCCGCGTTCTGCTCAGGGCGCTTTTTGCCGCAATTCGGGCAGAAGTTGGAGATAACGCCCTTCTGTCCGCAGTCCGGGCAATCCCAGCCTGTGCTCTGTCCGGGGCGCTTTTTGCCGCAGTTGGGGCAGAAATTCGACGGGATATCCCGCTGCCCGCAGTCCGGGCAATCCCAGCCGCCGGGGGCCATGGCATCGCTCACGGCCCTGCCCATCTGCGCGGCCGCATCCGCCACCGGGTTCAGGGCGTCCCTCGTGATGCCGACCACGCTGCCCATCGCGCCGAGCGCCACGCCCAGCCCGGCGATATCGCCCAGGCCGCCCGCAGCGCCATTGCCGCCAAGGCCGTTCTGCATGGCCTCCATACCCACCTGACGAGCGGTTTGCTGCTGGTAGGTAAAGCCCTTCATGCGCATTTCCTCAGCTTCGGCCGTAGCCTGCATGCGGTAGGCCTCCGCCTCGGCCTGCTTGTGAATCTTCAGCGCCTCGGCCTCGCCCTGGGCGCCAATGATTTTTATCTGCGCCTCGGTCTGCGCTTCCACGGCCTTGCGGCGGGCGTCCGGGTCGCGGCGCAGGCTGGCCCCGGCGATGGTATTTGCCCAGGCGGCTTCATCCTGCAGCGGCAAAAAATGCACGCGGTCGGTAAAGGCAGCGCCCTTGTCCACGGTGTCGGCCACAAAGCAGGGCAGACCCGCGGTCTGCGCCTCCACCAGCACGACGGGCAGACCCTCGAAAAGGCTGGGCAGCAAAAAGGCGTCCATCGCGTCGTAAAAGCTCTGGATGTTGCTGCGCACGCCCGCAAAGATCACACTGTCGCCAAGGCCGAGCTCGGCGGCCAGCGCCTGCATTTTTTCCACGTAGGCGGGGTCGCCGCCACCCAGCAGCACCAGCCGTGCCTTGGGCAGGCGGGTGCGCACGGCGGCAAAAATTTTGAGCAGTCCCGGGTGGTTCTTCTGGTCGGAAAACCGCCCCACATGGCCGAACAGGATTTCCTGATCGGTCACACCCAGCTCACCGCGCAAAAGCGCACGGCGCTGTGGGTCGCGGGCGGCAAACCGCGCCGTGTCGATGCCGTTGGGCACGACGGTGAACGGATGCTTGCCAAAAAGCATCTGCCCGGCCTTCTCACTGCACGCAAAGCGGTCCGTCAGGCCGATGTTGAAAAAGCTGCTCATAAAATGATCGAGCCGCCCCACGAAATTGCGCTCATACGCGGTATTGTGGCTGTGGCCGCACCGCACGGGGATACCTGCGCGCCGCGCCGCGGGGTTGTAGAACATGCCAAACCCGCTGTAATGGCCGTGGATGATGCGCCACTCTGGGTGGGCGGCAAACAGCGCCCGCAATTCACGCAGGTAGCGGGGCAGGTTGTTGTCCTGCCGGACGGTCAGCTTGAAGATGCGCCCGCCCAGCGCACGAATTTCATCGTCAAAAAAACACGGTTTATCGTAGTGATAGAGAAAATCGAACTGGACCTTCTCCCGGTCAATCGTGCGGTAGACGTTCATGACAAAGGTCTCCATGCCGCCGGCGTCCATGGCGGGCATGACCTGTAAAACACGGATGGGCGGCATCAGCGTTCAGCCTCCAATACAGCCATCTTTTGCAGCTTCTCGGCAGTTTTGGCCAGAATTTCGTCTTTGTCCGTTGCATCCGCTTTGCCGTCGCAGGAGAGCGCCCGCAGGTCACAGGTGCGGGCGCCGTCGAAGCGGTATTTATCAGCTTTCATGGGCAATGCCTCCCTGAAATTATACTTATTTATAAGTATACCCGTTTTTGTGCATTTGTGCAACAGCAGGGCAAGAAAAAAGCTCCCCTTACAAAAGGGGAGCGAAATTCTTGGCCCCCTCTGCGAGGGGGCTCCGCCCGCAGGCGGTGGGGGAGAGAACCT
>ERZ857521.3519-NODE-3519-length-12714-cov-10.209021_pt1 | contig 12714 bp, 8 predicted proteins | sample MGYA00519701_ERZ857521 | MGnify/ENA primary metagenome ERZ857521 (study PRJEB31778, sample SAMEA3449346) | human gut metagenome | biome: human gut; feature: human-associated habitat; material: faeces | place: United Kingdom | collected 2010/2012 ...
TCCATACCTCTGATTTTCGGCTCATAACCCTTTGATAATATATAATATATAGATTAATATCTTTTTTACACTATTAAAGGAAATCGTTTGGAGAAGGGTATGACAGCAGTGATTATAATTTTGCGAATAGGATTTTGGGTTGGGGACGGAGAAATATTCTTAAAAAGCTTTTGATAAAATAGAGATATATAAAAAAGAACGAGGAGTATAAATACTCCCCCTTCCAAATGTTTTCACAACGGAATAATCCTTATTGTGATTTGCTTTCAAATTTATGTTGACAAATATATATATAATTTTTTAATACTATTGTATTTTTCGATAAATTTTTTTATGTTTACATATTAAATATAATAATACCATAAAATATATAGTAGGCATGAAAAACATCTTAGGATTAGATTTAGGTTCATCGAGTATAGGTTGGTCTGTTATAAGAGAAAATTCAGAAGAACAGGAGTTGGTAGCTATGGGTAGCCGAGTTGTATCGCTTACAGCCGCAGAACTATCTTCTTTTACACAAGGAAATGGGGTGTCTATAAATTCACAGAGGACTCAAAAAAGGACTCAACGTAAAGGATATGACAGGTATCAATTGCGTCGCACATTGTTAAGGAATAAGTTGGATACATTAGGAATGTTACCTGATGACTCTTTATCTCATTTGCCTAAACTTCAATTGTGGGGATTAAGGGCAAAGGCTGTTACGCAACGAATCGAGTTGAACGAGTTGGGGAGAGTTTTGTTACATTTGAATCAAAAACGTGGATATAAGTCAATAAAAAGTGATTTTTCGGGTGATAAGAAAATAACCGATTATGTAAAAATTGTTAAAACCCGTTATGATGAATTGAAAGAGAAGAGATTGACTATTGGGGAATTATTTTTTCGAAGACTGACAGAAAATGCCTTTTTTCGTTGTAAAGAACAAGTATATCCCCGTCAGGCTTATGTCGAGGAGTTTGATTGTATTATGAATTGTCAAAGAAAATTTTATCCCGATATATTGACTGATGAGACAATCAGATGTATTAGAGATGAGATTATATATTACCAACGACCGTTAAAGTCGTGCAAATACTTGGTGTCGCGCTGTGAATTTGAAAAGCGTTTCTATCTGAATGCGGCCGGTAAAAAGACCGAAGCTGGCCCTAAGGTAGCACCGCGCACTTCTCCATTGTTTCAAGTATGCCGTTTGTGGGAGAGTATCAATAATATTGTAGTCAAGGACCGTCGGAATGAAATTGTTTTTATTTCGGCGGAGCAAAGAGCCGCTTTGTTTGATTTTTTGAATACTCACGAGAAACTCAAAGGTAGCGATCTCTTGAAACTGTTGGGTTTGTCCAAGACGTATGGTTACCGGTTGGGTGAGCAGTTTAAGACTGGAATACAAGGGAACAAAACCCGAGTGGAAATCGAACGAGCTTTGGGCAATTATCCTGATAAGAAAAGATTGTTGCAATTTAATCTTCAAGAGGAATCTTCGTCGATGGTTAATACTGAAACGGGTGAGATTATTCCCATGATTAGTCTGTCGTTTGAGCAGGAACCGCTTTATCGGCTGTGGCATGTATTGTATTCGATTGACGATCGGGAGCAGTTACAGTCGGTGTTGCGACAGAAATTCGGAATTGATGATGACGAGGTTTTAGAACGACTGAGCGCTATCGATTTGGTGAAAGCTGGTTTTGGAAATAAATCGAGCAAGGCTATACGTCGCATATTGCCATTTTTGCAGTTAGGCATGAACTATGCAGAAGCTTGTGAGGCTGCTGGGTATACCCATAGCAATAACTATACAAAGGCTGAAAATGAGGCGCACGCTTTGCTGGATAGATTACCGGCGATTAAAAAGAACGAGCTTCGGCAACCAGTGGTTGAGAAGATCCTCAATCAAATGGTTAATGTGGTGAATGCGCTTATGGAAAAATATGGACGATTCGATGAGATCCGTGTGGAGTTGGCTCGTGAATTGAAACAAAGTAAAGAAGAACGTTCTAATACATATAAAAGTATAAATAAGAATCAAAGGGAAAATGAGCAAATTGCTAAACGTATAGTTGAATATGGTGTGCCAACTCGATCTCGCATACAGAAATATAAAATGTGGGAGGAATCGAAACACTGTTGTATCTATTGCGGGCAACCGGTAGATGTGGGGGATTTTTTGCGAGGATTTGATGTCGAGGTAGAACATATTATTCCTAAATCATTGTATTTCGACGATAGTTTTGCAAATAAAGTTTGTTCTTGTCGTAGCTGTAATAAAGAGAAAAATAATCGCACTGCATATGATTATATGAAATCAAAAGGCGAAAAAGCCCTGTCCGACTATGTCGAACGAGTTAACACAATGTACACAAACAATCAAATCAGCAAGACCAAGTTGCAAAATTTATTAACCCCAGTCGATAAAATTTCTACCGATTTCATAGATCGACAATTACGAGAGAGTCAGTATATAGCAAGGAAAGCCAAAGAGATTCTGACATCGGTTTGTTATAATGTGACGGCTACGAGTGGTTCGGTTACCAGTTTCTTGCGACATGTTTGGGGCTGGGATACCGTATTACACGATCTTAATTTTGACCGATATAAGAAAGTGGGTTTAACCGAGGTAATAGAGGTAAACCATAGGGGCAGTGTCATTAGGAGAGAGCAAATAAAGGATTGGAGTAAGAGATTCGATCATCGCCACCATGCCATTGATGCACTTACGATTGCCTGTACCAAACAGGCGTATGTTCAGCGTCTGAATAATTTGAGAGCAGAAGAAGGACCGGATTTCAACAAAATGAGTTTGGAACGTTATATACAGTCACAACCTCATTTCTCAGTTGCACAAGTCCGTGAGGCTGTTGATAGAATATTAGTGTCGTTTAGAGCCGGTAAGCGTGCGGTGACTCCCGGCAAGCGATATATTATTCGTAAGAACCGAAAACGTATTTCCGTCCAGTCAGTTTTAATTCCACGAGGTGCGTTGAGCGAAGAGAGTGTATATGGCGTAATTTATGTGTGGGAGAAAGATGAGCTAGGTCATGTTATACAAAAGCAGCGTGCTGTAATGAAGTATCCGATAACCTCGATTAATCGGGAAATGTTGGATAAGGAAAAAGTTGTGGACAAGCGTATTCATAGAATCCTTTCCGGTAGGCTTGCTCAATATAATGATAATCCCAAAGAGGCGTTTGCTAAACCTGTATATATAGATAAGGAGTGTCGTATTCCAATTCGCACGGTTCGTTGTTTTGCGAAGCCGGCGATTAATACGTTAGTTCCACTCAAAAAAGATGATAAGGGAAATCCTGTTGCTTGGGTCAATCCGGGGAACAATCATCATGTTGCTATTTATAGAGATGAAGATGGCAAGTATAAGGAACGAACCGTTACATTTTGGGAAGCAGTGGATCGCTGTCAGGTAGGTATACCGGCTATTGTCACTCAACCAGATACTATTTGGGATAATATACTTCAGCGAAACGATATATCTGAAAACGTTTTAGAATCCTTACCTGATGTAAAATGGCAATTTGTTCTTTCATTGCAGCAAAATGAGATGTTTATTTTAGGAATGAATGAGGAAGATTATCGTTATGCTATGGATCAACAAGACTATGCATTATTGAACAAATATCTTTATCGAGTACAAAAATTAAGTAAAGGTGATTATAATTTTAGGTATCATACAGAAACTTCTGTCGAAGATAAGTACGATGGAAAGCTCAATTTGGAATTGTCTAGGCAGATGGGAAAACTAAAAAGGGTGAGTATAAAGTCGTTATTGGGATTAAATCCTCATAAGGTGCATATCTCAGTTTTGGGTGAAATAAAGGAAATATCATGATCAAACGCACATTATATTTTGGGAATCCCTCGTATCTGAGTTTGCGCAATGCCCAGCTAGTACTGCGTCTGCCAGAAGTGTCGAATAACGACACATTACCCGATACTTTCAAAAAGGCGGCGGAGCGGACGATTCCTATCGAAGATATAGGAGTGGTCGTACTCGATCATTCGCAGATAACAATCACACAAGGATTGCTCGAAGCCCTTCTCGAAAATAATTGCGCTATTATCACTTGCGATAAAAGTCGTTTGCCTGTGGGACTCGTACTACCCCTTTGTGGGAACACGACACAAAACGAACGGTTCCGAGACCAACTTAATGCTTCGTTACCTTTGAAAAAGCAACTTTGGCAACAGACAGTGCAGCAAAAGATTGCCAATCAAGCTGCAATTTTGGAGAGCCGGGGAATTGTAGCCAAAAATATGCGGGCATGGGTGGGCGAAGTCCGTAGTGGAGACATCGATAATATGGAGGCACGGGCTGCCGCCTATTATTGGTCGAGTATATTCCCTCACCTCGATAGCTTTCGCAGAGACAGAGACGGCGATCCCCCCAACAATCTACTTAATTATGGTTATGCCGTTCTTCGGGCTGTTGTCGCCCGGTCGCTCGCTATTAGCGGATTGTTACCTACTTTGGGCATATATCATCATAATCGTTATAATGCATATTGTTTGGCCGATGATGTGATGGAGCCTTATCGCCCCTATGTCGATGGCTTGGTCTGTGAAATCATGGAAAGTGGAAAGGACTATTCGATGTTAACGACCGAATTGAAAGCAAAGCTATTGTCTTTACCGGTGGTAGAGGTTGGCATTCAGGGACGGCGTAGTCCTTTGATGGTCGCTGTCGCCCAAACTACCGCCTCTTTATACAAATGTTTTAACGGGGAGTTACGTAAAATTATCTATCCAGAATTATAATTAATATGGATAGATTCAGCGAATATCGTATTATGTGGGTATTGGTATTTTTCGATTTGCCAACAGAGTCGAAACGGGAGCGTAAATTATATGCCGACTTCCGTAAGAAACTGTTACAAGATGGATTTACTATGTTCCAATTTTCCATTTATGTACGGCATTGTCCTAGTCGGGAGAATGCCGATGTACATATCCGCCGGGTGAAGCTTTCTTTACCGCCGTTTGGAAAAGTAGGTATTCTCTGTGTTACTGATAAACAATTCGGTATGATGGAAATTTTCTATGGGAAGAAAGAGGTAAAGCCACAGGTTCTACCTCAACAGCTCGAACTCTTTTGAAAAACAAAAAGCCGGTTTTTTAACCAGCTTTTTGATAAAATACAGCTTTAATTTTTAATTCTAATTGATCGTGTAATTATTTGACTATTAAAATACTACACAAATTGTACTGTATTTAATATGTCAAAGATACAAATTTGAAAGCGAATCACAACCCCATCAATCCATTCGGTATTAACCCAGTTACTGTATTTAATATGTCAAAGATACAAATTTGAAAGCGAATCACAACGCTTTGGTATTAAATGCTATTTGAACCCAAACTGTATTTAATATGTCAAAGATACAAATTTGAAAGCGAATCACAACTTGTTGATATTGATTTTGTAAAGCCATGAACTGTATTTAATATGTCAAAGATACAAATTTGAAAGCGAATCACAACGTAATGGCAATTCTTCAATTAGATTTTCCGACTGTATTTAATATGTCAAAGATACAAATTTGAAAGCGAATCACAACTGTATACTGTTTGGATCCATGCGTTGTAAGACTGTATTTAATATGTCAAAGATACAAATTTGAAAGCGAATCACAACCGATACGTCTCTTTGTCCCAATTGTGTTTAACTGTATTTAATATGTCAAAGATACAAATTTGAAAGCGAATCACAACGGACTTCCAATACTATCCCAATTTCCTAGTACTGTATTTAATATGTCAAAGATACAAATTTGAAAGCGAATCACAACTTGTTGGTGTTACTTCGACTGGTAAGATGACTGTATTTAATATGTCAAAGATACAAATTTGAAAGCGAATCACAACCGCCGTAAAGGTATTATAAAAATCCCCTTCACTGTATTTAATATGTCAAAGATACAAATTTGAAAGCGAATCACAACTAAGAAAGTTTGTGCTTGTGCTTGGGTGTACTGTATTTAATATGTCAAAGATACAAATTTGAAAGCGAATCACAACCGATAAGCCATTTTAGAGCACTCATTATTGCTGTATTTAATATGTCAAAGATACAGATTTGAAAGCGAATCACAACTCGAATCGTACACTTTAACGGCCTTGTTGGGCTGTATTTAATATGTCAAAGGTACGGATTTGAAATTAAATCATAATTAATTTAGTTGGATTTTAAACTGTTAATTTCTTATGTGTTGAGAATACCACGGATAAATACTATTGAATTACAGTGTTGGTAGGTGTGTTTTGTGTGGAAAAGCGTATCTTTGATAGCTCAATCAAAGGGATAATGAATGTATGGAACCGTTAGGTATTTGTCGTACGGCTTTTTATGTGTCTAAAAAGATCATGTGTGCCGTACTTATCGTATTTTCATTGAGAGGCAGAGCGCAGAGCAGTGTAATGATGGAGAAGGAGACTTGTGCGTTTCTTCAATCTTTGCCTGCGGGTTTACAAAAGACACAGGCCGATGCCGTGCGTCGCGCCATAAACGGGGATTGTACCGCTTTGATATCTGTGCGTAATTCGCGTAATACGAACCCTGAATCGAAAAGTGGGGTAGTGGCAACGGATATCGGAGGGTGTTATCGTTTGTATCGCCCTGCCGGATTCGATACTATTCCGTTGCCTGTGTTGATTTACTTACATGGGGGTGGCTGGTGTTTCGGGAGTATCAATAGTTGCGCTCATTTTTGTGCGGGGTTATCGTATAGGGCAAAGATTGCTGTGTTGGCCGTGGAATATCCCTTAGCACCCGAACATGCTTATCCTGCCGCCCTCAATGCTTGTACCGAGGCCGTCGCATTCGCTTTCGAGCATGCCGGGGAGTATGGCTTTCTTCCCGATCGGATATCTATCGGCGGAGATAGTTCGGGCGGGAATCTTGCTCTTGCTACGGCTCTTAACCTAATTCTTGCAAAGGATTCTCACTCTTGCCGCATGGACAGTGGAACGATGTGCTCTTCACTTTGTTCGCTCGTGCTGTTTTATCCGGTGACAAAAGCTTGGGCAGACGGTTCGTCTTCGTGGAAAAACTATGCCGAGGGATATGGTCTCGATGCCCAATTGATGGAGGCTTTCAATGCCGCATACATCGGTACAGGAGATGCTCGACAGCCTCTTGTCTCGCCGGGTGTAGCCGATGACGAGCTACTGAAACAGCTACCGCCGACGCTTATCGTCAATGCCGAGCGGGATATTCTTTTATGTCAGGGGAAGGAATTGGCGGCCAGACTTTCCGGGCTCGGCGTTGCCGTGAGCCATACGGTTTTGCCTCATACGGTGCATCTCTTTATCACCGTGCCGGGACAGCCTACGGCATTCGGGGAGTCTGTTCGTTTAGCCGCCGACTTTCTCACGTTAGAGTAGGGGAATCATTCCGTATCAGAGAGGTGGCTTTACAACTATATCGGGATTGAGACTCCTTAGATGATCGATGAATGCTTGCCTCTGGTTGGGAGACAAGACGAGAGTCTTTTTGTCGGCGAAGCGGATTTCTATCCTGTCCATCGATAAGGCCGGTGCGCTTAAACAACTATTGGTTTTCGAGATTTTCGTTATTCGGTCGATCGGGAAGGAGGACGACAAGAATATGCCGCATTTGATATGCAGCGTGCCGTTGTCTATGGTGTAGCTCGTGTTACAGAACGGGTCGGCAATGAAAGCGGCCGTGACGACCAATAAGGCGAGGGCTATCCAAGAGAATTCGAACAGGAGCGGCAGGTAGGACAGAAGGACAATTGCTATAATGGCGATTAGCAAGCCTTTATCGACCTTTGATTTGTAAACAGTTTTCATTGTCTCGTAGGAGATTAGAATATCCCTCCACCAAGCATAAGGCGCAGTATACCCAAAACGATAGATACGATGCAGAGGGTTTTGCCATTGTCTGATTTGAGAATGGCACAGATGATGAGGAAAATGACCGATATGGGTATGGCCACCCAGTTGAGAAATCCCAATAGGGGAATAAATGCGACAAGGGTGATGAGCAGTGCTACGATACCTAAGAATGTTCCCATTGTTTTATGCTTTTTGTCGATTAACAAATGTATTTTGTGATTTGTTCCGGGGGATCGATGTCTTGTCAATCCATTCGGGTTTTATAGTCGTAGTAGTCGTATTCCCGCCAGATTTCCGCTTTCCCGTCGCTTTTGAGGCAGGCTATGGAGGGGTGGGGGATTCCGTTGAACATAGTTGTCTTGACTGTCGTATAGTGAATCATATCCTCGAATATGATTCGGTCTCCTATTTGCAATTCGTGGTCGAAATGCCAGTCTCCTATATAGTCGCCGCTCAGACAAGAGTTTCCTCCCATACGATAGGCGTATGTGCCGAGAGCGGGTTCTACCGAGCCTCGTATCGCCGGTTTATAGGGCATTTCGAGACAGTCGGGCATGTGACAGGCAAAAGAGACGTCGAGAATGGCTGTTTTGATACTGTGGTTCTCGACTATATCGACTATGGTGGATACTAATGTACCGGTCTGCCAAGCGAATGCGCTGCCGGGTTCGAGAATGATTTCGAGGCCGGGGTGTCTTTGTTTGAAGCCCCGGAGGAGGTTAATCAAATGTGCGGTATCGTAATCTTTGCGGGTCATGAGGTGACCGCCTCCCATGTTCAGCCATTTGATATGGGGGAGCAGATGCCCGAATCGGTCTTCGACCTGTGCCAAAGTCTTTTCGAGGTCGTAGGAGGTGGACTCGCAGAGGGTGTGGAAATGAAGCCCCTCCACTCCCTGCGGAAGTTCAGGTAGCTTGTCGGCGGTTATTCCTAATCGGGAACCCGGTGCGCAGGGATTGTAGAGGTCGGTTTCTACTTCGGAATATTCGGGGTTGATACGCAACCCGCACGATACCCGATTGCCGTCGGCTACTACTTGGGGGTAAAACCGTTCGAATTGAGTCAGGGAGTTGAAGGTAATGTGGCTGCTGTATTTGAGTATTGTCGGGAAATCCCGCTCGGTATAGGCCGGTGAGTAGGTGTGTGCCGGACTGCCCATCTCCTCGAATGCCAGCCGTGCTTCGTGTATGGAGCTGGCTGTGGAGTGCGGAATATATTCCCGTATGACGGGGAATGATTTCCAAAGGGCATAGGCTTTGAACGCCAGTATAATATTTACTCCGGCGGCTTCTTTGACAGAGCGAATGAGAGCGAGGTTGCGGCGCAATAGTTCTTCTTCGAGAACATAGCAGGGTGATGGTATTTGCGATAGCGTATCGTGCATGACGTATGAAAATTATTCTATGATTGTGAACTTGGCGAATTTGAGCAGGAGCTGTTTGCGTCCGACGTTTTCAAATTCGACGGTTATTTTGCAGTTGTCTCCCGTATCTTCTATGGCTGTAACGGTTCCGTTTCCGAAGCGGGCATGGCAGATGAATGTTCCTATTTCTACTTGCCCGGCAGCAGTTGTAACTGTGGACTGTGTCGTAGAATGGGTTTCGCCTGTGGGTTTAGAGTCTATCTTGGTCAATCGTTTGCCCGGAGACGGAGCAGCGAATGGTCTCGGTGCAGGTGTGCGATCCGTATCTTCTTCGTTCCATCGGGAAGTTTTGCGCGGTCTTTCCGTATCGAATGGAAATCGGTTCCACGATATGGTTTCTCTGGGAGACTCTTGTTTGGTTTGTACCGGCATATCGACGTATCGAGAATCGAGGTCTTTGATGAACCGGCTTGGTGAAGGGAAGACTGTTTGTCCGTTACGATAGCGGGAGAGGGCATACGTGAGGGTGCAGTTTTCTCCTGCGCGGGTGATGGCCACATAGAGCAAACGTCGTTCTTCTTCGATTTCCCGTTCACTGTTTTTACTCATGGCCGAAGGAAAGAGGTCTTCTTCTACTCCAACAATGAAAACTTGTTTGAACTCCAATCCTTTCGATGCATGGACCGTCATTAAGGTTACTTTGTCTTGCTCGGTTTCATCGCCGTTGTCTTGATCTGTCGCCAGAGAAATTTTGGCCAAGAAGTCGGATAGGGAGGTTTGTTCTTCTCCGGCTTCTTTGCGCCCTACGCAAAATTTACGGACACCGTTCAAAAGTTCTTCGATGTTCTCTTGCCGGTTGATGTTTTCGGGGGTACGATCCGAGGAAATCTCTCCCCAAATGCCCGATCGCTTGATAATCGTTTCCGCCAGTTCCGGTGTGTTCTTTTTATCGGCTTCGTAGCGTAATTCGTCTATGAGGTCCTTGAAGGTTTTCAACTTGTTCAATGTGCCGTTGTTAACGGCCAAGTTGTGGCCTATGGGGTCGGAAATCACCTTCCATATACTGGATTCCTGCGAGTGTGCCCGTTCGATGAGTTTCGAGAGAGTGGTATTTCCGATTCCTCGTGCGGGATAGTTGATGACTCGTTTGAGCGCTTCTTCGTCATCGGGGTTTATCGTCAATCTGAAATAGGCGATGGCGTCCTTGATTTCTTTCCTTTGGTAGAACGACATGCCTCCGTAGATGCGGTAGGGTATGTTACGCTCGCGCAGAGCTTCCTCCAATTCACGGGACTGTGCGTTCGTGCGATAGAGGACAGCGAAGTCGTTGTAATCACAGTGAGTCGTGAGACGCATTTCGGCAATACGGTTCGAGACGATAAAGCCTTCTTCGAAATCGGAATAGGCACTTATTACTTGTACTTTGTTTCCTTGTTCTTTTTCGGAGAATACTTGTTTGGGTATTTGCTCCTTGTTCTTGGCGATGAGGCTGTTGGCCGTATTGACGATATTTTGAGTGGAACGGTAGTTTCGTTCGAGTTTGAATATTTTCAATCCCGGGAACTCTTTACTCAGTCCGAGTATATTGTGGATATTCGCTCCCCGGAACGAGTAAATGCTCTGGGCATCGTCGCCCACCACGCAGATGTGGTTGTGGTCTTTTCCCAACTGGCTGACGATGTGGTGTTGGGCGAAATTGGTATCTTGATACTCGTCTACCAAGATGTAGGCGAACAGGTTGCGGTAGTGTTGCAGCACGTCGGGGTGGTCCCTGAAAAGTATATTGGTATTGAGCAGCAGGTCGTCGAAATCCATTACCCCCGACACGGAACAGCGTTGTTGATAACGTTGATATATTTTATGGATTAAAGGTCGTTTCGAACGAGTATCCCATTCGACACGTTCCCGGTTTCGCGCATAGGCTTGCGGATCGGTGAGGTCGTTTTTCGCCTGGGAAATAATCGTTTGCACGGTTGTGGGTTTGTATGTCTTATCGTCGAGTTGAAGTTCTCTGATAATGCTTTTTATAAGCGACAGGGAATCGGAGGCATCGTAGATGGTGAAGTCGTGACGATAGCCGAGCCGGTCGGCATTGGCTCGGAGTATGCGGGAGAAAATGGAGTGAAACGTCCCTGCCCACAAGCGTTGAGCTGTCTCTGTCCCTACCAATGCGGCGATGCGTTCTTTCATTTCGTTGGCCGCTTTGTTGGTGAAGGTGAGTGCCAGCAGCCGGTAGGGCGGATATCCCATTTGCAGCAGGTGTGCTATTTTGTAGGTAAGTACTCTTGTTTTACCCGACCCGGCTCCGGCGATAACCAATTCCGGTCCATCGGTATAGAGCACAGCTTCGCGTTGCTGGTCGTTCAGACTGTTCAGAAAATCTTGTTCCACTTTTCTTTTCCTTTGCTTCGTGCAAAGATAGTGTAAAGGGTTAATAGAAACAAGCCTCGGTTTTGTCTGTGTGTTATCTATTTTTTTGAGAATCATACTTTCGTTATCGCAGAATTGGGTTTTATTTCTTCTTTTCAAGTACTGTATCGGTAGTGGAGTTTTATTTTTTGTTCATTCTTCTCAGCAGCGAGAAGAATGAACCCAGAAGGGCTTCCGTTTTTTATTAACCCCTCCGTCACTTCGTGCCACCTCCCCTATATTTTGCGCTACAAAACACCCCGTAAGGCTACGGGACACGGCAGGGGGAGAAGGTTGAATGCTAATGATTTTCTTTTCTTGTAAAAGATAGTCTCGGTTGCATGAGATTCGCTTTATTTGTTCATTCTTCTCAGCAGCGAGAAGAACGAACCAAGAAGCGCCGCCGCGGTTATCGGGCTTTTGGGTTCGTCGCTACGGTCGCCGTCGGGGTCTGCGGAACTCGCTTCGCTCGGACAGTCCTCGCCCTTTTTCCTCCGTCTTCCTTGTGACTTCACCGCCCGATAAAGGCGGAATCGGGGGTTCTTCCTTGTATTCTAACCCCCTCGCCCTTTGGGCACTCCCCCTATATTCCCTTACGGAAACACAGGGGGAGAGGAGGGTTAACTCTATTACTTCCATTGCTGGTCTTTTTAATCCCTCTCCTCGTCGCTACACTCCTCAGCTCTCCCCTATATTTTTTTGCGCCACACACCGCAATGCTTCGGGGCACGGCAAGGGGAGAAGGTTGAATACTAATGATTTTCTTTCCCTGTCAAAGAAAGTCCTTGTTACATTAATTCGCTTTATTTGTTCATTCTTCTTAGCAGCGAGAAAAACGAACCAAGAAGCGCCGCCGTTTTTATTAACCCCTCCGTCCTTGCGGACACCTCCCCTATATTTTGCGGTGCAAAACACAGAGGAGGAGATTGATAGTAACCCTCCGCTCATTGCAGTGCGATACTCCGCATACGGGGCACGGCAAGGGGAGAAGGTTGAATACTAATGATTTTCTTTCCCTGTCAAAGAAAGTCCTTGTTACATTAATTCGCTTTATTTGTTCATTCTTCTCAGCA
>ERZ857521.3521-NODE-3521-length-12708-cov-5.350905_pt1 | contig 12708 bp, 10 predicted proteins | sample MGYA00519701_ERZ857521 | MGnify/ENA primary metagenome ERZ857521 (study PRJEB31778, sample SAMEA3449346) | human gut metagenome | biome: human gut; feature: human-associated habitat; material: faeces | place: United Kingdom | collected 2010/2012 ...
TCGAACGAATTACGGACATCTTCAGTACTTTCCGTAATCCGGACAAGGAAACGGTGCTTACTCCGTGGCGCGTGGTAAACATGCACCTCGGCGACTGTCTGGGAGGCTATAACTTCTATGACGCGGAGTATCAGAATGTGATTTCTGAACCACGGTTTATAGACAAAGGAGAAGTTACCGCAGAAGTTTTCTCCCCTGAATCCCGTATTCTGGAAATCAATTCCAAATCCGGTCTTTATCCACTCTATATGGCATACAGCATTTATCGGGCAAGGGTAAAGGCTTCTCTGTTCGCTGTAGAAACAGTAGAAGAGCAGCAGGCTGTATGGGACAAGGTCATAGCTGAGAACATCTTTGTCATCTGTAAGACTCCAATGGCGAAGAGTATTACCAAACGTACACTTGCCGGATTCCGTAAAGCAAAGACAAATATGTGGGCTCCGGAAGATCTTATCAACAAAATAAAGAATCAATCAGAATTATTCATTAAAAAAGTGCATGACTTAATAGGCAAAGACATGAAGATTAATGCTATAGTCGGTAATCCTCCATACCAAATCAATGATGGAAGCGGTGCATCTGACGATGCTGCAAATCCTATATACCAAATATTTGTACGGATAGCAAAACAGATCAGACCTGAATACTTTTCCCTGATTATGCCTTCAAAATGGATGATTGGAGGAAAAGCAGTACTTAAACCATTCAGAAAAGAAATGATGGAAGATAAACATATTGCATCCATCTATGATTATGAGGATTCTGGCGAATGCTTTAACGGGCAGCATATAGATGGTGGAATCTGCTATTTCCTTTGGAGTAATAAGCACAATGGCAAGTTGCGTTACACTTATATTTCAACGAATAAAGAGTTTTTTGTATCTACAAGATTCTTATCCGATGGGAATTCTGATATCGTTATACGTGACAACCGTCGTCAATCTATTATTGCTAAAACTTCGACAAATTGCTCCTTATTTAAGGAGATAGTCTCATTAACCCAGCCGTTTGGAATCAGAAAGGATTTATTTAATTCACCAGAAAGATATCCACTGTCTAATTTACAAGCAGAGCCTTTCTATGGGAGCGTAAAAATTTATGGTGTGAAAGGAGTTAAAGGAGGAGCAAGAAGGACGATTGGATATATTTCACCTAAAATTATAACAAAAAACAAAGCAGCAGTAAACAAGTATAAATTATTTTTTACGACCAGTTATTCTACAAATGCTTTTAATCCACCTGAAACCATCATAGGAGAACAAAACTCAGTTTGTACAGAAACTTTCCTTTTGATTGGCCCTTTTGATACTGAGATTGAACAGAAAAATTGTTATAAATATATCTGCACTAATTTTTTTAAGACATTATTGTTTTTTGGTCGAGGTACTATGCAGGTGTCACAAGATGTTTTTCGTTTTGTTCCGTTGCAAGACTTCACATCATTAAGCGATATTGATTGGAACAAAAGCATACTAGAAATAGATAATCAATTCTCTGCAAAATATCATCTGAGCAATGAAGAAATCGCTTTTGTTGAATCAATGATAAAACCAATGTAAAAGGTAGTGTAAAATAAAGAGGGTGACCCAAAAGGTCACTCTCTTTTTCATTCTATAATACGGTCAGGATGACTTCGGAAACCCCTCCCACTATCGTGGGTCCTTCCCTGTGCGGGCGCAACGGTTTCCTCATGTCATCCAGACACGATTAGCAATAATAAGATTCTGTGCTTCTTTTTTTGGGGGGTAAAGCGAAATAAAACGGTTATTTCTTTGAAACTCAAGGAAATAACCGTTGCTTTTATGGTAAATAATAGTTATATTTATAGAGCAAAAAAAACAAAAACAACCGATCATTTACCATGAGTGCAAAGATAATATATAAATCCTACAATCAGAACGACAGTCTTCTTTTTCCGATGACCCTGGGCGAACTCATCCCGGAACATCATCCGGTAAGGACAGTCAGCGCGATAATAGACAGGCTTGACATCTCCGGGATAGAGTCCACCTACAAGGGCGGCGGCACAAGCAGCTTCCATCCGCGAATGCTCCTGAAGGTGATAGTATACTCCTACATGTGCAATGTCTACTCCGGCCGCAGGATGGAGCGACTGCTGCACGAGAACGTGAACTACATGTGGCTGTCAGGGATGTCGCGACCGGACTTCCGCACGATAAACCGCTTCCGCAGCGAGCGCCTGTGCGACGGGCGCTTCGAGGAACTGTTCCGGCAGACTGTGGTCATGATGAACGGGGAGGGTCTGGTGTCGCTGAAGGTGCAGTACATAGACGGGACGAAGATAGAGTCCGTGGCGAACAAGTACACCTTCGTGTGGAAGGGCAGCGTCGAGAAGAACAAGGCCAGGCTTGAGGCGAAGATTGACGCGGTGCTGAAGGCGGCGGAGTCGGTCCTCGAGGAGGAGAACGGAGAATGTTCTGCGGAAGAGCCTTGCGTGGAGGACCTTCCGGAGCGTACCGAGAGGATCCTCCGGAAGATGGATGAGCAGGGCATCAGCGACAGGAAGCTTCGCAGGAGCGTGGAGAAGGTGAAGGACGAGTCCCTTCCGAAGCTCGATTCTTACGAGCGTCATCTGGAGAGCATGGGCGAGAGGAACAGCTACAGCAAGACGGACCCAGACGCGACTTTCATGAGGATGAAGGAGGACGCGATGAACAACGGGCAGACCAAGCCCGGCTACAATGTCCAGATAGCGACGGAGAACCAGTTCATAACCAACTACGGCATCTACTGGAGGCCCACGGACTGGGGAACGATGATACCGTTCCTGGACTCCTTCAGGGAGAGATACGGAACGCAGAGCGATGAGGTCGTGGCTGACTCCGGCTACGGCAACGAAGCGAACTATGCGTACATGGAGAGCAACGGGATAGACGCCTATGTCAAGTACAACATGTTCCACGCCGAGACGAAATGCAGGTATGCCGACAACAGTTTCCTCGTCCAGAACATGCACTACAACGCCAGTGAGGACTACTACGTGTGTCCGATGGGGCAGCATATGGAGAGGTGCGGTACATGGCACCCCGTCTCAGACCTGGGCTACAGGTCGGAAGTTGCCGTGTACAGGGCCGTCAACTGCAAGGGATGCCCTCTCAGGGGGATGTGCTACAAGAGCAGGTACGACAGGAGGACCGTCGAGGTAAACCACACAGCCAACGGGTTCAAGAAGCGCGCTAGGGAACTGCTTACCAGCGAACGCGGGATGATGCACCGCAGCAGACGCCCCATCGAGCCAGAGGCCGTCTTCGGTGACATCAAATCCAACCACGGCTTCAGGCGTTTCCGTCTCAAGTCGAACAGGAAAGTGAGGGTCGAGTTCGGCCTTGTCGCGCTTGCGCACAACCTCAGGAAGTACTCGGCGATACTTTCAGAGCGAATGAAGGGTTGGATACCTGCCCATGCCGCCATATAGGTGGCCAATATCCATTCATGACGGTGCCAATAACCGGAATAAGGCTCAAAAATGACTCTTCTGAGAAAGAAAATAACAAATCGGCTACAAACTGAAAAATTGTAGCCGATCATTGTTTATATAAAAGACAAAGAGACCGGCCTCAAAAAATCTCTTTTGGGTCGGTCTCTAAATCACTTTTCTTTTCGTACACCTTTAAACGGCGTACCATCTTGTTTGACATCCATGAAACGTCCGGTATCTTTATCCCTTTTTACCCATTGTTCTGTTTTGGGATTATAAACCTGAGAACGTTTTCTCACTGCGCCATTTCGATGTCCGTCTCCTGCCGGTGGGTTTGTGGCCATATGCATATCTCCTATTTTTTGTTCTTGAATTATATAGCCAAGAACACGCTATTGTACTTTGGACTTAAAATAATTATATATAACAACTTTAAGATAAGTTTAATAAATCCTATTTTACCCTTAATCTATTGATTAATTTTTTATTAGCTCTGCGATTTCTTGAGCTATTTCCTCTACTGTATATGAAGCAGTGTTTCGTGCAACCTTATCAGCTAAAGAAGGTGAAAAATCCAACACTTCCTTTTTGGTTATGCCGTGCCATATTGGAAGTAAAACCTGTTCTCCAGTATTAGCTTTTGTAATAATTCCGTCTAGTTCATAATTAGTCCATCCCTTTTTTATAAACGATTTTGACAAAACAACAATACCGAAATGACTTTTTGCTAACCCACGGTCTATCTTTCTTCTGAGGCTATCACCTATTTTTAGTTCAAATTCATCATACCATACTTTTAAGCCTTTTGTTACGAGAGCTTGAGCAAGAGGTCGCACAACCTCTTCTTTATCTTCAGATGCATGAGAAATAAAAACATCGTATTCAAGCTGGGAGTCTTCTGAATCGAATGTCGGAGGAACATTCTTACGAACTAATGATGGAACTGATGACAATGCAGGCTCTCTATATTCTGGCAATGGAGCTGGTAATTTACGTATAGAAGACCTTACAGTACCTCTTAAACCAGCTAAATCAATTGTAATATACCAATGACCAGAGTTAGGAATTGTCAATATAATTGGAGATCTTCTAACAAGTCCTCCATAAAAACTATGCCTTCGTCCGTTTTTATAATTGTTATAGTTACTACTATCCATCAGTCGAACATTTGCTGCATTACCTTGTAATGTTACTTGAACACGTTCACCACGACTGCATTGGTGAAGATCATATACTGTATACTGCATAATACTTACTCTTTGGTTAAATTCGTTATTTCATAACAATAGACATAGATAGAATCATCCGTTCCTCCACCAGTATCACCTTTCATGCCTTTATTTAGAAAATATTCTTCAACACTCTGTGCGGCAGTTTTGTTTGTTGCGGTACGATAAATCCACCAGTTGCTTTTTTTCTCTACATTGTGTTCTACGAACAATCGTCTTTCTATGTCATTTGTTATACCTACATAGAAATCTGAATAATAGCGTTTGTTACTTTTTGTAAGATGTTCTTCAACATCGACAATAATTTCTTTTGCTGTTTTACGCATAATACTACTTTTTTGATTAAACTTATACTTCTTTATCGCAAAGAAAGGTCTTAACATTGCAACCTAATTTCATTCTTTCAAAAAAATCAAATGCAAATGCAATTTATTTGTTTTTTGACACGATTTTCTCTGCTCTCTCAATAAGTTTTTGCCTTAATTTATCAGGTTTTACTATTATACACTCGTCCAAGTATCCCAGCAATTGAGTTTCAAACTCGTAGTTTGTTATTAAGTTGAGTTCAAATACTATATAATTATTAGTCTTTTCCACAATGATCTGACTGTTGTGAAAAGGCTTGGATTCTATGTATCCAGCCGCAGGGAAATCTGCTTTTATTATTATTTTCTCCCTTTTTGCCCCAACATTAATAGATACTCCAACGACCTGATTGAAATAGTCGTCTAAATCCATACCTTGGTATTCCTGAAAAATTAATTCATTTACTTGTTTGATATTTTGAATTCTGTCAATTGGAATTACTACAACAGGCAACTTATTTGTCAAACTTGGATCCATCCCTATAAGGAACCATCTATTATTATATTGTCTTAATTGATAAGGGTGTATCTCTCTTAAATATGGCTTCCCACGAAATTTCTTATAAGATATATTTAATACGACTTTCTTTATTATAGCGTCATATATAAAAGAAAACCATTTCATTCCTTTCAAATCAGGATTTTGCGCAAAGCATACAACTCCATTAGGGAGATTATTCAAATGAAATGTTTCTTCAAATCGTACTAAGGCCTCTTCCATCCAACTACAATCTGGCAATCCCTTAAATCTACTAAGCATCTGGATTGTATCTGATAATTGTATCATCTCTTTCTGACTCATAGGTAGTTTTAAAATGGAAAAATCTGCTTCACTATAATAGTAATAAGCTCGATGACCATTCATTTTTTTTACAATAGGAGCAGAATAACCATTACTATCCATCATGTAACGAATATCATTTCGTAAAGTACGTTCAGAAATTTCCGTTCCATAATGATAGAATATATCCTTATTGACAATATCCAATAAATCGTCAATATAATATTTTCGCCTTCTATCTCGAAAGCATCTATCCAATATTTTATGTCGTTCAAAAGCATTCTTTATTGTTGGCATAACTACACGTTATTTATACAACTTTCATCTTCTTTTTCTTTCATCTGCATCATCATCTCATAATGGGCTTCTTGTCCCATTTTATAAAAGATATCCTTGAAAACTGCCATATTTCGATTTAACTGATCATCTGATATTTCTACGAAAAGATCATCGGGTAAAGAGTGTGAACCATCATTGACCCAACTTAACAAAGACCTACAAACTGCGCGTTCTTCATAATTGTTAAATTTTTCAAGAATCACTTCTGGACTTATTCCTCCTAAGATTAAGAAATAATTTTCAATAATCCTTCTCATTATATTCTGAATCACAACACATGAATGTTGTGATTTGCTCCTAAGCTCAGTCCACAAAAGTTCATATGAACTTTTTATTGGGTTTTGTTCACCATAGTCTTGAATAGAAGATACATTATCACGCTTACGAAGTACCAAATATTTTACATTATTTCTCCATTTACAATGTTTATCCAAAAATGCAATTTCTTTATGAAAGTAAACATTATGAGTAAGTAGAATAACCTGTTTAATTGCACCTTTCCTTGTGTGTATATCTGTAAAAACATCTCTTAATAAGGTACTTACTACAAACAAAACGCCACTATCTAAACTTGAAACAGGATCGTCAATTACCAATACCCTGTCGGCTGTGATACCATTAGGATGAAAACTTCCTTTTATCAGCTGCATATAATACAAGAAAGTAATAAAAGTAGTTTCGCCTTCACTTAATGTTGTTTTAGCCGTCTCTCCATTTTCTCGAACTATTTGGTAATGGTTTTTATTATCCTTAACTTCCTGAATTTGAAAATTTGTGAAACCATATCCTTTCAACAATCGATTAATTTCATTAATAGTGGGAGTAACGCTTGTTACTGAGTTTTCTAAATTGACTATTTCTTTTTTGACAGTTTTATACTTTTCAGCAGTTTCATCTCGTTTCCTTTTCAAATTTTTAATAGCAGACTTAATGCCATTTATAGTATCTATATGTCTTGCAATGGTTGTATCATATTCAGAAGCAAAGAATTTCCAAATTTCATTTATTAGAATAGACCTTTCTTTTGTGAAATTATCTACGAAATAATTATGTTCATTTATTAAATCATTTACTTTTGTTAGTTCCGCATTAAATGACCTTATAATATCTGTCGTATTTGTTAAAGTAATAACACGGCTTGGCTCTTTCTGTTTTAAAGCAATCAATTCTAAATTTTGAGAGAAAGTAGCTTTTAGAGCAAATAAAATAGAATCAAGATGAGTAAAATTGACAATAAATTTCTCTTGTTTTTTTTGCGTTTCAATAAGATGTTCTAACGAATTAGTCAATATATCAACAGCATTTTTATATTCTTCAAATCTTTTATTTACCTTGCTAATATCTTGTTTGTATACCTCATCAAAAAATCCATTTATTTTTACACGAAAAGTATCTGTAATAGTATGTTGTTGACAAAAAGGACATATGTCACTTCCATCTTTCATATATTTTACACCTTGATTAACCCAATCGGAATTTTTTAATTCAGAAATTAATTTCGCAATATCAATATCTTGTTTTCCTATTATAATCTTTTCCCATATAGTATCCACCTCAATAGATACTAATATATTATTATCAATTAGTATATATGGTTCTATTCGTAATGGCTGTTGGGCCAATAATACACTTGCTCTTTTTTTTAACTCATCTATTGGTAGAGGTTTTGAATGTTCATGCTGATAGGCAGTTAATAATTTCTCTATAAACCTATCTTTTGTTCCTGCTCCTATAGTAGATTTAGAAAACCATCGTTCGTATTTCTTGAGAATATTATTCCAAGCAAATTCACTGAAAGTTTTATTTTCTGTTTGTATCGCAATTTCTTGTTTATCAATTTCAGACTTGTAATTCAAACCATTATTTGTTATTTTTTGTAGTTCCTCTTGTTTCCTTTCTATTTCAGCAAGTGCAGCTGTACTAGCTTCACCTAATGTAAAAACTCCAGGCATTTGTTCCAAGAAATTATTTTTACAAAACTCCTTGTTGTATGCGAGTACTTCCATAGGTCTGTCATTTTCCCAAGAAATCGAAGATTGATCATAAGATTCTATATTTGCAATGGCTTTACCAATTGTACTTTTACCTGAACCATTAGCTCCATATATAATATTAATTTGTTTCAAATTATTTATATTAATGCCATCATTATTAAACGTAGCAATGTTTCTTATTGACAAAGATTTAATCATAGATTACAACTATTTTTTAATACCACAGATTTTATGTATTATTTATTTAATAATTCTATTACTTTATGAATCTCCGAGTATGCCTTCAAATCTTCCGGTGACTCTTTACATAATTGACACAATTTCTCTGAATTTGACATTGCACGCTCCAAATCGCCATTTTCTGTCAAATATTTATAGAGATTAGTGCGTATGAAGTATCTTTTAGTCTTTTCATACCCCGGCATATATTTCTGTAATTCAGGAAGCAGTTGATCGTAATTCTCATATCGCCGGTAAGCCACATTGGGTAAAAAATGAAGTAGGAACCAAAATTCCGTACATGGATTCGTTTCTACAAATATCACTTTGCCGGCATATTTCTTTATGCCATACTTCTTTTTTGCTCGTTGATACAATTGCATTTCAGAGGGAAACTGAAATAACCTATCCATATCAAACAGGCATATGATATAATCATATTGCTTGTCCAAATAGGATTCTACCAGTTTCAGAATATGATTGATGTCACTATGCTGTGGAAAATCAGGTGCTACCTTGAAAGGATAACGACACGCCACCCTCAATGAATCAAAATAGAACCACTCGGTTTCCCCCTCGCCTATGATGGCAATACTTTTCGTCACTGTTCGCCTCATATCATTAGTCGTTTAGGTTAATGTATTGACTGCCGAGGAACGGAAGTTTAACTAATTTACCCTGTTTGTAAGCATTATACGGGGAAAGATTCTTGTGCAGGCCTAAAGATGAAAGACGTACTATTTTAGTTTCGCCATATTCGTCTTTGTCGGTAAACCATATTGTGTCACGACGAATGAAATCCTCATTAAGAAGATTGATGTCGTGTGTTGTCAACAACATTTGAGATGTTCCTTCACTGTTCGCTAAAAAAACTTTTATAAAATAAGCCAGCAGTTCATAGTGAATACTTGACTCGACTTCGTCAATAAGCACAAACCGGTTGGTCTTTAACAAGAAATTAAGAATTACTGCCATTCCCAGGAACCTTATAGTACCGTTAGATTCGTATTCTTCAGACAAATCGTATAGTTTGTCTCCAACCTTGTGTTTAAAAGTCAGTTCAGTATTTGTAATTTTCCCTTTTTTAAGCATTTCAGCTTTTGCTTCATTATCAATAGGGGCATTTTGAATCAATTGCTCCAATTCTGGGGTAATCAATTCTTCCTCTTCATGCAATACGACATCTTCTATGTTGAAATCGGATGCTTTTAGAAAGTTCAAAATGAACTTCTTCAAATCGCCTGTTTCATCTTTATCCAATCGTGATTTTACATATCCCGAAAGCAGCATGCCAGGGGCCAATACATCTTTTACCTGTTTGGCAAAGTAATCATATACATCGTTCAATTTAGTGCGTTCCACATTACTCTTACCAAATGCTGCAAGTACACTGCAATTGTTGATAGTGTTGCCGGAAATCACACCCTGACTCTTCCGTGGCATTTTCAGGTTTGTACCGAAATCTATTGTTGTGGAATCTGTAGTTGCATCATAACTACGGCTGTACAATTTGGTAGGACGAATGGAATCATAAACAACCAATGTCTCAGAATAGATATATTTTGCGTCCAATTCAAAAGTAAGGATATACTTCGACTTATTAATATAGAATACCATAGACATCTTCGTCCTTTCATTCCTTGATGTGTCATCCAGCATAAAAGGTACAACTCCAGTCTTTTCATTTCGGTCTTTGGGCATCCTAAGAACAAGCATTCTGAAAAATTCCACAGCATTCAAAATGTTGGTTTTGCCGGAAGCGTTAGCACCATAGATGATGCCCAATTTCAACAATCTTATCCCATCCTTAACTTCATATGAATATTCGTCAGACATAAAAGTATCTGATGAAGGTTCAAAGCTTATCTTTTGTGGGGACTTTATTGAGAAAAAATTTTCAATGGTGAATTCTGCTATCATATTCGTTGAATTTATCTGTCATATGATGCAAATATAGAAATAAAAAACCAATATATGAATTTATAGTCCGTATTTTTGTAGTAAAATTACTAAAAATGTGAATATAAATCACTATTTATATATTTTGTTACAACAGAATAAAGCAAATAAAAATGAAGATTGAATCATTCCTTCATAAAGTTTTTCTCTTCATACTATTTTTTATGATTGAGAAATTTGTTATCTTTGAAACCTAAAGTAAACGTTCTTTCATTTATGCAAAGTCTGGCAACTTGAAGAAGTCTACTCGTTTCTAAATCGTTACCTGTCTAAAAAATAAGTCTTGTAAGTTTTTCATTTTCAGCGAATAAGAAAAAGTACAATGCCTAAAGCAATGAAATGAGATCCGTTTGTCAATGCGAGCCATTCGTGCCAGCACTTTCAACAATTTATTGACATTGGAATTGGAGTTTTCAGAAAGAGCGAACAGGGTTCCGCATTTATTATGCCTGTATTTGCGAAAGATAGGCAACGCCTTCCCTTGTGAAAGGAGCGATAAGGGCAACCGGACGATAATTTCCGTCTTTTGTGTCGAAAAGACAAGCCACCATATATTGTCAATTTTCTGGAAATTTGCTTTCCGTAAACGCACAATATCCGAAAACCGTAAACCGGTATAACAGCTGAACAAGAATATATCCCGACAACGGCTTAGACCATGACAACTATGCAAAGGCAATTGCTCAATACTCTCCAATTCTTCAGGAGCCAGATAGGCTTTTACGGTTTCTTCTGTCTGAATCTTATAGTTGGTGAACGGATGATAACGGATATCTATCAACCCCTGACCAACCGCCAAATTGATGTATCGTTTCAATTGCTTCATGTGTTTGGCTATCGTATTCCTATGCTGGGAAATCGATATCAGGTAATTTTCAAAATCAACCAGAAACTGATACGTCAAATCCTTGAACCTCAACTCCGGAGCAAAAGACTTCAAGTGTTTAAGTGTTGACAAATGGCATACACGAGTAGATTGCCTCAGATTACGATCATTTAATGCCCTCTCTTCATAAAACTTCAAAAATGATTGTTCACGGGCACAACCAGCCTCCTGCAGGTCTGACAAACTGCTTGTTTGCCGAAACTCATACTGAGTGTTTGTTACAGAGTATAAAATAGCTTGCATTTATATTTTGTTTTAAGAGGAAGAGACATTTCTCCCTCTATAACAAATAGACGGGAAATATCGCATTATTCCTACTATTTTGCCAAGAAACTATTATAAAATTTTTCAAATTAACTCATAAGTTGAGCTCACGCGAAACTTAAATCAGCAAAATTAGCCTTTTTATCTGCCATTTGTGTATCTCAGGCACACCCAAATCTTCCTAATTTTGCATTATAAAAAAATGACAATTGAATATGAAACGAAGAGAAGCGCTGAAATATATGGGGACATCCGCAATGGGGATGGCTTTCGCCTCATTGGGTGCATCGGCATTTACATCTTGTACAGAAAAGAGGAAAAAACGTCTTGTTTTTTATTTTACGGCTACAGGAAACAGCCTTTATGTAGCCCGCCATTTTTCTGATTCCCCGTTGAGTATTCCCCAAGTAATGAAAAAGGACAATCTGGTATTTGAAGCGGACGAAATCGGACTGATTTTTCCAGACTATCAAGCCAAAGCCCCGGAAATTGTAAGACGCTTCTTAGAAAAAGCTACCTTAAAAGCGCCCTACCTATTTACCATCATAACATACGGAGCCTGGGCATGCAATGTCGTTGAATATTGGAATCAATTCGCACTTCAAAATAACGTCCGGTTCAATTATATCACCACCATTTTGATGGTGGATAATTGGCTTCCTTCATTTGACATGAATGAACAGATGAAAATGGACAAACAGGAAGACGAACAACTGAAACAACTAACAAAAGATATATCAGAAGAAAAAAATTATATTCCTGTCTTGAGTGAAGAAGAGCGGAAACGATGTGAAGAAGTACTCCGACATATTCCAAGCATTTTCCCTGTAAAAAGTGAAAATCTTTTCAAGGTCAATGACAATTGCGTGGATTGCGGCTTTTGTACCCGTGTATGTCCCAAAAGCTGTATAAAATTCACTTCACGGGGAATCACGTTTGAAGGGGATTGCGAATATTGTCTGGCCTGTATTCAAAACTGCCCACAGAAAGCTATCAAACTGAAAAACGGTGAACGGAATCCGGAAGCGCGATATCGTAACCCGAATGTTTCGATCAATGACATTGTACGAGCCAATCAGCAATAAAGCGCCTCACATCGTCAGCTTTCTTTCGCAAGCTCAAGTTAGTTGACAAAGGGATTCTTTGTAGTCTTGTTCACTTGAAGCCTTGTCAACTAATAAGAAGCTGTTTTGAATTTCTTCGGAAAATATTTATGCAGCTTTTTCTAAATTT
>ERZ857521.3523-NODE-3523-length-12703-cov-7.229760_pt1 | contig 12703 bp, 3 predicted proteins | sample MGYA00519701_ERZ857521 | MGnify/ENA primary metagenome ERZ857521 (study PRJEB31778, sample SAMEA3449346) | human gut metagenome | biome: human gut; feature: human-associated habitat; material: faeces | place: United Kingdom | collected 2010/2012 ...
GTACCGATTCGGAACTAATTCACAAAAATTGCAACGTGGTTTACCGAATGCTTACGAATATAGAATGGTTACAGTTGAATCTTCATGTTTTATTCAAAGTTCTACGATTTATGGTAATTCTCCTGATGATGGTTTCATCGTGGGGGTGTGAAGACCGTAATAAGAGTGAACTGGATACTATTTCAGGAAAGGTCCTGAATATCAGTGGACGTATTGAACAGAAATGCTTGACTCGTGTAGATGATGGAGTTTTTGTCGATGGAGACTGCATGGGCATTTTTGTAGTTGATTATGAGAATGACCATCCTGGGACTCTACAAGGATATGGAAATCGGGCTACTAATTTTGCCTTAACTTATGTGGCTGCATCGGACGTGTGGAAAGGCAACACTTCTATCTATTGGAAAGATCAGTATACCCCGGTAGATGTATATGGGTATTATCCGTTTGTAAACGGATTGACAGAAGTCAATGCCTATCCGTTTGCAGTGGCAGCTGACCAAAGTTTGCAACCTGAAGGGGAGATAAGTACTTATGAGCAGAGTGATTTTTTGTGGGCGAAAAATGAGAGGGTAGAACCTACTACAGATGTGATTCATCTGACTTATCATCATAAGATGGCAGGAGTGAAAGTGGTTTTGACTCAAGGCGAAGGCTTTTCGGAAGAGGAATGGGGACAACTGCCACGTTTGGTAACATTGGATCATTTATTGCGTAATTCGACGATAGACTTGGCCACGGGAATAATCACCCCTGTGGGAGATTATGATTACCCAGTAACTATGTCGCCTGAGTCGGGAGATTCTTATCGAGCGGTTGTGGTTCCTCAGACTGTTCCAGCAAATACATCTATTGTAGGTATTACTATTGATAAAAAATCATATCATTTAACCAAGGAGTCCGATATGACTTATACTTCAGGAAAGCTTCATACTTTTACCATTAAAGTAAATAAGACTTCTGAAGCCGGTGATTATGAGCTGGCTTTGGTGGATGAAAGCATTACGGATTGGGAAAATGATGAATCTTCTCATAACTTTGAACTGGCTGCTTATGTAACCGTAAATGTGGAAACAGCCGGTACCCTTGAAGCATGTTTGAGAGAAAAAGGTACTAATGTGGAAACCTTGAAGAACCTGAAGATTACTGGTCAGCTGACTGAATCGGACTTTCAGTATATCAGGGAAAAGATGATTCAATTGACTGCATTGAATCTGCGAGAAGTTAGGATGGTACATGTAGAGGCGGACGGTATTAACGAGCCGGGCGTTTATTTGGATGATATGTTTCCTAATAATGCTTTGCATGCTATGAGTACCCTGCGTACCCTTATTTTACCAGAAAGTATCACTCGTATTGGGACATCCGCTTTTAGTGAAACTCCGTTGACTCATCAGTTGGTGATTCCCAATCGGGTGAAACGTATAGATGCGAATGCATTTAGCTATATAGGGGAAATGAATCTGGAAGTGATTCTTCCGGACTCATTGGAATATATCGGATCCAGGGCTTTTAGCAATACAGATTACACCTGTGAGTTCAAATTACCGAACACGGTACGTTATATCGGGGATGGCGCTTTTGAAGACGCACACAATATATATGGTAACTTTCGTTTGCCGGATAATCTGGAATATTTAGGACAAAGTGCCTTTATGAATATGGGACATGATATGACAGGGGACATTGTAATTCCGCAACAATTTACTACCGTACCTGCTAACACATTCAACAATATCGGTTTTGCCAAGAGTACGACTCTCACCTTACACGATGGAGTCAGCATTATTGGTAGCGGAGCTTTCTATAAATTGAAGTTCAGTACTCCAATCAGTTTCTCGGAATCCTTGACTACGATTCATCAAGATGCCTTTGCTGAATGTCTGATGTTAGGTGCACTCAATCTTCCCTCCAGTGTTACTTTCATTGGTAGAAGGGCTTTTGGAACGTATGTAGAAACAACAGAAGTAACCGGCCTAAATGGCGAACTGGAACTGCCATCTACTATTTCTGTAATCAGTAACGATGCTTTTTACGGGCAGAGTTTTACATCGGTTATTCTTTCGGATCAGATTACGCATATTAATGAACGGTCTTTTATGAATAATAAGTTCCTTAAAACAGTTACGGTAGGGAAAAATGTGGATTATATTGGTCCCAACGCTTTTTGCGGTTGCAACGCTCTTCAGACTTTTGTTTGCCTGAATCCTGAACCTCCGGAACTTTCATCTGACGCTTTTGAGGGTATTTATTGGGATAAAGTTATACTGGAAGTTCCTGAGCAGTCTGTAGAACGTTATCGAAATGCATCCAGTTGGAAACAGTTCCAGAATATTACAGCCCATAAAGAACTGGCATTTAATGTGTCTGCCATCAATTGTTTGCAAGGAGGTATCACACGTGAAGGAGTGGTCCGTAGTGAAGGAGAATGGGAGGTGATAGAACATCCGGAGTGGTGTACCATTTCTCCTATGCAAGGAGGAACAAACCGCCGGGAAGAAGTGACTGTGACAGTGAATTCTATGTCACATGGAAGCGGAAATCGTAGCGGACGTATTGTATTCCGCTTGAAGGATACGGAATACAGTACTTATACAGACGTTATGCAATATGATTATGAACACGATGAAGATCAGGAAATTATTCTACAAGATGCCAGTGCAGGAGGAAATCCTATTTCGCTGTTCATTGTTGGAGAGGGTTTTGATGCTTCTTCCATTGCTGACGGAAGTTATCTGAAATTAATGAAAGAGCAGATGGAACATTTGTTCAACGTGGAGCCTTATCGTACTTATCGCAATTATTTTAAGGTATCGACTGCAATAGCTGTATCACCGGAAAGAGGCATCTCAATCGCTGGAAATCCGGGGATACAGACTAATAAGTTCAATACTTATGTGGATGAGTATGGGCTTCGTACGGACAATTTTTCTGTCAGATCTTATGCTACAGAAATAATGGGTAGTGTACCTTCTACTCTTCTCTTACTTTGTAATTATCAAGGTTTTTTGGGAACAACAGACCGTAATGGAGAAGGAACTCTCAGTGTTTGCACTCTAAGTAATGATACTTATCCCTATGATCAACGTGGATTGATTCAGCATGAGGTAGGTGGGCATAATTTTGGCAGACTAGGAGATGAAGCAGTGGGGCATTTCGAATTTATTCAAGCTTGTCCTTGTCCGAGTTGTAATGCGCTGAATGATTTTAAGGCAGCAAAAGCGAGAGGTGAATTCGAGAACTTGTCTTTGTCAGGGAGTATCAATTCAGTTCCATGGAAACACTTGATTTTTGATTCTCGATATAGCTCGTATGTGGATGTATATGAAGGAGGTTACAATCATCTGCGTGGCGTATATCGTTCAGAGCCACAAAGTTGCATGGGAACTTATATACCTTATTACAATGCTATTAGCAGGGAAGCCATTGTACATAGGATTATGGATTTGTCTGGAAAGACATTTGATTTTGAAGATTTTGTAGCCAATGATAAATGGGAAGGGAGGCCAGAAGAATGAATAGAATGAGTAACCAATCTGTTGGAAACTGGATAATCAAGAATATCAGTAGAATAAGTTTGTTCTTGCTGGTAATCCTTTGTACATACTCTTGTAAGGAAGACAATATGTTTGTCGGAATTGCAGGGGGTGATAGAAGCGAAATGGAAATTAGTGGGCAGATTTCTCAGGTGATTCCGACCCGTGTGACGGAAACAGGATTTGCCGATGGGGATGCTCTTGGTGTTTATATTGTAGATTATACGGAGGATGAACCTGGACAACTGATGGCACAGGGAAACCATGCCACAAATGTTAAATTCACTTATGATGGCATTGCAGATATGTGGAAAGGGACCGCTAAAATTTATTGGAATGACAATACTACTCCGGTAGATGGGTATTCTTATTATCCTTTCCGTGAGGTTGTGGAAAATCCGCGGAGTATAGATTTTTCTGTGGTAGCTCGGCAAGATCGTCAGGAGGAAGGCCAGTTGGTCACGAATTATGAATTAAGTGATTTTCTTTGGGCTAAGGCAGAAAAAGTGAACCCGGGAGAAACCATTGAGTTGAACCATAACCATTTGATGGCAGGTATAGAAATTAACTTGATTCCTGGGACAGGATTTGATGAGGCGAACTGGGATGAAGTGGAGAAAAGTGTGCAGATTCAACGGGTGCAAGCTAATGCCACGATTGATTTGGCTACGGGAACAGTGACTCCTGTTACGGGAGAAACAATATCTATTTTTCCTTATGACAAGGGAAATGGGACATATCGTGCAGTTCTTGTACCTCAGTCGAAGGCTGCAGGAGACACCTTGTTTACTTTAACTGTAGACAAAACTTCCTATCAGTTCAAGCGCGAAAGCGATTTGGCATTAGTAGGTGGCAAATTGTATAAGTTTACTATTGAGGTAATTCAGCGACTTCCCGAAGGAGACTATGAGTTCAAACTGGCGGAAGAAGCAGTGACAGCTTGGGAGGATGATGGCATTTCTCATACAGGAACGGTACGTGAATATATTGTAGTGGAATCTCCAGGTAAAGGACAGTTGGGAGAAGCTCTTCAAGCTTCGGGTCATACTCTTGACCAGTTGTTGAATTTGAAAGTGGTCGGAGAGATGAATCCTCAAGACTTCATAGATATGCGAAAGTTGTTACCAAATCTGGAGGCCGTGAACCTGCAGGATGTCAAGCTAAGAGATGCGAAAGTGGATGCGCTATACGGTAGTCCAGATTTTCCTCCTACTGAAAACTTAGAGGATGATGCATTACCTGCTTATGCTTTTTATTGCTGCAAATCATTAAAATACATTGTATTTCCTAAAGAGATGAAGAAAGTAGGCGCCTACGCTTTTCGAGGGGCAGGATTAGTCGGAGCACTAGAAATCCCGGAGGGTGTGACTTATATCGCTACTTCAGCTTTTAATAACTGGGATGCGGGAGAGGGGGCACACATGTATTTGAATTCGCTTAAATTGCCTACTACGCTGGAGTACATTGGTGAGAGTGCTTTTCGCAACAATAAATTCAATTGTGAATTGATCTTACCTGAAAAATTAAAGGAAATCGGTGTGGGTGCCTTTAGTGAATGTTTCTATCTGTATGGTTCTTTGAACTTGCCCTCGGGTTTGGAAAAACTGGGAAATGGAGCTTTTGGAAATCTGACTAAATTGACGGGACCGTTGGTAATTCCGGCGGGAATCAAGGAAATTAGTGGAATGGGAGGGACAAGTTGTTCCAGTTTAGTTTTGTCTGATGGATTAGAGGTGATTGGTAAAAATGCATTTGGTGGGGTTGGTTATGGGGGACAATTTGAAGTCTTCACATCAAGAATAGGTGGAGAATTATATATTCCTCAGACGGTGCGTAGTATCGGTATAGGAGCTTTTGCAGGTTTACAAATATCACATGTTTATTTGCCGGAAGGATTAACTGAGATTTCTCGTGATTTGTTTCGTGGGTGTGATAAGTTAATTGATACTTTGAAAATACCATCAACGGTTAAACAAATTCGCAGCGGGGCATTTGAAAATTGTTCTCGTTTGACGGCTATTATTCTTCCGAAATCTCTCGAGTCGATAGGTGGAGATAACAGTGAATATAGTTGGCAACAATTTAGTACATTTGGTGGATGTTATGCTTTAAATCTGTTGCGTTGTGATGCGAAAGAACCGCCTGTTATTATTGGTGATGTTTTTGGAGACCTTCCTAAAAACAATTTTACGGTTCAGGTCCCTTCTGAATCGGTCGAAAAGTATCGTAATGCAGAAGGTTGGAAGGAATTCAAACGTATTGCTGCTTATAGCAATTTCGTATGTCGTCCGCAATTTGCCAATCTGCTTAATAAAGAGCATGAATATAACATTGTGCTAAATGCAGATGGAAACTGGAAAGTCAAGTCCATTCCCAGCTGGTGTAATATATCTGCGACTTCCGGATTTAAGAAAACGGAATTGGCTGTTACGATTGACGAGTTGACCGCTGGACAGGGCACCCGTGAAGACAGTATTGTATTCAATTTGGATGGGACGGACATTACAACCTGCTATTATATCAAACAATATGATTCGGAACGAAAAGAAGATGAGTCGTATGCCTTACAGACAGCCCAACAAGGAAAAGGAATCAATATCGTATTGTTGGGAGATGGGTATGATGCCAAAGATATAGCTGACGGAACTTACTTGCAGGATATGCAGCAGGCTGCAGAACATTTTTTTGGTGTGGAACCGTTCAAAACCTACCGAAATTATTTTAATGTGTATACGGTTTGGGCAATGTCAGCAGAGAGTGGTATTGGAACCTTGAACACGTTGCGAGATACGAAGTTTGATACCCAATACGGTAATTTCACACACGACAGCCGTATTCACTGTGCTTTTGATTATACCATGAGTTACGCTGTGGAACATACTTCAGTAAGTCCAGAAAACTTAAGTGCTTTATTGGTGATTTTGGTCCCCAATGCTACGATATATGATGGAATAACTTATATGTACAGTGACGGAGCGGCACTGGCTGTCTGCCCGAAGAGCAATCTGGATTTTCCTTACGATGCGCGTGGAGTAATACAGCATGAGGCCTGCGGACACGGATTCACCAAACTGGCTGATGAATATATATATCATCGGGCCTGGATTCAGACCTGTGTCTGTATTTGTTGCCAGCATGTCGCAGGATTGCAGGATGATCAGGCTCTCGGATGGGGGCAAAATCTGTCATTAAGCGGCCGATATCAAGATGTACCATGGTATCATCTGATTCATGATGCTCGGTATAATGATATTGTAGATATCTATGATGGAGGATATTATCATTCGGACGGAGTTTATCGGTCGGAATACAACAGCGTAATGAACAATAACGTGCCTTATCTGAGTACGTGGAGCCGGGAATTGGCAGTTCGGCGCATCAAGGAACTGGCAGGTGAAACATTCAGCTATGAAGATTTTGTGGCTAATGATAGTCGGGAATGGGGAGTTGATTTCACTCGCAGTCAGATGGAGCATATTCCTGCTTCTGGAGGTTTGCATGGTGCATCTCCAATCATTATAAAAAGAAGTCCTAATTTGAATATCAGTAAGAAATGAAAGCATATAGTAAATTAGTTTCATTGGGAATTGTATTTGCGGTCTTATTCTTGGAAGGCTGTACAGATAGGGAAGATATGAGGGGCACGCTGGCACGTACTCCCATTCAGATTGCTGCAGATTACAATACAACGACGCGTGTCAGTGATGCTGGTTTTGCCGACGGTGACCGTATGGGAATTTTTATTACGGACTATGATAATGGAATTCCGGAACCGGTAGGAATAAGTGGTAACCGGGCCAATAATGTACTCTTTACTTATCAGGAAAGTGGTAATCTTTGGACAGGGGCTGCAACGATCTATTGGAAAGACAATCAGACTCCTGTGGATATTATCGGATATTACCCGTTTGATGAAGAATTGACTTCAGTAGATGCGTATCGTTTTTATGTGCAGGCTCATCAGGAAACTTCTGCTACAAATGGAAGGATGGGCGGATATGAAGCAAGTGACTTGCTGTGGGCCAAAAATATACAAGTGGCTCCGACGAAAGAGACAATCCGGTTACTATATAGTCATCTGATGGCAGGAGTGACCATCCGGATTGAAAAAGGTGAAGGGTTTGCGGAAGGTGAGTGGGAGAATGCAGTTCGGCAGATTTGGATTGAAAACACTGTTCTGGATGCAACGGTAAACTTAGAAAAGGGTACGGTGGTTGCTGGAAGCGAAGAAACAGAACGGATTGTTCCTTTATCCTACAATGACGAGTATCGGGCTGTGGTTGTTCCTCAAGAAGTTGCTGCCCAAAAAACGCTGATTGGGTTGACGGTGAATGGAACTAATTACACATTGTCGAAGGAGACGGCAATGCTTTATACCGGTGGAAAGATGCATACATTTACCATCCAGGTGAACAAGCGGACAGACAATGGCGATTATGAGTTTTCGCTTGCTGGGGAAGCAGTTACTGCATGGATTGATGATCCAGATTTTCATGACGGTCTAGTTCGCGAATATGTCACTGTTGAAGTAGAACAGCCTGGTACATTTGAACAATGTTTAATGGATAAAAAACTAAATGCGGAAAAACTTTCTAGTTTGAAGGTAACAGGATCAGTAAACTGGACAGATTTGGAATATATGGGTAGTTCTATGCCGGCATTGGCTTATTTGAACCTGAAAGATGTCCGGATTGATGATGAGGATGATGCAAATGATGATGTCATTACTGGTTTTCAGGACTGTACCTCTCTGACACGTGTCATTTTACCAGACAGACTGCGAGGAATCAATGCCCAAGCTTTCTATCGTACGAATCTGACCGGTTCACTGGAAATTCCCGAGGGAGTGACCTTTATAGAGTATGGGGCATTTATTGATTGTCCGTTTCACGCGGGCGTGGAACTTCCTTCTACATTGAAGCGAATTGACGCAGATGCGTTTGCATATTCGAAGCTGAGTGGAGAACTTCGCTTGCCGGATGGTGTGGAGTACATCGGAGGTGGGGCATTTGATGGGGCAAATCTATATGGACAACTGACGCTTCCTCAGAGTTTGAAGGATTTGGATGCATCTGCGTTTGTGAATTGTAAATTTTCTGGAGATTTAGTGATTCCTCAGGGAATCAATTTGATGGGAACTTTCTCAGGAAATGGTTTTACACATCTTGAATTGCCGGAGGGCTATGAAACAGTGACATCTCAGATGTTTGACGGTGTTCCTCTGCAAGGAGAATTGTTGCTACCTAATTCTTTGAAGAAACTGGAATATGCCAGTTTTCGGGGAACCAAGATTTCATCCGTTGTTCTTCCAGAAGGATTGAAACAGCTGGAGAAAAGCACTTTTGCAAACTGTTCTCGTTTGGAGGGAGTCATTACCATCCCTAAAAATATTGTTGTGATTCCGGAAGAATTGTTCTCAGGATGTTCTATGCTGTCGGGAATTCATTTGCATGATGAAGTCGTATATATCGGTAAAGGAGCTTTCCTGAATTGTTACAATATGAATACAATCGTATGTGATGCTTTGACGCCGCCGACGGTGGAGGAGGGAGCCTTTGACGGAGTGCCTAAGGATAATTTCAGTGTGGAGGTACCTGCTTCAGCTGTTTCAGCTTACAAAACAGCAGAAGGTTGGAAAGAATTCAAACGAATCACTCCTTACAGCAATTTTGTATGTCGTCCGGCAACAGCCTGTGCGCTGAATACCATGCATGAAGAAACATTGATTCTCAATGCAGATGGAGCATGGCAAGTGACTCATCAGCCCGATTGGTGTGACCTATCTGTATCTTCTGGTTCAGGAAGAACTGCAATTCGGTTGACCATCAGTGAAATGCCGCATGGATCAAGTGATCGGAAAGACAGTATTGTTTTTGCGTTAAATGGCACAGAGTTTACGACTTATTGTACCATTGAGCAGAAGGATTATGAATATGATGAAGATCAACTTGTCTGTCTGCATGAACACACACAAGGGAATGGGGTCAACATTCTTTTTATAGGTGATGGTTATGATGCAGAGGCTTTAAGCAGTGGCTCTTATATTGATCTGGTACGTGAGGAAATGGAGTATTTCTTTGCTCTGCCTCCCTACGACCGGTTCAAGGATTATTTTAATGTGTATGCTGCTGTATCTTTATCTCAAGAAACGGGAATCAATACAATTAATACTTATCGTAATACACGATTTGGTACGATTTATGGCGGTTCAGATTTGTGTGGAGGTTCTGGTCCGAATCTGATACCAGATGATGAACAGATTTTTCCATATATAACGGAAACAATTACAAATTCTCCATTTACGGATGATAATCTTCGTCGTACATTGATAATCCTGATCCCTAATACCAGTGAATATGATGGAGTTAGCTATTTATATGAAGACGGACGTGCTATTTCTATTTGCCCACGTAGCGAGCAGGCTTATCCTTTGGATACGCGTGGTGTGGTACAGCGTGAGGCCGGAGGATTTGGTTTCGGTAAGCTGGGTAATGAAGCAATTACCAAAAATGCATACGCAACGAATGGTGTACTGGAAACCATTGAATCGGGACACGTACGTGGGTGGTATCAGAATATTTCGACTTCGGGAAAATTGGCGGAAGTGCCATGGGCACATTTCATTTTTGACCCGCGTTACAGCGATTATGTAGATGTGTTTGAAGGTGGATTTGATTATACCCGTAACATATACCGATCGGAAGCAAGCAGTTGTATGAGTACCAGTATTCCTTATTACAATGCTATCAGTCGTCAGGTAATTACGCAGCGTATTAAGGAATATGCTGGAGAGTCGTTTGATTTGGATGAGTTTTATGAGAATGACACTAATGCCTGGGGAGAGACCCAGAGTCGGTCAAGTTATGGTGATATTCAGGGAACAGTAACCTCCGCAGGGAAATATAAAATGCCGGTAATTGTCACGGGGAAATACATTTCCCATAAACCAAAATATAAGAATAAACAAAAATAAAAGCATAAAAACATGAAAACAAAGTGTGGCATGTGGATGGCAGTTGTCTTTATAGTGATGGCAACGTCATGTAGTAAGGAGAAAAATCTTGTGACGGACTCGAAAGAAATGGAAGTCAAATTAGATTTGGTTCATCCGGGAAGTCGGGTAACAGATACTAATTTTGAAGCACAAGATCAGATTGGTGTATATATGGTAGCTGAAGGAACGGACCTTCAGGTTGGTGGAAATGAGGTAAATAATGAATTGTTTAGTTTCAATGGTACAAATTGGACTTCAGAAAGAAAGGTATATTGGAACGAAGGTCGACATGATATCTATGCATATTATCCTTATGTGAAAAGTATCAGCGATACGGACAATTATCCGTTTATCGTCAGTTTGGATCAATCTTCCGCAAATACGGATGGAATATCTGGTTACGAAGCCAGTGATTTTTTGTGGGGAACAGTTTCTGGAGTGAGTGCGACGGCCGATGCAGTGTCATTGCAGTTTAGTCACTGCATGAGTAAAGTAAAGGTCTTATTAGAGAAAAACAGTGATTATGAAGGTGAGATTCCTTCCAACTGCGAGGTTTACATTCATAATATGGTTCCTTCCGCTTGGATTGATTTGCAAACGGGGAATGTCGAGGTGAATCCTTATGCGGCTGTTGAAACGGTGAAATGTCGTAAAATTAGTGATACTGAGTTTATAGCTTGCTTGGTACCTCAACGTCTTTCATCGAAGAAACCTTTCATTGAAGTTGTGACCTCTAACGTTTCCTATATATTGGAAGGGACGATTTCATTAAAACAAGGCTATCAGAGTACAGTGACAGTGGCCTTATCGCAAAGTCCTGAACAAGTGGAAATTACGATAGGAGGAGGTATTGAGAACTGGGAATGAATGGAAATGGATGAGTAGATATGAGTATAAAAAATGTATTTATAGTTTATTTGTCGGCCGTTGTGGCATGTTTGTTGTTTGCCTGCGGAGGAAATGAAGGGGGAAAGGAAGATCCGATTCACATTGGGGTTTCCAGTGTGGAATTATCGGAGACTTCTTATACAATGATTGTGGGTGATTCTCTGTCGCTGAAAGCAATAATTACCCCTTCAGATGCGACAGATCAAAAGGTAAATTGGGATTCCTCGGAAGAAACCGTAGCGGTAGTTTCGAGTAAAGGAGTTGTTTTCGCTGTGGGAGAAGGAACTTGTGTCATTACGGCCAGCGTGGATGGGAAAACTGCTAAATGTACGATTACTGTACAAAAAGAGATAGTATCTGTAGAGTCTATCATTCTTTCTGAGGATGCACTGTTACTGGGAATTGGTGATAGGGCGACTTTGATTGCTACAATAAGGCCCGATGATGCAACTGAATGTGATTTCGTATGGACTTCTAGTAATCAGGAGGTTGCCACGGTATCCAATGAAGGTAAGGTCGTTGCCATTTTAGCAGGGACCTGCACCATTACGGTTACCGCAGGTGGAAAATCAGCTTCCTGTACAGTGACGGTAAATTCGAATGTGATTCCGGTGAAAGAAGTAGTTTTATCAGCGTCTTCTCTTACTTTAAAGGAAGGTGAGTCACATATTTTAATTGCTACGGTAACTCCAAGTGATGCGACAGAACAGACTGTAACCTGGAAATCAGGAAATCCGGATATAGCTACGGTTTCTGATCAAGGAAAGATTGAGGCCATCCATGCTGGGACTTGTGTGATTACAGCATCGTCTGGTGGTAAAGTGTCTGAATGTGTGGTAACAGTCCTCAGTAAGACAATTGAAGTTGAGCAGATTGCGCTGTCATCCAGCTCCTTGTCTCTAAAGGAAGGTGAGTCACAGATATTGACAGCAGCAATTATTCCTAATGATGCTACTGAACGTACGGTGAGCTGGAGTTCAAGTGATCCTTCGGTCGCAACGGTGTCTTCAAGCGGGGAGGTGACAGCAATCCGTGCGGGCAGTTGTACTATTAAGGCTAGTGCGGGTGGTAAATCTGCCAGCTGTACAGTTACCGTCACAACCGATAGTGGTTCTATTGAGGTGGCAGTAGAGCAAGTTGTGTTGTCATCAACGTCCTTATCTTTAAAGGAGGGTGAATCTCAGACCCTGACGGCTACGGTGACGCCGGATGATGCAACCGAAGGTACGGTGAGCTGGAGTTCAAGCAATCCTTCGGTCGCAACGGTGTCTTCGAGCGGTAAAGT
>ERZ857521.3533-NODE-3533-length-12662-cov-16.493297_pt1 | contig 12662 bp, 10 predicted proteins | sample MGYA00519701_ERZ857521 | MGnify/ENA primary metagenome ERZ857521 (study PRJEB31778, sample SAMEA3449346) | human gut metagenome | biome: human gut; feature: human-associated habitat; material: faeces | place: United Kingdom | collected 2010/2012 ...
TATTCCATATCGAATCGGATGAAATCAAAGGACGTATCATCGGACGTGAAGGACGTAATATCCGTGCTTTGGAAGCAGCCACCGGTGTGGAAATCGTTGTTGATGATACTCCGGAAGCAATCGTTCTTTCCGCATTCGACCCGGTTCGACGTGAAATTGCCCGTCTGGCACTGCATCAGCTTGTGACCGACGGACGTATCCACCCCGCACGCATCGAAGAAGTAGTGGCTAAAGTACGTAAACAAGTAGAAGAAGAAATCATAGAAACCGGTAAACGTACAACGATCGACCTTGGTATCCATGGTCTGCATCCTGAACTGATCCGTATTATCGGTAAAATGAAATATCGTTCTTCATATGGACAGAACCTGTTGCAACATGCACGTGAGACAGCCAATCTCTGCGCTGTAATGGCATCGGAACTGGGTCTGAACCCGAAGAAGGCGAAACGTGCCGGATTGTTGCATGATATAGGTAAAGTGCCTGATGAAGAACCGGAATTGCCACACGCATTGCTGGGTATGAAACTCGCAGAGAAATACAAAGAGAAACCGGACATCTGCAACGCTATCGGTGCTCACCACGATGAGACGGAAATGACGAGTCTGTTGGCTCCTATCGTACAGGTTTGTGATGCTATATCCGGTGCACGTCCGGGAGCACGCCGCGAAATCGTAGAGGCTTATATCAAGCGTCTGAATGATCTCGAACAATTGGCGATGTCTTATCCGGGTGTAACCAAGACTTATGCAATCCAGGCAGGACGCGAACTCCGCGTTATCGTTGGTGCGGATAAGATTGACGACAAGCAGACAGAAAGCCTGTCCGGCGAAATCGCTAAGAAAATCCAGGATGAGATGACTTATCCGGGACAAGTGAAGATTACCGTAATTCGTGAAACACGTGCGGTTAGCTTCGCTAAATAAAAATCAGAATACAAAAAGGATTCAATAGATGAAGAGGGCGAAGCAATTCGCCCTCTTTTAATATACACTGTAATTAATACTTAGCAGATTATTCATTTTTACCCCGTAAACATCAATCTATGAATAAGTTTCAATTCGAAGTTTGTGCCAATTCAGTAGAAAGCTGTCTGGCAGCACAAAAAGGCGGAGCCAACCGGGTAGAACTATGCGCAGGCATTCCGGAAGGCGGAACAACTCCTTCTTATGGAGAAATCTCCGTAGCACGTGAGGTTCTCGATACAACTCGTTTGCACGTCATTATCCGTCCCCGGGGCGGTGACTTTCTCTACTCTCCTATCGAAGTAAAGGCAATGCTGAAAGATATAGAAATGGCCAAACAGCTGAAAGCTGACGGGGTCGTATTTGGTTGTTTAACTGCCGAAGGAGAAATTGATCTTACTATCATGCAAGAGTTAATGAAGGCAGCACAAGGATTGTCCGTTACTTTCCACAGGGCTTTTGACGTTTGTCGTGATCCGAAGAAAGCACTGGAACAAATCATTGCACTTGGCTGCAATCGTATTCTCACTTCCGGTCAACAACCAACTGCCGAATCAGGCATCCCTTTGCTCAAAGAATTACAAGAGCAAGCGGCAGGAAGGATTATCCTACTTGCAGGATGCGGCGTCAATGAAAAGAATATTCATCGAATCGCCTCGGAAACAGGGATACGGGAATTTCATTTCTCTGCCCGTGAAAACATCAAAAGCGGAATGAATTATAAAAATGAATCAGTATCCATGGGCGGCACTGTACATATCGACGAATACGAACGAAACGTAACTACCGCCCGGAGAGTTATGGATACGATTCAAGCTACAAATAGGGAATGACCGTGATATAAATACCTGTGATAATAGCCGAAGTAATCACTCCGGAAATATTAGCGCCCAAAGCATCGCCCAGAACAAATGAGTCCGGATTATCCTTGCTCACGATCTTCTGGGCAACTTTAGCCGTAGTGGGAACACAGCTAACAGCTGCAATACCAATCACCGGATTATAATTGCCGCGTTTGATGAAATACATGATATAACCACCGATAATCCCTCCGATGCCGGAAAGCAACAGTGCTACAATACCCAGAACTAGTAACTTCAAGATTTTAGGATCAAGCAACAGGTGAGCGTCGCAAAGTACACCCAACAAAAGTCCTAACATAAAGGTAGAACCATAAAGTAACGGACCACTAACAAAATCATATATATGTTTCATGCCCGATTCGCGAACGGCAACCCCCAGAAACAAAGAGAAGAACAAAGGAGAAGCAACCGGAAACAAGAAACAGAGAACAGCACAAAGAACAGCCGAGAAAGCCAGCTTCACTTTAGCGTCATAATTCTTCGGAGCCTTTTTCGTTACCATTTTAATGGCACGGAACCGTTTTGGTACTAACAATTTCACCAGATAAGGATACCCCCCATACGTCAACCCCAAATACAGATAGGCAACTACGGTAATGGGAACAAACAAATGCTTTGCCAATGCCAGCGAAGTAAACAATACCATTGGACCGTCAGCACCTCCTACCATAGCAACAGAAGCACTTTCTTTTAAGGTCAGTCCGAGAGCAGCAGCGATAGGCACCGTCAGGAAGGTACCCAGTTCGGCACACAAAGCAAGGAATATACTAGCAAAGGGTTTCTGAAGCAGGAAGCCTACATCCAGCAGGGTTCCGATCCCCATAAAGACAAAACAGGCTATCAGTCCGTTACTGAATGTAAGAGTGTATACAGGTTGTAGAAAGTCTATCTGCATCGTATTCATTAGTGCATCCGTGTCCGAAAGCATCGGATCGAGAAAGAGGTTGCCTAATGTGCCGTCGGGCATAATCAGTGTCCCGCAGTTGATAGCTACCATTCCCAACCCCATTGGGATCATAACCATAGGTTCAAGCACTCCTTTCCAGCCTAGATAGATAAGCAGTAAACCGAGAAGTACCAGAAAGATTCTGGCAGAAGCGAGGAACCAACCGCTCGCCATCATTGTGCCAATGCCTTGAAATAAGGTCGCGAAATCTATATTTTCCATAAATAAGTGTCTTTTTATTGTTTGTTAGCAGTAGGTTTCTTTGAATTTTTCTTGTTGATATGTGCCCGTTCTTCTTCCTTAAGAAAGAATTCACGGGTATCCCGCGGATAATAATAGTCCAGCAGAGTTTCATCCGAAGCTCCGTGACTTACACCATGATAATAACCGGCGTAACCGGTAAAGTTACGGTTGATACCACGACTGAAGTCTTCACGATAATCCCCCAATGCTTCTTCTGCTTCAAACGATATCTGTCTGACAAGTTTCTCCACTTTCTGACGATGCTGCCGCCAGCGATGAAGGCGGATTAGCTCCAGCTTGTGGGAACTATAAAAGTCAAACGAATCGGCAGCATAAGCAATCAGTTTGATAACTGCCGCGACAAAGAAGCCTATGAGAAAGGTTAACCCCATCATAGCCAATGTGGATAATAATAAATGAATCATAGTAATATAAAAACTAGTTGTACAATCATTTATGCACAAACAAGACACGTCCGGAAAATGAATATAATCCGAACCTGCTAAACATATTTGCACAAATTCTCAGGAATACTTATGGCAAAGAAGGGCTAAATCAAGATATGGGCTAAGGTATAGATATAATACCTATTGGAATACTTTAAATAGTCAGTATCTGAATATATAATTTTCCTTTTATCTTCGGATAGACGGAAAGTTCTAGAACTCAACAACTGTACAATCGTAGGTATATCATTAAATTTCAGTGTACGGACAGGAGATACGTTTCTTGGAAGAGAAAAAGCAGTCAATATGCCGAAATCATAATGTTCCGCAGGTGCCGAAGAAAATCCGGTAGGCGAGACGTCACAAAGAACCGGGACTTCGGTTTCTTCCCGAAATCCCTGCAAGTCTTCTTCATTGGAGAACAAACCTACTCCAACAAGTAAAAATGCAAGTGACAGTATGCACAATAGATACTTCATAATAACTCTCCTACAAACGTAACAATTAATTCGCATAAAAGTGCGCCCGATAGAGAGAATTAACGAATATTGCATTCTGTCACACTACATTACTACCTTCCTATCCTACATTTTTCTACAGCCCGTGAATGGTTTTCATCAGTTGTTCTCCCAGTCCGATAGTATATCCTTGAGATACAAAGACCACCCGGTTGAACGTATCGGCAATAATAAACATAGGAAGAATATCCGAATTAGAAAGATTCATCGACTTAGCAATCTGATTTTGGATACGATTGTCTATATCTACCCCATAAGCAATAGTAGAAGGTAGTCCCTGAAACTCCGCAGGATGAAACTTCTTGTATTGTTCCTCGGAGGGGAAAAGAAGAACAATCTTTCTACCCCATTTCTCAAACTCACTGCCCAAAGCGGCAATGTCTCTCAAAGCATGGTTGGTAGGTTCCTGCCCTACTCCCAACACACCGACAACAAAATATCCCCTTCCACAAGTTTGTAGAATACTTTGTGATGTTGATTGTATTTCTTCATCTCCTAACGGACGATAGAGCGATTCCGAATCAAAATTTCCAATCACCTGTACCTGTTCTTTGCTTTCTCTCATCACCAATTCAATATCGGTAGTCGCTTCCGGTTTCACATTAAAGAAAGTGATATTGGAAAGCACTGCACCACTTGCCATACGGCTTCCGGTGACTAACATATAATACCCGGAATCCAGTTTTGCTCCATTCTTTAGAAGATTCGCCCACGTAGCACCTTTTCCCATATCTACATCCCCCTCATCATAATTCAACAGTTGGAATACCCCGTCTTTGAACTTGGAAAGCGTAAAATGAGAATAATACTTCGGATCGGGCAATGAGGCAATAGGTTTATAAGTAGCACGCAATATGCCGGTAGTGGCCTGTACAGGAGAACTTGTAGAGAAATTCACATCAAAAGTATGTCCCTCCTTATCAGTATACTGCACTTTCCCTGTCACCTTATCTATCCGGGCAGGTATACCTAAAGTACGTGCCATTGCCACAAAGAAGATATCACGCGACTTTTCATCTGCTACACGCGCTTTCCACACTCCTATCGGCGACATAGGTATACGCTGCGAATTCAACTCATTATTGATTTGGATTTCCTTCTTACACCATTCTACCAACCGTATCGGTTCTTTTATAAACTCCCCTGCTTCTTCCTTTGAAATGACTTTCTTGAAAAAAGAACGGTAAGGTGTCAACATTTCATTCTCTACACGTGGATTGGCAATCTCCGCACATGCCCATAAATCCGTTTCCTGAGGATCAGGAGCATTCTTCAAATGGTCTTCCAATACTTCCAAAGAGACATCCCTCCAGTCCTTCGCAGAAAGTTGTTGTAATAAGGGCAAAGCAAGTCCTTCTCTATCACATTCGGTTGCCGACTTCCGGAAATCAAGTAACGTCTGATAGTTTCCCCGCGAAGCGACCAACATTTTCACAAACTGTTCCGTATCGGCAATACCTTCTTGTTGAAACGAAGCCAACGCAGTTTTTGCACGTTCTTCCGTCAGCATCGTGGCAACATACGCATTACGAATAGAATCCTCCTTAGCCAGACGAAGATCATTTTCGGCACGCTGTTCCGGAGTTACTTCAGGCAAATTGGCTCCTTCAACCGGAGGAGTGATATCCAAATCCAATGTATATGCTTCTCCCCCTTTCTTATCTAAAACCAAATTCAAAGTATCTTCTTTACCAAAAGACAACTTAGAAAAGCCGAATGCCCCGCCAGCGGAAGCCCATACCAACATATCTCCTTTACCGGCTGTCAACGATGCCCGGCCGTCGGTACCAGTGTATTTGGTAGCTACCGTATAAAACTCGGCATAATTGTACACCTTAAAATCAACTTTGGCTCCGGAAACAGGTTTCCCATTCGCATCTGTCACCGTCACCACGGCTTTTGCCGTCGGAGCATAATTCCCTATTACATTGATTTCAGTATAGTTAGGAGTTTCGAGCATAATCTCCTCCGGACCGTTATAACATCCGAATACCTTGGTATGCATCAGCATTCCACGACTTGCAGGCGCATTAAACCAACCCAGATTCAAGACCGGTTCCGGTTCGCAAGCCCCGAAGAAATACCATTCACCGTCTGCCCAAGCCTCTACCCACGCATGGTTATCATCGGTATGTGCCCAACGGGGAGTATAAACCTGACGCGCAGGAATCCCAACGGAACGCAATGCGGCAACAGTAAAAGTGGATTCTTCCCCACAACGCCCGTATGCCGTCTTTACTGAAGCCAAAGGCGAACTAGTGCGGGCGTCACTCGGACGATACACCACCTTCTCATGACACCAGTGGTTCACTTCCAGAATTGCATCTTTCATCGAAAGGCCTTTCACCCTCTCTTTCAATTCTCCATAAAATATTTTTCGCGAATCATCCAGATTCTCATTATTCACCCGGATAGGCAAAACAAAATGCCGGAATAATTCATCGGTGACGTTTTTTCCCCAAGACATTTCGTTACGGGCCTGCTCGGAAAGACGAAGATTCTCCAGATAGTAATTTCCGGAATAATCCGTAATATCCCCTATCGGCATATAGGCATACAAAAACATCAGAGCTTCACGCTCGGAAAGAGTCAAAGTCGAATCGGAAAAGATTGTGAACAAATCTCCATGAGGAAGTGCCCTCTGCTTCTGTTCAAAATCCTGAAACACCTGATTCCGGTAAGCCTCCTCCTTCAGAAAGTGAGATTCACCACAGGAAAACAATACAACCGATAGAATCGGAACAAGTAATAGTCGAATGTGTGTGTTTATATTCATATCTTAATAAAATAAATATGTGAGCTATTTTATGCGTACTTAAAAGATACGTTCACAAAATTACAAGTTTTTTTCAGAAAGACGGTACAAGTCCTTGTAAATGTATGTAATAGGTTTGTAATATATACCGTGTTCGAACCTCTTATAAAAAGAAAAAGCAGAAGAAAAAGAAATATTTTATGTTTTACAGCATATAATTCAAAAACATTTCGTATCTTTGCAGTGTTAATAAAGAAAACAAGATGTAAAACCGCTCTTCAAAACGTGGAGGGCAAAAAAAGAGGAAACAAATTATGAAAAAGAATGCAAATGAAAAGATTATGATGTTACAGTACCGTATTAAACGCTATCAAGCAATGGGAAATGGTGCAATGTGCCAAACCCTGAACGGTAAACTTCAAAAACTGCTGTCACAGCAGGTTGCCATGTAAATAAACACACTAATTATATTGAAATAAAGCGAGGAACTTTCGAGTATCCTCGCTTTTTTTATACTTTTGTACTCTAAAGATAATAAAACACATCAATTATGAAGAAACTATTAATATCGGTCGCGGTATTCGCCTTTGCCATAGCCTCATTTGCACAAGCACCCGGCTATGAATTCACAACCGTTGTATCCCACAAAGCCACACCTGTCAAAGATCAGTCGTCCACCGGAACTTGTTGGTGCTTTGCCACTGCATCTTTTATGGAGTCGGAACTGCTCCGCATGGGGAAAGGAGAATACGATTTATCAGAGATGTTCATCGTCCGCCAAAAGTACATGAACCAAATGGAAGATAATTATCTCCGACGTGGAAAAGGAAATATCGGCGAGGGAAGCCTGGCACATACTTTTAAAAACGCTTATAAGCAAGTAGGAATTGTACCGGAAGAGGCATACTCCGGTTTGATAGACGGCAACAAAGAACATAACCATGGAGCGTTATCACGTTATTTCAAGGCTTTGGTAGACGCAAATATCGCTTCTAAAAAGCGTACTCCGCAATATTATGCACTTATCAATAATCTGTTCGATACGTATTTGGGTAAACTGCCGGAGAAATTCACTTATAAAGGAAAGGAATATACACCGCAGTCTTTCACCGAAAGCCTGGGACTGAATATGGATGATTACATAGAACTGACCAGCTTCACCCACAAACCTTATTATGAAATGTTCTCTCCCGAGGTACCGGACAACTGGGAGAACCAGCCAATGTATAATCTTCCGTTGGATGAACTGATTGAAACTATCGACTATGCACTGAACAAAGGATATACCGTATGTTGGGACGGTGATGTCAGCGAACAAGGCTTCTCTTTTAAGAACGGAGTTGCTATCAATCCACAAGTGGAAGACGTAAAAGATTACTCTACTACCGATCGCGCCCGTTTTGAAAGTATGCCGAAATATCAACGCCTGGACGAAGTGTTTAAGTTTGAGCACCCTTATCCGGAAATCGCCGTAACACCTGAAATCCGTCAGGAAGGCTATGAAAAGTTTGTAACTACCGACGACCATTTAATGCATATCACCGGCATTGCAAAAGATCAGAACGGTACTAAATATTATATTACCAAGAACTCCTGGGGAGCAGAAAGTAACAAGTCCGGCGGTTACCTGAATATGTCGGAAAGCTATGTACGTGCCAAGACTATCTGCGTTATGGTACACAAAGACTCCCTACCGAAGGAATTGAAACAGAAACTCGGAATCCGATAAAACGTATCGGGCAAATTCTTATAGACTTAGTTGGAAAAAACAGGGCGGAAAAGTAGTATTACTTCACCGCCCTATTTTCTTATTAACCCACTATTAAACCCTTTTTTCTTTTATTTCTTTTTCAGCGTCACATCACTGATTTCTACCACACCACCTTTACCTAGGGAAAGGATAGCTACATAACAATCTTTCAGGATAGCCGCATCATCATCAGTATCGGATACTTCCAGATTGGCATTTGATTTCTTACTGCTGATAGCATTCACCACCTGTCCCATATCATAGTAAACCACTACTTTAGTCCATTTATCAGCATCCTTAATCTTGAAGTTATATTGTGCACCCGAAGCGTTTGGTTGAGCGTCCGCATCATAATCTCTACGCATGAAGAAAGTAGTATTGTACTTACCGTTATCATTCTTTTCCTCATTCGTCTGCTTGATATATACATTTACCGGAGTGCCGGCTTCCTTAGCTTTTGCATAGAAAGTGAGAACATAGATACCCTTTTCCAGACCGTCGGTAACACGCTGTCCCAAGAATGCCTTGTACCAGGAAATATTCTTTTCGGCTCCGGAGTTGTCAATCTTCATGGCATTCGGATACTTGGCGTCTCCTGTCTGTTCCCAAGCAATGGTAGTCGCTCCGTCAGCTTCATTATTCATGATAAACCATTCTCCTGCGGTAGCCTTGTTGGCGTTAGTTACTTTAGTTTTCACTTCGGTAGCAAACTTTTCGTTTTTAATCAGATTTTGAGCACTTACGCTTACTCCCGCGATAGCCAAAAGGCCGGCAAATAATACTTTCTTCATCTTATAGCAATTTAATTGTTAATATCTCAATTTCTATTCTTTCTTATTTTACTTGTTGAATGACAAATTTATAATTCCCGGTCATTTTCTTTTCTTCTGCTTTCAGTGTGATCCGATAAATCTCCTTACCCCATACATTAGACAGGCGCGGATCATCTAACTTGACAGTTTCCAGTTCGGCTTTAAATTGAGCCGGATAGTCCAGTTCCACCTTCTGTCCTCTGACTTCGATACGCACTTTGCCCGGCGACGGAAATGTAACATTTCCCCAAGTCAGGAAGTTTACCTGATTAGGCGCCAGCACTTCATTTAATGTATAGTTGTCGGCCACCACCAACTTACGGTCATCCAGTTTATAAGAACGAACCCAGCTTTTTACTTTCGCTTCTGCCGGATAGGCAGCAGCTATATCAGTAGAGAAAAAGCGATTCTTCTCATTACACACCGTATTGGTAGCCTTATAGTCCTGACCGAATTTCTGCGATATCCCGTTAATCATCGGCAAGTTATGATAATCACTCTGCATCGTCCAAATCTTATAGCGGTCCTTTCCGAATGTCTGTTTGGTATATGTGCCCACGCCGGCGTCAATCAATACGGGAATCGTATTCAGATACAAAGAGAATGTGCCCGCATCATTATGATTGTGGCTTTCGTTATTGAACCCTCCTTTGGTTGCTACAAACATTCCATGTTTATTCTTCATATAGCAGAATTCCGTTTCGGGATACCAAGTCACGTCCGGCATCTCATGTTTAGGGGTCGCTTTGGCAAGATCATTACAACAAAGCAGGGACTGGAGAGAACGGAAAGCATCATTACCCATTGTAGCATACGGCTTTCTGCCATTCAATAGATAAGCGGCAAAATGCATCATCTCCTCACTGTTCACAGCCTTACCGAAACGATAGATCAATAAAGGATCACCCCCGCCTTGTGCAGATGCATCGGCAAAGTTTACGACCCAGCCATTGCCTACATAAGAGCGTGACATATATTCACCCATTCGGCGAATCATCGGTTCCTGAAACAAGGATATTTTGCCACCCGTACCGTCAGAAAGAATCTGAAGATAATCATAAAGTTTACCGGCTGCGTGTCCCCAGTAGGAAGTTCCTTCTTCACAAGCCCCGTCGGATTTCACAAAGTTTATGAACTTATCCACCGATTTCATCGAACGGTAAACGGCTTTGACCAGTTTATCCTTGTGGTTCTCCATTAATAAGAAACATTGCAGCGCATTGGAGTTACACCATGGATTCCAGTTGTTGATAATCTCTCCCGGCCGCCAGTTGAAAGCCATCCACCACATATCATCATCATTCATATAAGGATCGAGAATGCGTTCTTTAATAGCTTTACGTATTTGAAGAGACACCACGGGGTTAATTTTGTCGAACGGTTTACGGAAAAAATAGTGTACCCACGCCATTAAAGCACCATAACCACCGGAACCAAGATCGATAATCTGTTCGCGGAAATCAGGAAGTGAACGTTTACTGCTCTGGCGAGGCAAATGTGCAGACAAAACCCATGAATTCATCTCGCAACTCATGTAAGCTCCGTTTAATAACTGGTCGATAAAACGTCCCTTTCCTTCGGCCAGTTCAGCAAGCATCAACGCATTCAATGCCTGGCGGTTGGCGTCATAAGGAGCTTCCATTACTTTACGATTACCACTACGTTCGTATTCCAGATAAGCAGTGGCAGGAATCAGTTTCCATTTATAATCGAGAAGTTTCTCACCGGCTGCGATAAGACGTTGCTTGTTAGGCCCCATTAACGAATCCCAGGCTGCCCGATCGGTATAAGCCGGATAAGGCACCCAAGCTTGTTTCATTACTAATACGTTTTTCAACGTAGCTTCATCAGCCGCTTTTTGCAGCATATTTCGTTCGGTGTAAGCATTGGCTTTGAAAGAAAGACTTCCCAAAGTTGCAACCAGAAGAAAACAAAGTAAATGTTTCATTCGATTCATGGTATTTTGTTCATTTAAGTATGGCAAAGATAGCGCATCTCCCTAAAAACGAGGTGAACAAATCATACGAACCTGATGACAAAATAGTACAGAGTTCAAGAATTGTACTCACAGAGAGCTTAAATTAAGTATTCAAGTCATAAAAGCGATGATTTTATCCTGCAAAAAACAGAGGCTCTATTTGAGTAAAACAGAGGCTCTGTTTGGGGTAAATAGAGGCTCTGTTTGAGTGAAATAGAGGCTCTGTTTTATTCCCAGTCACTGAACTCGAAACTGAGCTGTTCCCAGACCCCGTGTTGCTCATCGGCTTCTTCTTTCGGATTGGAAACGGAAAGTCCGATAAGGCGGATCGGATGTTGCTCGTATTCCACTGTTTTCAATAATTCCTTGGCGAGTGGAAGCACGCGGTCCAGCGTCGTCAACTCCTGCGACTGGGTGATACTGCGGGTGATCTGACTAAAATCATGGAACTTGATTTTCAGCGTCAGAGTGTTTCCCTTGAACTCTTTTCGTTGCAGTCGTTCTATCAGTTCTACCGCCATGTGATATAGTTCGATAATAACAGATGAACGGGAGGAAATATCCCGTTCCAATGTACGCTCGCACCCGATAGATTTACGAATACGAACCGCTTCCACAGGACGTTCGTCGATCCCTCGTGCACATTCGTAATAAAGTGATCCTACTTTACCAAAATGCGCGGTCAATGTCTCCAATGAACATTTCCGCAGTTGAAGCCCGTTACGGATTCCCAACAGATGCATTCTCTTTGCCGTGACAGGTCCCACTCCCCAAAAGGATTCAATAGGCAGACGGGCGATGAACTCGAGTGCCTGTTCCGGATGAATGGTACACAACCCGTCCGGTTTACGATAATCCGAAGCTATTTTGGCAAGAAACTTATTATAAGAAATCCCGGCAGATGCAACGAGATTCAACTGGTCGCGAATCTTCTGCTTTATTTCCTTCGCTATATCCACAGCCAAAGAAATACCCTTCTTGTTCTCCGTCACATCCAGGAAAGCCTCATCCAAAGAAAGCGGTTCAATGATATCGGTATATTCATGAAAGATTTCATGTATCTGTCGGGAAACGGACTTATAGACATCCATTCTGCCCGGTACGAAAATTAACTGAGGACAAAGGCGCTTTGCCTTCTGTGAGGACATCGCAGAACGGACACCGTAACGCCGGGCTTCATAGCTGGCAGCAGCTACTACTCCTCTTTCTTCGGCATGACCGACTGCCAGAGGTTTTCCCCGAAGCTCCGGATGATCACGCTGTTCTACGGATGCGTAGAAGGCGTCCATGTCAATGTGTATGATCTTTCTCTGAACCATTTCTTGCGATTATAGATGCAAAGTTACTACAAAAAAGTGAAATGCGGAAAGATATAGTGATAGAATT
>ERZ857521.3536-NODE-3536-length-12649-cov-3.285295_pt1 | contig 12649 bp, 12 predicted proteins | sample MGYA00519701_ERZ857521 | MGnify/ENA primary metagenome ERZ857521 (study PRJEB31778, sample SAMEA3449346) | human gut metagenome | biome: human gut; feature: human-associated habitat; material: faeces | place: United Kingdom | collected 2010/2012 ...
TGGTCATATGGGTGGTAATTAAGCCGGTGGGAATCGCAATAATTGAGTAGCCGATTAAGATAAGGATGGAGGCCAGAATTCGCCCGAGCGGCGTATGCGGCGTGATGTCGCCATATCCCACCGTGGTTATCGTCACAATCGCCCAGTAAACCGACGCATTCAGCGTAGTAAACCCATATCGCGGCCCCTCAACCAGATACATCAGGGCGCCAAAAATCACCATCACGATGGCAATAAAAGAGTAGAACAGGATCAACTGGTGGCGAGCGCTGACGATGGCGGTCCAGAAAATATTCAGCGACGGCATAAAACGCAGCAGTTTAAGAATACGCAGCGCGCGAATCGCGCGCATGGCCCGCCAGGCGAACACGTACTCAATACTGATCTCAGGCCATAGCCACATTACGTAGAGCGGTAAGATAGTGGCAAGATCAATAATTCCCCAAAAGCTGAAAATATACTTTAGCGGATTCGGCCAACTGATAATGCGCAGAATATACTCGCAGGTAAAAACCGCGGTGACAATAAGCTCAAGCCAGACAAAGACATGCCATTCATCTACCGTCAGATGATATTGCGTTCCCAATCCGGACTCGATAAATATCACCAGCACGCTAAGCAGCGCAAAGAGGCCGCAGAATCCCTCAAAATGCCGGCCGGAGCGACGGTTTTGATCGAAGAGTAAATGATACAGCCGCAGACGAGCGGCATGAATATGAAAAGCCACGTTAACCTCGCTAAAAAAAGGGCTGACCTACGTCAGCCCCAGAGATTATAACGGGTCTACCTTCAGGCAGGAAACCGCGTGTCGGAAACTGCCCTCCAGCACCGGTCGCGTCTTAGCGCACTCCGGCCCGGCAATCGGGCACCGCGTGCGAAATACGCATCCCGACGGCGGGTTAATCGGCGATGGCAATTCCCCCTCCAGCAGTTGGATAGTTTTATTCTTCTCTTTATCGGGGTCCGGCACCGGCACCGCCGACATCAGCGCTTTGGTATAAGGATGCAGCGGATTATGGTACACCTCATCGTAGGTGCCCAGTTCCACGGCATGCCCGAGATACATCACCAGTACGCGGTCAGAAATGTGCTTCACCACCGCCAGATCGTGGGCGATAAAAATCAGCGATAGTCCCATTTCACGCTGCAGCTGCTGCAGCAGATTCACTACCTGCGCCTGAATCGACACATCCAGCGCCGAAACCGGCTCATCGCAAATAATGAGCTTCGGCTCAAGAATGAGCGCACGGGCAATACCGATGCGCTGACACTGGCCGCCGGAGAACTCATGGGTAGCGGTTAATCAGGTTCGGCAGCAGCCCCACTTTCATCATCATCGCCTTAACGCGATCGCGAACTTCCTGACGCGGCATTTTCGGATGATAGGTACGCAGCGGCTCGGCGATAATTTCCCCGATAGTCATGCGCGGGTTTAGCGACGCCAGCGGATCCTGAAAGATCATCTGAATATCGCTGCGCACGTCGCGCCATTCGTCGGCCTTCATTCCCAGCAAATCTTTACCTAGCCAGGCGACTTTACCGTCGGTGGCTTTGACCAGACCAATGATCGCGCGCGCGAAGGTCGATTTTCCGCATCCGGACTCGCCGACCACGCCCAGGGTTTCACCTTCATACAGACGCAGCGTTACGCCATCCACCGCTTTCAGCGTTTTCGACGGCTGCCAGAACCACTGTTTACCGTCTTTAATATCAAAGTGCACTTTCAGATCGGCGATTTCGAGCAGGACTTTTCTTTGTTCCGTTACGGCGTTCATAGCAAATCCCCCACCGGTTGAAAGCAGGCGCGCAGGCGGCCCGGTGCAAACTCCTCCAGAGGCGGAGCGCTATTGCAAATTTCCATCGCATGCGGACAGCGCGGCTGGAACGGACAGCCCTTCGGCAGCCGCAGCAGGTTCGGCGGATTGCCCGGAATCGTTAACAGAGCATCGCCTTCCGCATCCAGCCGCGGCACCGCATTGAGCAGACCGATAGAATAAGGGTGCGATGGTTGATAAAAGACGTCGCGCGCTTGACCATATTCCATCGTACGCCCGGCGTACATTACCAGCACCTTATCGCAGATCCCGGCGACGACGCCGAGATCGTGGGTAATCATAATGATCGCCGTATTGAACTCGCGCTTGAGCTCATTAAGCAGCGTCATGATTTGCGCCTGTACGGTCACGTCCAGCGCCGTTGTCGGCTCATCGGCAATCAGCAGCTTAGGCCGGCACAGCAACGCCATCGCAATCATCACGCGCTGGCGCATGCCGCCGGAAAATTCGTGCGGATACATTTTCATCCGTTTACGCGCTTCGGGCATTTTGACCGCGTCCAGCATTTTCACCGACTCTTCAAAGGCTTCGGCTTTGCTCAACGCTTTATGCAGCATCAGGACTTCCATCAGCTGCTCCCCTACCCGCATATACGGATTCAGCGAGGTCATCGGGTCCTGAAAAATCATTGAGATCTGCTCGGCGCGCAGCTTATTCAGTTCGCGCTCCGGAAGGTTGAGGATCTGCTTGCCGTTAAAGGTCGCAGAACCGCCGATGCGACCGTTCGCCGCCAGCAGGCCCATCAGCGCAAATGCGGTCTGCGACTTACCGGAACCAGACTCGCCCACGATGCCTAAGGTTTCCCCGGCCCGCAGATTAAAATTGAGATCGTTGACCGCGGTCACATCGCCATCGGGAGTACCAAAGGTGACGCGGAGATCTTTCACATCCAGAAGCAGTCCGGATTGTTGTGCTGCCTGCGGCGCTTTCGCCGTTTCCATCGTACTCATGTCGGCGCTCCTTAGCGGTCTTTCGGGTCGAGGGCATCACGCAGGCCATCGCCGATAAAGTTAAAACAAAACAGCGTTACCACCAGGAAACCGGCAGGAAACAGCAGTAGCCACGGCGAAACTTCCATCGAGTTGGCGCCATCGCTGAGCAGCGCGCCCCAGCTGCTTAACGGCTCCTGGGTACCCAGGCCGAGGAAGCTCAGGTAGCTCTCGGTGAAGATGGAGGACGGGATCTGCAGGGTGGTGGTGACGATCAGGGTGCCCATGCAGTTCGTCAGCAGGTGCTTCTTGATGATGCGCCCGCCGGAGGCACCCAGCGCGCGGGCAGCGGTGACGTACTCGCTCTCCTTCAGCGTCAGGACCTGGGAGCGGACGATACGCGCCATGCCGACCCAGTACAGCAGGGCGAAGATGATGAAGATGGACACCATGTTGGGGCCGAGCTTCTGCATCCAGCCGAAGCCTGGCTTGGTGGCCAGGCCCTCCAGCGGTTCCTTGATGGCCATGGCCAGCAGGATGATGAGCAGGATGTCGGGGATGGTGTAGAGAATATCGGTAATACGCATCATGATGTTATCGATCCAGCCGCCCGCAAATGCGGAGATGGCGCCGTAGGTCGCGCCGATGAGCAGGACCAGCACAGAGGCCAGCAGGCCGACGGACAGGGAGACGCGGGTGCCCATCATGACACGCACGGCAAAGTCACGGCCCATACGGTCGGTGCCCAGAATGTGCGGGAATACGTTCTCGCCCTGGTCGATGAGCTTCTGCTCCGCGGCAGAATACTCAAACGGAGCCAGGTTGTTGCTGCCCTTGATCTGCTGCTCATAGCTGTAGGGCCAGAGGCTGGGCAGAACATAGGCCATGAAAGCGATCAGCAGGATGACGACCAGGCTGACCATGGCGATCTTGTTTTTGCGCAGACGGCGCATGCCGTCCTTCCAGAAGTTGACGCTCTCGCGCATGACGACAAGGCTTTTCTTCTCGTCGTTGGACGCGGGGGCAAAGTCCTCAACGTTGAGTTGCAGGCTCAACGGATTCTTTTTCAGATTTTCCATGTGTCTGCTCCTCCTTACTTCAGCTTGATGCGCGGGTCGATGATCTTATACAGGATGTCAACAACGACGTTCGCAACGATGACGAGGGTCGCCAGCAGGATCGTAGTGCCCATGATCATCATGTAGTCACGGTTCGTAATGGCGGACACGAAGTCGCGGCCCAGACCCGGGATGGAGAAGATCTTCTCCACGACGAAGGAACCGGTCATCAGACCTGCCAGCATGGGGCCGACATAAGTGATGACAGGCAGGATCGCGTTGCGCAGCGCGTGCTTGAAGAGGATCTTCACACTGGAAACACCCTTGGCGCGGGCGGTGCGCATGTAGTCCTGACCCATGACGTCCAGCAGGCTGGAGCGCATCAGGCGGGTGATGTAGGCGGTGGGATAAATCGCCAGCGCCGTCACGGGCATGATGTAGGCCGCCGGTTCATTCAGGCCGACGGTGGGCAGGAGCTTCAGGTTCATGCCGAAGGTGTACAAAAGCACAACGCTTGAGATAAAGCTCGGGATGGCGATGCCGCAGGTGGCAAACACGATGATCAGATTATCGGCCCACTTCCCTCGGTTATACGCGGACAGACAGCCCAGCGGAATGCCGACGCAGAGCGCGACGACCACAGCCAGACCGGCGGTGCGGGCCGAGACCGGCAGCTTGGAGAAGATGATCTGGTTGACGGTACGGCCGCGCTGTTTCAGGCTCAGGCCCATATCGCCATGGATCAGGCTGTTCATATAATTAAGGTACTGCACGCCGAGGGGCTTATCGAGGCCGTATTTTTCGGCCAGGGCCTGCTGGGCTGCTTTACTGATGGACTTTTCCGCCACGAACGGGCCGCCGGGGACCAGGTTCATGATGAAAAAGGTAAGGGTCGCGACGATGAACACGCTGAAAATGCCCATTGCCACGCGCTTGACGATGTACTTCGCCATGGTTTTGTGCCACTCCGTTTCTTAATGGAATACAAATTGGGGTCGATTTCGGTTTATTCGTTTAACGCTCTGTACCGTGCGTACACGCTTGTGCGCAACAGGCGGACAGACAGGAGAATAAAAAAGCCGATGGCGGCTGCGATTGCAAACGCCATCGTTCGTAATCCGAAATCTACTCTATATTATAAAATGTTGCAAAGTATTTGTCAATTCGATGTTCGTTTTCAGACAACGGCAAAGAGCTGAAAACCCACCCCACAGGCTGCGGATTTTCGTGAAAGATGCCCATTTGCAGAATTTTTTGAGTTTTTTGAAAAAAACGCTTGACTTTCCGGGCGGTGGGCGCTATAATAAAACACGTTCTCCGGCGAGAACGTCAAGAGAATATGCGCCGGTAGCTCAGCTGGATAGAGTGTCTGACTACGAATCAGAAGGTCGGGGGTTCGAGTCCCTTCCGGCGCACCAAGTGATAGACCCCATGCAATACGAACTGTTTTATAAGACAGTCGGTTGTATGGGGTCTTTTGTTGTATGTAAGACCTTGCTACTATAACCTTTGCGGATTTTTCTGCATTTGGCAGGAATGAGACATGGAAACGCAAAAACATAAAAAGTGGTAATGAAATTTCATACAAGCAAGATTATGAACCCTTATGTCTCACTCGCAAAGAACAGTTCCTCGAACTGACTGGGGGTACGATTTTTTAATAGTTTGTGTGGTCGTATCTCATTATAAAATTTTATGTATTCAGAAATGCCTGCGCGAAATGCTCGCTCATTGGAATATTCTTTTCGATAGAGGTTTTCTCTCTTCAATGAAGCAAAGAAAGCTTCAGCAACGGCATTATCATGTGGTCGCCCTGGAGCGGAAACAGATTGTTTTATGTTGTGCTCACGAAGAAGTTTTTGAAAAGCAAAGGACAAGTACTGCGAACCGCGATCACTGTGAAAAATAAGGCTTTTCACATGGTCACGACAAGCAATAGCCTGTTTGAAAGTGGAAGTCACAAGCTGTGTGCTATTTTTCTTGGATATAGCATGAGCGATGACTTTGCGGGAGAACAAGTCGAGAATCACGCATATGTAAAAATAGTTGCTTTTGACTTTAAAACAGGTAACGTCACTGACCCAAATTTGATTGGGCGTTTGAGCCTTGAATCTTTGCTGAATTTGATTATTGGGAAATTCAGAGTTTTTCAATCGGAGATAGTCCGCTTTGGCATTTGTACGAATACTACGCAGTCCCGTTTCCCTCATAATAGACGCAACAAATTTTGTACTCACTTTGTGACCGCGCTCTACAAGAACAGCTCGAAGCTTCTCAGGACCAAGAATTTGATGGTACTCATCAAAGACCTCTTGGACAATACAGCGGTATTCCTCGCGCCGCTTGGCAAACCACGCGTTTTCACGTTTGTTCCTGCGGATGTGATTATAAAAAGTGCCACGGTCAACATTTAATGCTTCGCACAAGGTATGAACATCGTATTGACCATACAATGACTCTAATGCCAGCAACCGCTCCCGCAGTGGTGCTGATACAGTGCAATTTACTGATTTTAGAATCTCGATTATATTGTTCAGCTTTGTGATACGATTCTGCATTTGGCTGATTTCTCTTGCAGTAAAACGCGTGCCATTACTGACAATATCAGTTTTATAAGATTTGCACCAGCGGTAGAGCGTACTGCGGGGAATGGCGTACTCAGAACAGAGTTGACAGACAGATACGCCGCTTTCGTAGAGGGCAACGATGGTTTTCTTTTGGTCATAAGTTAATTGCATAAGAGACTCCTTTCTGTAAGAAGGGGCATCGTATATATCCATAATAGATAATACATCCTGTAAGGGCAACTTACATGGAAGTTTTCAAAATGAAAACAGTGTACTACCGGTCGCTTGACCGACAAGAATCCGATGCCACACGAGATGATTAATGCAAGAAGCGTTTTTGCAAAATCAGTGCAACTTCCACATCGATTATAGTTGTTATCACCAAAAAAATGTGCTAAAATACCAGAAAGCCGTGTTTTTCGATGGAATTGCTGGAGGTGTCGGTATGGATATTATTGAATCGCCAAACGATGCAGGCCTTAATAGCTTGTCTGGTTTTTCTTATCAAATCAAGGTATTCATATTGAAAATGACGCAATTGAAGGAAAATCAGCAAGTTGAGTTTGAAACCTTGGATGATGTAACTACTCGATCTTTAAGTGCGGATAATAAGGTCACTGATTTTTGTATCAAACGATATGTAGCCGCAGAATCTTCCGGGATTGAAGTTTTTCAAGTTAAGCAAACAGATGTCACCAAGTCTGTAGCTCGTAAAGTTCTATACAATTGGTTGCTAGCGTATAATGAGAACTCCGATATCACCAGTTTTCATCTTTATGTCGATGATCAGTATTCTGTTGGCATCAATCTATTTTGCAGTAATAACGCAAAACAGGAATACGATATAGTTATTGAATCAAATAAGAGCGAACAGGCCCTTATCACTCGTGTAAAGCGATTATATAATGGTAAGTTTGAAGAGTTCAAGAATGCCTATCAGACAATTTGCAACAATGCGCATATTGACTCCATAAATAGCATTGACCGTTCAATTTCCAACCAGTTAGTAGCTCCATTTCATGCTACTGCTGCCGGAATAGGTTCAACCTATTTTGAAAAACGAATCTATGAATTAGTCACAAAAATTTGTGCCAGAATTATTGACTCTGCGGGGCGGCGAATTCCTTATATATGTGGTCACGCTGAATACATGCAACTATGTGAAGAAATATGTAGAAACATCTCTCCTTCACAGTATACCCCTGACTACGAATCCTTTAGACAAGCATTTGTTCAAAGTGATTTAACAGAAGAGATGCTGCAATCGAGAGAATGCAGGCAATTGCGCTACTGCAACCTTACAACTACCGAAATTTCAGATCATTTAAGTTATGAACAATATTACGAGAATATACGCCAACACTATTTACGTGATGCGCAAAAGGAAAAAATATTAAGTACAGAGAGAATTGCTAATCAAAATCATAAAGATGTTGTTCTTGAACTTCAAGCGGATGGACGTGACAAGCCATCGCTTAGATTGGTCAAGACAAAGCGGGCGGGTATTTCAACAATGCCTAACGAATTTTCACGGTGGGGTGCATATATTTTCTTAACTAAAGATAAACTTCCAAACCAAATTTCTTGGAAAGATGAAAATGGAGAATCCGATGAGTAATGAAACTGAAAGCATATTGGATTTACAAATCGAGGTAATACAAGCCAGCATTTATTGCGACATTATCAAAAGATTATTACTGCAACATCGAAGTGTGAGCATTGTAAAAGTAATCGTATTTAGCTTTATAATAAAAAAGCAGCAGTATCTACAAAAAAATATTTACACCGGCAGGAATCGTGATGATCTAGTTCTAAAATTCTTATCGCAGGCCAGCGGACTATTTGATGAACTTTGTGAACAAATGCCGTATATTTTTCAGTCTATCGATTTGCTAGTCAAAGATGATTTCTGCGTAGTTCATGAGGGTGAACTAATTTGCAATTCAATTCATAAGCAAGGTCTTTCTGGGTTTGATACTTTTACAAATTCAGTAATCCAAGAAAGTAAAATATATTCGGACAGACAGTTTTTAAAAGAGGTGATAAGCATTGTTTAAAATAGTAAGGCTATCTCTTTATGGTATGGAAGAGGGGCAAGCCTTTTCATACCAATTTTCAGATGGAATTAACTATTTCCAAGGAAAAAATGATTCGGGAAAGACAGAATTTTACACATTTTTGGATTATATGTTTGGCGCCAGCTTTAAATTATCCGACAAAGATTGGTATAAAAACACGCTTGAATCTGCGGAACTTGACTTTGTGTATAATGACCACGAATTTGTTATCACACGTTTTTTATCTAATCAAAACAAAAATTATTTTCGTTATCACGATGATGACACCGCAGAAGAAATTCGCCTTGATGAATATAGAGCTAAGTTAAATTCTATTTTTTCGGAAAATTCGGAGACGTTAAGAGAACTTCGTACTTTTGTTGGCGAGGATATTGGCTATCGTACGTTCACAGTGTTTAATTTTTTAGGCGAAAATCGACAGGGTATTTTGAACGACTTTTTTGATAAATGCAGTCGTATTGAATATGCAATAAAAATGCCATCGCTGTTAAATTACATTTTCAATAGAAATATTGCTAGAATAAATGAGTTGAAAAAGCAAGCGGAAGATTTAAAGTCCCGTATTGCGTATATGGAAAAGCAAGAATCTCAAAATAATGATATCCAAGGGAGAGTCAACTTACAGCTAAGAACTCTTGGGATACCTACTATTTTTGACGGGTCCAATTCCAAATCAGTGCTTCAGGACGTTGTCACTTTTCAAAATTCCTTGGAAAAAAAGAAATCTGCAAAAAATATTCAAGCAATCACAGAGTTGGAAGCAATATATACAAGCCTCGATGAGCAGTTAAAAAAGCAGGAAAGTTTTGAATCTGACCATAAACGCTTTATAGAAGATGATGTTAAGCAGCAAGAACTGCTTAGTAATCTCTTTGAAATGGTCAATGATAAGCCAGAGTACTCCTATCTTGCTACCCCCATCATCAATTTGATTTCTGACTTGGAAAAAAGTATTTCTTTTAACAAGTACTTTATTCAAGAGGCAACCGTACGCGAATTAAAAAAGCAGCGTGATTTAGTCAAGCAAAAAATACTATCCAACCAAGCACGTTTTACTATTTATTCGGCATCTGAAAAAACACAAGCGATTACTTTGATTAGAGAGTACTTGAGCTATTATACTGAGGATTTTGACAGCGCAACACTAAAAGAATTAAAAAAAGAACTGAAGGAAGTGCAAGAAAGAATTCGCAATCTTCAAAGTGAAAATGACAGTCAAAAAATCGATGATTTGTCCGATGAAATCACAAAACTATATAGAGCCGCAGCCGGATCATCGGATCTTGCAGAGTATGACTTTGGGAAAAGCGGTTTCCATATTTCCTACTTAAAAAGCGGCAATATTTTGCAACCACAAATCACAGATGACGACACACTCGCTGGAAACCAGTCCAAAAATTATTATACCGGCAGTATGGCTAGGCACACTTTGATACAATTGTGCGGTTATCTCGGTTTCTTGCGTATGCTTATTAAGGATGGTAAATACCCTTTAATTCCATTTCTTGTTGTCGATCATATTTCCAAACCATTTGATACAAAGAATCAGATGGCCCTTGGTGTAGTATTGCATGCGATATATGAAGATATTTCCAAAGAACAATTGCAAATAATACTATTTGATGATAAGGAACCTTCAGAATTAGGAATCACACCTGACAGGGCTACTAGTCTGTTGCTTGACGGCAAAAGCGGCTTTAATCCGTTCTACAGTCCTGTCATAGCAAGTCAAGAAGATTCTCCAGATGAGGAATAAACCTATATCACGCCTTTTGAAGCATGAAAAACAGCAACTTTGTTATACGCCAAGGACAACTTAATAGGTATGCACACCCTAGAAGGGAGGTTATTGTTCCACAAAACGATAAAATCCAGCTATTTGAAGACAAACGCATCCGAACAGTTTGGAACGAAGAAAAAGAAGACTGGTACTTTTCGATTGTAGATGTAATCGCGGTTTTAACAGAGCAACCTGATCAGCGCGCTGCTAGTAATTACTGGGCCAAGCTGAAACAAAGGCTTAAAGAGGAGGGCGCAGATCAGTTGCTGACAAATTGTCAGCAACTGAAATTGAAGTCGCCTAAAGATGGCAAACGATATAAAACAGATGTTGCTGACACAGAGCGGCTTCTTCGCATCATTCAGTCCATCCCTTCTCCTAAGGCAGAGCCTTTCAAGCGTTGGCTGGCAGAAGTTGGCAGAGAACGAATAGAGGAAACCATCGACCCTGAACTGACGATCGACCGTGCATTGGAAACCTATCTCAAAAAGGATACACCCGCGAATGGATTAACCAACGCTTACAGGCGATCCAAGTCCGCAAAGAGCTAACAGACGAATGGGATGCACGTGGCGTACAAAAGGGAATAGAATATGCCATACTTACCGATGAGATTTCCCGCGCGTGGTCTGGCATGTCAACGCGTCAGTATAAGAATCTGAAGGGGTTGAAAAAAGAAAATCTCCGCGATAATATGACTACCTTGGAATTGGTATTGAATATGCTGGCAGAGGCAACGACTACTGAAATTTCTAAGCAAAAAGTCCCTGAAACATTATCCGAAAATATCGTTGTCGCCCGCGCCGGAGGAAAGGTAGCCGGAGATGCCAGAAAAGCTATCGAGGCGCAAACCGGTGTCCCTGTTATTACCGATCAGAATGCATCCCAACTTGGTCAAATTGTAGCAAATATATTAGAAGAGACTTCTTCGGGTAACCAAGATGAAAATTCTGATAAATAGTTTTTTCACGTTGCGCCATCAGTATGTGGTCTTTGTGCAGGGTATCTTTTTTGTAACATAGAGACAAGGTCACTTGCGATTGCAAGTGACCTTTTTTGTTTATATGTTGCAGTCTTATGATACTGTTGTACAACATACATTTGCCATATTAACAAACGCCGCCTTCATTCGGGAGAATTCCGAACGAAGACGGCGTTGTTTCTGATATGTTGTTTTACCCCTTCTCAAACTCCTTCGCCACATCCTGCAGCAGCTGTCTGATGGGCAGGTGCTGGGGGCAGACGCGCTCGCACTGGCCGCAGCGGATGCAGTCCGAGGCGCGGGAGCCGGGCCCGGTGTGGACATCCTCATAGTAGTAGTCCGCGTTCCAGTCGTGATGGGTGTGCTTCGTGTTCATGATGGCAAACAGGTCGGGGATGGAGATATGCTTCGGGCAGCCGTCGGTGCAGTAGCGGCAGGACGTGCAGGGGATCAGATCCTGCTTGCGGAAGATCTCCACCACCTTGGAAACGGCGGTACGCTCGGCATCGTTCAGCGGCGTAAAGTCCTTCATGTAGCTCAGGTTGTCCTGCATCTGCTCCATGCTGCTCATGCCGGACAGCACCATCAGCATACCGGGGAAGCCCGCGGCAAACCGGATGGCATAGCTGGCGGGGCTGTCGCCGTGCAGGGCGTCCAGCACGGCTTTTGCGTCGTCGGGCAGGTTGACAAGGCTGCCGCCCTTGACCGGCTCCATGACCAGCACGGGCTTGCCATGCCTGCGGCAGACCTCGTAGCACTTGCGGCTCTGGACGGCCACGTCGTCATAGTCCAGATAATTGAACTGGATCTGCACGACCTCGATGGCCGGATAGTCGGTCAGAATCTGCTCCAGCACGGCGGCGCGGTCATGGAACGAGATGCCCACATGGCGGACCTTGCCCTCGGCCTTGAGGGCGAAGGCCGTCTCATAGGCGCGGCAGTCCCTGTAGTGCTGGTAGTTTGTCGTGCTCTGGGAGTGCATTAAATAAAAGTCAAAGTAGTCCACGCCGCAGGCTGCAAGCTGGCTCTCAAAGAACGGGCGGATGTCCTCTTCCTTTTTAAAATAGGACCCGCTCAGCTTGTCGGTCAGGACATAGTCCTCCCGCGGGTAACGGCTGGTCAGGCACTCCTTCAGGGCCAGCTCGCTCTTGCCCTGAAGGTAGCCGTGGGCCGTGTCAAAATAATTGAAGCCCTGCTCCAAAAAGCAGTCCACCATCTGTTTCGTCTGCTCAATATCGACGTCCTCGCCGATCATGGGCAGGCGCATACAGCCGAAGCCGAAATTCTTCCTGATCTTTTCCATTTGTAAATGCTCCTTTCGCAGGGTTTACCTTTCACGGATCTCTCCGGGGGAGGTGTTCTTCTCTTGGCCCCCTCTGCGAGGGTGACTCCCCACGGTGTGGGGAGATGTCGCGAAGCG
>ERZ857521.3552-NODE-3552-length-12612-cov-3.257625_pt1 | contig 12612 bp, 12 predicted proteins | sample MGYA00519701_ERZ857521 | MGnify/ENA primary metagenome ERZ857521 (study PRJEB31778, sample SAMEA3449346) | human gut metagenome | biome: human gut; feature: human-associated habitat; material: faeces | place: United Kingdom | collected 2010/2012 ...
CCACGGTGATAATGTGGTTGAAGCCTAAATACTGGTCGATGTTGGCGGCGGCAGGGCGGGCAAACTGATTCTGCCGGGGCTCGATGGCCTCCACGAAGCCCTCGCCGCCTCCCAGATCACGGACCTGTACCCAGTCCCCCACCAGCGGACTGATGCCCTCCCGGCGGAATTTTCCTCTGGCCCGGCATTGCAGCAGCCCCTCCGGCGTGCGGACGTAGTAGAAGCCGCTGAGGGCCTTTTCAATGCGGCCCCGGCTCAAAAGCTGACCACCTGAGAGGCCACCTCGGTGCCGTTGATATACAGGTACACCGTGATGCTGGTTCCCTTGTCACCGGTGAAGGTATGGCTGACGGAACGGGCGGCGGCGGGGTCCGTGGTATCCACCGTGGTGGAGTAGACGACGGTGGTATCCTGACGGATCTCCACGTTCAGGATGCCCAGCTCCGGATTCAGGTACTCGCCGGGGATATCGAACGTCACCGTCTGCTCCGTGGTCTGAGACGGCTCGTGGCCCTTGCTGACGGTAAAGACGATCTCGGTGCCGGGGGCTACCTCCGTTTTGGGAGCGAGGCTCTGGCGGATAACGCTGCCCTCCGGCACAGTGGCGTCGTACTCATACTGGTGAGCGCCCACGGTGAGACCGGCGTTCTCGGCCTGCAGGGCGGCATCGTCCACGCTGAGACCGGCGTAATTCTGCACGGTGACGGGCTTGGTCTCCGGCCCCTTGCTGACGGTCAGCAGGATGCTGTCGCCCTTCTTGATGCTCTCACCGGCGGCGGGGGTACTGCTGATGACCTTACCGGCGGCATACTCGTCGGAGTACACCTCCCGGATCTGGACGTTCAGGTTCAGATTCAGGTTCGTCAGCTCCACCTTGGCGTCCTGCACATCCTCGCCCAGAACGTTCACCATGAGGTTGGTCTCCTCCTTGGCGCAGATCCAGACGGTGATCTTCAGGTTATTCTTGCGGACATGGCCGGACTTGGGGTCCTGCTCGATGATCTGGCCGGGCTGATAGTTGCTGTCGGCCTTGCTGCCGGCCACCTCGATCTGGAACACGCCCTTGATGCCCTCCATCTGCTGGGCCTCCTCCACGGTCTTGCCCAGAACATCGGGGACCTTATAGGACTGGGCGGCGGGGTTATTGTTGATGCCGCTGAACACGAACTTGAACAGCAGGAACACCACCAGCAGAGCCGCGGCAAAGCCACCCACCACGATGGCGATGAGCTTTTTATCCCGCTTTTTCTCCTCCGCCTGGGTGCGCTCCTTGCGGGCGGCCTGAATGGCGGCGGTGGGGATGGCCTGCGTAGGCTCGTGATCCTCCGGCTCCTCCAGATCGGCACGGATATAGCCAAGGTCCACGGAGTTATTCTTGCGGAACTTCTCCAGATCCTCCAGCATGGCATCCGCCGAGGGGTAGCGCTTCTCCAGATTGGCGCACATGGCCTTCATGCAGATCAGCTCCAGCGCCTCCGGGATATCGGGATTGATCTCACGGGGGGCCAGTGGGACGGAGCTCAGGTGCTGGATGGCCACGGACACGGCGGACTCCCCCTCGAAGGGCAGACGGCCGGTAAGCATCTCATAGAGCACCACGCCGGCGGAGTAGATATCGCTGCGGGCGTCGGTGCGGTCACCTCTGGCCTGCTCCGGGGAGATGTAGTGGACGGAGCCCAGCGCCTCCTGCGTCAGGGTCTGGCTGGCGCTGGCCAAACAGGCAATGCCGAAGTCCGTCACCTTGACGCTGCCGTCCCGCAGGACCATGATGTTCTGGGGCTTGATGTCCCGGTGGATGATGCCCCGGCTGTGGGCATGGCTCAGCGCCCGCATGATCGGGGTGATGAAGTGCAGCGCCTCCCGCCAGTCCATCTTGCCACGGCGCTCCATGTACTGCTTCAGGGTGATGCCGTCCACCAGCTCCATGACGATATACTCCGTGTCGCCGCTGCGGGACACGTCGTACACCGACACGATGTTGGCGTGGGACAGCTGGGCCACCGCCAGAGACTCGTCCCGGAAGCGGCGGCGGAAGTCGGCGTTCTCCGCCAGATCGTTTTTCAGGATCTTCACCGCCACCATTCGGTTCAGGCGGTGGCACTTGGCCTTGTAGACGTTGGCCATGCCGCCGCTGCCGATGAGCTCCAATATCTCATAGCGGTTATCCAGCATTTTTCCGATATATTGATCCATAGATGTCATCTCCTTCAGATATTCATAAGCAGCACAGCAGTGACGTTATCCGGCGCTCCCCGCTGACGGGAGAGGGCCAGCAGCCGATCCAGACACGTGTCCAGCGGCTCGCTGTGAATCACCTCGAAGAGAAGCTCCTGATCGGACACGGTGTTTATCAGTCCGTCGGAGCACAGCAACAGGAAGTCCCCCTGCTGCCATTTCAGCGGGAAGGCATCCGCCGCCACACCGGGCTCCGTCCCCAGCGCCCGTGTGATGAGGTTGCGGCGGGGATGGTGCCGAGCCTCGTCACGGGTCAGGTCGCCCTTTTCCACCATATCCTCCACCACGGAGTGGTCCCGGCTCACCTGCCGGATACCCTCACGGGTGATGTGGTAGGCCCGGCTGTCACCCACGTTGCTCACCAGCGCCAGATCGTCCCGGACCACGGCGGAAACCAGAGTCGTCCCCATATGCTCAAAGCCCGGATGAGCCAGCCCGTACTCCCGGACGGCATCGTTGGAGAGGGCCACGGCGTAGCCCGCCGCCTGCTCCAGCTGTCCGGCGCTCATGCCGGGGCGCAGGCTCCGGCTCAGCTCACGGGTGAAGGTCTCCACCGCTATGGCGCTGGCCATCCGTCCCCCCTGCGTACCGCCCATGCCGTCGCAGACCACCGCCACGGTGTAGCCGTCCGGCGTCAGCACGGCGCAGGCGTCCTGATTCTCGCTGCGTACCAGACCACGGTCCGTTACGCTCCATACTCTCATTGCAGGTTCCTCCCTTCCTCCATGGCCTTGCGGCGCAGCTGACCGCAGGAGGCATCGATATCGCCGCCAAGGCTCCGCCGCACGGTGGCGGTGACGCCATGGGACTGTAATCTCTTTTGAAATGCCGCTGTGCGGCGGCTGGGCTTAAAGGGGCTCTCCACCACATCGTTCAGGGGGATGAGGTTCACGTGGCCCGGCATCCCGGCGATGCGCCGGGCGATGAGATCCGCCTGCCAGTCATGGTCGTTGATGCCGTCGATCATGGCGTACTCAAAGGAGATGCGGCGGCCCGTCTTTTGGAAGTAATCGTGGCAGGCGGCGAACAGCTCCTCCACGTCATAGGCCCGGTTCACGGGCATGATGCGGGAGCGGGTCTCGCTGTCCGGGGCGTGGAGGGACACCGAGAGCGTCAGCTGGAGCTGAAGCTCCGCCAGACGCCGGATGCCCGGTATCACGCCGCAGGTGGACAGGCTGATGTGCCGCATCCCGATGTTCAGCCCCTTGGGGTGGTTCACCAGCGTCAGAAACCGCAGCACGGTATCCATGTTGTCCAGAGGCTCTCCAATGCCCATCAGCACGATATTGGAGATCTCCCGGCCGGAATCCAGCTGGGTGAACAGCACCTGATCCAGCATCTCCGAGGGGGTCAGGTCACGGACCTTTCCGGCGATGGTGCTGGCGCAGAAGGCGCAGCCCATGCGGCAGCCCACCTGAGAGGAGATGCACACGGTGTTGCCGTGGTGATACTGCATGAGCACCGTCTCGATGCAGTTGCCGTCCGCCAGCTCCCACAGGTACTTGACGGTGCCGTCCAGACGGGACTCCTGCTTGCGGGCCACGGTGGGGGCGGTGATATGGAACGTCTGCGCCAGCTGCTCCCGCAGCGCACGGGGCAGATCGCTCATCTCTTCAAAGGAGGTGACGCCCCGGTGCAGCCAGGTAAAGACCTGACCGCCCCGGAAGGCGGGCTGTCCCATCTCCCGCAGGGCATGGGTCAGCTCCTCCATCGTCATGGATTTGATGTCAGTCATGCTTTCCTCCGCATTCGGCAGATGTAAAAGCCGTCGGTCCCCAGCCGCTGGGGCCACAGGGTCGCCTCCCCGTCACACAGGCCCACGGGCCCCGGCAAGGTGAAGGTCTCCCGTCGGAACTCCGGGTGGCGGGAGAGGAACACGTGGATGATCTCCTGATTTTCCTCCGGCAGTACCGTGCAGGTGGAGTACACCAGCACGCCACCGGGACCCACATAGCGGCAGGCATTTTCCAGAATATCCCCCTGAATGGCCGGAAGCTGGGCCAGATCACGGGGGTTTTTATACCGGATATCCGGCTTTTTGCGGATGATGCCGAGGCCCGAACAGGGGACGTCCGCCACTACCACATCCGCCTGCTCCAGCCATGCGGCGTGCTCCTCCCGTGCATCGGCCAGCGCCGTGCGGATGCTGGTGATGCCCAGACGCTGGGCGCCGCTGTCGATGAGCTTCAGCTTGTGGGGGTGGACATCGCAGGAGAGGATCTGGCCCCGGTCCCGGCGGTCCATGGCCATGGCAAAGGACTTGCCGCCGGGAGCGGCGCACACGTCCAGCACCCGATCCTCTTGGGCCGGGGCGGCCACGGTGGCCACCAGACGGGCGGCTGCGTCCTGCACGGTGAAACGGCCCTCCCGGAAGGCGGACAGCTGCTCCAAATCGCCGGTGCCGCTGACGGAAAAGCATCCCGCCAGCCACGGGTGGGGCTCCACCTGTGCGCCGGTCTGGCGCAGCAGCTTCTCCAGCTCCTCCGGGGTACCCTTCAGGGGGTTTGTCTGGATGGTAGTGGGTACTACCTGATTGTTCATACGGAGGTACGCCTCCGTCTCCTCCTCGCCGATGAGGGAAAGCAGACGCTCCACCAGCCACCGGGGGTGGCTGTATCGCAGGGAGAGAGTCTGCGCCGGGCTGCCCTTGGGCAGGGGCGGCATATCCTCCCGATTGGCGGCAAATTTCCGCAGGATGGCGTTGACCATACCCGCCGCCTTTTCCCGGCGGTGGCGCTTGGTCATCTCCACGGCCTCGTTGACGGCGGCACGGGGCGGCACCTTATCCAAAAACAGGATCTGGTAGCCCCCCAGACGCAGGATGTTGCGGATGACGGACTCCAGCCGCTCCGGGCGCTGGCTGCACCAGCAGCCGATATAGTAGTCCAGCAGCATCCGGTTCTGGATCACCCCGTAGCACAAGCGGGTGGCCAGCGCCGCATCCCGGCTGTCCAGCTTATTTTTGGCGATGGTGCGCTTCAGGCCGCCGTCGGACCATGCGTTGGCGCTGTCCACCTGCATCAGGACCTCCAGAGCGGTCTCTCTGGCGTCCGGCTTTCTCACGTCGCTCATACCGTCACCTGCACCGGGTGGCCTGCCAGATAGCTGGCCACCGCCATGCGCTTGCCGTTCTGCGGCTGAAGCTCCAGAATACGGAGCGTCCGGCCGTCGCCGCAGGCAATCTCGATGCCGGTCTTATCGGCCCGGACGATCATTCCGGGAGCGGCCTTGACGGCGCCGCCCACAGCGGTACGGTACACCTTCACCGTGGCGCCGGACAGCTCCGTCACGGCGCAGGGCCAAGGCTGGAGGCCACGGACCTGATCGTGGAGACTGCGGGCGGGGCGGGTGAAGTCCATGGGGGACAGCTCCCGGCTCAGCATGGGAGCGAAGGTCACGGCGCTCTCGTCCTGTCGGGTGCGGCCGGCGGTGCCGTCGTTCAGCGCCTGCACCGTCCGGGACAGGGTCTCGGCTCCCAACTCCGCCAGACGGTTCGTCAGGGTCAGAGCGTCCTCGTCGGGATCGATGGGTGTCTCGGCGGCGGAAATGATATCCCCGGCGTCCAGCTCCTTGGCCATATACATGATGGTGACGCCGGTGACGGCGTCGCCGTTCAGGACGGCCCAGTTGATGGGGGCTGCGCCACGGTATTTGGGCAGCAGCGAGGAATGGACGTTGATGGAGCCAAGCTTTGGCGCCGCCAGAATGTCCTCCGGCAGGATGCGGCCATAGGCCGCCACCACCGTCAGCTCCGGGGCCAGAGAGCGGATCAGCTCCAGCGCCGTACCGTCCCGTAGCTTGACGGGCTGGTACACCGTCAGGCCCTGTGAAAGAGCATACTCCTTCACCGGGGAGAAGGCCAGTTTATGGCCCCGGTTCTTGGGCTTATCCGGCTGGGTAAACACGCCGCATATCTCGTGGCCGTCCTCCACCAGCCGGCGCAGAGAGGCCACGGCGAAGTCCGGCGTTCCCATAAACAGGATCCTCATTCCTCGTCTTCCTCCTGCCGGTTCATATACTCCTCCAGCTCCTCCTCGGTCATCAGATGGTCCGTGTGCTCCACGAACAGATGGCCGTCCAGATGCTCGATCTCATGGCAGAAGCAGCGGGCGGTCAGCTCCTCGTCCTCCACCTCAAAAAAATTGCCGTCCCGGTCCTGCGCCCGGACACGCACCGTATAGGGGCGGGTGACGATGCCGAACTTGCCGGGGATGCTGAGGCAGCCCTCCAGACCCGTCTGCTCCCCCTCGGCGGCGATAATCTCCGGGTTCACCAGCTCGATGATGTCCTCGTCCTCGTTCATCACCACGCACACACGGCGCAGCACGCCCACCTGCGGGGCGGCCAGACCCACGCCGCCGGAATCCAGCAGCGTCTCCTTCATGTCATCGATCAGCGTGTGCAGGCGCTGATTGAACTCCGTCACCGGGCGGCACACCTTGGTCAGGCACTCGTCGCCCTGCAATACGATCTTTCTCAAAGCCATATCCTTCGTACCTCTAATCCATCAGATTGCAGTCCGTGTGGACCGCCATATTGCGATGCTCCGGGCGGCGGGCGAAGGCCTTCATATAGGCCGCCAGCAGCTGACGGAGCGGTTTTTCGTTTTGGCCCACCACCGTGATCCGGTAGCGGTAGCGGTTGTTCAGCTTCACCACCGGGGCCGGGGCAGGCCCCAGCACCTCCGGCTCCATGGCCCGGTACGATTCCTGCGACAGCGCCTGCCGCAGGGCGGCGCACAGCTGGACACAGGCCCGGCGCACCGGCTCCTCCTCCGGGCCGGTAACGGTGAGGGTAAAGTGGTCGGCAAAGGGCGGGTCACGCCGCAGACGCCGCAGACGGATCTCATCGTCGTAGAAGCGGTCATAGTCCTGCTCCGCCGCCGCCAGGATCACATCGTTGCGGGGAGTGTAGGTCTGGATCACCGCTCGGCCCTCCTTCTCCCCCCGGCCGGCCCGGCCCACCACCTGCGTCAGCAGGCTGAAGGTGCGCTCCGCCGCCCGGTAGTGATCCACGTACAGCGACAGATCCGCCGCCAGCACGCCCACCAGCGTCACCCCGGCGAAATCCAGTCCCTTGGCCACCATCTGAGTCCCCAGCAGAATGGGGATGCGGCGGCGCTGGAACTCCCGCAGGAGCTTCTCGTGGCCCTCTCCCACGGTATCGGCATCCATCCGCAGAAGCTCCGTACCGGGAAAGAGCCGGGTCAGCTCCTCCTCCACCTTCTGTGTACCGAAGCCGATGTGCTTCATAGCGCCGCCGCAGTCGGGACAGGTATCCGGTGCAGGCTGGGAGTGGCCGCAGTAGTGGCACATCATCCGCCCGTTGGCGGAGTGGTAGGTGAGGTAGACGCTGCACCGGGGACACTGGGGAACATAGCCGCACTGGGGACACAGCAGCTGACGGCTGCTGCCCCGGCGGTTCAGAAACAGGATGCTCTGCTCCCCCGCCGCCAGATTCCGCTCCAGCTCCTGCCGAAGAGGGCGGCTGATGCAGCTGAAATTGCCGTCCCGCAGTTCCCGGCGCATATCCGCCAGAATGACCTGCGGCAGGCGGCGCTGATTGAAGCGCTCCGTCAGGCGGCAGAGGCCGTAATCCCCCTTGCGGGCGTAATAGGCCGTCTCCACCGTGGGGGTGGCGGAGCCCAGCACCAGACGGGCTCCCTCCTGCACGCAGCGGTATTTGGCAATATCCCGTGCGTGGTAGCACGGGGCTTTTTCCGATTCATAGGAGCTTTCCTGCTCCTCGTCCAGTATGATGAGGCCCAGCCGCTCCAGCGGGGCGAATACCGCCGAGCGGGTCCCCAGCACCACCGTGGCCTCGCCCCGGCGGATGCGCTTATATTGGTCCCACCGCTCCGTCAGCCGCAGGCCGCTGTGCAGCAGCGCCACCTTTCGGCCGAAGTAGGCGGTGAACCGAGCCATCATCTGGGGGGTCAGGGCGATCTCCGGCACCAGGATCATCACGGACTTTCCCTGCTCCAGCAGGGTCTGTGCCAGACGGATATACACCAGCGTCTTGCCGCTGCCGGTGACGCCCTGCAGAAGCGTCACCCCGGCCCGGCCCGTCTCCGTCTGGCGGAGGATGGTGTCATAGGCCGATTGCTGCTGTTGGTTCAGGGTGATCTCCTCCGCCGGGACACCGTACTCCCGTGGGGAGATGCGGTACTCCTCCCGGCTGCGGAGGGCGATGAGGCCCTGCTTCTCCAGACTGCGGAGGGTCTGGCGGGTAGCGCCGGTGAAATAGCACAGGTCGTGAACCGTGGTCTCGCCGCACTTGGCCAGAAACGCCGCAGCTTCATACTGCCGGGGGGCGGACCGGCGGCGGCGCTCCAGACGCTCCAGCACCTCCTGCGCCGGGGCGGCTAAGGACGCCAGCTCCACCATGTGGTCCTTTACCTTGCGGCTGGTCTCCGTCTCCACGGAAACCAGTCCCTTCTTTTTCATCTGATACAGCACCGACGGGATATCCTCCCCCAGTGCGGTGCAGAGGGTCTCCCGCTCCTGCGGGCCGTCGGAGAGCATCCGGCACACCGCCTGCTCCCGTTCCGTAAGGCCCTCCTCCCCTGCCGCGGGGCAGAGGCTCCAGATCTCCCGGTAGCGATACCACACCGCCGCCGGGAGGATGGTGTGCAGGGCATCGTAGAAGGTACAGAAGTACCGCTGGCGCATCCAGAGGGCCAGCCGTATCTCTTTCTCCGACAACACCGACTCCTGATCCAGCAGGCTGCGGATGGCCTTCAGGGGCTTGGCAGGCACCTCCTGCCGCAGCTGAAGCACCATGCCCTCGGCGGTGCGGTTGCCCCGCCCAAAGGGCACCGTGACCCGGCAGCCCACGGAGAGCTCCATACCGGACGGCACCAGATAGTCGTAGGGCTTGTCAATGGCGTAGGTAGCCGCCGCCACAGCGACCTTGGCGATCTGCGTCATTGACGGTCCCTCCCTCAGTCTTCCTCGATCTCCGTGTCGATGGTGTGGGCGTCGAACTTGCCCTCAGCCACCTCATGGATGGCCAGCGTCACCGGCTTCTCGTCCAAATGCTGACCGGTGGCTTCGGCCTCCTCGGCGATCTGGCGGGCCCGGCGGGCCACCACGTTCACCATCATATAGCGGTTGGGGATATACTCCGTCAGCTTGTTCATTGCGGGATACAGCATCATAATGATCGACCTTCCTTATCTGCCTTTCGGCTGTGATTTGACTTATTTATGCAGGAGCTGCTCCAGACGCTCCGCCGGGCGGCAGTGCTCGGCGCACAGAATGGCCGCCAGCTCCGTCACCGCCTGCTCCACGGTATCGTTGATGACCAGATAGTCGTAACTGCTGGCGGTTTGCAGCTCCACCTTGGCCCGCAGCAGGCGGCTCTGGATGACCTCCTGACTGTCGGTGCCACGGGCGGTGAGCCGCCGCTCCAGCTCCACCCATGAGGGGGGAGCGATGAAGATACGTACCGTCTCCGGCCGCTTGGCGCAGATCTGGTTGGCGCCTTGGATCTCGATGTCCAGAATGACGTCCCGACCGTCATCCATGGCACGGTCCACGTACTTCTTGGGAGTACCGTAGAAGTTGCCTACGTACTCGGCATACTCCAGAAACTCGTCCTCCTCCACCATCCGGTGGAACTCCTCCGCCGGGATGAAGTGGTAGTGGACACCGTCCACCTCCCCAGGACGGTGGTGGCGGAAATGGAAAAATACAGGTCCGTCCGCTGATCGAACAGCGCCTTCAGCACGGTGCTCTTGCCCACGCCGGAGGGACCCGATACGATGAATGTCTTGCCCTTTCTCTGCACTTAAGCTTCCTCCTCTGTCAGATCCTCCAGCCGGACGCCCAGCCGGGGCGCCAGCTTCTCCGCCGACAGCGCCGACAGCACCACATGGTCGCTGTCCATGATGAGTACCGACGCCGTTTTTCGTCCATAGGTGGCGTCGATGAGCATCCCGCCGTCCCTTGTCTCCTGAATGAGTCGCTTGATGGGGGCCGAATCCGGGCTTACCACGGCGATGAGCCGCCCGGCGGCAATGAGGTTGCCGAATCCGATGTTTACCAGCTCCATAGAACGCTCCCTTACTCGATGTTCTGCACCTGCTCCCGGATCTTCTCCACCTCGGCCTTCATGTTCACCACGTCCTGCGTAATGGTCAGGTCGCTGCACTTGGAGCCGATGGTGTTGCACTCCCGGTTGATCTCCTGAATGAGGAAATCCAGCTTCCGGCCCACGGGTTCATCCCCCCGCAGCATATCCCGCAGCTGGGACAGGTGGCTGTGCAGGCGCACCGTCTCCTCGTCCACGGCGATCTTGTCGGCAAAAATGGCCGTCTCCGTCAGGATGCGGGCCTCGTCGATGGTGGTGGAGGCCAGCACCTCCCGCATCTTGCTCTCCAGCCGCTCCCGGTAGGCCGACACCGTCTGGGGAGACTGTGCCTCCACACGGGCCACGGTGCGCTCGATGGTATCGGCCCGGCCGGCGATATCCTCTGCCAGCTTCACGCCCTCCACGCTCCGCATCCGGTTATAGGCCGCCAGCGCCGCATCCGTCACCTGACAGATGTCCTCCGCCAGCGTCTCCAGATCCTCCTCCGCCTTGGTGACAGAGAGGACGTCCGGGCAGCGGGACAGCTCCACCGGGGTGACCTCTCCCGGCAGGCCGAAGGTCTCCTTCAGCCGCAGCAGTGCCTCATAGTAGCTGCGGGCCAGCGGCTCGTTCACCTTCACCACGGACACGTCCGCAGCGGAGGAGTCGATGGTGACGAACACGTCCACCTTGCCCCGTGACACCGCCTTCTGGACACGGCCCTTGATGGCATCCTCAGCGAATACATAGGCTCTGGGCAGCTTCACAGTACAGTCCAGATACCGGTTGTTGACGGAACGCACCTCCACGGTGATATCCCGCTTGTTTCTGGTTTCTCTCGCCCGGCCATAGCCGGTCATGCTCTTGACCACAGCTTTATCCTCCTTCAAAGGGGATGGGGTCCCCGTTTATATACAACAGAAATAGCCACCGCCGCCCAGCAGATTGCAGCACAGCATGGTACCGCACAGGCGAGTGCAGGGATCGTCGCAGCCGTCGGTGGTGACACGGCTGTATCCGGCGGGGCGGTAGCCGGCGGAGCGGCCCTCCGCCATGGCCAGCGCCTGCCGGTACTCCGGGTTGCCGGGGTCCATCTGCACCGCCGTCTCATAATAGCGCTTGGCCTCGTCCAGCCAGCCCCGCTTGAAGCAGACGGCTCCCTTCAGGAAGTTCCACTCGGCGTTGTGGTCGCTGCGGGCGTTGAGCAGCTCCTCCGCCAGATTCAGGTCCCCCTGACGGATGGCCAGACGGATGCGCTGGATGGCGGGATCATAGCTGCCGCCGTAGCCGTTGGTGCTGTAGCCGCCGTAGGAGCCGCCATAGCTGCCGCCGTAGGCTCCGTAATTGCTACCGGTGCCGGAGGCGCCGCGCTTGCGCTGGTTCTGGATCTCCTCGTAGGCCTCGTTGATCTCCTTCATCTTCTCCTGTGCCAGATCGGCCAGGGGATCGTCGTGATAGTTATCGGGATGGTACTTTTTGGCCAGATTCCGATAGGCTTTTTTGACTTCCTCGTCTGTGGCGGTGCTGGGGACACCCAGCACCTGATAGGGATCACGCATCGCCGTGTCCTGCCTTTCGTTCAGGGTATTTCTCTCTCCGGGGCCGCTGATGGAAGGTGTCGTTCAAAACGGCGTTTCCCACCTGATACAGCCCCGCATATACCACACTTTCAATGACCGGCTGCCATACGCCGCACTCCAACAGCTCGAAGGCCGCCGCCATCCGCTCCACGGACCGGTCCATGGTCTGGGCCAGCTCCTGACGGCTCTCCTCCGTCAGCTTGCCCTCCTGCACCGCAAACCGCAGGGGCAGCGGATTGTAGCTGCCGCTGCGCTGGTCCTTGGCCAGATCGTCCGCTGCGTCCGTCAGGTATATCCAGCGGCCCAGATGGTACAGCAGCTGCGCCAGCACCCGCCGCCGGACAGAATCCGGCTCCTCCTCTGCCGCACCGGCCAGCAGCCGGGCGAAGGTATCCGCCGGGCGGTCAATGGAGGGACAGTTCTCCCGCTCCAGCTCCGCCAGTTCTCCCAGGCAGCCCTGCACCAGCCGGTCAAAATCCGGCCGCAGGCGGGCGGCCTTGCGGTAGCTGCGGCGGAGAAGCATGGATGCCAGCCGGTATTTCAGGCCCCCGAAGAAGCCGTGATCCGTCACGCCGTCACGCAGCTGCCACCAGGTCAGGATGACGCTGAGGTCCGCCGCCGCATCCAGCGCCGGGTTTTCTTCCCCGCAGGGGCAGCCCCGGATGGGATGCACCGGGCAGCGATGGCGAGCGCAGGAAAAGCCGCTGCCGCCGGCCAGCAGGAT
>ERZ857521.3567-NODE-3567-length-12553-cov-5.157225_pt1 | contig 12553 bp, 10 predicted proteins | sample MGYA00519701_ERZ857521 | MGnify/ENA primary metagenome ERZ857521 (study PRJEB31778, sample SAMEA3449346) | human gut metagenome | biome: human gut; feature: human-associated habitat; material: faeces | place: United Kingdom | collected 2010/2012 ...
CGACCAATTTATGTCCCGAAATTTGATGTATTCAAATTTTTGTCATGTACTTAGACATCATTATATATTTTTATAAATTGTTCATATGTAAAAGATTGAGATCTAATGGATGATATAACATTAAATACAGGCTGTATAGCTACGCTCGGAAGATATCCTGAAAGTTCGTTGGATATTTCCGGTAAAAAATAGTCAGTTGAATAATTCTTTATTCCTTTAGTTATTGCTGTTTTGGTTACATTTTCAGAATCGCAATTCTGCTGAATATAGTTTATTAATTGTATGAAATCACGAGGGGTATGTCTTGTGTAATCTAATAATGCAGAATATATATTAATGTTATTGTATTTCTGAGGGAAAAATTCTTTGAATACATCATTAATAACGGGGTATGTTAGTTTAGCTCGTTTGTTGATTAGATTTACTAAATCAGAATGTTTATTTGAGTCAATTCCTTCCCTATACCATGTGAAAGTGAATGAGTTGGATTGTTTTATCTTGTTTAAATTTTGTCCAGGTAGCTTTTCGAACATATCAGTACGACAGAGAACAATGATTTTAACAAGAATGTTGTTATAGTAGAAGTATGCATTTAATTCTTTAACCTCGTTTATAAGAGCTGCAATATTTTCAAATTGTCTTCCGTGTGGTGCTAGGATGTCGTCTAATTCGTCGATAATTATTAAAAAAGGCTTTGTTTCCGTAAAGGTGATAATGATATTTTTTACATAGTTAGTTAGTAATTCCATATCAGCCTCGGCGTATTCCGTACTTACAGAATGAGAAATGCCTAATGATTTGATAGTTGCCGATATGGTTGTTGTAGAAGATTTCTTAAGTAAAGAAGAAATATTGATTACAGGAAAAAGTCCTAATTGAGTAAAAATAACGATTGCTTGTCGAGTGTCTTCGTTTATTTGTTTTAAGTCTTTACATAATGAAGATAATACATAAGCACATAAAAGCCAACGCCAGATAATTTTATATTTAATGGTTCGATCCTCGGAATTAATGACTTTGTCAAAAAATTTAAAAGGGAAATTTGTCAACGGTTGTTGTTCAACAATATAATCATTTTCGCAGAGTTTTAGATGCTCTGATAAAGATGATTTACCCGAACCTTTATAACCTAAAAATAGGAAATAACGAGGATTATTAACTGTCTCTATTACTTGGGATATATTTAGATATCCGTCTTTAAGAAGATTGGGGTAATCCATGCGTTCCGATTGCGCGTCGGATAAGCCAAAATTAATTTTTCTGAAATCCATATTGCTTGTGTTTCTGATTTATTACAAATATAATAAATTATTGCGTTGAGTTTGGACGAATTATGGGTTCTGTAAGATCAATATCTCTTAATTGTGTGTTTGTTTTATGTCTTTATATGATTTGTTCTGATGTTTATGATATGTCAGTTTTTGCAATTCAAAGAAAAAATGGCTGAAAGCATCTCTTTTTCTTCCCTTATTTTGACTCTACTTTAATGTGCATAAGTAGAAATAGGGTATAAGAGTCATTTCGCTTTTTGTGAGAAAATAGGTCAGAAACATTGGTGCTAAAATAAAAATATTACTATCTTTACAATGAATCTTATTTTGTTTGTTTTTTCGATAAATATGGACTTATGAATAATATGATAGCGTTTGATGTCTTAAATCCAGGTGAGGTGGCTATGCGGATTGCGGCGAGAGTCAAAGCTCGGAGATTGGAGCTGGATTTGACGCAGGAGGGTTTGGCTGTGAGAGCAGGAATCAAGTTCGCAACCTATCGTAGATTTGAGCAGACGGGGGAGATCTCGTTGAAGGGACTGCTTCAGATAGGCTTTGCCTTGAATGCCCTCTCGGAGTTCGACGCTCTTTTTGCGCAGAGGCAATATCAATCGCTCGATGATGTCTTGAATGAGCAAAGTGTCACGCGTAAACGGGGACGGAAAAATGAATAGCATCAAACAAATTGAGGTTCTTCTTGCAGATCGGTTGGTGGGACGTCTGGCTCTGACCAAGGAGGGGTTGTGTGCATTTGAATATGCTCCCGATTGGCTCGGTTCGGGTTTCTCCATTTCTCCCTTTGAATTGCCTTTGCGAAGCGGCGTCTTTATTGCCAAACCGCGTCCGTTTGAGGGCGGATTCGGTGTCTTCGATGATTGCCTGCCCGATGGATGGGGCCTTCTTATCCTGGATCGATACCTGCAACAAAAGGGGATCAATCCTCGCGCGCTTACTCTGTTGGATCGCCTCGCATTGGTCGGGTCGTCGGGACGTGGGGCCCTGGAGTTTCGTCCGGATCATAGTGTCGTGGCGCGACAGGATTATGCCGATTTCGAGAAGTTGGCATTGGAAGCAGAGCGGATATTGGACAGCGACGAGTATAGTGGGGAAGGTATTGAGGAATTTCAAGACCGTGGTGGCTCTCCGGGTGGTGCACGTCCCAAGATCTTCGCCCGTTATGAAGGCAAAGAGTGGTTGGTAAAGTTTCGAGCCAAGAGAGATTCGCAGAGTATCGGTGTGGATGAATACCGCTATTCGCTGCTTGCTAAAAAGTGCGGAATCGAAATGCCCGATACGCGGCTTTTCGAAGGCAAGTACTTCGGCGTGGAGCGTTTCGACCGAACTCCTCAAGGCAAGTTGCATGTTGTTAGCGTGGCTGGTCTTATCGGTGCCGATTATCGGTTGCCCAGTATCGACTACAAGCATATTTTTCAGGTGTGTGCTGTGCTGACACATAGCGTAGCCGAGTTGAGGAAAGTTTATCGACTGATGGTATTCAATTATCTCATCGGCAACAAGGATGACCATGCTAAGAACTTTGCCTTTATTCATCGGGATGGCGATTGGCATTTTGCTCCGGCCTATGACCTGTTGCCCAGTGATGGCATTAACGGGTTTCGCACAACTTCAATCAATGACAGAATAGAACCGACGAAAGACGATCTTTTGGCAGTGGCAGCAAAAGCCGGGTTGAATGAGCCGGAAGTAATTTGCGAGTTTGAAAAAATTAGTACAAAAGTGGATAATATGTAAAGTTGAAGCTACTTGACGGTCTACAAACTCTCCATCTAGATTTGTAAAATATGAGTTTGTTCTTGTTTTGGGGTTATTCGATGAATATAAGGAGCTTATATATTAAAAGCGATATTTTATAATAAACACAGAAATGGGAATATGTATAAACTAAAACTCTTTTTCTCATGGCAATCTGATACGAAAGATAATCATAAAAAAATAGGCCAATCACTCATGAATGCATGTGATACAATACGTGCAGAAGGAGTTTATGATATAATTTACGATGAATCGACATGGAACCGGTCAGGTTCTCCTGTAATAGATTCAACTGTTGTTGAAAAAGCAAAGGATTGTGACATATTTGTTGCTGATCTCACGCCTATTGAGACGTCGGGTATGAAAGACTTACCTAACCCGAATGTGATGTATGAACTTGGTGTGGCCAAAAGTAACCTTACTGATGATTCTATATTGATGTTGTTCACTGGCGATATTGATGCTAGCAGAATGCCTTTTGATATCAATCATCAAAGGTTGAGCAGATTTTCAAATGCACACATTACTGAATATATAAGGCAAATGGCCGAAAATGCAGTAAAGAATCCTCGTCATCATTCTTTGTTTGATGAGCCAGACAAGCAACTATTCTTGTATTGTAATTATAATATCAATAAAAACATATCCTCTGGAAAATATCTGCCAAATGTGTTCCTCGAAAATCGGCATATTAAACAGCATCTTAGAGATTTCGTTGCTCCATATCCTTTCGCAAAGCTGGTGTTAGAGCAGTGTGATATGATCGATACTTATTGTACTAATCGCCATCGAACATTTAGGCATGAAACACCATTCGTATTTGATGTTACACCTTACAAGAAATTCGTTGCAGAAGAGGATGTTATGTCTTTCTACTTGGGAGCTAAGCAGTTAGAAGACTATCTGATAGAGAAAAATAAAGAATTATTTGGAAGTAGTGACTTTTATCTCGAGGCTAGTAAATATGGGAGGTTGATTTCTCATATGCAGTATGTATCCTCAAAGTTGCTAATAATTACAGCTTCAGCTGGGCAAGGTAAAACAAACCAGATATGTGATCTCGTATATAATGTCTTGTTGAAAAGAAGAATCCCCTTTGTGTACCTCAATGGTTATGAAATTGACGCCAAAGATATCTTTGGCTCCTTCGCTAACAATATGCTGCCGGGTACAAATATGGCATTTGATGAAGTCATCAGGAATACTGTTACATATTGTAAATATAAAAGGAGTCCTATTATCCTTATTATTGATGGTTTGAATGAAAACCCAGAACCGGATGTATTTAGCAGAAATCTTGCTGTTTTTATGGAAAAGGTGCTTCAATATGACTGTGTAAAAGTGATTCTGACTTGTCGAAGTGAGTATTATAAAGAATTCTTTACTGATTTTGATGCTGCTTTTAAAGGACGTATGTTAAAAATGGAGAACCTTAATAAACATCATAATGAAGATGAGCAGCAACATTTGATACAGAATTACTTCCAGTATTTCAATATACAAGCAAATATCTCAAAGCCTGTTGAGAAAGCCCTATGTGATGATTTATTGATGCTTCGAATATTTTGTGAAGCTAACAAGGGTAAATCACTCGGGTATATTCACAGTATCAATAAGGAAGCGGTCTTTGCCGAGTATTATGAGATCATGAAGCATAAACTGATGGATAAGGTTTTCTATGAAGAGCATTATCGTTTAGATGTGAATCGTATTGATAACTTTGTAATGAGTATGGTGCAATACATGATAGAAAATAATACAGTATTTAATGTACCATTATCGCATCTTCAGCGGTATCTATCCGATTCAGAAAAGAGAATCTTTAATCGATTTCTTGATGAAAACATCCTTCTGCGTAAGGATCTGACTCCAGAACGCAAAGGTCCATTCTCGCGTAATGAGGTAGTCAATTTTACATATGATTCCTTTCGTGATTATTTGATTTCAACATATCTACTAGATATTATTGAGACCAATGATTACTCTAAATTTGAGACTCTGGTCAAAGAATATACGACAACTGGACATCAGTTGCGAGAAGGCTTAACTCCTTTTCTTTTTGTCCATGCACGTAGTACTCAAAAAGACAGAGTTATCAGACTGATTTCTGGCCTTGATTGGTACAAAGATATTTTTGAGGCATTCATCTGGGATATTGACGACACTTTAATAACGCATGATGACATCATATTGGTCAAATCAATTTTAGCATCGGAGCAACCAAAATACATGGCAAACAGGTTGATTTTTTGGGAACATTGGAATTCAGAACTCTATCCAAAATTAAATATACGTGTTCTCCTCGAATATTTGGCGGAGCTGAATGACAAGGATCTTGCAGATTTCTTAGATCGTACATGGCCTCAAACTCTTAAATATGGTATTTTCAGGGAAGAAAAATCTGAACGTACCAGGCTTTTAGAATTTATGGAAAGGGAGTTAGGCGACACGGAGTTTACTCAATATCAAGACTTCCATAACCTATATGAGTTGTTATTGTATATGGTTCCCTTTTCAGATGTCAAGGCGAAAATGATTTTTTGTGAATATCAGGGTCTATTTATGCACGCAGACATGTTGGAAAGAGTAGAAGCGAAATGTAATAGTGATAAGTTAAAATTAACTATTAGTCAAATAAAAATAAAATGAGAAGATATGGATATGATTTTTACCAATATCTGATATTTGCCCACAAGGACTTAACAGAAGAGTATTTTGTGAGTAAAAGCGGTGTATTGGATGGCTATGCTAAAGAATTGTTTATTCGAATCTACAAAAGCCTTTTTGCCGAGAGTGATGATGTAAAGCATCTTTATGAGGCGTTTTATTTGGATGAATATGAGAGTTTTGAGAAGTTCCTTATTGGAGTATATGGGCTAACAGAAGGTGATGCTCGTTCTATACAGAAAATGCTAAACGCAAATCCTGTTCTTCGTTTGTATGATTATAACTCCCTTTCTGTTGGCGAAAACTTCGATGACTTTATCTGTTCGGACGACATGTATGAGCGATTCCAAAAACTATTAATGATGGAGGTATAACGGCTATGAAGATTAAAACAGATTTTGTGACCAATAGTTCATCTACCAGTTTTGTTGTTATGACAAAAGGGGAGTTGACAATGTCTGCCTTCTTGAAAGCAGTCGGGGTGTCTCAAGACTCGATGTTTCTTGATATGTTTATGAAGTTATTCTATCTTTTTAAGAATGATTTGACTAGTCTGGAGGATATTGCGATACAATATCGTTGTTCGAGTGTAGAAGAATACATGGAGAAGTACCTCAGTGAGGATACTCAAGCTAGAATCCATCAGGCACAAAAGAAAGGTTTTGAGATTTTCGTAGGCGAGTTGGACAGTGATAATGAGGCAATTGAAACTTTGTTTTGCTGTGATGCATTCGTAATAGAGGGAGATAAACTGATAATAGATGCAACAGAAGATAGTTGGTGATTTAATCATACGAGAATATCCATTACAACATTATAAAGCTTTGTTTAATCAGCAAACTGGCTTTTTTATGCGTGTAGAAGATGATGGATATCCAGAACCATTTTGGGCGGAAGAAGGTCCTGAATTGTTAGATGTATCTATAACAAGTTACTGCGAACGAAGTTGTCGTTTCTGTTATCGCAAAGCTAACACCAAGGGGCATCACATGTCATTAGAATCGTTACGACATGTGATAGTTCAGGCAAAGAACGCAGGTGTGTTTCAAATCGCTTTGGGTGGAGGTAATCCCAACCAACATCCTCATTTTAAGGATGTGTTAAGCATGATTAGAGAGGCTGGTATTGTGCCATCGTATACAACAAATGGTGATGGACTTTCGGAAGATATATTGGCTGCGACTAAAACATACTGTGGTGCAATGGCCATTAGCCTTTATGAGCCTTATACCGGTTATGACGATATCTTTGAAAGAATCTACTCTATGGGTATAAAGTGTAACGCACATGTTATACTAAAAACAGATACCATAGATATGCTTGTGGACTGGTTTACGAATCCTCCCCACTTCTTCAAATGGGTAAACGCCGTCATAATTTTAAATTATAAACCTATAATAACAGGGCCAGATTTTGTGGTGAAAAATACGCAGAAACTGCAACAATTCTACGAAGCTGTGGCTAGTTGCAATGTAGTGAAAATAGGTTTTGATAGTTGTTCTGTGCCTGGGATTGTTAGTTGGATGAATGTTAATTCTGCATTAATAGAACCATGCGAATCCGCTCGTTTTTCTGCTTTTATATCAGAGGACCTGAGGATGTATCCATGCTCTTTTATGGCTAATACCGATTTATTTGGAAACTTAAAATCACTATCATTAACTGATATCTGGCATAATCATCCTGCTTTTGTGACTCATAGAGAAAGAATCAAAAATAATAATTGTTTGACATGTAAGTCTCGCAATTTATGCAATGGAGGGTGTGTCTTTATTCCAGAAATAAATCAATGTCGTAGATAGAAAAAAGTAGTGTTTCAAAAAGTGTGTCTGAAGGAGCTTTGAGATACTTTTTGAAACACTATCTTTCTTTTATTATATAACCTTCTTGGTCTTTTTATGAAACAAAATGTGAATTAGGCAAACTATACAAATCTATTCATAAGAGTCTCTTATTTCGAATAGTAGCTTTTATAGATTGGAAACGTAATCTTATTTTATTTAATATTTCGTTTGCTTCATTCCTGTCGTTGCCAATAGCATTGTATGAGGCGTCCTCTTCTGTTAATAATTTAGGGAGTAGTGCGTTTTGTTTCCAATCGCTTGTGTCCATATTATGCATTGACTATCTTGTTCTTGAAGTCCTCAAGAAACATCTCCTTGTTCTCGTCAATTAGTTTTTTTATTTTAACATCTTCAGCTTGTCGAAGAAAGCGACGAATCAGTTTATTGTACTCTTTTTCTATTTCATCACGCGAAAAATTCGGACTACGTAACATTGCCATAAACCGTCCGTCGGACTTTAGAAACTCATAAAATTCGTTTGTCTTAGTAAAGTAGAATTGTATCTCCTGTTCTCTTTCTTGTTCAGTTGCGTTTAGTTGGGCAAGGGTATCGAATATCGAGGCTAATCCACCTCGGTTCTCTCCTGTATTTTTCTTGCTTTTAAGGTTTGCGGGGTCGTCGTCCTGTTCCTGAGGCTCTTCAATCTCAACCTCATCACTTACGAGCAACCCGATTTCTCCGTCGAAGGTAGTGTGTATTGAGCCAATAGAGTCTTTCTGCTCAAATATAGAGCGATAGATATTGCAGTATCGCTGCCAGAAATCAATAAATACGGCATCCTTAAATTGAGCATCCAATTCGATTACACCTTGCAAGAGAACCAGCAGAGAGTTGTACCGGCCGATGGTTTTGCGTAGCGCTTTTGCCGGATCATCGTCGTTTGTGGCGGCCGTTTTCTCACTATGTGTTTTAAGATCCTGCGTATATTGTGCATGCGCCTCCATTACATTCTTGATCCACGCTCGAATGTCGGCGTCCATATCGAGACATAGCTGGGCATTGGCCTCTGCATTATTGACAGACGATTTATATCGCTCGAACCACTTGATATAGATTGGCTGTGCTAATAATTCTCGATATAATTCCTGAATAATCGCCTTCTCACGAAGCGGATCAAAGTCCGTGATAACCATACCGCAGTATTTGGCAAAAGCATCCCGAATATTCTTTTCGTTGACGTTGCCAAATGAGAAGTCTATAATATGGCACTCTTCTTTGTACTTGGTCTTGCGATTTACACGCGAGATTGTCTGAATGGCATTAATGTCGCGAATCTCCTTGTCAAGAAACAGGGTGTGTAGCTTGGGTTCGTCAAAGCCCGTTTGCAGCTTATCAACAACAATGATAAGCCCGTTTTTTGCCGTCTTGAAGTTGCCTATCACCTTGTCCTCAGCCACACCACCGTTCATTGATGAACATTTCTCATATTTTTGATTGTCGGAGTAGACGATAGCAACAGGTGCATCGGCATATTTGGCAAAAGTTCCTGATGCTGTCTTTTCCGCCATCAACTGACGAATGATTTTACAGTATTGAATAGCAATCGGAATAGAGCTAACCGCAAGCATGGCTTTCCCCGTGCCACGAATTTTCCCGTAAACCAATGAAAGCAGCCGATTGACCACGAATTCTGCAATTGCTTTCATTCGGTCCGGATTCTCATATATTTGCCTTTTGGCGAATGATACCCGTTCATCCTGTCCCGAGTTCATGGCTGCCGTTATAGCCTGCATAACGCCATTGGGAAGTTCAAAATACATTTTTGCAGGTACGGGAATAATATGTTTCGTCGGATCAAGAATGTAACCGTCGGCTATGGCCTCCTTCATGGTGTATGAATCGAATGGCTTCCATAGCTGATTAAAATTGGTGCTTCTGTGAAATTCGCCAAAACGAGCCAATACTCGGTCGCTGGGAGTTGCCGTGAAACCGACAATCAGATTCTTCTTTGTAGAGCCTCTTGTGATAAATCCTCCGTTCTCATCGAAGATATCCTGCAGCTCATCGAACGCCGAATACATCTCCTGGTGAACATCATCGGTATTTGAGCGGTGTACCTCATCAATAAGAAAAGCCACGCGCATATTCTTGAAATCCTTACCGGCTTTTTCGATGGCTTTTTTGAGTTCCCAGAATTTCTGAATATTCACGACGATGATACGACGTTTGTCGCTCAACGCCTTCACAAAGGTATCCTGGTCGGTAGCCTCTACGAACATAGCCTTGTCGATGTTCATGTTGAGCATCATCGAGTCGAGCTGGTCGCGCAATTGCAGACGATCGACAACGAGCAAAATCTTGTTATAGACCCATTCGCCTTTGTAACGCAGGTCTTTGAGTTGCAGTGCTGTCCAACCTATTATGTTGCTCTTACCGAATCCTGCAGCATATTGCAACAAGAGTGAATAGACATATTTGTTGTTGCAATAACTGTCTCTTTCGGCCACTACGCGGTCTATCAGGTCCTGTGGCGCGTTGAGTGCTTGCAGTTCGGCCCGCAGTCGGTTGATAAAATACAAGGGTTCATTTTCGTGGTCCAGAAATTCCTGGACACGCTCCATGATCCGGTCGCAGCCGAATTTCTGCTTCGGCCGCGGACATATCAAACGACCTGTTTTGTCCTTATACTCCTTTTTCTGTACTTTATGGCCATTCACAATATACGTTACGGTCTTATAGGTGTAGGCCATGAAGTTGTAGTAGAGGATCTCTTTCTCGATCATCTTCTTGGAGTAGAGCGAACGCATTGCCTCTTCGAAGCGAACGCGTGGATCGGCCGCCTCCACCTGCTTTATGGGGAGAGGCTTGAATACCTTCTCCACCACCGGACGGAAAGAAGAGATCGAGATGGTATTATCTTGAAAACCTCGCTTTGCTTCATCAAAAAACTGTCCCGGATCCCGTAGTATGTATGTATCTGTGATGTCTGTGGTTACGAGGTGAATCGATTTTTCAAACGGTCGGAGCATACGACGACGAAGCGTTTGCGATACATCATTGCCATTGGCAATCTTGGTATATTCCCACACGGCTTCGAGGTAGTCGGTAATGATTTTGTTCCTGCCGTTCGTTTTGGCCGTTTGGTTGGTGAAGTTGCTCTTCAATTCGGCGTAGCCAAGAAAAATGCCGTTGACAAAGAACGACAGGTCGGGACGAAATGCGAATATCTTTTTGGCGTCGTGGTGGAACGAATAACTCATCTCCTCGACAGCCGCAAAGATGTTTTTGTTGAAGTCCTCATCGCCGCGCAATTCCGAACCACTGACATAAATCAGTTGCAGAGTTTCGCCTTCGAATGTAATGGTTCGGTTTTTATTCAGGAAGATTGCCACATTGGCACTCGCCTCAATCTTCTCGCGAATCATATCCATAATGGCCCGAAGCAATTTTTGCTCGTCGCCATTGTATTCGCTCTTTTTGAGCAGGTTGTTCCATGCCTTGCGCGAATTCTCTTTCAAGAACTCGTACAGATTGGCCGGAATAAACAAATCGGGCGAAACGGCATTATTCTTTATTTCACGAAAACCAAGACCATCTGCACGACGGCAGAAAAAGTCCATTACATATTCACTTTGCAACTCAAGTTCGGTCATAATCCAATATAGTTTTAGGAGTGCGATTCCGTATCGATGGCTCGCTGGCCGGTTACTACTTCATTTATCAGGGAGCGTTTCAGCTCCTTCAGACGCTCTACTTCGGTATTTATCTTTTCAAGGATTGCATCAATCTTTGCGCACTTCTCATCCAGATATGCAGCAATCTCTTTTTGTTCTTCAATTGGAGGAAATACAACCTTCATGTCTTTTATTGTCCTATAATTTAAAGATTGGCGCATTCCTCCACCAAGTTTGTAAAAAACCTTTTTTATATCATACGAGTGTAGCATGTAGAACGCGAATTTGGGCAATGTCTCTTTATTCCCTTGTACACAAGTATAGGCTGATGTAATAATCCCTTCTTCATTAACTAAACCGACTCTCAAGCTTTTATGGTCATTTTGTAAATCAGTAAAACGAAAAACTATATTACCTGGTTCTACGATTTGATAAGTCTCAAATGATGCTGGCAAAAGACCATCGCAAGAGTCTATATTTTTACGAATAATTTTCCCAAAACTCAAGGAGAGAAGGTTTTGATGATTCACCCCTTTGTTTGAGATATTATGTTCCGCAAAAAAATATGCAAATCGCGATATTGTCCAATGTACAGGAATATCTCCAACCCATTCAATAGTAGATGGTTTTAATGAAACATTGGGATCCAATCCACGGGTGACGGCGCGGTTGATCAGGGAGCGACGAAGTCGGCTGTAAGCATCAGCTTTGCGCTCTAACAGTTCTATTTTTCGACCAATCTTCTCACACTCCTTATCCAAATATGCCGCAATTGCCTCCTGCTCCGAATAAGGTGGTAAAAAAATCTCTTGGGCAAGATAATGAGCCGTTTTTAGATTTTGGATACCAGTGGTTTGGTTGAAGAATAACGTATTTATTCGGTTGGAATATATTGAATGAAATAAATATAGAACAAACCGAGCAGATTGCTTTTTATTCACCGACAAAGCTTGAATAAAATTAGAACATACAGCCCTTAGCGGGGAATTAACAAGCACGACACGTCCGACAGGCATCTTTTCTCCACCACCTGATTTCTCTAATAATAAATCGCCTTTAGACAGCAATTTCTCATTAGCTTGTTCCGGCAATACATTGCGATATGTAATATTGTCGAACTTAAGACATAGATTAGAATAATCGAAATCTGCAACACGATAACATACTATGTCATTGGCGTCTCCCTTTTCTTCATTACCCCATATTCCACTTCGAGATGAGGTTATGATGTCTTTGAATCGACGGATCTGCCAATGAGCAGGCGCCGATATTTTGCATATATCCGAATATACAGTAAAAATAGAGATCATAACCCTAACTCCTTCTCAAGATTTGCGATTACCTTGTCAATATCCGAAATTTCGGCAAGGATGGAATCCACCGG
>ERZ857521.3571-NODE-3571-length-12543-cov-29.219250_pt1 | contig 12543 bp, 13 predicted proteins | sample MGYA00519701_ERZ857521 | MGnify/ENA primary metagenome ERZ857521 (study PRJEB31778, sample SAMEA3449346) | human gut metagenome | biome: human gut; feature: human-associated habitat; material: faeces | place: United Kingdom | collected 2010/2012 ...
GAAGTCCGCTGCCCTCATAAAAGCCATCGGCCCTGGATGAAGCACCCAGGGCCGACGCGATAGATTTTGCCACACTCGGTTTTTCTGCGATAATCAGTTTCAATATAGAATCCTCCTGACATTGATTTTCTACACAGCCTCCTTTATACTTAAAATATGAAAATAATAAAAGGAGGCATTTCCCATGAATGAAAAAGTCACAAGATTTCCTATCACCTACTCCGAGCGGAGAAAGAACATGGTCGGTCCACTCTGTGTTGAATGCCAAGTATCCGGGCGTTACCTTCGTTTCCATGAAAAATCTGATATTGTGCAGGCAGGTGAATTTATTACGGTAGATGTAATGGCTATGCAGATGGATGAAGATAAGCCTTCTAAGAAAATATGTGAGTTAATCATTACAAGAGAAGACCTTATGAATGCGTTGAAGCATATTTCTCCCAACGATTAAAGGATTATTCTAATCATTCACATTGTCCTCCGTATCCTCATTGACCATTTCTTCATCCTCAAAATCGTAATCGTCGGGATCGGCGCTGACCTTCACGCCCTGATTCGGCTTGATAAACTTCACATAGGCGAAGGCTCCGCCGCCTGCCAGCGCCAGCAGCAGGACGATGACCAGCAGCCCGCCGCTGCTCTTTTTCTCCGGCAGCTCCGGTTCAGGCTCCGGCTCTGCCGCCGCCTCCTTGCCGCTGCACTCGGAGAGATTATTTTTGCAGACAGGACAATTCATATTCACCGCGCCAGCCACACACTTTTCCTTGCAGTTGCAGACGGCGGGTGTCTCCGCCGCGGGAGCATCGTCTCCCATAAGCGTCAGAAGGTCAGCCTCGTCCACCTGGTTCAGAAAATGCACGGTTTCCTCGCCCTCGTCGTCACGGTCGATAATGAGATAGAATACGTTACCATTCTTCGTTTCCACCGTAATGAACTGCTTGCCGCTCCGGGTGCTGCTGCCGATATCGTCGATCAGCGACAGATTCCCGTCCGGCGTCAGGGCGGCACCGCCGCTGCCGCCCATAAGCTGCTCAAACAGCTCGCTCAATTTATCGGAATCAATAGAGAAGGAAAAATTACTGTCATTTTCGCCGCCCGTATCGCTGAGCGTCATATAGCCGGAATAAACATAGCCGATCTTCTCCGGCAGCCGGACCATATACCAGTCGCCGTCCGTGCCGACGACCTCTACCACCGTCCCGTTCGGAAGCTGCGTAAAAGCGTAGTTATCCAGCCCGGCGCCCGTGCGAACATTCAGCTTGCCGCCGTTGGTGGTGACGATTCCTGTTTTTCCGGATTCCTCCGTGCCAATAAAGCCAAACAGCGCGGAGATCAGTTCGGAGAGATCGTCCCCGGTGATATCCGCTCTGTCAGTCGGTTCCGTCTGTGCTTCGGAGGCAGGGGCTGCATCCCCGCTGCTTGCAAAAGCGACCGTAGAAAAAGCCATCATGCAGAGCATAACGGCCAGCAGCACCGCAAACGTGCGGATCATGTGCTTATTCTTCATCGTCGGCACCCTCCATCGTATCGAGATCAGCGGCGGCCTCCATTTCCATCATCCCTTCCGGCAGGGAGATTATGCCGCTGGCGTAGGCACGCAGGAAAGCGGTCAGCTCCTTATTGTCCATGTGGACAGCCTTTACCATGCGGACAATTTCCAGATTTTCTTCCTCTGCAAGCTGCGCCTCCAGCGCACGAAGCCGCTTCTGCTGCTCCGCGATCTTCTCCCGGACCTTCTCAATGTCACGACGGATCTTCTCAGTAGTTGCCATAGTCAAATAAACTCCTTTCCAAATCGTTCTCTCCATGAATAGTTGCGTCCAAGCCCCTGAACGGTTTTCAGGTTGGCCCGTGCGTTATCCTCCAATGCCAGCGCACGCCGGAACAAATCCGGGTAATGCTCCCGCAGGTCGATGATCTCCTCTGCCCGCATACTGGGGCAGAAAAAACAGGAGGACTTTCCCGGCTGCGGCAGGCCCGCCTTCTCGATTGCCCGGATACACGCCTCCCGGTCCCAGCCCCATTCCATCAGGGGATACCACTTGCTGTACTTTGGGTCTGCCAGATCACGCAGAAGGACCTTATCGCTGCGGTAGTGCTCGCCAGCGTCATAGCCGATGAACTTGACCACCTTTTTCCCGCTGACCCAGACCTTGCGGCACGGAGGATAGTTGTTGCAGAACTTTTCCTGCGGCCCGATCTTGTGTTTCAGAGAACACCGCTTGAAGCCGTAGGCGATGGAGGGCAGCGTACCGCTTTTCAGACATTCATCCTCCAAGGTCAGCCTCCTGCCGTCCCTTGTGGTCTTATAGACCCGTGTGATCTCTGGCATACCGTGATCCTTCAGCCAGCGATCCATGATATCCAGATAGGCGTAGGTATGGGGCTGCTCGCCGCCCGTATCCGCAAACAGGATCAGGTCAACGGGGATACGGTGCTGGTGCAGCCCAATAAGAAGGGCGGTGCTGTTTGCACCGCCGCCATAGGAAACAATATTGATATGCTCACCTCATTTCAAAGCCTTTTCATATCGGTACTTCATTTGTGCCGGGTACAGCGGTTCGACCGGGCGGCGCTTGCCGGTCCATTCCCGTCCGCCAGCCAGCCCCGCGCATTGCCATCCGGAGGCACGGAGGCTGATCCCACTCTCCGTGTCCAGAATATAGGTGACGATCTTCCGGTAGCCCATGACCTTTGCCGCCCGTGCCGCCGCTCCATAGAGAAAGCTGCAGGCGTTCTTCGTCCCGTCTGTGCAGAGGCGGTTGACCTCCAGGGTCAGCCCATCATCCAGGTATCGGCTGACTGGCCGGCCGACAATGGCAACACCCACAAGCCGCCCATCTACCATGCAGCCCAGCGAAAACTTGTGTCCACGGACCGGCTTGTGATGACGGTGGTGCTCTGCGACAAAGCCATTTGCGACGGTAAGCGATATCGGCATCAATTCAAGCATCGGTGGCGCTCCCATCAATCATACGGCGGTCTGCCGTAGGCGTAAAAGTGCTGCTGCCAGTAGCTTGTATTGAGCCTTGCGTACTGGATCGGGTCACCGCAATGCAGGAACATGGGGTTGCCCGCTTCGTCCAGACCCACATAGAAGCCAACATGGGAGATGCCCGCGGTATCATAGGTCCCAACGAAAAATACCAGGTCGCCCGGCTGCGGATCGGATACCCGCGTGGAAATGTTGTAAAGCCCCTGCGCTCCCAGCCGCCCGGTATTGCAAAGGCCGCTGTCGGTCAGAACATAGCTGACAAAGCCGCTGCAATCAAACGAGGTGGAGGGGCTGCTGCCGCCCCAGACGTAGGGATATCCCAAGTATTTTTCCGCCTCCGTAATAAGCGCCGCAAAGCGTTCATCGGAGAGGTGTTCCGCAGGGATTTCATAGTCCTCCGGCGGGTTCGTGATGTACTTGTCCACATACCCGGATGACGGGAACAGGTCAGAGCGGTTCCCCAGCGTGGACATATACACGGCGTACATGGAGAGCGTTTCGGTATCCATGATGTAAACGGGAACGTGGCTCAAATCGAAGTTTTCAAGCTCCACGGTGCAGATGTAATACGTGTATGGAACGTCCACTTCATACTCGTTGCCCTCGCTATCTGTTCTCGTCTCTGTGCGGTAGCGGGTTTCCGTGGTGACTGTCTCTGTAAGGATATATTGCTTGTCGAACAGCATTTGAAGATCGTCCTGTACCTGGTCAATGGTGAACTGGCCCTCATGGAGCGCCGACAGGATGGACAGCAGCACATAGGGATCGTGCTTGATCTCGTCCAGATCAAAATGGTACTCGTCATAATCGTGGGTCTGCTCATAGGTGTCCAGATACTCCCGCAATTCATCCTCCATCGCGCAGTAGGCGGCCTCTGCCGCCAGCAGGTCAGAATCCTCAGAGAGATAGGAGGACGCGACAATGTTGGACACGCCTCCGCCGAAGATGGAGGAACAGGATTGCAGCAGCCCCAGCAGCATGACCAGCAGCAGGCCGATTCCGCCCACAATCAAAAACGCCTTTTTGTGTTTGGAAACAAACTCTCCGGCCTTCTTCGCCGCGTCCGCGCTTTTCTTTGCGCCCTTCGCTGCCGTCTGCGCCGCTGCCGCCGCGTCCCCGGCGCTATGCGCTGCCCGGTATGCGGCGGCATACTGCTTTTGCAGCTTCTTTTTCTGCCACATCCGGGAGATGGGATTGCTGGCCGCAAGCTGCGGATTCTCCCGCAGTGCCTTTTGATACAGCGCATCCGCATTGGCCTGGACCGCCGCCTGCTCCGCGCGGGATACCTCCCGCCAGGGTTTCAGCTTGCGGTCCGCCTGCCAGTTTTGGAGCTTGCGGTTTCTGTAGCGGACAGCCTTTTCCATGCCGCGCTCTGCCAGATGCCCAGCCTCCACGCCGACATTTTCCTGCTCTACCTCATGCACCTTCGCATGGGCGGCGTGACCGATCTCCTGTAACGGCCGCGCCAGCGGATTCACCGGCTGATGGAAAGAGGGCTGCGTTTTGGGAACAGCGGCCCGTGCCGCGTCCAGCGTATCCGCCGCCTTGTCGGACTTGCGGATCACCTTTTGCAGCTCCGGCGCAGCGCGTTCCTCGTCTGTAAATTGCAAACGGGAGGATGGACAGTCGTTGGCCGCCGTACCCTCCCGGTAGGACCTGCGCCGTTTCCGGCGCTTTTTCTTTTCGCTTTTGTGGATACGCCGGTCATCCAGCCGCTCCGCCGCGCTGTGAACAAATGCTGCGGAATCACCGGAGGGAGAATAGTCCTGCTCCGGCGCACGGTCGGATACCCGGCTGGCCTCGCCCGTGACCATGTTGACGGAAATGGCCCCGTCACGGGTCATCTTCTGCGTTTCCTTTTCAGCGGCTTTCCATTCCTTCATGCTTCACCACCTGCCTTTCCGTAGGGGCAAATGCTCGCGCACTCGCCCTTCTCGATCATAGAGATATATTTGAAAATGGGGTATGCCTGCGGCGGGCAGACCGCGTTGCCCAGGGTTTTCAGCCGGAGGGCGCGGTCTGCGGTGTTTTCTGTGATACGGGGGACTCCCTCCGGTTCGGCGGCCCAGAGGATACGTCCGTCCATTTCCGGGGGAAGCCCATGAGCCATTCCACCCAATCCGGATTCAGCGCCGCCGTCTCGGATAGTGGCCGCTCCTGCCGGATCACCTGCGCCGACAGGTTGGCAGACGGGGCGCTGTTCCGAAACGCCGCCGGTTTCAGCGTGGAGCGGTAGCCCTCCGACGCTGCCGGGGTCAGATAGAACACCGCCGCCGACAGGCTCAGGCTCCAGATCGCGCCGCTCTTGTTCACCTTGCGGAATATTCCGTTGTCGGAGAGGTACACATCCAGGTTGGCCGCGTCCCTGCAGGTGTTCTTGTCGGAGGCAAGGGGTGTGGGAAACATCAGCCGCGACGATAAAAGTTCGCTGGCGCTCATGCCATGCGCCGACGCCGCAAGCCGGAAATACGAATGGGAGAACAGCGTATCCCGCTTTTGCCAGGTCAAAGATCGTTTTGTCGAGCCCCATATTGATGAAGCCAGCAACATTTTCCCCAAGCACCCAACGGGGCCGCAGCTCGGCAATAATGCGGCACATCTCCGGCCACAGGTAGCGTTCATCCGCAAAGCCCCGCCGCTTTCCTGCGGTGGAGAAGGGCTGGCAGGGAAATCCGCCTGAGAGGACGGTAACGGTTTCAAGTCCTGTTTTTTCAAAAAACGCCTCCTTCGTAAAAGTTGTGATATCCCGGAATTTTGGCACCTCCGGCCAGTGCCGTTCCAGAACGGAATAAGGATAGTCCGCCCACTCGCATTGGCAGACGGTGCGGAAGCCCGCCGCCTCTGCCGCCAGATCAAGCCCGCCAATGCCGGAAAACAGGCTCACATGGGTCAGCTCAGTCATAGTCGTCCTCGCAGGAATGATCTCCGCAGAGGTCACAGCAGCGACCGCAGCCGATGCCGTCATCCGCTGTTTCCTCCGAAACGTAGGGGTGCAGCAGCTTTTCCCGCAGACAGGCCTCCAACGTATCCTGACCCCACGGCTCACTGCCGTCTTTCGGCAGCCGCCAGCTCCGGCACAGACGCTTTGCCCAGCGCTCATATCCAGAAACGCGCTTCTGAATCCTGCGGAAGTCCTTTTCCGTCTCCGCCTCTGTCAGATGCCGCTCCGTAGCAAAGGCGCGGACGAACAGATCATGCAGATCGCCCACCAGCATACGGAAGGCACTGCCGGAAATGATGTAGGCGGGATCATTGCTGGCAGCGGCACGCTGCTTTTCCTTGATTTTTGCGTCATGCTCTTTCAGCACGGCGGTCAGCGGCGTGAGCTCCGCTGCTTTCAGCTCGGCAAGGTCGGTCCGGTCGCCAAACACCAGATAGCGGCCGGGAATGAGCCAGTCGTCAAACTTTTCCTCCGCAATCTCACCGTAGTGCTTTGCCGTCTCGACCAGATTTGCCATGTCCTCCGCGTCCTTCACCTTTCCGGCAAGGAACGCAAGCTGATGCAGAAGACCGTAAAGATGCACCTCGTCACGGATATGCTTTTCGTAGTTTTCGCTGTCGATCACATATTTCATATCTTGTCCCTTCCTTTCCTTATCCGCTTTCCCCGTCGTGGGCGACCTCGCTGGGGCGGGTCGTGAGAAGTTTGTATAACTCCGTATCCTTCGGGAACTTGTCCCGGAAGGGCAGGATCACATTCTGGAAGAACAGAAGGCCGCTGCCGGGGTCTGCGTTGGTCACATAGGCAAGCTGCTCTGCGGAGATATTCAGCCGCTCCGTCATCAGCTTGCGGTCGCCCGCGGACAGGTTTAGCAAGTAAATGAAATCGCTGTTTTCCAGAATGTTTTCGATCTCCGGCGAGGAAAGCAGGTCTTTCGGGTTCTGTGTCGCCCCGGTCGGGACGCCGCCCCACTTTCTGAAACGCTTCCAAATCTCGGCGCTGTATGCCGCCGTCTGTTCCTCCTTCAAGAGCAGGTGAAATTCGTCCACAAAATACCAGGTGGCCCGTCCAATGGAGCGGTTCACCGTGACGGTGTTCCACACCGCGTCCTGGACAATGAGCATCCCCGGCTTTTTCAGATTCTTGCCGAGGCCCTTGATGTCGAAGCAGACAAGGCGGTTGCGGATATCCACGGTGGTGCGGTGGTTGAAGAAGTTGAGAGAGCCGTTTACATACAGGTCAAGTGCTTGCGCCACACGCTCTGCCTCCGGGATGCCCTGCGCCATGAGCGCGTCCAGCAGATCGCCCAGCACGGGCATATTCTCCGGCCGCGGGTCCGCGAAGTACGGCTGATAGATCATCTGCACGGCACGGTCGATGACGGTTTTCTCGATAGCCTCCAGCCCCGTCTTGCTGCCCATAATAAGCTCACAGAAGGACAGCACGAAATCACTTTTCAGCGCCAGCGGGTTTTCTTCCTCACTGTAATTGAGGTTGATATCCAGCGGATTCACATAGTCGCGGCTGTTGGGTGAGAGACGGATCACCTGACCGCCCAGCCGGTTCACCAGCGGGGAATATTCATCCTCTGGGTCACAGATGATGACGTTATCCTTCGTGGTCAGCATGACATAGGTGATCTCCCGCTTGCAGCTCATGGACTTGCCGCTGCCCGGCGTGCCGAACACAAGGCCGTTGGGACAACGGGACTGCTTGCGGTCCAGCAGGATCATGTTGTTGGAGAGAGCGTTGAGGCCGTAATACATGGCGCCCCCGCCCATGAAAAGCTCCTGGGTGACGAAGGGGATAAATACCGCCAGCGCCGATGTGGTGAGGCTCCGTTCGATCTTGATACGGTTGAGGCCCAGCGGCAGCGAGGACATAAGCCCGTCCTCCTGCTGGAAGTCCAGCCGGGTCAGGATGCAGTTGTGGGTCTGGGCGACGCTGGCCGACTGCGAAACGGCAATCTCCAGCTTTTGCTTCGTGGGCGCCAGATGCAGCATGAGGAAGGTCATATTGAACATTCGCTCGTTGCGGCTCTGTAAATCCTGCAAGAGATTTTTCGCCGCGCCGCCGTAGGTGGAGAGGTCAGAGGGGAGGATATCCAGATCGTAGCCGCTGCGTGCGGCCTTCTTCTGCTCCTGGATCTTCATGGCATCCAGATCGGTGATCTTGCGCTTGACCATCTTGATCGCCTCGTTCTGGTTGATGCCGCGGACGTGCATGGTGACGAGAAGGTTTCCCTCCACATCCATGAAGTCCGTGAGGATACGGTCCTGAATCTCCGGGGCCAATATCTGCAAAAAGGATACCGCGCCGTACATTTCGCCGATGCGGAAACGCCGCGTCTCGCCAAACTCGAAGGAGGACGGGGAGATAAAGTCCTTGACGGACAGGCCGCTTGCCGGGAGCCAGTTCCATTCAAAGGCGAATTGTCCGCCCTCCGGATGGAGAAGGCCATGCAGCAGCGCCAGCCGCTCCTTGCCGTCCAGCACCCTTGCACCCGCGCCCATGACCTTGAAGCGGTTCAGGGTGTCCGCCTCGATCCGGGAAAACCTTGCCCGCGCTGCCGGAAGATTTTCCGCCTCGATGGTCAGCGTGACATATTTGCGCTTCACAAAGCCGTTGTTGCCGCGCTCATACTGCATTTGAAGGATACCGGACGCCTCCACGCGCATATCGTCCAGCGCGTCGCCTTGGGCGTCCATGCCGAACAGGTTTCCGTTCTTGTCCTCATGGCGGCTGCTCAGGGTCATTTGCACGCCGATGGAGGGATCATAGCCGTTATAGAAATCGCAGAGGCGTTCAAAGATATCCCGCTGATCGTCCGGTCCCGCCAGACGGTAGTTGACGTCCTCATAGGCTATGGTCTTGGAGAAAAGCCGGTCGTCCAGCCTGCACAGGCCGTCCGGGTACAGGTTCCGAAACGGGATGCTGTCCTGCACGGTATGGGGCTTGCCGTCGCCCTTCGCCTGCCGGATGATGGCTTCAATTTGTTTTCGCTCTGCCCGCGTGAGCTTGCGCTTTGCGGCGGGCTGCGCGTTTTCCGGTTTTGCCGCTTTTTTCAGCAATCGCCTGTACCTCCTTTTCCAGTTTTGCCTGCCGCACCAGGGCGGAATAGGCGTTGTTGGTCTGATAGATGCGCCGCTTCGGACGGATGAATTTGCATTGGATCAGGTGCCCCAGGATCACTTCCAGCGTTTGTCCGTTTTTCTCATAGAGGGCAAACAGGAAGAACGGGAGCATGACAAGGATCATGCACAGCGCCGCCGAGGTCGTACCCATGCTGCTCTTGCTCAAAAAGAAAAGCGGAACTCCCACAAGCGCCGCCGATCCGAAACACACAAGCTGCCGCTTCGTCAGGCCGAACAGCATCTTGCTTTTGATTTTTGTCAGGTCCTTTGGGACCGTTACGTATGCCAAAATTGATACCTCCTTTAATGCGCTCCGAACAGGCTTTTTGCAAGGCTGCCGGTTTTGAACAGCGTGTAGCACAGCAGCACCGTATAGCCCAGGCACTCCCAGATCGCCACGGTGATATCATCCCCCACGGCGATATTCTGCACCAGCACCGCATAGATGCCGACGCAGACCATGATAAGAAACGCCTGAAAGCCCAGCGCCAGCAGGGACTTCAAGTAGTTCTGCCCCGTATGGCCCCATTCCCGGTTGACCATCGTGGCAAATGGGATCGGCCCCACGGATACGGTCAAATACACCTCGATCATTCTTCCGTAGATCACAAGGAAAATGGCAATGGTGAGGATATGGGAGCAGAGACCCACAAAGACGCTTTGAAACCACAGCCCCAGCAGAGAACCGATGCTCCAGTCTGCCAGCGTCGTTTCCAGATCACCCACGACGCCGGAAATGTCGATCCCCGCGTCGGAGATGATGACGCCTGCGCTCTGATCGACCACGCTCTGCGCCACGTCGAACACCGCCATGACGATATTCCAAGTGTTCGTGACGATCAGCACCGCGCAGAAGGTCTTGAAAATCCATTTCCAGAAAAGCCAGGTGTCAAAATCATGGAGATTATTTTTCTCGACGATCAACTGGATCAGCTCATAGCACATGACGAAGGTGAGGATGATGCCTGCGATGGGGACAATGACCGTTTCGGACAGGCTGCGGATCATGTTGAAGATGCCGCCGTTCCAGCCGGAGGGCGTCATGCCGACCTCGCCTGCGATCTCGGCCACCTTCGTATTCACGGTATCAAAGGTCCCGGAAAGGTTTGAGATGATGCCGTCGATCAGCACCTCCTTGAACCATTCCTGGATCGTGTCGATTATCACGGGAGATCACCTCCTTGGAGGCGGCTCCCGCCGTGAAACGGGAGCCGCCTCTGAGATTTTGATAGGACTCAGCCCAGCAGGCCGGACAGCAGGGGGATCAGGGTCACGCCGATCAGCGCCACGCCGCCGCCCGCGACGAGCTGCTTGACACCCTGGCTTTTGGCCGCAGGGTTGTCCTGACCGTAACCTTCCAGAAGGTTGATGCCGCCCCACACGCACAGGCCGCCGCCCAGGGCGATCACGAGAGTCTGCAATACGTCAATAGCACTGTTGAAGAAATCCATAAATCATTTTTCCTTTCGTTTTGTAGAATTGTTGTTGTCGGTTTCCAGATCGGATGCGTTCAATTCGTACATATCGAAAGGCTCGTCCGGCTTTACAATGGCCGGTTTGCGTTTCATGTACCGTTCCACGTCAAAGACGTTCTTCTTATCGGCGTCGGACAGGTATTTATATCGGGGATGCTTCGTGATATCAAACTTGTCGCTGAAAAATGGGCGCACCCCTCGAAGCTGCAAAATACACTTACCGCCGTCCATGACTGCTATTTCGTCCTGGGTCATCAACTCCTTTCCTAATTTCTGATAGCTGAGGCCGTGAGAGGTCTGGGCGCCGCGATTTTCGGACTGGTTCAGGCTGTCGATGGTCTCTTTGCCCAGCAGCTCCGAAATCTCTTTCAACGTCCCTTTCTCCTTGCCTCCCAAAAACAAGGTGCTGTCACAGTTGCCGACGATGGTATCTGCCGCATCCTTGTAGATGGTCTTTAACTGGCTTTGCGACTGCAAAATAATAGAAGCCGATATCTCACGGCTCCGGATGGTGGCGATCAACTTATCAAAGTTGGGTATCTGGCCGATGTTGGCAAATTCGTCCAAAAGGCACCTCACGTGAACAGGCAGCCGCCCGTTATAGAAATCGTCCGCCTTGTCGCAGAGCAGGTTGAAAAGCTGGCTTTGCAGCATGGCTATGACGAAATTGAAGGTGGTATCGGTATCGCTCATAATGAGGAACAGCGCCGTTTTTCGGTCGCCCATCGTGTCCAGCTCCAATTCATCCTCCGTCATAATGTCTCGCAGCTCCTTGATATCGAAGGGCGCAAGGCGGGCGCCGCAGCTCACCAAAATGCTTTTGAGAGTTTTGCCCGCCGCCATTTTGAATTTGACATATTGCTTGACAGCGAAGTGCTCCGGCTGCTTTTTCGCCAGATCGTCAAAGAGGATATCCACGGGACTTTTATAAGTCTCGTCATCCTCTCTGGCTTCGCAGGCGTTCAGCAGGTCCAGAAGCGTGATGAAGTTCCGTTCCTCCGGTTCCGCCTCATACCAGATGTAACCAATCAGGGCGCAGTATAACAGCCGCTCGGCTTTGACCCAAAAATCTTCGGAGGATTTTTCGCCGTCGCCCTTCGTGTTGGCAATGATGACATTGACCAGTTTGAGGATATCCTTCTCGGAGCGCACATAGGCCAGCGGGTTATATTTCATGCTTTTGGAAAAATTGATGGTGTTCAGGACCTTGATACGGTAGGGCTCATAGATGACCTTGCCGCGACTGTCCCGCACCGGCTTTCCGTTCTCGTCCAGCTTCGGCGCGCCGTGCAGGAGCATTTTTCCCGTTTCCTTCAAAAGCTGCCCTTTGGGATCGGTGATGACATAGGAGCTGTGCATCTGCATGATAGACGGTTTGACAAAAAACCGCGTCTTGCCGCTGCCGGAGCCGCCGATGACGAGAATATTTTTGTTTCTCGCATACTTTGGCTGCTTCGGCCGGCTGGTCATGGTGAGGCTTTCTGTCCGGGTCAGCGGGATGTTCCAATCGGGAACAGGGTCTATGTAGGGCGCGATATCCTCCGGCCGGCCCCATGAAGCGTTTTGTCAAGTGTTTTTTTAAGTTATTGACGCAAATTATCGTGAAAGTGCGAAAGTGCAAAGCGCAAAGGGTCTGCGTTTTGCACTTTCAGCTTGCGGGTTCGGGTGGCTGCTTCTTCTTGATGAAGTTGTACCATTGACCGCCGACACGCCTTGCGCCTAAAATGCCGCCCATGTTGCGCTTGGCGTTCTGTACCGTCCTTTCGGATATTCCGGCTTCGGCTGCGGCTTTTACAATGTCCTCGCTGGCAAGCTCTTTCCCGTCTGCCAGTAAATCCAGTATCAGCCGTTCCGCCTGTTCGGTCTTGGTGGCGGTGTTCCCGCCCGCGCCGGACAGCAGCTCGTCGGCGGTTATATCGTATTCGCCTATCCACGAAAAGCCCGTTTCCGGGTCAAGGCAAAAGGCAACGGGCTTGCCCTCCGGCGCAAGGGAAGATT
>ERZ857521.3576-NODE-3576-length-12532-cov-11.442574_pt1 | contig 12532 bp, 11 predicted proteins | sample MGYA00519701_ERZ857521 | MGnify/ENA primary metagenome ERZ857521 (study PRJEB31778, sample SAMEA3449346) | human gut metagenome | biome: human gut; feature: human-associated habitat; material: faeces | place: United Kingdom | collected 2010/2012 ...
AATCAGCAGCTAAAATATGACACTTCGCATAATATAACACTTTGCATAATGGTGCTTATGCAAAGCTGAACATAAGAAACACTGCGTGTTCGAGTGCGGGTATTACGCCAAATCAGACAGCATCATCCTTTCAGCCCACGACCTTTCGGGCAGGCGCATCGAAACCGTGGAGTTCTCGATTAAGCAAGGAAAAGTGGTACAGAGCCGTGGCGTATGCAACTCCAACACCGAGTTCCACGAACGGATTATAAGGCTCGTGAACGACAATGCCTATCGTTTCCTGGATGCAAAGCTAACGTCATAAGTTTCAAGTAGTGTCAGTGTACCGGCCTACGCCGTGAGGTGTGTGTCGGTATTTTTCAAGTTTTCATGTATTGAACTATACAAAACGGCACAAAAATGCCGCAAACCGCCCTTGGAACAATTTTGGACAGCTTGCGGCATTTTTGTACTGTGCGGATATTTCCTGCCTTGTCAGGTGTCTAATTCCACGACCTTCTCTTTTCCGGGGAAGACAGTCAGACTTGCCGTACCGTCATCGTGTATCTCTACTTTCGAGTAGTTGGCTTCCACTACTACCTTGCCGTCGAGCATGATGATGCCCCATTGGCAGGGGTTACATTCCACGGCACAGTAGTTCCCGACAGGCGCGAGGATGTTGCGGTAAACAGGTGGCACGACTATGCGCCCTCCGAGTTTCAGCCCCCACTTCCGACCTGACCGGAAAGGTTCGGCCTGCTGCATTCCGGCCAACCGCTCCTGACGCTTATCCTCCTCTTCCTGCTTCTCTTTTTCCGACCGCATGGATGCACGCCTTGACGCTTCGGCTTTCAGGTGTGGAATGACGGTGTTGAAGTCCTCATCCGGGGTATTCGGGTTTTCGCAAGCGATGTACCGCTTGCCATTGCACTCATCTACAAGGAAGTATTTCCCTGCGGTGTCCTCTACGACTATGCTCCCGTCCGCCAGCATTCCGCAATAACGGTAGTAGGTTTCATAATCTCCGGCAAGGATGCAGGTGCTGTCGTATCCCCACCGTGCATCGTCCTCTTCAACCTGCCTACATCTCGGAACGGAGAAGTAGTCGCAAATACGCAGGTAGAAGCCGTAATCGAAAAGGTTCCTGTTGCCGCGGATTGCCTTTGCCCTATACTTCGTTTTCGTCCTGCTGTAAATGAAGCCGTCAACCTCCAGTAACTGTACTTTCTTGAAGTCCAGCACCTTTGGTTTGCTTGTATATAGCTTTCCATTATACAGGTCCATGTAGGTTTCATGGCCGTTGCCGCCCGTCATCGACAGTATCCTGTCCTTCATGAATTTCACCTTGCTGCACCGTCCAAGCCTTGCCGTTATTCCGCCCTGTTCATCCACTATGCACACCTGTTTATTGTTAAGGCGTACAACAGCAAGACAGCCATCCGTGCCGAGCACCTCCGTATACAGCGGCATTACTGTTATTTTCTCGCCGAGTTTCAGGCCATACAGTCCGCTTACCCTGTCCTTGAATGCCTTTAAATTATCTTGCTTAATACCCAATGGGATGTTATCTACGGCATTAAGGTAGTCAACCAGCTTTTCATGCGTTACGATTGTTTCCATCCCGTCGTCATGTTGGGGTGTTGTGATTTCTGTTTTCTCCGCCCTGGCGGTTTGGCAATATGCTGTCCTTGCCATGTTAGCGTAGCCTTTCCCAGCCAGCCGCCCCTCGAACATGGCTTGCCAGTCACGGTAAGCCGTAGGCAACCCGAACAGGCGGTAAAGCCCCACGTTGTCTATCATCACGCAGCAATCCTTGCCGTCCGTCTTGCGCAGTCCGCGCCCCACCTGCTGCAGGTACTTGGCAAGCGAGAGGGTAGGCCTTGCCAATTGTATGAACTCCACATCGGGACAGTCGAAGCCCTCGCTGAACACGTCCACATTGACCAGTACCTGTATCCTGCCTTTTTTGAAATCCTCGACAAGCTGTTTACGTTCTTTTGCCGGTGTCTTGCTGTCAATGGCGACGGCATTCATCCCATGTTCCTTGTAATACCCGGCGATGTTACGTGCGTGGTCGATGCTTATTGCATAGACAATGCCTTTCTTTCCGTCGGCATACTGCCTGACACTTTCGTACAGTCTCTCTATGCTTGGCCGCCTGTTCAGTACGGCGTCCATTTCCTTCACTTGGAAGTCACCGTCAGCTCCACGCTTCTGCAAGTTGTCAACAAGCATTTGGTCTTCGCTGTTCGGATGGATGGACACGTAATCAAAAGCGGACAACCACCCTTGCCGGATGAAGTCCGCTATGCTGTTGGATGTTATCAGCGTGTCAAACAAGTCCGTGAACCCTTTGCCGTTCAAGCGGCATGGCGTGGCGGTCATGCCCAACTTCTTCGTTTCCTGATAGCGCAGCCACAGTTCTTGGTAGGTTTCAGCCAGCGCATGGTGCGCTTCATCTATCACAATCAGGCTCGGCCTCTCGTCCTTCAAGTCCTCCCAATGTCTTGACAGCCACTGGATGGACATCACCTTTACCCGTCTGTCCTCTTTGGATATGCCGTAGCGTGCAACGGTTTCCTCTATCTGCTCCACAAGCTCGCGGCGGTGGGCGACTATCCACACGCATTGGCTTTGTTCCTCTTTCAAATGGTCATAAATGACAGAAGCAAGTAGGTGTGTTTTGCCTGTTCCTGTGGGCATCTGCACCATGATATTCTGTTTATGCTCCCAACTATCGAATAGGCACGTCTTTGTTTTTTCTTGATAATTTCTGAGATGGATATTGTGGCACATTTACTATGCTTATATCATTTATAGGTCTTACCGTACTTATGTAATTGCTGCATTTCTGAAGCATAAATGCCTGTACTAATATCAATCTTGCCTTCACTTATACTTTTTCTGAGTTTGTTAGTACACCGTTTTAATTGCATTTTAATCTTTGGTTCATGCATAATACAAGAAGCCTTCTCTACATAAGTCAAAAAATTGCCATAGGTTTTCTTCCCTTTTATAGGGTAAGGTTTTTTCTTGCTCGAACGTCTGTATATATGATGCCTGTTTGCCCCAGCATAAGTAAATCTGCTTATCATATGGCGTTCAAACATTTTTCCACGGGTCTTATTATTGATATGGATTGCAAAATACACAGAACGCATGACGGATTTATGCATCTTGTAATAGAACTTGCAGATGCTTGAGTTTTTCAATAGGATATGGTTTCCGTCAAATGAAAAGCCAAGATACTTTAGGATATCGTTTGTTCCACGCTTTTCATGCATGCATTTAACAATCCCGTCTTTTTTTGTGAAATGGTACAAGTTGGTCTTGCTCTCTTCTATTGTCAAAGAGACATCGCCAATCTTTTGCATAATCAAGTCCTTTATATGACTGCTTGCACCTTTAGGACAGACTACGATTATATCGTCAGAATACCGTCTGTAAAATCCTCCGCTTCCATCAACAACGCATTTTATATCCTTGTCAAAGTCTACCATATAAACATTGGCGAGGGTCGAACTTATAGGCAAACCTTGAGGTATGCCGTTGTCCTCTTTTTTGCATCGTATTAATCCTTTTTCCCTTATTTCAGCAATGTCATTTTTCATGCAGTAGGCAATAGCACCTTTATCCCTCAAATAATTCGTATGCCTGATTTTTCTTTTTACAATGTTTCCACTTTTTGTCCTGCATATTATCCGTTCCTTAAAGAGACGGAACAGTTCAATCTCATTTACGTAGGAATAGTTCGTAACATGCTTGAATATGGCGTATTCATCATCGTCCAAATGCTTCTTTCCAATGACTTTTTTCCATTTTTCTTTTAATATCTTAGGATTCAAATTGTCAAAAAAGCCCTTGATGTCAAATGTAACGACATCCATAGGGTTATCTTCTGTCAAGTTCTCTTTGATATAGCTGAATATGTCGTATGCAAAATCAATATTACATTTGTTCCCTTTATGGCTTTCGCTTTTAATTTTCCTGTATGCCGTAACGACATCCCCAATACCAATACCTTTTATATAATTTTCATAATCGGCTTGCAGTTTTTCAGCATAATATGTAAATATTGCTGCGTCTATATGTGATGCAAAAGTAAGTTTGCGCTTCTTCTTTTTCTTTTTTCTTGTTCCTTCTTCATTGCGCTTGAACGGGTATGTTTTCACCGTTCTTCTGATTAAAGGAAGAAAAGCATGATGTGCTATAGCGTCCTTGTTTGTTACATAACTGTACAGCCATCGTTTTTGCTTGGGTGTAAATGGTGCGTCCAAGTGGGTATAACCCTTGTTCACCATCCATTTTTTATCATCTTTATTTGGGCTATCCATTATACAAGAAGGGCAGACCTGAGACGGAGTATTTGCGAACATTGCCCTAAAACAATGCAGCAGACGGATATAAGTATGCCATACCCGGAGACATATACATCTCCACCCCTTACTAAGAATAATCTTACTAACTTTGCACATATATATTAATATGAGAAAGTCCAAGACCTGTGAACTGTCCTTAACGGACATCATCATGCTCTTTATGAAAGAGCTTCTGAAAGGCGTTATTGAAGAAATCTTCAATATTCCTTGGTTCTTTAGAATCCTATACCTCACGCACCGTTTTGCGTAAGCATTTGCAGACAACAATATCCATCCGTTTTTATCGCAGGTCTGCCCGTTTTTATTTATCGTCCCTTGTACATCTCGTCGTAATATTTCTGGTAATCACCGCTCGTCACGTTGTCCATCCACGCCTGGTTGTCGAGATACCAACGGACGGCCTTCTCTATGCCTTCCTCGAATTGCAGGCTCGGTTCCCAACCAAGCTCGCGTTGGAGTTTCCTTGAGTCGATGGCATAACGCATGTCATGGCCCTTGCGGTCGGTAACGTAAGTAATCAAGTTCATGTCCTCGCCGTCCTTCCTACCCAAGAGACGGTCAACGGTCTTTATTACGACCTTGATTATGTCGATGTTCTTCCACTCGTTGAAGCCGCCAATGTTGTAGGTGTCGGCTATTTTACCTTTATGGAAAATCAGGTCAATGGCACGTGCATGGTCCTCCACATACAGCCAGTCCCTTACATTCTCGCCTTTTCCATAGACCGGCAGCGGCTTCCTGTGGCGGATGTTGTTGATGAACAAGGGGATGAGTTTTTCGGGGAACTGGTAAGGCCCGTAGTTGTTGGAGCAGTTGGTCACGATGGTCGGCATTCCGTAGGTGTCGTGGAAAGCGCGGACAAAGTGGTCTGAACTTGCCTTTGACGCAGAATAGGGAGAATGGGGATTGTACTTCGTTTCCTCTGTAAAGAACTCCGTGCCGTAGGCATGGTGGTGTTCCGATGATGCCTTAGTGGTGAACGGCGACTCTATTCCCTCGGGGTTCGTCAGCTCCAACGCACCGTAAACCTCGTCTGTAGAGATATGGTAGAAACGTTTTCCCTCGTAGCCTTCTAGACGGCTTTCCCAGTATTCTTTTGCGGCTTGCAGCAATGTAAGTGTTCCTATAACGTTTGTATGTGCGAATGTGAACGGGTCTTTTATGCTCCTGTCAACATGACTCTCCGCCGCAAGATGGATTATCCCGTCAACGTTGTACTTCTCCATCAACGCCTTCACCGTTTCATAATCGCAGATGTCTGCCTTTACAAACGTATAATTCTCCTTACCCTCTATGTCCTTCAGGTTTGCCAAATTCCCTGCATACGTCAGCTTGTCTAAGTTGATAATGCGGTATTCGGGGTATTTGTTTACGAACAGGCGTACCACATGGCTTCCTATAAATCCAGCTCCGCCAGTTATGATGATGTTTCTCTTGTATTCCATGATTCTTGTGTCGTTAAATTGTCAATGAAATCTTGTTTTGCAAAAGACGGCCTTTGGGCTTGCAATTCACGGCCTTTTATCTTTCAATACGTGCCTTTTTGCAACGCAATTCGCCGTCTTTTGGAATGTGTTTCGTATATTGTTGGTATTCAGCATGTTAAGAAAAAGATGATGCTTATGCCTTCAATACATCCATATTCCCCATACATTTCTTTAATGAGTCCGTCCAATAGGGTATCTTTAGCCCGAATGTATCCTTGATTTTCGTCTTGTCAAGAACGGAATATGCAGGACGTTTGACCGGACTTGGAAATTCATCACAATGGCAAGGCTCGATGTCGCAAGCAGTGTTTCCAGCAAGTTCGGCGATTTTCTTTGTGAAGTCGAACCATGAGCAGACTCCCTCGTTGCTGAAATGGTAGATGCCGCGTTTAGAATATCCGTTCTTTGGACTTTCCTTTTCATAGTCTGCCAGCACGGCCTTTATTGCAACAGCAAGGTCGTAAGCGTATGTCGGGGTTCCTGCCTGGTCGAAGACAACAGTGAGTTTCGGTTTGGTCGCCGTAAGGTTTAGCATCGTCTTTACGAAGTTCTTGCCGAACTCGGAATAGAGCCACGCCGTCCTTATGATGACGTAATCACAGCCTACGGCCTCGATATTCTCCTCGCCCTCGAGCTTTGTCTTGCCGTAGACTCCCGTAGGTGTTCCCTTTTGGTCTTCCCTGCAAGGGGTGTTATACGGGTCGCCGCCGAAAACATAGTCGGTTGAAATCTGCACAAGAAGGCCGTTGACTTCCTTCATTGCCTCTGCCAATAGCTTCGGTGCATCGGCGTTTAGTTTCCTGCATAATGCTTCGTCACTCTCTGCCTTGTCAACGTTTGTATAAGCGGCGCAGTTGACTATGCACCGTATGTCCTTTTCCCTGACTATCTTATTTATGGCTTCGGCATCGGTTATATCCAAGATTGTCGTTTCAACGCCTTCAACCTCGACAACATCAGTAAAAGTATAGTTGTCTGTTGTATCTTTGCTAATTATGCGCATTTCGTTGCCGAGCTGGCCGTTTGCGCCTGTTACAAGTATGTTCATATTATTGGGAATTTAAAGAAGTTAGAAGAAGTTATAGAAGTTAAAGCCGAATGCATTGCTGGTTGAATTTATACCTTGTTAATTTGACAAATCATTTGGATTCTTCACTCTTCCCTCTTCGTTCTTCACTTAATTTACCTTTTTACTTTTTTACCTTTAAATCGTAAATGGTGAACTGAAGTCTTTCAGCAATGGATGCTTCGTGTCTTTCTCGCTTAGTACTGCATGTTCGGTAGGTATGCGCCAGTCAATACCGAGGCTGCCGTCAAGTATGCTTATTCCTCCGTCCGCCTCGGGATGGTAGAACTCGTCGCACTTGTACTGGAACACCGCCGTTTCGCTCAATACCGCAAAACCGTGGGCAAAGCCTTTCGGGATGAAGAACTGCCTGTGGTTGTCCTCTGTCAGCTCGACTGCCACGTGCTTGCCGTATGTGGGCGAACCTTTCCTGATGTCAACCGCAACGTCGAGGACTTTTCCCCTTACACACCTAACAAGCTTTGCCTGTGTAAATGGCTGACGCTGGAAATGCAGCCCACGCATGACGCCATACGATGACATGCTCTCGTTGTCTTGGACAAAAGTTACGTGTCCTACCTTCTCTTCGAACTCCCTTTGCGAGAAGCTCTCGAAGAAATATCCACGTGCGTCCTTGAAAATGCGCGGCTCTATGATTACCACGCCCTCTATGTCTGTCTTTATTACTTCCATCGTTTTATAATTTAAGGAGAATAGCAAAATAACTTGTTTAAGCTACAATGCCATCTTTCTTAATTCTAAACTCTTAATTCTTAATTCTTAAATTCTCAATACTCCAGGTTCTTCGTTATGTCATCCTCTCTTTCGCCAAGAATCGACATGAGGTACTTCCCGTAGTCGTTCTTCAACATCGGCTGCGCCACTTCCTTTAGCTTGTCAGCCGTTATCCATCCCTTTCGATAGGCAATACCCTCAAGACAGGCGACCTTCAACCCTTGCCGTTTTTCCAATACTTCAATAAAGGTACTTGCCTCAGACAAAGAATCATGAGTTCCCGTGTCAAGCCATGCGAAGCCTCTTGCCATCGTCTGCACTTTCAGTTCCTTGCCCTTTAGGAACTCCTGGTTTACCGTAGTGATTTCCAGCTCGCCACGTGCCGACGGCTTTATGCTTTTTGCAATTCTTACAACCTTGTTAGGATAGAAATACAGACCTACAACGGCGTAGTTGCTTTTCGGATGTTCGGGCTTCTCCTCGATGCTAAGGCAGTTCCCGTCCTTGTCAAACTCAGCCACTCCGTAACGCTCGGGGTCGCTAACCCTGTAACCGAACACTGTCGCCTTGCCGTTATCTTCTGCATCGACAACGGCCTGTTCTAATAGGTCGTTCAGTCCTGCGCCATAGAAGATATTGTCTCCCAGCACAAGACAGGCGCAATCATCCCCGATAAACTTCTCCCCGATGATGAACGCCTGTGCCAATCCGTCTGGAGATGGTTGCTCCGCATACTCGAACTTGACCCCGAAATTGCTTCCGTCACCCAACAGCCGCTTGAACCCCGGCAAGTCGTAAGGTGTCGAGATAATGAGGATTTCCCTGATACCTGCGAGCATCAATACGGAAATAGGATAATAAATCATCGGTTTGTCGAAAATCGGGATGAGCTGTTTGCTGATTCCCTTGGTGATAGGGTACAACCGCGTACCGCTGCCACCTGCCAATACTATTCCTTTCATAATTATAGATTTATGTTGGTTTTACTTATTTGTCAATTCAGAATATACATCCCTAACTTGGTCGGCGATTTTCTCCCAGTCGTACTTCTTCATGTCGTAATCAATATGCTGCAGCGGTTGTTCGATGACAGCTTTCAGCTTTTCCTCCAATGCGTCTACATTACCGACAGGGAAATAATCGCTTTCAGGCAAGCCTACTTCCTTGTTTGCAGGAATGTCACTTACTATAACTTTTACGCCGTAGCTCATGGCTTCAAGCAAGGCGATAGGTAGTCCTTCGTGGCTCGACGGAAGACAATAACAAAGACAATTCGTCAACAATGAATGCAGCTTCTTGCCCTTGATAAAGCCAGTAAGGACGACGCCGTTCTTTCTCGCCATTTCTTTCAGGTTGCGCGAATAATCATCCTCAAAGTCTGTATCTCCGGCCAACACCAGCTTTATATCTTCAGCTCCATCTCTATTCTTAATTTTGGTAAATGCTTCAACCAAGTGATGTAAATTCTTTTCAGGCACGAAGCGGCACATGCCAAGAATGTATTTGCCCTTCTCTATGCCGAGTTCGTCAAAATATTCGGGATAATCGCATACCTCCGGCTGCGACACTCCGTTGTAAATCAGGTGTACGTTCCGCGTGCGGTTGTACTTCCGTTTTATCAGATTGCGAATTACGTCGGAAATAACTATCACGTCGTCGGCGAACATACAGCCCATGCGCTCGCCCAACTTGAGCACCGCCTTGGCCGCCCGGCCCCACTTGTCGCGGTCGTAGTCGGGACCGTGATGGGTGAACACGACCTTCATCCCCAGCACCTTTGCATACGGAACAAGCATCGCCGGGCCAATGGCGTGTATGTGTACGATGTCCGCCCCGAGCCGCTTCGCCTCGTTTATCGCGCGGAAAGTATGGATGATAGCCTCAAACGACTTTTTCTTCGGGCTTTCAACATCGACAAGCTTCACGCCCTTCCACTCCGTCAGTCCGTCGCTGACGTAGCTCGCCCGGCGTATCACCGTAACGTCAAATCCGCGCTTAACCATCCTCGGAAACAGCTCCTCGCAATGCGTCTCAACTCCGCCCATGACGTTAGGTATGCCCCGGGTGCCCGTAACAACTATCTTCATAAAATATCGAGATAAAAAAATAATTGACTATTTTTGCAGCAAATTCAGTCAAGTATCCGACAATGAAAGCGCCAGTCCACTTGAAAGAAACATTGCAATACGTAGGGGTTATCGCCTTATCTTGCCTCTCCGCACTGTGGTTGCTGATGAAAAACGGCAATAAAAAATCATAAACCGAACAACAACTTTGTCACGCGGTATCTCTTGAAAACCTTGTATAACAAAACCGGCATTACGACACCACACCCTACAACAATCAAAGCTTCGGGAACAAAAACAAACCACAAGTCTGAATCGAGCGGCATTTTCCTTAAAACAGCCTTTGCAAAACCCTCAAATGTCGTATGGAACAAGTATATAATATATGAAGAGGCCGCAACAACCATCATCCAGCTTGACTGCACTTTACCATAAAAACGACACACAAGTTTGGACATTTCAATAACGAAAAATATCCCGACATAAGGCAACACCGCATCAATTAGTGTATTTTTACCCCCCCCATTTGCCATTTCGGCATATTGAACTGCAACAAACAAGAGAGAAGCCGCAGCGACCTTACGCATACTAAAACCGTTGACAAACTCATGCAAGAACTTTTGTTCGTATGCAACTACGCCAAACATGAAGAAAACTATCATCTGTTTACACTGGGAGAGACAAAACACATCCGGTAAAGACATTGGAATGAAATGCAATACCATGCATACAAAAAAGAACAACAGCCGACTTTGTTTTGTCTTCATCAGTGGAACAATGACAAACATCCACCACAACGCCCAGATGAACCAAAGGAAATATCCGGCTTCAGGCAGGTAAAACATTCGCAGGAACGATGCTGAAGTTACAGGATTGTCTACGCTCAAACTTCCCTGCGTCAACAGTTTCAACGTTATGACGACGACGGAAGTTGCAAGATAAGGAACCATAAGGCGCCTTATCTTCTTCACCAAGAAATCCTTATAACCTACATCCCTCTTCGTCGCAATGTACACATAGCCACTTGCGAACATGAACAACGGCATGTGGAACGTATAAATAATATCGTGCAATGCCACATACCATCCCGGAGAATTGTCTGGCACATAGTGGCCCACAACCACAAGGATGATGCAAACAGCTTTTGCTATGTCTATAAAAACAATTCTTTCCTTCATTGAATTTATGCTTATCTTTCCATCCGCCTCACAACCGGCTTCAGCATATAATACTTCATTACATGCGCAAAACAGATTACTCCCATTATCGTAAGCAGTGACGTAACGGCGTAAAAAAGGTCATTCTGCGTGATAGTGTTTTCAAGGTGCAGCCTTTCAACCACACGGAATATGAGCATGTGTGACAAATATATCTCCATACTTATACCGCTAAGGTATCTTACCACGCGGTTGTTAAGCACCACATCGGCAGAACCCACGGCATAAACAAGCCACAAGGTGAACAGTGCCAGTTCGGCAGTATAAGTCATTACACCACCGGGAATTTGTTTCCTAAAAGCAAAGTAAGCGACTGTTATGACGACCGTTGAAACAACGGACAAAACAGGATGCCGTTTGCCGAACTCCACTATGCGCTCCCGATAAAGGTAGGCTATACCACCGGCAACGAACAGCGGCGCACAGAACACCATGCACCTGCGCCCCGGGTCGGAGTAGTAAACTATCGTCAGCCATGCGAACACCAACGCCACAGCAAACGAGAACCACGCCCTACGCCTGTTGTCAAGCATAAACACGAAAAACGGGAACAACATGTAAAACAAGAAAACAATACCAAGAAACCAGCCTACACCGATTACATGAACCTCTGTTGACGGCGGCAGCAGCCCGAAACAGAGCGTAATGTTGGCAAACACCTCGTACAAAGAACCCAGGCTCGGCGAAACGACCAAATCAATAAGACACAATGTAGCGAAAAACGGCAATATTCTTGCGTAACGCCTCTTGTAGAAATTCGCCGGAGTTATCGTCCCATCCTTTATGCGCCGGTAATAACCGCAGCACAGGGAAAAGCCGCTCACTATCATGAACAACAGGGTAAAATCTGTGAAAAACGGTATGAGTTCACCTGTCAGGTAATTCGCCGACGGCTTCACCGATATGTTGCTTAACACGTGCATCAAGACAATTCCCAATGCCGCATACGCCCTTAACCCGTCCAAAGAGGCGTACCGTTCCGCATTAACTTTATTTTTGTTTTCGGGGGGGGCCAGTTAACGTTTTATCACACATGGATTTGGAATGAATTATGGGATAATGAATAATGATAAAATGAATAATTCTTAATTCTTCGTTCTTCACTCTTCGCCCTTCACTCTCAAGTCCCCTTGGCACGGGTCTTGCCCTACGTCGCACCACTTCGGGTCTATGCAGGCCGGTTTGCCCTGCATGGAGCGCAGCTTGTTCTTCAAAGCCCACTTGGCAGGATACTTTATGTACTTGTGCATAACGGGGCTGGCCGTGCCAACCATCCAGCAGTTCTTCGGGCACTTGCGTACCATCTGCCGCACTTTCTGCGCCTGCTCGCTCTCCCATATCTCCATGAACGGCTTGTCGTGGATGTTTCCCATGCTCTCCTTCCAGTACTTCTCTTCCAGTCCGTTACACGGCATCACCTCGCCCCACGGGTCGATGAAGAAGTTTACCATGCCGGCCTCGCACGGCAACATGCGCCGTCCGCCCTCGATATAGTTTATAAGTCCCATGTTGAACCACGCGCGGAACCAGCTCTTCGGGTGCTTTTCTTTCAGCTGCCACTCTATCAGCTGCCTGAAGTTGCCCGTCACCTCGTCCTTGTTCG